>Ga0163144_10002290_pt1 | contig 44404 bp, 35 predicted proteins | sample OliLak19BULKMAT1_FD_123175 | JGI IMG/M metagenome (GOLD analysis project Ga0163144, IMG submission 123175) | Freshwater microbial mat bacterial communities from Lake Vanda, McMurdo Dry Valleys, Antarctica - Oligotrophic Lake LV.19.BULKMAT1 | ecosystem: Environmental > Aquatic > Freshwater >...
GGTGCAGGCTTTGACGAACCTCAAGTTCGTGCCGAAGCTGGTCGCCATCGAGCCGATGGAGCAGTTTTCCATCATCTGGGTCAAAGCCCCGATGATTGTGTCGATCTTTCTGGCCTCTCCCGTTCTGGTTTGGCAGGTATGGGGCTTTATCGCTCCCGGCTTGTACAAACGCGAGCGCCGCTGGGCGGTGCCATTCATCCTGTGCACCTCGGGCTTGTTTATCCTGGGCGGCTTGTTCGCCTACTTTGTGGTGTTCCGCTTTGGACTCGAGTTCCTGCTGGGCATCGGCCGCGATGCCGACGTCGCCCCGATGGTGACCATCTCGGCATACTTCGACCTGTTCGTGAACGTGACTCTGGGCGTGGCGATTGTTTTCGAACTGCCGATCGTGATCTTCTTTCTCACGCTGATCCGTGTGGCGAGTCCGAGCTTTCTGCTTTCGCACTCGCGTTACGCGATTCTTGGCATCATGGTCTTGGCCGCAATCGTAACGCCGACACCCGACATCTTCAACATGATGATGTTCGTTGTGCCGATGATTTTGCTGTACTTCATCGGCGTCTTTGCATCGTACCTGCTGGTATTGAAGCGCGAAGGTAAGGCGTTTCCGTGGAAGTATGTGGCGCTGGCGATTGTGATTCTGCTGGCTTTGTCGGGCGGAGCGGTTTGGCTCGCGGTCGCGAAGTTCGGATTCAAACTGCTGCCATACTGGCCATTTCTCACGAAGTAGCACGGGGGCCGGACGTCGTAACGCCGTTGCGACGCCCGGTTCCTCACAACCGCGGTTTCCTCAGCGGGCGTTTTCGAGGCGCACCCACTGCAGCCCGAGAACGGATCGATAGCGGCCCTGGGCTTCCGTATGCAACCGGATTCTGCGGACGCGACGCAACGATTTCCATTCACCCGACAGCACCGCACGAGCTTCCGCCAGTGAATTCGGCATCACGCTCACCACTGGGCCTGAAGCGAGATTCGCCCGAACGGTGCGAATCGTCATTGCGGGGCTGCCATCGGCGAACTCCAGATCGATCATGGTGGGAACTCCCCGCAGCGCTTGCGTCATCAGCCAGCCAGTCAAACTGGGTATCACCTGGATTTGCGCGGCGATGAGTTCATTGGCTGTCGCCGCCGCGGGCACATCGATCCACTGGTTCCAGCCAATCTCCACTCGGGGGCCGCTCAGAGTCTCAACCGACGACTTTTCTGACGCATGACACAGCAAGAGCCCGTGGTTCGAATCGCCTTCCAAACGATAGCGCCCCAGAATTTCCCGCCAAGTCAGAGGATCGTCGAACCACGGATGACGGCGATCGAAAGGATCCCAATGCAAGAGAATGCGATCGGGGCGTTGCGGCCCGCGGTAGTGTTGCGCGTTCCAATTGTCGAGGTACGGTGTGTACGCCGCGTACGATTGAAACACCGGGCGCGGGCTCCAGCGCAATCCATTCGCCGCAATCAAATCGATGCTGTAAGGAACCACGTCGACCGTGGAGTTTCCGATCGCCGCTCGTGCCGCGGGATCGAGGTTTCTGGCCACTGACACTTGCACCTGCGCCCGCGCAACGTTCTTTTTGTAGGTGTCGAAATCCGAATAGACGCCGACCCAGGCGTTGGGATAGAAAGCCGACAGGCGATGTCTCCAATTCTCAACGAGTGATGGCGCAACCGCCTGCGTCATGCCAAAACCAAGGGCAAGATTCACCGCAACGCAGGCGGCGAAGTATCTCCAATGTTCCGTCGACCGCGCCGCGGCCCAGGCCAGCAGAGACACCGCCGCGAGCTTCAGATGCAGCGGTGCGATGTGCCCATCCTGGCGAACGATCCCGTGCTTGAAGGCCATGAACGCGAGGATCGCCACAGGGATCAGAGCCGCCCGGTAACTGGACTTGTAGGTCAGCCACAGCAGTGCGAGAATCGTCGCAATTGCGATCGCAACCGGATTTGGCGGACCCGCAAATGCCATCGCTTCGTTGTAGCCGGACATGATCTCGATCGACGAACGGATGAAGCCCGGCAGGGTGGCGAGCGGTTGGGCCTTGAAGAGCCATAGTGCAAGAAAAGTCGCGAACGAGAGCAGCGGTAAGAAAATCCGCCAGGATTTTCGCGCTGACGTCACGCTCGCAAGAACAAGAAACAGAATCGCCACAGCGCCAATACCTTGATTCAATCGGATCAAAGGACTCATACCTGTCAACATGGCCAGCAACGCCATAGGAGCGATTTCCATACGACGCACGATGAGAATCGAGACTGCCAGAGCTAGTATCGACAGCTCAAAAAGATCCCAAAGATAGGGGCTCAGCGTGACATAGCAGAGAGCCATCGCCAAGGTCTTGCGCCAATCGACACTGGCGATACGGAACAGCGAGTAGAGTAGCGTGGCGTAGACGAGTCCGTGGAAGCCGAAGATCTGCCAGGTGGGCGTATCCGGAATCACCGGCACGGTAAGGTAGCCCAGTGGACCATAGGTGAAACCAATATCCCGCCCAAAGGCGAACCCCGCTTGGTTGGCGAGATTGAGGCCGATGATCCAACTATCGTCCAGTCCGCCACCATGAAGCAATGGCGGGCTCGGCATAATCGCGTAGGCGATCCAAATGAGAAAGATCCAAAGTCCGAGCCGCTTCATGGATAACAGGTTCGCACGTCACTGTGTTTTGCCGTAGTCGTCGATCGTCTTTTGTAAGCGGTCTCTCATAGGGATCTTGCGAATCGTCAATTGATAGAGGATAAAGCCACCCATCGCGAAGATTGCCAATGGCATAACTACGGCGAAGAGTCCGAGTGTTTCACGGATCGGCTGCATGATCTCGTCGCTCGATGCGGTTGATGGCTTGGTCGGTTGAGGCATCGATTGCACCGCGACCTTTTCGAGCATCCGCCAGTAGTTGCTGCGAGTTCGATTCCAGGTCATCGCGCAGTTGTGACATACCCGGAGGACGAACGTCGACGCCCTGGATCAGATCGTCGCGATCAGCCGGATTGGACGCGCGCGTGGTGAAGAATCGAGCGATATTCTGTGAGCCAAAGGTCGAATTGTTCGGCTTGCTGCACTGTACGAACCGCTAGAAGCCGCGGGATCGGACTTCTTACGTTGCCACCCAAGCATGATCCAATGGAACCAGCATGGAACCCGCATCCCATTTCTTCCACTCGCACCGGCTAAAGCTGCAACTGTGGGATTACGGCGGCGAAGGCAAGCCCCCGTTGATTCTCACCCATGGCGGACTCGATCACGCCCGCAATTGGGATTTCGCGGCCGACGTGCTCACCCGGCACTACCACGTCTACGCTTGGGATCTGCGCGGCCACGGCAACAGCCAGTGGGCACCGGGGGCGGCCTACGCGATCGCTGAGCATGTGCTCGACTTGGCGGCTCTCGTGGATATCGTGAGCCAGCGCGGGCAGATTCCCGTCCGCCTGATCGGTCATTCGCTCGGCGGCATCGTGTCGACCATCTACACCGGCCTTTATCCGGAACGGATTCTCAAACTGGTGAACATCGAAGGCTGGGGACCGCCGCCCAATTCCAAAGTGTTCCGGCCCCCTTCGGAAAGGCTGCGCCATTGGATCGAACAGGTTCGGGCAGGTGAGCAGAAAGAATCCCGCACGTACCCCAATCTAGAGGCTGCCGTGGGACGAATGAAAGAGGCCAACCAGCATCTGTCGGAACTGCAGGCGCGGCATCTCACCGTGCATGGAACGAATTGGAACGCCGATGGATCGATGGTCTGGAAGTTCGACAACTTCGCGCGGATCTTTCCACCGTATGGGCAGCGTATGGATGAAATGCAGGAGGTGCTCGGACACATTCAGTGCCCAGTGTTATTGTTCTGGGGTACGGAAAGCTGGGCCTCGGATCCAGAGACGGATCCTCGTGTGGCGGCGATTCCAAACAGACAGGTGGTCAAGGTGCGCAACGCGGGTCATTGGTTGCACCACGATCAACTGACGCAGTTTCTAGACCACAGCATCGCGTTTTTACAGGGATAAACGCATGAAACCGGCAAGCGATACTGAGGCGCTTGCCGGTTTCAAAAACACTTGTGTACAGTTCCGGGTGCTGCTTAGCTTCCCCAGATCCAGTTCTCTGTACCGGTCTTGACGTTCGACTTGACTTTCATGCCCGTTCTCCTTTGCTAGAATTGGCTGGTGCGGCAGCCAATAAGAGTATACGGCAGAAACCTTAGAAGAGTAAAGAGAAGATTTTAGTTCTCTAAGTACCGTTAGTACTATAGCTTGCACTGTAGATTCTTCGCGAAGGTGTTCAGCGCGGTTTCCAGCTCGATCATCCGGTTGTACTTGGAGAGGCGTTCCGAGCGCGTGATGGAGCCGATCTTAATCTGCCCTGCTCCGGAAGCGGTGGCCAAATCCGCGAGAAAACTGTCCTCCGTTTCGCCAGATCGTGCGGAAATCACGCATCGGAACCCCGCCGCATGAGCGCGTTCGATCACGGCAAAGGTTTCGGTCAGAGTTCCGATCTGATTCATCTTCACCAGAATGGCATTCGCCGCGCCGATGGCAATGCCTCGTTCCAAACGATCCGGATTGGTGGTGAAAAAATCGTCGCCGATGAGTTGGAGTTTGTGTCCCAGTTGGGAATGCAATGACACCCAGCCGTCCCAGTCATCCTCGGCAAGAGCGTCTTCTACCGAAGACAGTGGATAGCGATCGGCCCAATCGGCAATCAGATCGATCATGCCCTGTGAACTGAGCGTACGACCTTCTCGCCCGAGTCGATAGCTACCATGCTCATAGAAATGAGACGAAGCCACGTCGATGGCAATCTGCAACTCGCGGCCGGATCTCTGAATACAGGTGGAAAGAATCTCGATCGCTTCCTCATTCGATCGCAATAGTGGACCCCACCCACCTTCATCCGCGACGCCCGTCAGTTGAAAGCCGCGCGCTGTCAGTTCGTTTCGAACCGCGCGGTGAATGTCGACGGCGCTCTCTAACGCTTCGTAGACCGATCGAGCGTGTACCGGGATGATCAGAAAATCCTGAAACTCGATATTGGCACCCGCGTGGAGCCCGCCGGAGATGATGTTGATCATCGGCATCGGCACCACGGCTGGGCGGGAGGGCTGAAAGATATCGCGCAGGGTGGCCCAGAGGGGCTGCCGGCGTGAGACGGAGATGGCGCGGGCGAGTGCGCAGGAAACTCCCAGCAATGCGTTCGCTCCGAGTCGTGACTTGTTGGGAGTTCCGTCCACAGCGATGAGTCGGCCGTCGATGGCGGGTAGATCGGCCGGGCTGCCCGCGATGGCTTCGTTGATTTCCGCGTTGATGTTCGCGGCGGCCTGTTTGGCCGGCAGGGCGATCGCTTCATGGCGTCCGGTGGAAGCTCCGGCTGGCACTTGCGCTTGGCCAACTGAACCATCCCGAAGCTTGATTTCGCAGGCGATTGTCCAATTGCCGCGGGAATCGAGGATCGGCCATGCGCAAGCGTTTTCAATGGTGACGCCTCTACCGAAGTCCAATTTGTTTCTCCGTATTTTCTGGCACGGCTCGGAGGATAGCATGCTTCGAAAACGGCAATGCCTCCAAGCCGAAGCCTGGAGGCATTGCCGCTATTGCTTGTTGTTGCCTACTTTTGCTCTTGCTTCGCCTTGCCCGTGGAGCTGATTGAGACTCCACTGTCGGCGAGAGGAGTAAACCAGGCGCCGCGGCCATGCGTGAACGCGAATAGCTGGTACGGCGCGATTGCATTGATGCGCAGCGAGTTCACCGACACATTGGCAAAGCCCGTGTTCTCGCGGTACCAACTGGTGCCACCGTCGATCGACGTGAACACACCCAGATCGGTGCCTACGAAAACCTGATTGCTATCCGCGGGATTCACCACCACCGAGCGCGCCGGAACCTGCGGCAACGCCGTGATGCCAGTGCCCATAACGGGCGTCCAACTCACACCGTGGTCGATCGTCTTCAACACCGTATTGGTGGTGAAATTCGAAACCGTGGCATACGCCACTTCGATGTTGTTCGGATCCCAAGCGAGCCACGAAATCACGCCGCTGCCGATCGTTGCGCCACCCGGCCAATTTCCCGCAACCGCTGTCAACGCCGTCGTATTGTAGTGGTAGCAGCCGTCGGACATGCCAACCAGCACGCGATTCGAATCCGCCGGATGCGCAGCAATTGCCGAGATGGAACCCAGACCGCAGGTGCCGCCCGATCCCGTCATGCGTGCCCAGGTGCCTGCTTGATTCACGGAGAGCCAGATGTCGAAGCCACCAGTCCAGATGTGGTTCTTATTGCCCTGATTCATCTCGAACGGCGCAATGAACTGGAAGCCGCTGCCAGTGATGCCGACGTTCGCATTGCTGAACGACGAACCGCCGTTGGTGGACTTCTTCAACGAATTGCCCGTGTTTTCCAGGAACAGCACGTCGTTGGCAGCATTTCCATCGGCCAATGTATCGAGCGCCGTGTATCCACCGTCGCCGCCAGCGAGGACGCTCCAGTTCAGATTGCCCGTGTTGCCCCGCATCGTACCGTTGTCCTGTAATCCGCCGAAGTACGACTGGCTGAAAGGATACGGTGTGCCGTCATAGAACTGTGTCGTGACGTAGCCGTTGCTGCGGTCTGTCCAAACCGTGCTACCCGCCACCGGGCTGCCACAGATTTGGGTGAGCGTCGTATTCACAGGTGCGCGGGCGTCGTCGGTGCGATCCACACCGCCGTCGCTCCCGAAGTAGGCGATCTTGTTCGACGACCCGTTGTAGTTGGGATGGAAGACAATCGCATGCCGATCGGCGTGAGAGTATTGCTGATCGACGCCCTTGTCGAACCACCAGAAGCTCGCCGTTCCCCAATCGACGCCGCCGTTATCCGAACGCCACATGTCGATGCCGCCAACCCAAACCTTCTCGGAATCGAGCGGATCCACAGCCACCACGTTGTCGTACCAACCCTGATTCAGAAACTGCGAGGTTCCGAAGCCGCACTCGCTGAGCAGACCAAAGACAGGATTCGAAAGTAGCAACTGATTGATCTTAGCCGCGGTACTGGCGAACGCCACATTGCCTTGGCGCTGCGTGGTGAAGGTTCCGGGGTTGCCATTGGCGACCGAGCGGTAGACGCCATGCAGGCCGCCCAATCCCGGGCCGGTTCCAGTGACGCCGCCAGTGCGCTGCGCCGAAACCACATACACGATGCTCTCGTTCGAGGGAGCTACGGCGATCGACGAACGGCCTTGACCGGCGAGGCTCATGATATTGATGTAGGTGCTGGCATCGGCATCGGTGGCGCGCCAGATCGTGCCCTGGCTGCCGGTGCGGCCGCAGGACACGAATACAAAACCGATGGCCCGCTTTTCCTGTATCGCCATATCGGTGCAACCGTTCGAAGGGGATACGCTCGCCACCTGCGAGAAGGTTGTGCCTCCATTCAACGAACGAAACAGGCCCGTGCGGGTCGCCGCGTAGACACGCTGAGGATTGCGCGGACTCACCAGAATCTTACCTACAAAAAGAAAATTCGTGTTGCTGGTGCTGGAAAGCAGCGTCCAGGTAGCACCCGCATCGGTGGACTTGAAGATGCCTGCTCCGCGAATTGCATCCGCGTTGCCCAAGCCTTCGCCCGTTCCTGCGTAAATCACGCTCGAGTTGCCCGGCTGAAATGCCAGAGTGGTCACCGCAAGGTTCGTGAGAGCCAGATCGGTGTTGGTGGTCCAGTTGGCACCGCTGTCGGTGGACTTCCACACTCCGCCGTCAACGCCGCCCGCATAGAGAGTGGTCGGTGTGACGGGATCGATGAGCACGGCTCGTGTACGGCCACCCTGATTGTTTGGGCCGATGTTGGTCCAGGTTCCGAGGGCCGCGCCTGCTGCTGCCGGGGAAACAGAAAGATTGCTGTTGGACGAAGAGATGATGCGTGACGCCGAAGAGATGGTGGGCATGGCCTTGAGAGCTGGCAGGGCTGCGACATACTGGGAGGTATCGAGCGGACGGCTACCGGTGGGGTTCGCGCCCCGGTAGGTCACCGGGCCAGTGCGCTGTGTGGCATAGAACGACTCGGCTTCCTCAGCGGAAGCGTCGACCGTTCCGGGCCTTGCTGGCACCGCGGCCCGCTCTTCGATCTTACGGATCTTGCGGTCGAGCTTCGCTCGCTGCGCGGCGCTAATCTTCACCAGCGGCTTTGCTGGCGTTGTCTTCTTCTCATCTGCTGCGAGCATGACGGTCGGCGTCACGAACAAGAGCAGCGAGGCAATCACTTTACTAAAATTCACAGGTTCTCCTCCGGGAAGATTTGATTGACTCAAGTCCTGGAACGGTAATCCGGCGGATCCTCTTTCAGGACCCGCCGGCGGAAGTACTAAGACGAAAAACCGAGATTACGCTCGGCGGCGACGCATCCAAGCGCAACCGACGAGCGCGGCGGAAAAGAGTGTGATGGTGGAAGGCTCGGGAATGTCGCCACCGGGAGCATCCGTCGTCAGCAGGCTCATCTGATTGATGGTGAGCGCCGAACCCGCACCGCTCGTGGAAATCACCACGCGGGTGATGTCACGGGCAGAACTGGTGCCGCCGAGGAACGGTGCGGATCCGTCATTCGCAAAGCTGGACGTTCCAGCCACGTTCAGAGTGCCGAACGATACGTTGCCCGCACCGAAGAACTGGATCGTACCCGTGAAGGCTCCAAAGTTCAGCGATCCGATGTTGAATCCCACACCGCGTACGGCTGTTGCGAAGTCGATCGTGATCGGACCGGGATTGAAGCCCGAATCCAACAGGATGTCGCCTGGGCTGAAGGCACCGAGGTAGCCGCCAGAACCGCTCTGGACGTAGATCGCTAGGCCTTCGGTGACTGCGGCAGACAGATTCAGTCCGCCACCACTCACCACATTGTAAGGACTCGTCACGAAAGTTCCATCGGCACCGACAAGTCCCCATTGGACGATGTCATTCGCTGCAAGCCCGATGCGTGTGTTTACTTGGCTGATCGTGCCCGCCATAGCCCCCAGGGCAAGGACGGTAAGTGCCGCCAGAAGCTTAACAGTCTTCATCATTCTTTCCTCCGACGCGGCACTTAAACTCGCAAGCACTCGCGACTCTAACTATGGTAAGGACAGGGAGTATCCCTTGTCAAAGTACTCCAGAACCGATTTACCGGTACGAAAGATCTCTTCTGGTCCAGATTAGCGTATCTCATGGACACCAGGGTAGTCCTAAAGTACTAGAACCTGCGTAATATCTCCCCTGCTCGACCCCACGCCGATAGAATAAGGGTATGAGAACCGTCATCGCGCTACTCTCTCTGGCTGGTAGCATCTTGATTCTGGGTTTTCAAAGCGCAACGCCGACTCGTCCTACGGCGCTTCCGCGGGCGCCGCATCCGCTCGTGATCCGAACCAACTTTGAAAGCCGCAGCAAGTGGGTAAAAGTGCGGAAGATCATCGAGAGTCCGGTCGGTGTAGCCAATGTCGAACTGCGAGCACAGGTGGATTTTATAGACGAGGTACGGTTCCGGGATCTGAGTGTGGGGGACCTGCTGGCTCTCGTGCGGAGTTCCTATCCTCATTCTATATTGATGGTTGTCGATGGCGACTCACTTCGCCATCCGGAACTTGCGGTACTTGTTGTGGACCTCAAGGAACAGCGCGGTCGGACCTTCAGAGCGTTGCCGGGGCAGATTCAAACGGTCGAGAACAATCTCTCGATCGCGAATGTCGATTTTGAGCACTTCGTGAGATCGGCGGACGCCGACGGCGTGTATCGCGGTTTCCAGCAGCGCTAGCTAGGCGCGCGCGATTCTGGGGCGTCTTCGTTGTCGCCGAACGAAGGGGGCCTGTTCATGACCAGCAAATCCCAAAACTTGGTTGGACGGAAGTAACCCGGCAAGGTGAGAACGGCGCGGTGTAATGCACAGCTTTCCCAGAGGCTGTGCATAAGTACGCGAGGCTACTCTTCAGGCCGGGAGAACTCTTCCGAAATCGTGTTCTGAATCTCCACTGTTCTCACACTGTAAATACGCTTGACCGTGCGCGCGATCTCCTGCGCAAGCTTCTGGCCTTCGAGACTTTCGTCGTGGTCATACTCGACCTTCAAATATAATTGGGTTCGAATCACAAGTCGTTTCAGTAGGGCTAACAGCCTTCAAGTTCGTAACGCAGTGGTGATGACAACAGCTTTCGCACCGCTTTTCGACAGTCCCCGGTAGGAGTGAGACTCGGCGGCATCGAAGTAAACACTGTCCCCCGCATTCAATAGGTGTGTTTCGTCATGATAGCGGATTTCCAACTGCCCTTCGAGCACCAGCAGGAATTCTGCCCCGTCATGACTGTGTTCGCAGACTTCGTTCTCCAAACGTTTCGGAAACTCCGCCATGTAGCATTGGATTGACTTGTCCTGGATAGCATATGCCAAACACTCGAAATAGTAGGATGGTTTGGCTGAATCCGGGCTGTCCGGAAACTTGATCCGCTCGCTCTCGCGAACCACCGAGAACAGGTATCGGCCTTTCCTGTCCACGAAAAAGTAGTCGACACCGACGTCGAACACCATGGCGATTCTCGCCAAAGTCGGCAGCGTCGGAATCAACTTTCCGTTCTCCAATTGCGACAACATGGAGGCCGAGAGGCCAGTGTGTTTGCCAAGATCCACTAAGGCGATCTTTTTCTTCAACCGAAGCTGGCGGAGCTTGCGTCCAATTTCGTACGCCGATAGGACCCTTCGAATGGTCTTTTCGCCATCCTCAACTGCTACGGGCTCCGTTGTTGGTTTAGTCTCACTGAAACCAATTTGAGTGTGATCGATTGCATCCAGATGGTTTTCATTGTATTCTGAGTCTAGTTCGGAAGCAGTCTCGACTTTGTCGGTTTCGGAATCGAACATCGTCATCACCTCATCACTGTCTCTCCAAACGGAAGGAAAACATGACCGCTAAGAGTGAACTTGCAAATTTCCCCGATGATCAATTAGTTACACGATCCCAGGCTGGAGATCAAGTGGCATTTGCGGAATTGGTGCGGCGTCATCAGCCTGGATCGATGAAGCTGGCTTTGTCGATCCTGCGTGACAAATCGGACGCGGAAGACGAGGTGCAGAACGCGCTCTGGAAGGCGTACGAGCATATTGGACAGTTTCAGCAGGATGCCAAATTCTCCACTTGGCTCACCCGTATTGTGGTAAATCAGTGCCTGATGCGTCTGCGTCAGACCCGCCGGGCCCGCTTCTGCTACATCGACGAAACGCTCGGTGAAGACGCCATGACGATGGAACTTCCCGACCTGCAGCCAAGCCCGGAAGCGGCGGCGACGGAATCGGAACTGGGGCAAGTGCTCCAAACCGAAGTCAACCGCATTCCCCCACTGCTCCGCAATGTCTTCATGCTGCGGGACATGCAGGAACTTCCCATGCCTGAAGTTGCCCATCGTCTCGGGATCTCGGTCGCTGCTGCCAAGTCCCGCCTGTTGCGTGCCCGGATGGAACTCCGGCAGCGCCTCGAAAAGCATCACATCGTGCACGGTCTGCCAGCATAGTGTTCCTTACTCCACTGTAAAAGCCTGACGGAACTGTAGTTGTTTACCAGACTGCTTGTCGCGAACTTTGAGCACCAACTCATGCCGTCCCTTGGATCCGTCTTTTGGAAGATCCAAGCGAAAACCGGCGGGGACCCACCTCCGGGGATAGAAATGGGCAAACTCTTCGGTGGCCGCTAACGGCTGACTGATCACTGGCTTGTCATCCGGGCCCGTAACCACCAGGCCGTACTCAATCGCGAATGCATTCCGGGGAGCTGGCGATAGCGAATAGCCTGTGATGTCAAACCGGGTCCAAACCTGATCGCCGATCGAGTAAATCACTTCCGTCAAGGGTCGCCTGTCATTCTCTCCCCGATAGAATCCGAAGTTTCGAACGGTTAACTCCGCCGCCGGATCTACGTATCTGCCCTGAACGCCAAACGACAACTCTCGCTTCGATTCCTCACCCGACAACTCATCTTTCACCCACAGCAGCACCTTATACTTTCCGCGGACCGCATGATCGGGTAGCCGAATCTCTCCGCGAACGGTGGGTGTCCAATCCTTGTCTTCCTTGCGGATACTGGTGGCGACGGCTCCAGAAAACGGGGCAAGCGCCGGAACTTGCTCCCCATCCTGCACCTCTACCTTGTACCGCAAAGACAGATCGCGAAACTCATCGTCTTTCTCTTTTGCTTCGAATCCCGATACCCGAAAGCTCCAATACACGGTCTCGCCCGCAAGGAAATAGATACTGGCGTCGATTGGCGGCCCGTCTTCGATCTGATGCAGGTTTGGCCGCTCGATCGCGAGATCTTTGGCGAATGCAGCGAAGCTAAGTAAGGCGAAGAGGCAACTCAACCAGTGCGGAATGCTCATTCTCAATGTTTCCATCGGTCACCTCCAGAAGATAGTCGTTTTGCGGTACATCGAACAGAATCCATCCGAAAACGGTTTCCCCGGCACCCAACACGCGAATCAGGCCCAAGGGGTCCGTCAAATCCTTCGTATCCTCCGCCTCGCGGAACGAACCGCCGTTGTCGTCCAATAGATTCAGCGTCGGAAAGCTCAACGAGCCACCACCGCCGTTCGTAACGGAGAGACGTACCAACAAGAAATGCCGTTCCGGCATTCTGGCAAGCGGCGCTTCGCCGAGGGACTTCTCCCACATGGATTCCCAAACGTTATAAGTGAACGATCCCACCCCTACGCGCTCGCCCATCGCATGCCGCATACGGTTGTCCTTCACCTTCGGTGGAGTGCAGGCGGAAACGCCACCAACCAAACCGGCGAGCAAAAAATCCCGCCGCAATGGCTTCCCACGCCGTCTAACAACAAGAGAAGATTGTTTCATGCCTCCATATTCTCACTCCCATCCCAAGTTTGGAATCGCTATCGTACTCTTTCTGTCATTGCACGTGGGGGCGCAGATTGCGCGGGATCCCACTGTGCACCCGGTCTCGGGTCGGAAGTTTGCGATGGTGATGGGCTTCGGAGGTGCGGACTGGTTGGAACGTCCTGAGCGCGACTGGGAGGAAAATCCCGATCGGGCCATCGACCTGCTGGGGCTGAAAAAGGGCATGATTGTCGGGGATGTCGGCGCGGGCACCGGATATTTCTCTGTGAGGATGGCTCGCAAAGTTGGACCGCAAGGGAAAGTGCTGGCAAGCGATCTGCAACCGCAAATGCTGGCGCGGCTGAAACGGAATCTCGACCGCGAAAAGATCCGCAACGTCGAGCCGGTGCAGGCCACCGAATCCGATCCGAACCTGCCGGCCGGCGCGGTTGACCTGATCGTCATGGTGGACGTCTACCATGAGTTCTCCCAACCCCAGGAGATGTTGCGTAAAATAAAGTCGGCCTTAAAGCCGGATGGCAGGCTGGTGCTGCTGGAATACCGCAAAGAGGATCCCTCGGTGCCTATCCGTCCCGAACATAAAATGAGTGTCGCCGAAGCCAAGCTTGAGGTCGAAGCGGAAGGGTTCAAACTCGCGGAAGTGATCGACAAACTTCCTCGTCAACATGTGCTCGTATTCCGTCTTTCGCAATAACGCGCTCAGGCCTCTGCACCCGGGCTGGAGAAATGAGATGATAACCCAATGATCACGATCCCCGGACGCAAGACCATGTTGTGTGAAGGTCCTACCCGCCGCGAGTTGATGCGCATCGGCAGTGTCGGACTCATGGGCCTCAATCTGGCCCACTTCTTCTCCTGGCAAAAAGCGCAGGCCGCGACGACCAACTCTCTGGTCGGATCGAAAGGCTTTGGACAAGCAAAGTCTGTGATCATGATCTTTCTGCAAGGCGGACCCTCGCACATCGACATCTGGGATCCGAAGCCGGACGCCCCACTCAACATCCGCGGCGAATTCAAGCCGATCAAAACGCGCATTCCAGGCACCATGATCAGCGAGACGATGCCGATGATGGCGAACGCTCTCGACAAGGCCACGCTCATCCGCTCGATGAGCTACACACCCGCGGGCCTGTTCAACCACACTGCCGCGATCTATCAAATGCTCACCGGCTATACGCCGGATAAAGTGTCTCCTTCAGGCCAGCTTGAGCCGCCCAACGCCGCGGATTTCCCAACCGCCGGCAGCCACATCTCGAAGATGCTGCCTCCCAAAGAGCCAGTGCTGCCGTTCGTCGAACTTCCCCGCCCGCTGCAGGAATCGGGCATCATCGGCAAAGGTGGCGCCGCAGGATTCCTGGGCAAGGCTTACGATCCCTACCGTCTTTATCAGGATCCGGCCAAGCCGATTTCGATAGACGATCTCACCCTGCGCAAAGAGGTTCCGGCAGAGCGTTTGAAAGACCGCTTCGAACTGCTCAAAGGCATCAACGGATCGATGCCCGAACTTGAAATGGCGCTCAACAAACAGGCCGTCGATGAATACTACGCGAAAGCCTACGATCTCGTGCTTTCCGGCAAAGCGCGCAATGCCTTCGATCTCGAAAAGGAACCGGTCGCGGTTCGCGAACGCTACGGCATGACGACCTTTGGACAAGGCCTGCTCCTCTCTCGCCGCCTCATTGAAGCCGGAACAAGGTTCGTGCAAATGAACTGGCCGTCGGTTGCCAATGGCGATGCGGAAAAAGACTCTTGGGATACGCACGCGTCGAATTTCAAGCCGCTCAAGAATCTGCACTGTCCCAAGCTCGACCGCTCACTGAGCGCTTTGCTTGAGGACATGCACGATCGCGGCATGCTGAAAGAAACGCTCGTCGTTGCAGTGGGCGAGTTCGGTCGTAGCCCACGCATTGGCGTTTCCACCTCCGGCAACACTAACGCTCCCGATGGACGCGATCACTGGCCTTACTGTTATAGCTCGATCATCGCCGGCGCGGGAGTTTCCGCAGGACGCCAGTACGGCGAAAGCGATGCCACCGCGTCATCCCCCAAAGATAAGCCCGTGCATCCAACGGATTTACTCGCAACCGTTTACTACGCGCTGGGTATCGATCCCGGTATGGAAGTGCTCAACCACTTGAACCAGCCGCGTGAGCTCGTGAAAGGCAAGATTCTCGGCGACCTCTGGGCCTAATTGCCGCTGAACCACGCGTGATCGTTGTATGCGCGTATGAGTGGGAGCGAATAGGAACCGGCACGCCGGCCGCCACTGAATCCGAAACACGCCATCTCGTGGGGCAGGCTTCAGCTTACGCGAGGTTTCAGCCTCGCCGGGCGTCTACACAATTGACGCGGCACGGCCGCTGGATCGCCAAAACCACGCCGACGTCGTGATGTGATTGGCGGTGTTAGTGGAGAAACGAACAATGGACGCAGAACTCTGGAACCGCGTATCCAACTTAGCTTCCGAAGCACTCGATCTTCCTGAAGCGGAGCGGGAGCCCTTTGTCCGCAAGCAGTGCGGCGACAATTCCGAAACGCTTGCCGCGGTGCTCGACATGCTTGCCGCCGAACGTGAAATGGGCGATTTCATGAGCGATTCTCTGGACCTAACCGAAGAGCCTGTAATAGAGGCGTTCGGACGCTACAAGGTCATCCGCGAAATTGGCCACGGCGGCATGAGCATCGTCTATCTGGCTGTGCGCCACGAAGAGAATTTCGACCAGCGCGTTGCGATCAAACTGCTTTTGCACCAGGCCTTCCGATCCCTTCCGGAAACGGAAATCGGCATCCTCGCCGGACTCGAACATCCCAACATCGCCCGCTTTCTCGACGCAGGCATCGCTTCATCGGGCTTGCGCTATCTGGTGATGGAATACGTCGATGGCGTCCCGTGCAACGACTACTGCAACACGCTCAAAGACGACAACCAAAGACTGCGGCTGTTTCTGCAGATTTGTGCCGGAGTCGCCTACGCCAACCGCTCGCTCGTGGTTCACCGCGATCTGAAACCGGGCAACATCCTGGTCACGCACGACGGCATCGTCAAGTTGCTCGACTTCGGTGTCGCCAAGGTTCTGTCCTCGGTGCAGGCCGCGCAGGATCAAACGGTCGGCATCCGCGGGTTTACGGCCGATTATGCGAGTCCCGAGCAGATTCTGGGCGAACCCACAACCACCGCCACAGACGTTTATTCGCTGGGGGTCCTGCTCTGCGAACTGCTGGGAGGTCACCGTCCTCGCAAGCTTTCTACCTTGGCCACTGCGGAAGCCGTGGCAGAAGTACAAAACGAAGTGGTGCAGGTTCCGCTTGCCGGCGATCTCGCACTCATCGCCCGCAAGGCACTGCGCCGCGATCCCACACAGCGTTACGAATCCGCATCGGCTCTCGCGCAGGATATCGAGCGTTATCTTAACGGATTGCCCGTTGAGGCCCGCGATCCCTCGTGGTCGTATCGCGCGTCGAAATTCATCTCTCGCAATCTTTATGCAGTCGCTGCTGCGATAGCCGTGCTTGTCGCGATCCTCAGTGGACTCGGATACGTCGCACTGCAAAATCGCGAGATCGAATTGGAGCGTGATCGCGCGGAAAACGTCGCGCGGTTTTTGAAAGATCTTTTTGCCGCCGCCGACCCCGAACGCAATCAGGGCACGCGCCTTTCCGCAAAAGATCTGCTCGATCTCGGTGCCGCGCGCGTGCGTTCCATCTCCGATCCGAAATCCCGCGCGGCACTGCTTGACACGATGGGCGACGCGTACTTCAACCTCGGCCTCTACGAGAAAGCGGAAGCGTTGTACGCGGAATTTATCGCTGCCAAGCCGGACACGGCACGGCTTGCCTATGCGCTCTCGGTCACTGCGGAAGCCCAGGCTTTTCGTGGGAAACACAAGGATGCCGATGCGACAGGCGCGCGGGCTGTGGCGCTTGCCGCGGGCCTTGAGGCGGGGCAACGTGCGATCATCCTGCAGCGGCGCTGCAATCAACAGTATCAATCGACTGCGTTCAAAGAGGCGATCCAATCCTGCAAAGATGCCTGGGCCGCAGCCTCCGGTTCGTCACTCGATGTCATCGACAAAGCCGATGTCGCATCCAGCCTTGGCACCGCATTGCTTGAGGCCGCGCAACACAAAGAGTCTGAGGCGGCCTTTCAGAATGCACTGCGTCTCGCGCGATCGAACGTCGCCGAGCCAGTCAATTCCGCGACTGCTCAAGCTCTGGGCAATCTCGCCGTTCTCTACTTTCGCGAGGGACGCTTCAAAGAAGCCGAGCAGCAGAATCGTGAAGCAGTCGCGATCAAGCGAAAGCTCTATCCTGACGGGCATCTGGAGTTGGCGCGCAGCTTGAACAATCTAGCCAATAACCTTGCCACCATGAACCGCAGCGATGAGGCGGTGGCTTCGTATCGCGAGGCGCATGTTTACTATCGCAAAGCGTTGGGTCCTGAAAGTTCGGAACTGGCGAGTTCGCTCTCGAACATGGCGATCGCTTATTCCACATCGGACCGTCTCGATCAAGCCGAAGCGATCATGGCGCAAGTCGTGGACATGCAGGCGCGGACCATCGGAGAAGGCAAGCTGCCGCATATCAGCAGCCTCATCAAATACGGATCGCTATTAATCGAACGCGGCAAGTTCGTCGAAACGACTTCAGTGCTGGAAAAAGCGATGGCGGCGGCGGACAGGTTGGATCCGCAGCCGAAGATCCCGAGCGGCTATGGGCGGATGATTCTGGCGCAGAGCCTACTGGAATCCGGCAAGGCGGCGCGAGCGTTGGTCGTTGCGCGTGAGTCCGAGGGGATTCTAAGGCCGATGCTGAAACCGGACCATTGGATGATCGAAGAGCTCAACATTGTGCTGGGCGGGTCGCTGATCCGCACAGGGAACCGCGACGAGGGGCACAAGTGGATCGATCCGATTCTGGCTTCCGGATTCAAGGCTAAGCGCGGATCCAAGGCCTGGTGGCTGGGTGCGGCGAAGCGCGCGGTCGCGGCCAAATAGCGACCTTCGCGGCTACACCGTGGCCAATGGAGTGCTTTACCTGGCAAGAGACGCTCACTGCGAATTTGTGGAGACTTCGGTCAATTGCTCGCGGCACAACCCGATCTGCCACGCCCAATCACGACGCATCGCTTGCTCTCCAGTGCGATCTCATGCTCCAATCCATTGCAACTGGTCGATCTCACTGGCAATGAACTCGGGAAAATAGGCGCAGCCTACGGATTTGCTCTCATCGAGAGCCGAATGGTGCCAAAGGCCAAGACGCATGCCGCCGCGTCAACAGACTCTCTTTCGAAAGTAGATGCTATCGCGGACCCGCACCCCCGCGGGCCGGCGGCTTCAACTCAAACTCTCTCGGGGGCTCCCCGCCCGCCAACCACTTCACAAAGTAATCCCACCGACGACGCATCATATAAGGCTCGCTACCAAACCCATGCCCGCGGTTCGGCAACATCAATAGATCGAAATCTTTATTCGCCTTGATCAGCGCATCCACCACCAGCAGCGTGTTGTTGGGAGGCACGTTGTTGTCCATCGTGCCATGCGCCAAAAGTAGCTTACCCTTCAGATTCGCCACATGATTCTGGTTCGCCTGATCGTCGTAGTTCGACCCGCCCTTCTCGTTCTTGGTCAGCAAGCCGTGGTAGCGCTCGCCCCAATCGTCTTCGTAAACGCGATTGTCGTGATTGCCAGCCTGCGACACACCGACTTTGTAGAAGTCCGGATACCGGAACATCGCGGAAGCCGCCGCAAAGCCGCCTCCCGAATGTCCCCAAACGCCGACGCGTTCCAAGTCGAGATACGGATACTTCGCCGCAAGCTGCCTGATGCCGCCCATCTGATCGGGCAGGGTGCTGTCGCTCATGTTCGCGTAATAGAAATCGTGGAATCTCTTCGATCGCAGCGGATTCCCCATGCCATCGATCACCACCACAATGAAGCCCAATTCAGCCAGCGCCTGATGATCGCTACGCGCGGACGCAAACGACCGCGGCCCCACGCCGCCAGCCTGAGGCCCCGGATAAATGTAATTCACCACCGGATACTTGCGGCTCGTATCCAAGTTCGTTGGCTGGAACATCAGGCCGTAAAGATCGGTCTCGCCGTCGCGCGCCTTGACCCGGATCGGTATCGGCGGCTTCCATCCAGCGTCGATCAGTTTCGAGATGTCCGCCCGCTCAATTTCTACGATCTGCTTGCCCGCGTTGTCCCGCAGAACGGCCACGGGAGCAACGTCCGGCTTCGAATACACATCGGTAAAATACTGGCCGGACGGCGACATCGTGACATCGTGATTCGCATCCTCGGGCGTCAAGAGAGTCAGCTTTTTGCCGTCGAAATCCACGCGATAGAGATGCTGAAAATACGGATCGCGGCCCTTCTCGCGGCCTCCCGCTTTAAAGTAGATCACGTGTTCTTTGGGATCGACCCGCACGACTTCGGTCACTACCCAATCGCCAGAGGTCACCGCGTTCTTGAGTTTTCCGGTCGAGAGATCGTGCAAGTACAAATGGCCCCAGCCGGACGCCTCGGTGAACCACAGGAATTCATGCGATTCCGGCAAAAAACGCCAATTCGCACCCGCCCAACCGGATTCGAACTGCGTGGCCACCTTCTCCCGCAGCACCTCGCCAATCTCACCGGATGCGACATCGGCCACGCGCAGCTTAGCCTCTTTGTGGTCGCGCGAATTCGAGACAAACGCCAGTCGCCTCGCGTCGGCGCTCCATTCGGCATCCGAGAGATCGCCTCCGCGGCAACTGATGTCATCGCAAAAACTCGAACGATGCTGGTCCGGTGGCATCTTCAGGCGGACAACCTTGCGATCTTCCACCGTGATGACCACGCGCTCAATCATCGTGACATCGGAATCGCCCGGTAAAGGATACTTCCAGGCGCGCAATGTCGGATGTCCCACCTTGGTGTCGACGAGATACATCTCGCCCGATTTGCGCTGGTCTTGTTGAAATGTCGCGATTTTCTTCGAATCAGGCGACCAGAGAACGATAGGACGGTTGCTGTCCTTCCAGCCAGCGTTGTCGGTGGCATAGCCATAGTCCTTGACGCCGTCGGTGGTGAGTTGCGTCTCTTTGCCCGTGGCGATTTCGCGTACCCACAGATTCCAGTCTCGGATGAAGGCGGTCAGCTTTCCGTCAGGTGAAGGGGAATCCAATCTGGGGGCAAAGCGGCGGGCGCGCGGATCGCCGCTGCCCGTGGTCCGTTGGCCGGCAGCCGTATCGGCGCACCGCGTTCCGGCGACATCGCACTTCCAGCGTTTGGCGCCAGCACTGACTACGACGGATTGTCCAGCATCGCTGAATTCGATGTCCTGAAAGGGCAGATGCGTCGCATCGTATTTCGCGGTGCCACCGACTGCGGCGGCAAGCGTTGAGGCTAATTTGGCGTGATCGAAGGCCGGCAACTTCGTGCGCTTTGCCGGATCGACGAGCACGAACTCCGCCCCGTCGGGCGTGGCAACTGTGACCCGATACCAGAATGAATCGCCGCCAGCGATCCAATTGGCGCGGATACCCGAACGCAGCACAAGCGGATCGGTATGATATCCGAGCAATCGTTCCGCCCGCGAGTAGTCAGGGGAGGGGAGTTTCTGGGCAAAGGTGAGCGCTGAGGAAACGGAAATGAGCAACAGAACTATGCGTGAGTGCACACGCGAATTTTAGCAGGCTGCCAAACGGCAACGCATTCGACCTGTTGTCGCAGGTCGCCTGCAACGTATACCTTAGCGCAGGCGCCGATGCCATGCCGCAGTCCGCTGGATTGCGTCCTCAAGCGGTATCCAAGTTTGCAATCCTAGCTCCTCACGGGCTCTCGCTGTGGATGGCACATAGCGCTCAGGTAACGCGCCATCGCGCGCCGGACCACCTCGAATGTCCACCTTCACATTCGGTGCGACGTTGGCGCGCACGATCTCTGCGAGTTCCGCGATCGCTACGGCACGCTCGCATCCAACGTTGTACGCCCGCCTTTGTTTACCCCGAGCCAACAGTGTCCACAGCCAGATCGCCAGATCCGCCGGATACAGGTAGCTGCGCAATGGTGTGCCGTCGCCGCCGATCGCAATATCGCGGCCCGCCAACGCATCGCGCAGAAAATTACCCGCAGCGAAGTGCGTATCCAAAGGCAAATGCGGACCCAGAAAGGCAAAACATCGTGCGGTAACGAAACGCTTCAAGTGAGGCGATATAGCGCAGAGCAGCTCAGAGGCGCGCTTACCCTCGGCGTAAGCCGACGACGCGGCCAGAGGATCGGGACCGCCTGCATAGTCTTCTGTGACGCGATCGATCTCCAAAGGCTGACGCCCATAGACTGCCCCCGAACTGCACAGCAACAGAGAATCCGCCTTCGATTTTTCGCTGAATTCCAGTACGCGACGAGTGCCGGCGACGATGATGTCGAACATCTCCGAGGGCCTGGAATCGTTGAGCATCGCGCTCGCGGGAGTGGCCGCATGCAACACATGCGAGAATTCGCCAACCGGAAACTGGAAATCTCGAACATCGCCCACAACGGCCTCGAAACCATCCACCACGCTGGATCGCGATAGAACCGTCGCTTGTATCTTGAGCCCCAGTTCCGCGCAAGCATACGCCAGCGAACCGGTGATCCACTTGCCGAAGAATCCAGTGCCACCGGTGATGAAGATGCGTGCACCGTTCAGCGACGGCCAAAGGTCGCGAGTATGATCCAGAATATGCCGTAAATCAGCGGATGCAAGAGCGAGCGAATCCACAAATCATCTATCGGCAGGATCCTGGTTGTTGTTCACTCATGTTATTCAAGTAGATAGGCGACAGAGGCACTCCGTTTGTCCGGCGAGTCCCAGGAGATCAGTGGCAGTTCCCAGACCATCCATTCGACGGCTCTTTGAGAAGCGCAGCCGGAAAACAGCTGTGCCGCTCGCTGTACCGGCGCTTGCGCCACTAAAAAGCCGAGACCCATTGGCTCTCTTCGGCGATTTGCGAGTGCGCCCCAAGTTGATGGTGCTGCACAATCTGTTCTTCGTCGTGCTCAGCATGGCGGTGTACTTCTCATTGATTCCTCAGTATAAGAAGCAGGTGGACGGCGCGCGTGAACGCGAGTTGCGCATCATCACGCAGATCTTCGAACTGGCGCTGCCTTTGACGCGCGTCGAGGGGCTGGAAATTTACGACTATCGCGAGGGTCCGATTGCAGAAATCGCGATGCCGGTCGAGGCCGTTGTCTGGCTCGACCAGAATCCGCGTTCGGTCTGGAAGGACGCGGCGGGCAAGGGGCGGTTCCTTTTCGCCAAGGCGACGGAGCTAAGCCAGTACCGCCGCCTCACGATTCCCGAAGGAATCTACAGCGACGCTGTTCGGCGCGCCCGGACGACGCTTTTTCTGGTGCTCGGTGCGATCTATTTGCTTGCGGTCGCGGTGCTCGAATGGTTCATCATGCCGCGCTATGTCTACACGCCCATTCAACGCATGCTGCAAGCGGACGAGGCAACGCAACGCGGCGATCGCGATCGCGAAATGATTCCGCCCGCACTGATCCCCGGTGACGAGATCGGACAGATCATGCGGTCGCGGAACGCTGCTGTAGCCGAACTTCGCGGTCGCGAAGACGACCTGCAACACAAAAACGAAATGCTCGAAATGCAGGATCGCCTGGCTAGCCTCGGACTCATGAGTGCCTCGGTCGCCCACGAAATGAACACGCCTCTCGCAGTGCTCCATGGATCCATCGAAAAAATGCTGGAAACCGCGCCACTGGCCTCGCCCTCGCACGGAAGGCTCGAACGCATGAAGCGCGTGACCGAACGTCTAAGGAGAATCAGCGAGAGCCTGCTGGACTTCGCCAAAACCCGTCGCGATCGCATGGAAATGCTCGCGCTCGCACCCCTCATCGACGAAGCGTGGGGCCTCGTGGCGATCGATGAAAAGGCCGGCGAAGTGGAATTTGTGAATCGTATTGCGGCGGATGTCCGGATCAACGGCAATTCAGACCGTCTCATCCAGGTTTTTGTGAACCTCCTGCGCAATGCGCTCAATGCCGTGAACCGGAGCCAGCCGCGCATCGAAGTCGGTTCCTGTCGCATGCGCCACGCGGGCGAGCAGTGGCTCAGCATCCGTTTCGAAGACAACGGGGACGGCATCCCGGCGGAAGTGCTGCCCGATATCTTCGATGCATTTGTCACCACGCGCCTCGATTCCAAGGGCACGGGCCTCGGACTCACCGTCGCCGAAGGCATCGTCCACCAGCATGGCGGTACGATTCACGCCTCGAATCGTGCCGAGGGAGGAGCCTGTCTAGAGGTCCGCCTGCCGGCCGTGTGCGTCGCGAAAGAGACTTTAGCTCATGTCTGAACTAGTCGGGATAGCGATCCTCGACGACGCTCTCGAATTGCAGAACTTGCCGGTCGATGGGCCGTATGAAAACATTCTGCTAGCGCTCCGTGAAGCCGAGGAGACTCTCCTCAGCGCTCGCTTGCCGTGTAAATCGAAAAGGACTTTCACGAATGTCTGAACTCGTCGATGTCGCGATTCTCGACGACGATCTCGATTTCCGCAACTACCTTGAAGACCTGTTGAAAGACGAAGGCGAGTATCATGTACGCACCTTCGCCACGGCCGCCGAACTGCTGGCCTCCGCGGAAACACAGGTTCCCGAAGTGGTGCTGCTCGATATGAAGATGGGTCCGGATCACGGCATCGAAGTTGCGGAAACCATCCTCACTCGCTGGCCAAGCGTCTGCGTGATTGTCATCACAGGCTATCCGTCGCTCGAAGATATGCGAACGACGTTCAAGCTGAAAGTCTTCGACTATCTTTCGAAGCCGTTTTCATTGGCGCAACTGCGGCAAACGCTGCGCAATGCGATCGAGCAGTTCGGACTCGGCCGCAGCGCGCACGCAAAGTTCCGCGAGAAGTTGGGACATCGCATCAAGATGCTGCGTACAGAAAAAGACTGGTCGCTCAAAGATCTCGCCGCTGCGACGCACTTGAGCATGTCGCAGATCAGTTCCATCGAGCGCGGCATCAACATGCCCAGCGTGGAAAGCCTTCTTGCCATCAGCCGCGCGTTCGACCGCAAGCCATCGGAGCTACTGGCCAGCATTGAGTTTTAGCTATCTGCTCTTTCACAAACCTTACGACGTGCTCACGCAGTTCAGCGGCGAAGGCCCCTGCTTGCGGCACTACATCGATGTTCCGGATGTCTATCCAGTGGGCCGTTTAGATCGCGACAGCGAGGGCTTGCTGTTGCTCACCGACGATGGTGCCATGCAGCATCGCTTGAGCGATCCCAAGTTTGAGCATCCGCGGACGTATTGGGCACAGGTGGATCGCGTCCCTACAGAAGAGGCGCTGCAGCGGTTGCGGGGCGGCGTGGATGTGCAGGATTACCGAACGCGCCCGGCGAGGATAAGGCTACTGGATGTGGTCGACATCGAACCGCGAGATCCGCCGGTGCGATTCCGCTTGAGTGTGCCCACGGCGTGGATCGAACTGACGCTCACCGAAGGTCGCAACCGGCAGGTTCGCCGCATGACGGCCGCGGTAGGGTTCCCGACGTTGCGGCTGATCCGGGTGGGCATCGGTGATCTTCATCTGCAAGGCCTCGAACCCGGCAAGTGGCGGGCGTTGTCCACGCAGGAAGTCCAAAGTCTACGGCGAAATAGCCGTTAAGCTCCTCCCCACACTCACCAGCGCACTACCGGCCGCGGTACGCTGGGTCCGCTGCGCCTCCGTCGCAAACTCCAGAGCAGCGTCGAAGTCTCCTTCGAGAAGTGCCTCTCTGGCTGCTTGCCGCAACCGGAAAGCCGAAGCCGCAATGGTCATCAGCGCTGTGAGATCGGCTCCGCAACGTGAGCACGATGCCGTGCCGCGAAAACGTGCGCGGCAGACCGGGCAGACGTTTTCCACTACGAACCCTCGACGAAAAACAGCAATTCTTCGAGCGATCGCAATGATTCGTCGAAAGCTTTCACCTCGCGACGCGCTACCGCCGCCTCGATCGCCTGCACAAGAGTCTCCGCTTCCTGACGGTCTTCGGCGTGCATTCGCTGCGATGCCGCCTTGGCCCGGAACAGCAGATCGACTGCAAGGCGTCGGCGCCCAACCCAATCCCCCGTCTCGATAGGATCGGCCTCCAATGACGGTGCAGGAAGATGCTCGATCGCACCGTTCGCCTTGCCGTTGACATACGGCTTTTTCGAGTCAATGCTGACGACCTGATTTCCGAGGTCCTCATCGTCGTCTTCGTAATCGGCTTCGATCGGATCTTCCAACTCGGTCGCGCGCAACTGGAACAGCTCTTCCAAGCGCAGACGGGACGCCTCGATCTCGCCCTTACTCTTCTCTTTCAACGCTCCCGCGATCGTGATCTGTTTGGTCTTGCCCGTGCGCTTCTCAATGGCGGAAACATGCAGGATGCCTTCGAGGTCGAGGCTCATACGGCAGAGCACTTCATTCATTTCGCTCACCGAACTCAACCCTTCCACCTGAAACTCGCCCACCAGAATATTGTTCAGCGCGTCGGAATCTTCACCTTGAAAAATCTCAACGTTCACACTCGTCTGATGGGGAGACGTGTAATAGCTTTCAGTGCGTGTAACCGGCAGCGGGGAGTTGCGGCGGATCACTGGCCGGTAGCAGTGAAAATACGGAAAGCCCCCGCGCTCGCCGAGGTGGGAAGGTCCGAAGGAATACGGCGAGACGTCCACCAGCACGCGGTCGACATCGTGGCCGGCGAGGCGCGAGGCGAGCACGCCGGCACCCAGCGCAACGCCCAAATCGGGATGCACGTCCTGTCGCGGTTCCAACCCCGTGCGCTCCGTGAGCAGTCGCGAAACGAGCGGCGTGCGTGTCGATCCGCCGATGAGCAGGATCGCGTACAAATCATCCGCGTTCTTGCCGGCGTCTGTCAAGGCTTTCGAAACGCTTTCCAATGTCGATTCCACCAGCGGCAAAATCATGGCTTCGTATTCGGCGCGCGATACTTCCACATCGAGATGAAGAGGTTCGCCGTTGCGCACGATCAGAGCCTCTTCCCGCACCTTCGCGTAAGGTTCGAAGCTGAGCTGTTTCTTAGCGGATTCGGCAGCCCACCACAAGCGCGCACGCGCTGCCGCATGACCTTCGCCCAGTTGGATTCCGTGCCGCTTGGTGAACTCGCGTTCGAGATGGGCCGCCAGCAGATCGTCGAAATCGTCGCCGCCCAGCCGGTTGTTGCCATGGCTCGAAAGCACTTCGGTGACATCGCCTTCGATCATCACCACGGACACGTCGAACGTACCGCCGCCAAGATCGTAAACGAGCACCGTATGGCGCATTCCATCCGCGAATCCATAAGCCAAACTCGCCGCGGTCGGCTCATTGAGGATTCGCATCACCTCGAGCCCGGCAAGCGTCCCCGCTTCTCGCGTGGCGGTGCGTTGGGCATCCGAAAAATAGGCCGGGACCGTAATCACCGCTCGGTTCACGGGTTGGCCTAATTCGTTGCTTGCCCAGGAAGCCAGCTCTTTCAGGATCAGCGCCGAAATCTCCTGCGGGCGGTAACTTTTGCCTGCCAGATTCACCGTCTCTTCGCTGCCCATCTTGCGCTTGATGCTTCTCACCGTCCGCTCGGGATAAACGCGCTGCTGATTCAGTGCGGCTTCTCCGATCAGCAACTGGCCATCGGGTGCGACGCCGACACATGACGGCAAAATTTTACCGCCCTTCGGACCCAGGATCCGCACCTTCCCGTCCACATAGGCCGCGACTTCGGAATTCGTGGTTCCAAGGTCGATGCCAACTACGATACTCATTTCGGATCTCCATTCACCAGCCTTCGTGCCACACGTACCTGCGCCGGTCGATACAACTCGCCATTCCATTCATAGCCGGAACGATAGACTTCGACGACCGTTCCGTCGGTGGCCCCCGTGGTCTCTTCGACATCCACGGCGTTCATGCGTTTCGGATCGAAGGGCAACCCACGGCATTCGATGGGATGTATTTGAAAATTCTGCAAGAGGTCGTCGAGAGAACTCAAGGTCAATCGATAGCCCTCCGTCAGTGCTTGCGCGACCCGCCGTTCGCGTTCCAATTCGCGCAACCGACCGGGAAAGAGGCGATCCAACCAGTTGGGTGCCAAGGGTTCGACGCTTTCGCCCACGCCGGAAAGGCCACGCAACAGGCGTTCGCGCAGATCGAGAAGACCGTCGATCCCCTCTCTGCGTCCGCGCCGTTCCGCGTCCGCTTGCAAGCTGTCGGACATCTGCTTGAACGAGCGGCCCTGCAGCTTGACTTCCTGCGTGAGCGCGGTCATTGCCGACCAGATGGCATGCCAATCCGTTGCGGCCGAGTCGTCCTCGGATTGCAGGATCGCGGTGGGAATCCCTTGCGGCGTATCTTCTGTCTGGAGCGCGGCGTCAAGGTGCGACTCGAAGCGCTGCAGAATCTCTTCACGCCGGGTCATTGACGCTTGCGCTCCTTCAAGACGGCGAGCCACGGCGCAGGTCCAGCAAAAATCCGCTCGGTGTTGCGGTCTTCGAGCAAAGATTGCAGAGCGCAAGCTGGGTCTGCAACCGTGAGCATTTCGATGGCTCGCCGCGCGGGATCCCGCATTGCATCGTACGCGTCGCGGATCTTCTCGAATTCCACCGGTGCACGATCGGGCGGAAATTCTTTGACTTTTCGCAAGTAAGCGGCGCGAATCGTCTCGTCGTCCGCTTCCGTGCCGATACCCAACGTCTGTCTTGGATCGTCTTGTTTCATGTTTCGATTCGTTTCAGAACGGGAAGGGGAACCTTTGGCCATTCTTGGGCGGCTTCTTGCCACGTCCACCTTTGTTGGCGAAGCCCAGCATTCGAGCCAATTGCCGGGCTGCCTCCTGCGGACCCATTCTCTCGACCATATCCTTCAATTCGCGCGGCAATCCAAAGGGATCGTATCCATCGAAATCACCGTCATCGAGATCATCTTCGTCGTCAATGAAATCATCGTGATCCGGAAACACTGTGTCTTCCGATTCGCGTTTGACGATGGCCGGAACGTTGACCGTCCCGACGGTGCCGGGTCCCATCGTCGCCGGTCCCATCATCGCAAGCTCCTCGGTCCGGAACTCGCTGATGCGCTGCAGCAGGTTCTCATCGTGGCTCCGGCGAGCCAGTTCGGATGCGGCCGCAAGGCAGTCGGAAATCCGCTCGTTCTCCAGCAGGATTTGTGCGCGGAGAAACAGGAACGCAGCGCGGCGATCGGGACATCGCTTCAGGCCCTCACCGGAAATCAGGAACACCAGTTCATCGAAGCCCGCTCGCAAGGCGGCCTCGCCCAAGGCAACCAGCGCTCGCGAATCCGCTGGCCGCTTGTCTAACTGCGACAGATCCCTCTGGAGGATCGGGACCATGGCGGACGTTACCTTTGCCTCAACTCCCATCTCGTCACAGATCGCGCAAACACGGCCAAAACTCGCCGCCAGTGGCTTGGTGGGCGGCTGTGGTTTCCCAAGCACCGAACTTCTGCAGCCGGCGCGGCGTTCCACTTCGAGGAAGAGCAACTCGGCCATGGAATCATCTGCGAAATGATTGGCGGCAATCCTGTAGGCGGCCTCAGCTCCGGCCTTGTCTTGCAGTATCGTGCATGCGACAAAGCGCAAAGCGGCAACAAACGCCGGACGGTCGCCCTGCTTGGTTTGAGGCAACTCGTCCAGTTGCTTCGAATCCTTCGCAGCAAGTGAGCCCTTCTTCTGTTCAAGGTGCTTCAGAGTCATCGAAACCAGCAGCCTCATGCGTGCGCGCCGTACGTCGGGGTGCATCGGATCCAACGCTTCGGCGCGATCCAGATACTTGACCGCTTTCTGCAATGCGTTTCTCTTCTCGGCCGAAACCATTAGACAGAGCAATGGCGCGCGATCGTTCGGTCTTGCCGCCACCCAACGTTCCGCCGCGAGATCGGAATTGCCATTCTGCTCATCGATGCACCGGACCCAACGCGCGAAGTTTTCCGGGGCTGGTTCGGCCGCGCAAGCGCGTTCGAACACCTTCGCCCTGTCTACGAAATACAGATCCGGCGGGCCTTTCGACCGCAGCGCAAGGATCTCGGGCGGCTGATCTTCGTAGTAGGACGACATGTCGCCGAAGCGCAGTGGCAGGCGGCTCATCTGCACGGGCGGTAAGCCTCGCAGCAGGTGCGCCATATGAAGGTAGAGCGCCGCCAGTTCCGGGCCCTGCGCCGGAAGCCATTTCTCGGCGATCGCATGTTTGCGGAACTCTTCCCATGCGCCGCACGCTTCGAAGAGAACGGCGGGGCCTGCCGCAGCGGCCATCTTTTCCATGGCTCGGGCCAATAAACGCCAGAAATGAGCGTCTTTGCGCGATGACCCTCCCATCGCCTCCAGCACCGATTGCAGCGGCACTTGGTTCAGCATCGCCCGGATCGATGTATGCTGCTTGAGCCGTACGATCAGATCCGGTGCGACGCGTTCACAAACTGCGACCGCATCGCGTATGAGATTGGGAGGTACCCGCGAACCCTGTTCACCGAACGCATGATCGAGACCGCGAAGCACGGTTTGAAGCTCAGTGAGTCCACCGCCAGTCGCCTGCATGAGCGCTCCGTTGGCCGGGGAAACCTGTGCCCCGGGGGCAGCGGGGCACAGCAGCATTGCCCGCAGCGCAGCCGCGAGCTTGGCGGGCGCGGAGTTCGCCTCAATGGACGCGAGCGACCTCTCGCACAAACCATCCTCACGCCGGTAAAAGGCCGCAATCGCACGGATAAGCATCTTCCAAGGTGCCAGTGGACTGGATCGCGCCACATCCGGCAACGCGATCGCGCTGTCATCTGCAGGACCCGTGGTAACGGCCTCGAAAGCCAGCCAAACGGCGGCGGCCGCAACGCGCCACGGATGGTTGGCAGGCAGCGCTTCGCAGTTTGCCAATTCGCGAGGATCGGTGAGTTGCCGCCGTACAAAGTTCGCAATCGCGAGCCGCTTCTCTTCGGGTAGCGCGGTGTCGTTCAACGGTGCCAGTCTAGCCGCGAGCCCACCCTTGCGTGTCTTCAGTTCCTCTCGCCATTCGGGGAGGAAGGGCGCGCGAGGGTGCCGCTTGTCGATACGCTCCAGCAACCCTTCCGCCTCGGTTTCGAGATCGTTTTCCAGCAGCGATTCCCAGCGGGCCCAATAGGTTCGAAACACCAGCTCCAGTGACTCGGTACTGTTGAATCGCCGGTGCAGTTCTCTCGCGTAGTCCACGGCAAGAATGGATCTGTTGGCCGCAATGAGCTGAGCGACGTATTCCAGATCTTGCGGCTCGACCGAAGTTGCGGCCTTTTGCCCGGTTGGTTTGAATCCTCGATACTTTCTTGCCATCGTGTACCTACCAATCGTGTGCTTACTGCAAGACTCAGTAAATTGTATCCCGAGACGCAGGTGAGGAACAGGTCCACCCATCGCGAATTCTAGTCCACTCACAGCCATTGGCAACCCTCTCATCGACTAAGCTTAGGCGGCAACAGGTTTTGCCTCGAAAATGGGGTTTATCGATGAAACGCCTATTCTGTCTGTTCCTGTTGACCTCCGCCGCTGTTTGGACGCAGCCTTCGTTCGGGGTACTGAAAGGAAAAGTCACCCTTGCTACTTCGGGGGAACCGCTGCATGGTGCAACGATCACCGTCAGCCGCTCGGGACGCATCGGCGAATCCGAGGACGATGGTATGTATGAGATCAAAAACCTCCCTCCGGGTCAGTATTCGCTGGTCGCACACCTGCAGTCTTTGAGCGATGAGACCAAAACGGTCACGATCAAGGCGGGCGAGTCCACTGAGGTCAATTTCGCTCTGACGATTGCGGTGATCAAGCAATCGATGACAGTCACCGCTAGTGGACGGGAACAATCTACGATGGAATCCTTTCAATCCGTGACGTCGCTCGACGCACTCGATCTTTCATTGTCGAGTCGCGCGTCGCTCGGCGAGGTGCTGGACAACCAGCCCGGCGTGGCGAAGCGCAGCTTCGGGCCAGGATCTTCGCGGCCGGTGATTCGAGGCTTCGACGGCGATCGTGTTTTGATCATGCAGGATGGACTCCCCACGGGCACGTTGTCGTCGCAATCCGGAGATCACGGAGAATCCCTGGACACGACGGGCCTCGACCGCGTGGAGATCGTCAAAGGGCCTGCGACGCTGCTTTATGGAAGCAATGCCATCGGCGGTGTCGTCAATGCGATTACGGGACATCATCGGATGCACGGCCATTCGCATCCCGGGGCGCGCGGCTATGTGACGGGATTTGGCGGATCCACCAATGGGCAAGCGGGCGGCGCAGGCGGCTTCGACTACGGCGCAGGCAAGTGGCTGCTTTGGGGATCGGGCAGCGGGCAACGCAACGGCGAGTACAATACGCCCGAGGGTAAGGTCGAGAACTCGCAGACTCGCGTGACCAATGCAACCGGCGGTTTTGGGCGCTATGGCGATCGCTATTTCTTCGATCTCGGTTACCGGCACGACGAAGGCAAATACGGAATTCCCTTTGCTTCGAGCTTTGAAGGCGAAGGCGACGGAGATCCGATTTCGCTGGCCTTCCGCCGCCACAATCTTCGCGCCAGCGCGGGCTGGCAGAACGCGAATTCGTTCTTTGAGAATTTCCGTTTATCGGTGAACTACAGCGACTGGCAGCACAAGGAACTGGAAGGCGATGACGTCGGAACGGTCTTCAACAACAAGCAGACCACCTACCGCGGCGTCTTTCAGCAACGTGCCAGCGGACGTCTCACCGGCAGCCTTGGCTTTCAGGGCACGCATCGGGACTACGAAACCACCGGTGCGGAAACGCTCGCGCCTCCGGTACGGCAAAATGTGTTTGCGGTTTTCGGATTGCAGGAATATTCGTTCGAAAAGGTTCGCTTCCAATTTGGCGGACGAGTTGAAAACACGAGTTACAATCCCGTCGGTCTACGAGAGCGCTCGTACATGGGGGCATCCGGCGCGGCGGGCATCTATGTTCCGCTGTGGACTGGCGGTGCGTTTGTTTCCAACTATACACACTCGTTCCGTGCGCCGGCTTTGGAGGAGCTTTACAACAACGGTCCTCATGTGGGGAACCTGACCTATGAAGTGGGTAACGCGAACCTTCGCCGCGAACGCAGCGACGGCATCGATTTCGCGGTGCGCCATCAGAGCAAACGCATCAAGGCCGAAGTGAATGTTTTCGATTATCGGATCCGCGACTTTGTCTATCTTGCGCCAACCGGCAAGATCGAAGACGGGCTCCCGGAAGCGGAATACGATCAGGCGGACAGCCGTTTCACCGGTACAGAAGCTTCGTTCAGTGCCGGATTGCGTGAATACTTGTGGCTCAATCTGGGTGCGGATTATGTCAACGCGCGGCTGCGGGAAACGGGTCAGCCTCTTCCGCGCATTCCTCCGTTGCGCGGACGCGCCGGTTTCGACATTCGTCTCAAAGGGCTCAGCATCAAGCCCGAATTGCGCCTGGCCAATCAGCAGGACCGTACGTTCGAAGCGGAAACGCGCACGGCTGGATATGCACTGTTCAACCTCAGCAGTTCGTATACGGTGGCAAAACAGCACGTGGCGCATATCTTCGGAGTGGAGGCGTTCAATTTGAGCGATCGTTTGTATCGCAACCATCTGTCATTTATCAAAGACCGCGCGCCGGAAATCGGCCGCGGTGTACGGTTCGCTTATACGGTACGGTTTTTCTAGACGCGACAGTTCCCGTCGGTCTGGCGCGCACAATCCCTGCTCGAGTAGATAGAGGTGATAGAGTAGCGACCGATCATGAAACTCACCGCTACTTTTCTCTTACTATTCTCTGTCGGCGTCCGCGCGCAGCCATCGCGTCCGCCGCTGCCTGCGCCGCTTTCGATCCCCAAGCCTGGGCCCGTGACAGACGCCCCCTACGCGCCCCAGCCCATCCTGCCCGGCGGTATCGTCGTGCCGCTCTATCCGCCTGGATCCCCATTTCTCAAAGCGGAAAAGGTTCGCGAGGCTGAAGTTTACAACATGAGTCAGGCGGTGCACGCGCGCATCGCCAGCATTGTGAACATTCACAATCCATCGATCGAGGTCCATCTGGTTGAGCGCGGCATCAATACCGGCGCCGTCATCGTTCTCGCCGCCGGCGGAGGCCACCGTACGCTCAACGTAGGGGGCGAATCCGCTGATTTCGTGCCATTTTTTTACAACTATGGGATCAATACGGTGATCCTTCGCAACCGCCTCCGCAGTGACGGCTACGAGCCGCGTACCGACGCTGTCAACGACGCGATGCAGGCGATCCGCATCGTACGCGCCTATGCCAAAGATTGGAACATCGACCCCAACAAGATCGGCATCGTGGGCTTTTCCGCCGGCGCGGAACTGTCCGCTCCCGCTGCCGTCGAATACCCCGATTTCGACACCAAGAACAAAGACGGTGCATTCGGCGATGTGAGTTCCCGGCCCGATTTCGTTGGCATTATCTATCCCGGACCCACACCTTTCGCACGGAATCGCACCGCGCCGCCAATCCCCCAAAACACGCCCCCGGCCTTTATCGCCTCCGGCGGATCGGGGGATCGTGGTCACGCCATCTGGGCGATGGAATATTACAATGCAATGCTCGCGCAGGGGGTTCCCAATATCGAGATGCACCTTTATGGCAACGGACGTCATCCGGGCGACCCGCTGCCAGACGGTAGCCGGATGAGTGGCGGACTCACCGATCGCAACGGCATGCCATTCGGCACGTGGCAGTATCGCTTCGTCGATTGGTTCCGGGATCTTGGATTTCTTCAGAAGCCGGGCGTCGAGACGAAAGCCGCGAAAGATGTCGCGGATTACGTGGCGAATCCGCCGCGGATTCGGCCTCCCGGTGCGAAGCCGACCGCGGCTCCGAAACCCTGAAGCGAGACATGTTGCCGTCAGGTGCCCCTAACGCCGGATCCCTTCGGGCTGGCGCAGGACCACGGTGCCGCCGTAGCCGCTGGTAAAAAAGCATCGGAAGTAAATCCTCATCGGCATCTGCACCTGCCGCCGACTCGGCAGCGACCACAGTCTGTCCGAACGTTTCGCGAAACGACTGTCGCAAGCGATAGAGCTCGCGCGAAGCCCTGCGGCAGACGGACATGGAAAAAGGAATTCGGCAGCACGGACGAAGCGTTGCGGTTACTGAGAATCACGTTGCGCGCTTGATGGAACCGCGCCGGTGACATCGCTGACGGATCCGCCGATCGAGCTGCGATTGGTTTGCGCGAGGGTAACCACGGTGGTGAAGAAAATCCGGCGAATATTTACGGCATCCACGAGACTCTATCGGGACTAGTTACAGTTGCGGAGCCGAACCGCCGATTAGCCCTGTTATGAAGTCTGTCGCGCGCCCTTGTCCGATCTGTCTGCACTCGACGGCCGATCTCTTACATAGCCAGCGATTCGGAGTTCCAGACGGATACCCGCTGCCGGATCGTTTCGATGTCGTCGCCTGTGCTGGGTGCGGCATGGTGTACGCCGATACGCCGGCTTCTCAGGATGCCTACAATCGCTACTACGCTGCGCAGTCTTCATACCAAAGCCCTGCGGGAACCGGTTCCGCAACCCCGGTTTGGGATCTGGAACGCCTCGCTGCGGCGGCGAAGGCCATTGGCCGCGCAGTCGAGAATGCGGGTAAGTCAAAAGATGTCACGATCTGCGACATCGGCTGCGCCAATGGGGGATTGCTCGAAGCGCTGCGCCGTGAAGGATTCTCGAATTTGACTGGAATCGATCCGTCGGCGATTTGTGTGGCCAACACCCAGGATTTGGGCTTTCGCGCGAAAGTCGGCGATCTATCGAATCTACCGGGCGATAACGGAGAGTTCGACGTTGTGGTGCTCACAGCGGTAATGGAACATGTGCTGGATGTCCGCGGCGCGACGGCGGCTGTTGCGCGGGTGTGTGCGGCCGACGGAATCGTGTTTCTCGAGGTTCCGGATGCGGTGGAATACGAAAACTTTCTACACGCGCCGTTTCAGGACTTCAATACCGAACATATCAATCACTTTTCGCGTGCCGCGCTGCGCAATCTGATGCGGCAGTTTGGGTTTACAGTCGTGCTCGAAGAGAGTCATACACTGCCAGGGGCGGGCGGTCTGCGGATGGCCAGTCTTTTCACTGGCTATGCGAATACCGGTGCTTCTGTTGCAGAGGACTGGGAACACAACGAGAGTTTTCGCGAAAGTATCGAACGCTACATTCTGGCTTCGTCGATATTCCTTTCGTCGTTGGATCGGCAGCTACGGGAAACTTTGCCCGCGGGCGACGTGGTGGTTTACGGAACCGGCCAGCTCGCGATGAAGCTGTTAAAAGAAACCGTGCTCGGCGAACGGCGCATCACGGCCTTTGTCGATGGAAATCCGGTAAAGGCGGGGCAACGCTTTGGCGGAGTGCCGGTGGTGTTGCCGGAAGATCTGCGGGAAACGGCTGGCGGGGCCGCGCCGATTTTGATCACGACACTGCTGCATGCGGATGGCATCCGTCAGAGGATCGCGGGGCTGGGGTTGCCGAATCCGGTGTTTAGCCTGCAGGTTCCGGCTGCCTCAAGCCCGGCAAGTGTCTAACCAGCCCGGAAAGGGCGCGCGGGCACCCTCACGACAAGCAAGCTACGACGCCCGCGCGCTCCGTTTTCCGGGCTGTTACTTCGGAGCTAACTAACGGCTCTTCGAAACGTGAACACACTCTCGGTGCCCGCACGCAATCGTCCGATGTTCGCCCGATGCCGGTAGATCACAAACCATCCGGCGATCGCCGCGGCCAGTGTCACGATCCAGTGTGGATGCTCAATCAACCACACCCCAAATGGAAACAATCCGCACGCAACGATCGAACCCAACGAGATGTGGCGAGTGACCCAGACCGTGGCCAAAAATACCAGCAACACCGTGAACAAGGGCCACGGTGTCAGATACAAAAATGCGCCGATGAACGACGCCACCGCTTTGCCGCCCTGAAACTTCAAAAACACTGGAAACGCATGTCCAGCCATCACGGCCAACGCAGCCAAGCTCATCCAGACCGGATCCTGGCCGGAGAAATAGCCCATCGCCCACACCGCGACGAAGCCCTTGGCCACATCTAACAGCAAAGTGGCGATGCCCATCGCGCGGCCCGTCGTCCGCAGCACGTTGGTCGCCCCGATATTGCCACTGCCTGCCGCCCGCACATCCTCACCGGTGCGCCACTTTACCAATAGATAACCGAAGGGGATACCTCCTAGTAGATAGGCCGCCACGAGCAGAAAAGACTGGATCATTGGAAAGAGAACTCCGCGAGCTTCTTGTAGATGGAACCTCTGGATTCCGGTTGGCTCAGATACAGGAAAAAAGACTTGGCTTCCATCATGCCAAATTCAAGCGACGGACTTTCGGCGATCGCTTGCCGCAGCGCGCTCAATTCCGGCGCGGGCGGCCTGTTGACACGGCCTAGCGTGATGTGGGGCGTGTACTCCCGTTCCTCGCGCGGCATTCCGATCCGGGCAAGCGCATCCTGCGTGTTTCCGGCCAGATCGACCAGCCCCCTCGGCACCGCATCGATCGCAGCGAACAGCGAACGAGGCCGATGCGGATTCGGAAACCAGCCCACGCCACGCACGCCAATCGCCAGCGCACCGGGCTTTGGCACACCTGCCAGCGCATCCTTCAACTCCTTTAACCGGGCCTCCGGCCAATTACCGATGAACTTCGTGGTGATGTGCAAGTTTTCCAGCGCACTCCATTGCAAGCCAGGCGCAAGTTTTCGCCAAGGTTTCAGGACGCAGTCCAGTTCGGATTCGACGTGCACAGGCAGTTCCAGCCCGGTAAACAATCGCATTCGGTAAGCTCTTATTATCCGACGACAAACCCTAACGCCGCTTCCCCGTGCTTTCTACGCACAAGACACCGTCACCGTTGCGCGCGCTCTGCTTGGCAAAACCATCGAACTGGGTGCCTGCGCGGGCCGCATTGTGGAAGTCGAAGCCTACCTCGGGACCGGCGATCTTGCAGCCCACAGTTACAAGGGCATCACGCCGCGAACGAAGGTGATCTTCGGTCCGCCAGGGCACGCCTATGTTTATCTGATCTATGGAATGCACGAGTGTCTGAACATCGTCGCCGAACCGCAAGGCCAGCCCGGCTGCGTTCTGATCCGTGCCCTTGAACCGCTGTGGGGAACCTCCGCGCCGATGAATGGTCCCGGAAAACTCACCCGGGCGTTGAGTATCACAAGAGCGGAGCACTATGGTGTCGACCTCACCCACGGACCGTTGCGAGTCCTGGACGGTGGCAACTTGAACTTTGAAATCCAGGTGACCCCACGCATCGGGATTCGCGAATGCGCTGACTGGCCATTGCGATTCTGTGTCAAGGATAGCCCGTACATTTCGAGGCGAGTACTGGTACAAACCACAAATTAGTCCTAAATCTCCTCCAACCTGCGGCGATGAGATCTACGATGAAACTCTTCCGCCTTCTCTTCACTCTGCTTCCTGCCCTCGAGGCTGTGGCGCAGATCGCGCCCAAGGCGATCTTTTTCCCAGCAGGTCCGGCCGCCGATTCAAACGAATCGAACGGCTTCATTGGCACCAATCTAACCAGATGGGCAAACTACAAGAGCAACGGGATTCAATTCGATTCCGGCTTGCACGTGGCGTTTGCGGGTGCCAATGCCCAAACCCGGCTCGAAGGCCATCGTCCTGGCGTCACGCGCGTCCATCGGTTCACTGGAAACTCGCGATCCGGCGGCTTGTCCACTGGTTCCTACGATGAGGTGATTTATCGAGATCTGTACCCCGGCGTCGACCTCCATTGCCGTATGTCACCGATTGGCTGGAAGAACGATTTCGTATTGAAGCAGGGTGCCGATATCAAAAGCATCCGCATGCGGTATTCGGGCGGCAAGGGTCCGGTGTCGTTGGGAGAAGAGCAACAACTCAAGATCCGCACCACGGTGGGAGAGATGGAAGAGCGCATCCCTGAGATCTATCAGGTGATGCCCGATGGCACACGGATCACGAAACAAGGCGGTTACGTATTGCTTGCGGATGGCTCCGTTGGGTTCACGGCAAGCGCCCTGGACCCGACACTCGAAACCGTAATCGATCCCGAACTCTACTACAGTTCCTATTGGAGCGGAAGCCGGTTCGATTCTATCTCAGCCGTGGTTTTGGCACCCGACGATACGGTATTTGTCGCGGGCTGGACAGAGTCCACCAACCTCCCGGTGCTGGGCGCTTATCAAGGCACCAATCGGGGATCAACCGATGGTTTTGTCGCCAAACTCGCTGCGGGTGGGCAGACTCTGCTTTGGGCAACTTTTCTCGGCGGCACGGGCTCGGAACGCATCAATGCCATGGCTCTCGATGCACAACTCAGGCCAGTGGTCGCCGGCTGGACCAGTTCTACTAATTTTCCGATCAGCAGCCCGATCCAATCGACCATGCGAGGCTCAACCGACAGCTTTGTGACCAGACTCTCCGCCACGGGCGCCACGTTGGATTTCTCAACCTACTTCGGCGGGCTCGGAGCGGATTCCGCCAATAGTATTGCGGTGGATTCTACCGGAATTTATTTTGTGGGCCAGACCAGTTCCAGTGATTTCCCGACCACGGGCTTCTACACGACGCCCCGTGGAGGGTTGGATGGGTTCCTCACCAAGCTCAGTTCAACCGGAACAGCCACCATCTACAGCACCTACATCGGTGGCAGCAGTGACGACCTTTTGATGGGGGTGGCGGTAAACAACGGTGAGGCTTTTATTGCCGGCGGAACCTCCTCCACCAACCTGTTCGTCATCAATGGAAGCGGACCGCGAGGCGGTATGGACGCCTTTGCAATGAAAATCGCAGCTTCGGGCACCGGGCTTTCCTATTGCACCTACATCGGAGGCACCAGCACCGCCCAAGGATTTCAGGAACTTGCGACTTCCATTGCAGTGAACAGTTCAGGAGAGGCCTATATCGCAGGCGTCACCAACTCGTCTAACTTCCCCTTGGTGAATGCAGCGCAGACAGCTTTCGGAGGCGGCGGTTCCGATGGATTTGTCGTCAAACTCAACGCCACCGGATCGGCTTCGCTTTGGAGCACCTATGTCGGTGGAAGCAGCTACGAAATCGTCAATGCCATCGCATTGCGCGGAACGGGCCAGCTTGCCATCACTGGCATGACGGGCTCGTTTAACTTCCCGGCCGTGAATCCGATTCAGACGAACCATGGTGGTGCCTATGACGCGTTTATTGGCGTCTATTCCGCGACCGGAACTCTGACATTCTCATCCCTCTGGGGCGGTGCCGGATCCGATGCTGGAAGTTCGATCACTGCCGGAACGCTGAGTGGCAATACTCTGCTGATTGCCGGTTCCACCTCGTCCAGCAATCTGAACATTCTGAGTGGCTATCAATCATCGTCCAACGACTTCGTCAGCCAAAACGGCTTCTGGGCCAACATCATCGTGCCGGGTGGTAATGCATTGAAGAAAGACAAAGCCGGATACTATCGCAGTGGTGGATGGGCGATGGACAAAACAGGTGACTTCATTTGGAACACCGGCGACACCGCTTTCCCAATCGGAGTCGGCGGCGACATCCCCGTGGTTGGCGATTGGGACGGCACCGGCAAAAAGCGAATCGGTCTGTTCCGTGGCGGCGTCTGGTATCTCGATACCACCGGAGACAACAACTGGACGTTCGGTATCGACCGGTACTTCTACTTCGGCATCCCGAATGACAAACCGATCATTGGCGATTGGAACAAAATCGGCAAGGATTGTCTGGGAACCTATCGCAACGGTATCTGGTATCTCGACTGGGACGGCAGCGGCGGCTGGAACACTGGAATCGACAAAGGCTACGCGTGGGGAACCTCCGCCGATAGACCCCTCGTTGGGGACTGGACCGGCACTGGTTATGCCCGCGGAGGTCTGTACAACGCAGGAAACTGGAAACTCGACATCAGTGGAGACTGGGCGTTTACAGCCGGTGTCGATAGTGAATTCAGCTTCGGCACCGCTACGGATTTTCCCATTGCCGCGAATTTCACCGGTGGACCCATCGTCCAGGTCTATCTCTGGCGGCCATCCACCGGTGCCTGGTTCCATCCGCTGGGATCGTTTGGCAACTTCGGACTGCCGGGAGACTACCCAGTCGTTGGTCCCTGGCTCCAATAGTTCCAAGGCCGGGGCGGCATCAAGGTAGGCAGTATTGCCGCCGCCCCGGTCCGTTTTGCCGACGAATTCTTGGGACAATATTGGGATGGCTCGCCTGTTAGCCACATTCTTTGCCGTTACCGCCGTCCTCGCCGCCCAGACTGCCGTCGCTACCTTCGGGCTTGGTCGAACCGGACTCAAGCACCCCTTACAAGTATTTTGTAAGAAAGAAGTATTGTGGTGAAAGAAGGGAAGGAACCCCGCCGTTAGCAGCGACAGGGTTCCGGTTCTGGACAGCCCAAGAGGGGCCATCCAAAGGTCACCCAATAACGTAGCTGGAATCGCCTCCGTTGTCCAGAAGCCGCAGGCATCTGCGACTTGGAAAGCGATGACAACCAGGGCGTAGCGTTCACTCTGACAGAGCTACTTCGCGATCCTGTTGGATAACAGCAATCGCCGCTCAATCTGCGCCTCCGCTTCAACAATACTCAGGAACCCAAGCCGTCCACCGCCCCCAGACAGGCAGTTGCTTTAAGCGGATTCGCTCAGTTGCACTTCGCCGCCATTCTCTCTAATTGCCAAAATGACGATCCGCCGAATTTCATGCAGGAATGCAGTTGAGGGCGAGGTCATAATTGTATCTGGCAAGGGCGCCGCCGCGTCGTAGATACGACGAATGGTAGCGGCCCTCCTGGTTGTTGAGTCAGTGCCACGGAGTTTGTATCCATCACGCCATTCGTCCAGATGGTCTGCGACCAAACGTTTCACCGCTAGTTCATGAATCGCAATATCCACCGCTCGACGGATATGCGCGATAGCAGATTGCTCTTCCTGTTCATCCTGTGGCGGCTTAGTCCAGTTGATGGGGGTGTTCAGGAAGCGTGAAATCGACTCCCGAAGCTGCGTCACCAAATCTGCGACGGGCCGGAGGGTATCGTATTCGTAGTCGTCTCGTTCGTCCGCAATCCGGCGATTCAGCGCCCTCACGCGGCCCCAATGCTCTTTGCTGAACCCCTCATAGGTACCCATCCCAAGCCTTGCCAACCAAGGCCCCTGGAATTTTGCGACAGCTTCCTGAACTGCAAAGCCGATGCCGGTCGGGTCATAGATAGGCCCCGCCTCGGCCGTGGGCGGTGGCGCTATTGCGGCCTCAAAGAAGCCCATCAGGTTTGTGAGTTGCTCCTTCATGTAATCACCCGCGCGTCCCCGGATCTTCGTAAGCTGCCGGTCAACACCGCCGAGCATGAAACAACGTGAGTCCAGGCCTTGTTCTATCGTCTTGACGACCGAAGCGCCAAGAACATCCCGAAGGCTGGAAAGTGCATTCAGGACTGACGCCATCACGTGCGCCCGCTTCTCGGATGCGCCGGGTAGGTTCTCCCCTGTGATCTGGTCGAAATGCGTGAACGCGATTGCGAGCTTGCCCTGGTGACCGCTGGAGGCGACGGCCCGCAAGACCGAGAGCGGAGCTGCCTGCATGGGCTGCTGGGCATTGTCCACCAGCAAGATGACATCGACCTGACCGAAGCGTTTGGTGACACGGGTCGTGACGCTGACGCTCGGGGACGAATCTGGCTTATGGCCGAGACCTTGCCCGTCGATGAAGGCCACTTTGGCGGGGCCTTCCGCGAACTCCGGAAACAGCGGGCCGCGCACGCGGATACCCTCAACGAGAGGCGTCAGCAGCCTGCCGAATTGCCGCCAGGAGATGCTGGAGAACCAACGAATATGACGGATGAACTCCGCCCGGTCTTCTGTCGTGAACAGCCAGAGTTCCGGCCAGCCGGAACGGCGGCGTAGTTCCCCTGCATCAATCAGGTCGAAGCGGGAGCGTACATCTTCGAGAATGTCCTGCACCAATTCATGGAAGGCCTCCAACTGCGACAGTTGTGCCTCAAAATTCTCTTCGATCAGCTGTTGTGCGGCTTCGCGGTCAGCGCTCCCGGCTTTGGCATCAACGCCCAACTCCGCTGTGAGTTCAGAAACGACGGATGCAGAAAGCTTGCCGATACGCGCCAAATACTGCTCCAGCATTTGGCGGTGCGCAGCGCGTTGCTCTTCCGATAATGCGGCCTCGTCATCGAACACCCGTGGTTCTTCTTCGGTGTCGAAGGAAAATTCGTCTTGTTCGTCGCTGGCCGCTGCTTTCCTCCAACTACCGAGTAGATAGCTGAGGCGAAATTTCTGGTCACGATGGTTGAGGAAGCAGTTAGCAATCTTGTCAATCGGCGCATTTTCATAAGCGGCGAGTGCGGCGGCAGTCACGCATTCCTCGATATTCGCCTGCGTCTGGAATTCAGTAAAGAAAGTGACAGCCGCCTCGAACTCTCCCTCCGCCTGGATCACCTCAATATCGGCAATCGTCGTTTTCGCCGACCCGGTCGCGGGGAAACGATCCTCTTCCGGATCAGAGCCGATGAGCTGGCGCAGAAGGGACGTTTTACCAGCTCCCGTAGTGCCCACGAAAAGTACGCGCGAATAACCATCGTCCTTATTGGGTAGCCGGATATGGCTTTCCCTCAGACTCTCCGGATCATCCCGGCCAGCCTGAATCTCATCGTAAAAAGCTTCGATGATTTGTTTGGCGAAGCGAAGTTCGGCCTCCGCCCGTTTTGCGGCATTCCACCAAGTTTGATCGCCGAGGATGGTGTTCATCTCCTCGACCATCGCTTGGGCTTCTGCTTCATCCGAAGTGCCAAGGCCGCGCCGCATTTTCAGGTAGGGTATTGCGGTTCACAGCAAATCCGCGAACGACTGCAACTCGCCGACCGTCGCGACGAGGCCCTGCCGCGTCAGCGTTGCGAGATACTCCTCGACGCTATAAGGGGGCTTCAGCAGCCGCGCCCGCACTTTGCGCACGGCACCGCCGAAGACGCCGGGCGCAAGGCTCAGGTCATTGCAGAGGATTCATCAGGGTGCTGGGCTTCAATCTCGAAGGGTGCCAGCGCCGACTCCGGGAAATCTTTCAGGTTCTGCGTCACGATGACATCGCAACGGCCCACGATGGCGGCGGCGAACACATGCCGGTCATCGGGATCGGGAAGTGAAAGCGTATCGATCAACGCAGCGTAGCCCGTGACAAGGCTATCCCGTGTCGCCGTGTCCATCATGTCGCGCGTCCGCTCAAGCACCGCCCTGTCGCGCTGCGGCTCGTTGCGCATCACCGCCTCGATCCATTCGCGGTGAATGTCCGCCGTCCATTTGGCTTTGAACAAGTCCGTGACCGCGAGTTGCAGGAAGAGGTCACGCAAGGCGGCCCGGGTAGAGCACATTCGCATCGGGCAGTGGCTCATAGGGTCAAGTAGCCCATGCCCTGTTCCTGCCCTTCACGGGCGATCTGGTCGAGGATTGCCTCACGGTCGCGGTCGATCTTCGCCCTATAAGCCATCACGTCTTCCATGCGGACGCGGCGATGCTTGCCGACCTTGCGGTGCGGCAGGACGTTGTCCTCAAGGAGCTTCATCAGAAACGGGCGCAAGACGTTCAGCACGTCTGCGGCCTGCACGGAGGTCAACTCCGCGTTTTCAGGGATAAGGGTAAGGCCCCGGCCCGCCGCCATTGCTTCCAGGATTTCCATGAGCAGGGCGACAGAACCTGACAGGACAAGCACGCCATCGCCGCGTCCTATGCGGAGGGGGCAAGTTGTCTATTCGCAAGCATGCAGCGGCCTGCGAGCCAACAACTCCAGCTGACAGTAGCCGCAAGAGCTGCAATCGGCGGAACCATTCACGCCAAGATCGCCGGGGACCCTTGAGTCCTGCCACGTTTTTCAAGCCATCCAATCCATCCAATCCCTTGAAAATTTCATATTTGTCGTTCACAAATTGCAAAACTTTCTTATTTCCCTCCATATCAACAACTTGGCCTCCAAAAGTTACTCGCCCGTTTTGGCCCCTTCCCAGATCATGGTCGCAGGAAAGGAGTTCCACGCCCCATGGAACAACACATCGAAATCGAGCAAATCGAACGAACAGAAAAACAGCGCGCCGCCTCCCGCGCCAACGGCACCCACTCCCGCGGACCCGTCACGCCCGCCGGAAAAGCCGCCAGCGCTCGCAACGCCCTCCGTCACGGACTCTGCGCCCGGACTCTCTCCCTCGCCAACGAAAATCCGGAAATGCTGACCACGCTACTCAACGATCTGACCGCCGAGTTCCAGCCCCACACGCCCGCGGAGCGCCTCCTCATCGTCGAAATGGTCCAGGCAAAATGGCATCAATACCGAATCTGGCTTTCAGAAACCTCGCATCTCAACCAGAAAATGGCTGAAACCGCCGCTGCCGTCGCGGACACCTTCGAAACCTTCGACGAGTCCGTCCGCACCGCAATCGCTATCGACGGACGCTGCAACCGCCAATTCCATCGCGCGTCCCACTCTCTGCTCAATCTCACAAAAACATCGAAAAACGAAAGAACGAACCTGAGACGCGAAGCGCAAAGGGATCGGCTTGGCGATCCGTCAATATTGTCA
>Ga0163144_10002292_pt1 | contig 44395 bp, 40 predicted proteins | sample OliLak19BULKMAT1_FD_123175 | JGI IMG/M metagenome (GOLD analysis project Ga0163144, IMG submission 123175) | Freshwater microbial mat bacterial communities from Lake Vanda, McMurdo Dry Valleys, Antarctica - Oligotrophic Lake LV.19.BULKMAT1 | ecosystem: Environmental > Aquatic > Freshwater >...
CGAAATCTTGGTTTCGGCGGGCCTTATCAGCGTGGCAGTCCTTGCATCGTCCACGTATTTTAACAACAACGCCACGAACTCGCTCTTCCGCAAGGCCACGAACAACAAGCAGGCGGTAGCCGAACTCATCCGAAAGACCATTGTCTTGTCCGAGCACGGGTGACAGTAAACGGCTGAATCAGCAAGATAGGTTCCGGGTCAGCATGGCTGGACCTGGTCCCAGTGATTTCTTCTTCGATTCTCGGTGTGCTGTCTAGCTTCTTTTCTTCTTTCTGCCAGAGCCCATCTTCCCTGCAGGTGGACAGAGTTTGGTGCAAAGCCCCCGTTGCCCGCATTGGGGCGACGGAAGTTGTAATCCCAGATCGCAGCTCCGATCCGCGACCGCGCCTCACGCTCGCTCGTGTACTGGTCTTGCAGTTTGATCTCCTCTCGCTTGAGTGTTCCTGCCGGAATGACCTATTCCATCAACATGAGTTGCTTCGCAAAAGACGGGCGCGTAGGAAACAGTTCATCATATAGTGTGGAAATTGGTCGCTTCCTCACGTTTTGAAATACTTCGAGAGCCTCCGAAATCCACTGCCGCAGCTTGAGCGAGCGTCACTCGGAGCGTGGGTCCTCCAGAGGGCCATGCTGTCTTTACTGACAACGCTTCGGGTCGGCCATGCCTTTATGTTAGTGCTGGTCTCGCATGCGGTCGCTCTATGTTCACTTCCCCTTTTGCGAATCGAAGTGTCACTACTGTGACTTTTACTCGTTAGGTCGTGAAAAAACCAGGGAAGGCGACCCGCTGAAATTTGAGCAGGCGTTGACGCTGGAATGCCGGCGTCAGGCGCATCTGATCGATGGAACCCTGGATACGATTTTTTTTGGAGGCGGCACCCCCAGCATGACTCCGGTCAGCGAGATGGCCCGAGCGCTTGCGCCTCTAGAACTCAACCGCCGAGTCGGGCCCGAAACCGAATGGACAATGGAAGCCAATCCGTCGTCCGTCACTCTCGAGTCCCTCCAGGCCTATCGCGCGTTCGGCGTGAACCGCATCAGCATGGGCGTCCAGGCGATGCGTGATGACTTGCTCGCGCGCCTGGGACGGGTCCACTCCAAAGACGCCGCCCTGCGCGCACTGGAAGCCATCTTTGCCGCAGGCTTTGAAAATGTATCTGTGGATCTGCTTTGCGGAGTTCCCGGACAGACGATCGCAGATATCGAAAGCGCCATCGAAGAACTCACCGCTTTCCCGATCACGCATTTGAGCTGTTATCTTTTGACGCTGGCGCCTCATCACCGAATGTTTCCGGACCTACCTAACGAGGTGGAACAGGAGGCGCATCTTTTCGCGATCGATCGGCTCATGACGGAGCGAGGATTCGACCATTACGAAATTTCCAACTACGCCAAACCCGGACGGCGCGCTCGCCACAATCTGGGTTACTGGAAGGGCAGTTCATACCTGGGCCTTGGACCTTCCGCTCATTCGTTTGATGCGACGACGAGCAGCCGGTGGAAGAATGTCTCGTCCCTGCACGTTTATGCGGACCGTTTGCAGCGTGACGAAAATCCGATTGAATGGACAGAATCGCTCACCCCCGAACAAAGACGGCTCGAGGAGTGGATGCTGGCGCTGCGGCTCGATGAGGGGTTTCCTCAATCCTGGCTGAAGACTCCCTTGCAGCGGTCCCGAGCCGAGGAGCTCCTGGAACGTGGGTACTTGCGCCGCCACCCCGCGCGAGATGGCTATCTGCGCCTTTCAACGCGCGGTTACGCCCTTTCAGACTCGATCATCAAACAAATTTCTTGATAGGTTTCAACATCTTCCTTGATTTCAGTTTGACTGTACGAGATTCGCACCCATATAGAATCAAAGACCTTTTGGAGAACCCGCGTGATTCCTGAGTCGCCAGAGTCCCCCCCTAATTTAAATCCGGCCGAGGACGGGAAAACCAACCCCGAGTCCAATCCCATTGCCGAGCTCGAAGCCCAGTTCAAGGAAGAGAAGAACCGTTATCTTTACCTCTATGCCGAATTTGAAAATTACAAAAAACGGGCGCAAAAAGAACGCTCAGACCTGCTTAAGTTCGGCTGGGAAAACGTCGCACGAGATCTCATTCTTGTGCTCGACAATCTCGATCGCGCCCTCGCTCACATCCCGCCGAGCGCGGATAAAAACTTCGTCGATGGTCTGCAAATGATTCACGCCCAATTTCGAAGCACGCTTGAGCGTCAAGGCGTTCAGCCGATCACTGCGGTTGGACAAGCTTTTGATCATAATCTCCACGAGGCTTTGGCCAAAGAGCCATCGCCCGCACTGCAGGGCACCATCAGTAAAGAAGAAACCAAAGGTTACACGCTTCATGGCCGGCTGCTCCGGCCGGCTCGCGTGGTGGTGAGCGCCGGGCCGGGTTGACTCAGTCGAAATCGCCACCAGTTTTAGAATAGTAAAAGTCATTGAGTGAAAGAGGATTAAATTTATGGGCAAAATCATTGGAATCGATCTGGGAACCACAAACTCGTGCGTCTCCGTCCTTGAAGGCGGCGAGCCGAAGGTCATTCCGAATTCCGAAGGCGGCAACACGACGCCTTCCGTCGTGGGTTTTGCGGGTGCGGAAAAAATCGTCGGTCAGGCCGCTAAGCGCCAAGCGATTACGAATCCGGACAAGACGGTTTATGAGGTCAAGCGCCTGATCGGTCGCAAGTTCACGTCAAAAGAAGTTCAGGAATTCGCGAAGATCGCGCCCTTCAAATTGGTCGAAGCCAAGAACGGCGACGCCTGGGTTCGCGTCGGCGATCGCGACTACTCGCCTCAGGAAGTTTCCGCCTCCATTCTCCAGAAGATGAAAAAAACCGCCGAGGACTATCTCGGCGAACCGGTTACCGAAGCGGTAGTCACGGTTCCGGCTTACTTCAACGATGCTCAGCGCCAGGCCACCAAGGACGCGGGAAAGATCGCCGGCCTCGAAGTCAAACGCATCATCAATGAGCCGACCGCGGCCGCGCTGGCTTACGGCCTCGATAAAAAAGGTAAGGAAGAAACCGTAGCCGTTTTCGATCTGGGCGGCGGCACTTTCGACATCTCGATTTTGGAGCTGGGCGACGGCGTGTTCGAAGTCAAAGCGACAAACGGCGACACGTTCCTCGGCGGTGGCAACTTCGACCAGCGCATCATCGACTGGTTGGCTGACGAGTTCAAAAAAGAAAGCGGCATCGACCTTCGCAAAGACAAGATGGCGCTGCAGCGCCTTAAGGAAGCCGCCGAAAAAGCCAAGCATGAACTCTCCTCGACGATGCAGACTGACATCAATCTTCCGTTCATCACGGCCGATGCATCGGGGCCTAAGCACTTGAATATCCAGCTTTCGCGCGCGAAACTTGAAGCGCTCGTCGCGGACCTGATCGAAAAATTGGTCGGCCCCTGCGAGACCTGCATCAAGGACTCCGGCATCCCGAAATCCAAGATCAACGAAGTCATCCTCGTCGGCGGCATGACCCGCATGCCGAAGGTGCAAGCCAAAGTGAAAGAGATCTTCGGGATGGAGCCGCATAAAGGCGTCAATCCGGACGAAGTCGTTGCCATCGGTGCCGCGATTCAAGGTGGCGTGCTGAGGGGCGACGTCAAGGACGTGCTGCTGCTCGACGTCACGCCCCTTTCGCTTGGCATCGAGACGCTCGGCGGAGTTTTCACGAAGCTGATTGAGAAAAACACCACGATCCCTTCCAAAAAGTCGCAGGTCTTCTCGACCGCGGCCGACAGTCAAAGCGCCGTGACGATTCACGTGCTCCAAGGCGAACGCGAGTTCGCCGAGCACAATAAATCGCTCGGTCGGTTTGACCTCGTGGGCATTCCGCCTGCAGCACGCGGCATTCCGCAGATCGAGGTCACGTTTGACATCGATGCAAACGGCCTCGCGCACGTCGGCGCCAAAGACCTCGGCACCGGTAAGGAACAGTCGATCAAGATCACCCCATCCGGCGGCCTGACGGACGAAGAAATCAAACGCATGCAGAAGGAAGCCGAAGTGCACCGCGCGGAAGACGAGAAACGGAAAGAACTCGTCAGCGCCCGCAATACGCTCGACGGTCTCGTCTATACGATTGAAAAGACGCTCAAGGAAAATGCCGACAAGATCGACGCGGAGTCGAAAACGGCGGTCGAAGCAGCGTTGGTCGAAGCCCGCAAACATCTGGACAGCCAGAACGTCGCGGACCTCCAGAAGGCGACCGAACAACTCACCGGTGCCAGCAACAAAATGGCTGAGCAGATGTACAAAAAAGCCGGAGCAGGCGGTCCCGATGCGGGCGGCGACTCGAATGGGACGAATGGTTCGGGCGAGTCGACGAAAGCCGACAGCAAGAAGGACGAAACCATCGACGCAGAGTTCAAGGAAGTCTGATCCTTGGCCGGTGCGAAGCGAGACTATTACGAGATCCTGGGCGTCGAAAAGAACGCTTCAACTGAAGAGTTGAAGAAGTCCTATCGTCGGCTCGCGGTTCAACATCACCCGGACAAGAATCCCGGGGATAAAAAAGCTGAAGAACGCTTCAAGGAACTCTCGGAAGCTTACGAAGTATTGTCCGACCCGAAAAAGAAGCAGATGTACGATCAGTTTGGCCATGCCGCGTCCGGCATGGGCGGCGGTGGTCAAGGAGGCGGCTTCGAAGGCGCCAACATCAACGACATTTTCGGGGACATCTTCGGCGATATTTTCGGCGCTTCCGCCGGCGGCCAGCGACGCGGGGGCAGGCGCCGCGGCGGGCGGCCCGGCGACGACTTGAGAGCCACGGTCGACATCACGTTCGAAGAATCCGCCTTCGGCGTTGAAAAAGTGATTACGGTCATGAAGGCCGCCGGCTGCGAAACCTGCGAGGGTTCGGGCGCGAAGGCGGGCACCAGCCCCGAGACCTGCAATCAGTGCGGCGGTCGCGGCGAAGTCAGCTTCCAACAGGGCTTTTTCGCGATCACGCGCCCCTGCCCGAAGTGCAACGGCGCCGGCCAGACCGTGCCAAGTCCATGCGGCAGTTGCAACGGATCGGGCACCATCCGAAAACGGTCGCAAATAGCCGTGAAAATACCCGCCGGAGTCGATACCGGCCAGCGGCTGAAGCTCACGGGCGAAGGCGAAGCCGGCGAACGAGGCGGCCCTCCGGGCGATCTCTACGTCGTGATCAACATTGTCGCGCATGACTTCTTCACTCGTGAAGACTTCGACGTCCTTTGCGACGTCCCGATCACCTTCACTCAAGCTTCGCTCGGGGCCGAGATCGACGTCCCCACCCTCGAGGGGCGGGTGAAGATGAAAATTCCGTCGGGGACTCAGTCGCATAAAATTCTGCGGCTCAAGACCAAGGGACTCCCCCGACTCGGCTCGTACGGGCGCGGCGATCAGCTTGTGCGCGTCATTGTCGAAGTCCCCGCCAAACTGAGTAACGAGCAAAAGGATCTCCTCAAGCGATTTGAGGAACTCAATGCGGACGCAACGCATCCGATGCATCACTCCTTCTTCGAAAAGGTGAAAAACTTCTTCGAATAGTTTTTGAACAATTCGGGGGGCTTGCGTTAACTTGAGTCGATGCTAACCCGTCCCGTGATTTCGATATGCGCCTTGGCTCTATTCGCCTCTTCGTGCGCGACTTCCAACAACGCGATGACCTCATCGCGGCAAAAGGAAGGCGCCCCCGCCGCCGCGGAAGAAACCATTCCGGGGGTTACCCCGTCGGAAACTCAGGAATATCGTCGCGCTCAAGGGCAATACTCAAGTGGACAATACGATGCCTCGCTCCGAGTACTCGCCGCGCTCGAAAAACGTTCACCACGATCCGTTCTCCTGCCCCAGATTCTGAATCTGAGGGGTTTGGATTACCTGGCGGGAAAAAAGCCTCTGCAGGGAACGTATTGGTTCAAGAAAGCTTTGGAATCGGGATCGTCGCAGCCTTCGTTCCGTCCTTCCGTCCTGTACAATCTCGCCGCCTCGCAGGTTGAGAGTGGGCAGCTCGAGGAGGCTCGGCTTTCCTTATCCGAGATTCAACCGGATTTATTGGAACGTGACACGCAGATTAAATACCATTCCCTTCGCGCCCGGCTCTTCATCAAGCGGGAACTTCCCTACGAAGCCGCGCGCGAAAATCTGGCGCTCAGTCGCTTGATCGATCCCGCGCAACTCTCGGGTAGCGCCCGAGCGCCGCTCGAGAAGCAGCTCGACGAAAGCCTCAAGAAGATCAGTGAAGCCGATACGCTCGATAAGCTTTATCGCGAATTCGAAGACGCACCACTCGTGGATCTCGTGCTGTTCCGACTGGGGACGCGCGAACTGCAGATGGGCCGGCCGGCCGCGGGCGAAGCGCGCCTTCGCGAGTTGATTCGCCGGTTTCCGGAGACAACTCATTACGCCGACGCGAACGAGCTTTTGAAAACGTTTGAGATGGGCGCCGTCGTCGATGCGAAAGCGATCGGCGTCCTCCTTCCGATGAACGGCAAGTTCGCCAAATACGGAGCGCAGTCGCTGCAGGCGATCGAGCTCGCGTTCAAAATCTTCAATGCCGAGGAACCGGACAACCAGCTCTCGCTCGTGATTGAAGACGCCGGAGAGGATGGGGATTCCGCGGTGCGCGGCCTCAATAACCTCTACTTTAAGCATCACGTCATCGCGGTCATCGGCCCGCTCATGAGCAAAGGGATCGATCAGGTCACGAATCGCGCGCAGGAGCTCCGACTGCCCATGGTCACGCTCGCGCAGCAAATCGGCATCAAGAACGATTACTCCTTTCCGGCAGGACTTACGCCGCAGCTGCAAGCGCGCGAAATCGCCCGCCATGCGATCGAGAAGATGAAGCTGAAGAACTTCGCGATCGTGCATCCGCGCGATCGCTTCGGCGAGCAGTATTCCCAGGCGTTCTGGGACGCGATCGAATCGCTCGGCGGCCAGATCACCGGCATCGAATCCTATACGCCGGGCGAGACGGACTTCCGACAGGTCGTGGACCGTTTGTCCGGCACCTATTACTCGGAAGCTCGCAAGCGCGAGGTCGATGCGCTGACCGAGGACCGCGAAAAACAGAAGATCCGTAAAAAAACTCGCAAAACGGAGAAGTTCTTCATTCTCCCGCCCATTGTCGATTACGAGGCGGTTTTCATCGCGGACGAACCCAAGATTGTCGGGCAGATCATTCCCACGTTCGCTTACCGCGACGTCGACAAGATCAAGTTTCTAGGGACCGCGACTTGGAATTCACCGGAGTTGATTGTGCGCGCGGACGGGAAAGCCGAAGGCGCCGTCTTCGTCGACGCGTTTTTCTCGGCAAGCGCGAATCCCGAGGTCAAACGCTTCGTCGAAAAGTACAAGGCGACGTTCGCGCAGGAGCCGGGTGCCATTGAAGCGCTGGCCTACGACGCCGCGCGGATTTTAGAGCAGATCATATCCGACAAGGGCGCCTCTTCGCGCGAAGAAGTCCGCGTGAAGCTTTCGGGCGTTTACCGGTTCCCGGGCGTGACCGGTCGGATCACCTATGCCGACGGACTCCTGGCTCGCACGCTAGCGGTGCTGAGCATCAAAAACAATCAGATCGTCGAAGTCATCGCGAGCGGGCAGTGAGCCGCCGAGTCAGTTTCCGCGGCGAACGCGCGTGCAGCTGATCGCCTGGTAAGCTCAGAGAGACGGCCCCGTCAAATCCGTGACGGATAAACTAATCGAAGCCGACCATCGGGTAATCCCTGCCGACTGACTTACCTGACCGATACGCCGCATAATTCTAAACAAGATCCCCTGGCCAGGACGGCCTCGGGCAAGAGGAAGAAGAGATTGGGACTGCGGTTCGACCCCGTCGGCGGGGGACAATTCCAACAGGCGATCAAGTCGATCGTCGAGGCGGAACGTCAGCCGATCAAACAGCTCGAAGTGCGCAAAGGTCGCGAAGAAGCGAAGATGAAACTCTTCCAGGACTTCAAAGCGAAGTTCCAGGGTTTCGACAAAACCCTTTCTGAATTCGTCGACTTCCGAAACTTCCGCGAACTTAAAGTCGATCTCGGCGACGGAGGAGGCTTCCTCGGCGTAACCATCGACAAGGATCTGGCTCAGCCGGGTACGTATACGCTCGAAGTCGATCAGCTCGCGCGACGTTCGTCGGTGATTTCGAACGGGTTCGAGGACCCCGAGAAAAAAAATCTCGGCATCGGTTACGTGGTCGTCTTCAAGCCTGACGGCAACCGCGCTGAGATTTTCGTCGACGAGGATTCCGCGAGCCTGCGCGGCGTCGCGAATCTCATCAACAAGCAGACGGATTCGCCGATTCGCGCCTCCGTAGTCAAGGACGGATCCGATCCGGATAGACCATGGCGGATCATCATGACGTCCAAAAACGAAGGATCCGATGACGGCGTCGAGTTCCCGGATCTCTACTTTTTAGACGGAGATGAAGACCTTTTCCTGGATGACTCCCAAGACGCCCAGAACGCGCGCTTGAAACTGGACGGATTCCCGATCGAAGCCGAAGGCAACGCGGTCAAAGATTTCCTCCAGGGCGTGAACCTCCAGCTTAAACAAGCCCGACCCGGACAGCCCATCACGATTTCGATCACCGAAGATCATCAAAAAATAGGCGGCAAAGTGAAGGGGCTCGTTGACCAGATCAACGGGATCCTCGGCTTCATCAACCAACAAAACCGCGTTGACGACAAGACCGACACACGCACGACGTTCGCCGGCGACACGAGTTTGCAATCGGTCGAATACCGTCTCCGGAACCTCTTGCATGAGGGTTTCCCGGTGGGCGATCCGGACACCGATAATTTTCGCTTCGTGTTTCTCAACCAGATCGGCGTCGAGTTCGGCAAGGACGGCCAAGTCGTGTTCAAGGAAGAAAAGTTCACGAAGGTGCTCGAAGGCGACTTCGCCGGAATCGCCGAAGCGATCACTGGCAAGCACGGATTCGCCAGTCAGCTACGCGAAGTAGTCACGCAGTATACCAAGACGGGTGACGGGCTCCTCGCCTCGCGCGAATCGAGCATGAAGAGCAAGATCCGCAAGATCGACGACGACATCGGAAATAAAGAAAAGCGGCTCGAGCAAAAGACCGCGGCACTAATCGGCCAGTTTTCACGGCTGCAAGGCACTCTGGCCAAAATGCAGCAGCAGCAAGGTCAGCTCGCCGCCATGGGCGCCGGCGGCGGCAGCAATATCGTTTCGCAACTTCTCGGGGGATGATGAATGACGACGGGTAATCAGGGCGGTTACGGAGCGAACAAGTATCAGCGGACGTCGGTTCAGACGGCGTCACCCGGACAAATCCTGATTCTCCTTTATGAAGGCGCAGTGAAGAACGTCAAAAAAGCGACGGAGTTCCTGGAGCGGGGCGATCTCGCGGGCAAGGGCCTGCACATCGGCAAGGCTCACGACATCATCAACGAGCTCACCAATACTTTGAACTTTGAAGTCGGCGGCGACATTGCTCGCAACCTGGAGCGACTGTACAATTTCATGATCGAGCAGTTGGTCAAAGCCAACCTCGAGGGAGCGGATCCAGGAGCGATCGACAAACTCCGGAACGTGCAAAGATTGCTGGAGAGTCTGCTCAGCGGATGGCGGGAAGCGGTCTCGCAGGTGCAGAAAGCGCAGAGTAAAATTTCGGTGAAGGGTTAAGTCGATTGGGTACTGGGGAGAACGAGGGAACGCGAATGGCGAATGTCAGAGAAGTGTTGAGCCTCCTCCGCAGCAAGAACCGCTGTCTCGAGCGTTACTTCGAGATCACGGCGAAGTTTCGGGATTCCTGCATGAACGACGATCTGAGCCGCCTCGCGGAATTCGAACACGAGCGCGACTCCGCTTTGCGCGCGATTGGTCTTTTTGACCGCAAGATCGAGCAGCTGGCGCCCCGCATCGACCCGAACGACCGCACTCCGCAGATCGTGGCGGCGATTCGCGCTCTTTTGGATGCCCGCGCCGAACTCGTGCACCGGATCGTCGGCGTCGATCTCCAGATCATCGGAAAGATCGAAGCCGCGCGAACCGAAATTCTCCGCGACATGTCCGCGGTCCGTAAAAACCGCGAGAGTCTCGCCAAGTTCAAAAGTCAGTGGATCGCCGACAGTGGCGAAGAGCTGGATCAAAAACTATGAGTCGTAGCAGCGACCTCGTCCAAAAACTCGGCGCGCAGCTCGGTGACATCGGAATGGAGTTGGTCGACGCCATCCCCCTGCCCCGCGCCGTGGATCGAATGGTGCGGCTCCGCACGCTCGAAGAAGCTCTCGAAGAATTCGACCAGGACCGCGATGTTCGCTGCCTCACCTATCTCGTTCAGATTCGTCCTGCCGGCGAGACGAACCGGGCCGAGGCGGCCAAAGCTCAAGCCGTCGCTGCCGCACGGGTCACGGACTCTGAACCCATTTACCTTGCAGACGGCAGCGTCAATCTTCCTTTTCTGCAGCGGAGCGCGGAACTTCTCTTCTCCTCCGGAGAGTACGGCCTCGCGCGCAATATCTACAAAACGATTTTGACCTCGGGCGATCGCTCGGACATCGCGCACTTTGGAATCGCCTGTTGCGACGAAGCCGAAGGCAAGGCCGCGGACGCCATCCGGCATTACGAGGAGTCGATCGCCTATCAGCCGACGCTGGAAGCCTACCGGCGCCTGGCCTCGCTACTGACCCGCTGGAAGAAAGATCAGCAGTGCGCGGAAGTTTTACAACGGGCGCTGCATCTCAAAGGTCTTGGCGAAGCCGAGTTGTTCGAGCTCCATCTGGCGTGTGGCAACGCCTGGCTCAAATCGGAGAACCCGCCACTCGCGGAAAATCACTACCGGTCGGCGCTCGAAATCCGTCCCGGATCAGACGCCATTTTTGGAAATCTGGGCGCGCTGTATCTGCAGATGGGCCGCACCTCAGACGCGCGTCAGCACTTTCAAAAGGTCGTCGAGATCAATCCGGGAGCCGATCAGGCGCACGCCGGCCTGGGCGCTTGTGCCCTTGCCGACGGCGATCGCCGCGGGGCCCACGATCATTTCGCCGCCGCCGTGGATGCGAATCTCCAAAACTCGAGCGCGCTCTATCAGCTCGTTCGCCTCGCCTACGAGCTAAAAATCCACGCGACCGCGACCCGCTTGCTCGAGAGCTACTGCGAGTCGGCCCCGGTGAACGCCAATCTCCTCTATAGCCTCGCGGGGCTTCAGTACCACTTGAGCCGCACCGACGACGCGGCCACGACCTGTCGGAGAATTTTAGCCATTCAGAAAGAACATGGCGGAGCGAAGGATTTGCTTCGTCGGATGCAACCGGACGCGGTCATTTGAACCACGCCCGATTGTTTGTCAGGAGGACAGATGATCCCCGAACGTATGGACCCGGTCGAGCCCCAAGTCGCCAGCCCCGAAGTTGCAAAAAAACTCCTTGAAGGTTTTCTGAAGGCGATCCGAGACGAGCAAGCACTCGCGGACGCCGACGCGGAGGCCGTGTGAGCTTCGCCTCGGCCGCCTCGGCGGGCGGGAACGCGCACAAACGGAAACGCAAAACCCGTCTGCTCGTCATTCAGCTGGGCCGCCTCGGCGACACGCTGCAGAGTCTCATGGCGCTCCGCGCGGCCAAGCAACTTTATCCGGATCTTGAGATCACCTTCGTCGTGCGCGAACGATTCGCCGATGCCGCGCTTCGAGTCCGCTGGCTTGACAAAGTCGTGTCCCTCCCGACCTCCGAATTTCTGTCCGCCGGATCAAGCGAAGAGTCGCTGGCCCGTCTCGCCCAGTGGGTCTCGCCTTTGATCGGCACCGGCGACGGTCAGCCGTGGGACATCATCGTCAATTGGACTTACTCGGAGTCGTCCAGCTGGCTAACCGCCCTCCTGCCCGCCCGCGCCAAGCTCGGGTACACGCGCCGTTCGGACACGACGCTTTTCACGTCGGACGGCTGGAGCCACTATTTGCAGGCGATCGTCCAAGGTCAAATCGACCAGAACATTCACCTGACCGATATCCTGAGCACGCAGCTGCTCACGGCGCTGCAGATCCATCTCGGGGATCCGGCCGACGCCGGAGATTCCGCCGTCACCGGAAAATCGTTTTTTGAGCTGGGCTATGACGGCAGCTCCCCGAAGCGCAATGAATGGCTCAAACGGGATTCTTCGCGCCGTTGGATCGGAATTCACCTCGGATCCGCCCGAGATCTCCAGAGCTGGGACGCGGAACGTTGGGCGGCGGTCGCTTCGCACGTGTTGCGCCGACATCCCGACATCGGCATCGCGCTCCTTGGCGGTGGAGGCCGCAACGAAGACGCGCTCGCGCAACGTTTCATGAAGGCGCTTGAGATCGCGCCCGGCGCGGCCAAAAGCGTGCTTTGTCTCGTCGGCAACACGGATTTTGATTCTTGGGCGAGCATCGTATCGGAGTGTCAGTGGATTCTATCCGGCGATTCCGCAGCCATCCATCTCGCGAGCGTACTCGGCACGCGCGTGCTCGACGTATCGACCGGCCCGCCGCGGTTCGCGGAAGCCGGCCCTTACGGCAACGGCCACTACGTGATTTCGACCGCGGAACCCTGTTCCGCCTGCGCCGAGAACACGGACAATCGCGCCGCGCATACGTGCTTGAGCAATCTCAGCCCCGAAGCCGTCTACGCAGCATGGTCCTATGCGTCCGGTGAATGGGTCCATCGGCGCAAAATCTCGCTCGAAGGTCACTTCACGAATCTGGGTTGGAAAGACGAGATTCCGAAAATCTCCGTTTACCGCTCGCGAATTCGCGCGACGGACGACGGCGGCGGGGTGGTTTACGAACCGCTCATCCAGCGGCCGATCGGTACGCGCGAGTGGACCTCGCTCGTGGTCGGTTACCTGGCGCGCGCCTGGTACTGCGGCTGGACCCCGGAAGTCGGCCATGAACTCAAGCGCCCCATGTTAAGTCCGGGCTTGCTCAAGTCCGTGCGGGAACTTGAAGACTCCGTCGGCGTGCTCGAAAAAATCCTGCGCGAAGCTTCCCGGACCGCACGCGAACTTGCGGATAAAAGCTCGCGGCTCAAATCCGAGAAGCTCATGCCCATCGCGGAACGGCAAGGTTTGGCGGCCATCAGCGCGCGCCTGGCCGAACTCGACGCCCTGATCGAGCGTATGGGGCCCGGCCATCCGCTCATGAAGGCCTTTGCTCAAATGTCCAAAGTTCTCATGCATAATCTCGAAGGCGAGCACCTGACCGAGCTCGGCCGCGAGAGCGCGGAAAGTTATCGCCGGCTCGAGCAAGGCACGGACATCCTCAAAGACTGGATTCGTTTCACCCTCGGCCTAGCCAAGCCCATGGCTTTGGTTCCGGCCTCTGCCCCAAGAAGTCCCGAAAGGAGCCCTTCGTGAATTTTTCGATCAATGGCGTCGTACAACCGAGTGATGAGTTTGAAGGCCGCAGTTTCGACGAACTGCTCAAGATCGTAGGCAGCAAACTGGGCGACGTCGACGGCCAGCTCATCTCGAGCATCAAAGTGAACGGCGTCGAAATTTCCGAAACGGAAGAAATGGCGCTGAGCACGGAGCCCTGCGCGAAGCTGGAATCCGTCGAGATCACGCTCGCCCATCCACGCGAGATCGCCGAGGACACCCTGCAGACTCTGAAAATTTTCGCCGGCAAGCTCGCGGACCTCAGTCTGCGCGCCGCCGATGAATTCGAAGACGCGACGCCTCGGAGCGAAAGTTATCTGCGATTGATCGACGGCATCCAGACTTTCGTCGAGTCGATTCTCAGCGTTCGCCAAGTTCTTCGCATCGGGCTCCTTCAACCCGTCCGATTGCTCGAAGCGGATCTTCTTTCGATTGCCCAGGATCTGCTCGCCGCTCACATGAGCGGCGATCGCGCCTACCGGGGAATGCTGCTTCGGAATCAATTGCCCGCCTGCATGGACGATTGGGCGCAGCAGGGTATTCCGGCCATGATTTCCTGCCGCGATTCGTAAGGTTCCCTGAGGCTTCAGTCGTTCGACGCTGGTCTATCCCCGGATTCAGGTCCCACCGAGGGCGGCACCCACTCGCTTAACGATCATTTTTCTACGGGGTAGCCGGCCCGTCCGCCTCCGCCGCAGTGGACGTAAATCTTGCAGTAGTCCCGGAGTTCATGAGCCCGCGCCGTCAGCTCATCGAGCGGAATGTTCAGGCTCCCCTTCAGATGCACTTCCGCGTACTCGTCGGCTTCGCGGACAGCCTATCCACTCGAGCTATTTGCGATCAAAATCGGGGTTGAGCTGGTCGAGTCGTTCTTTGATCTGTCGCTCGAGTCCGCTGTCTTTCGGCTCGTAAAAGCGTCGCCCGACGAGTTCCGCGGGGAGATGACTCTGCTTGGCGCGCGTATCGGCCTGATCGTGGGCGTATTTGTAATCTTTTCCGTAGCCTTCGTTCTTCATGAGCGACGTGACTGCGTTTCGAAGATGCATCGGGATCGGCAAGGCACCCGACGCGTGCACTTCCGCGATCGCGGCATTGATGCCCGCGTAGCTCGCGTTGCTCTTCGGGGCGGATGCGAGATAGGTCACGGCCTGCGCGAGACTGATGCGCCCCTCGGGCATTCCAATAAATTCGACTGCCTCTTTAGCGGCGATTGCGACTTGAAGCGCGCGCGGATCGGCGTTGCCGACGTCTTCGGACGCTAGAATGACGAGCCGGCGCGCGATGAATATCGGGTCTTCGCCGGCTTCGATCATGCGCGCGAGATAGTAAAGGCCCGCATGAGGATCGCTGTCGCGGATGCTTTTGATGAATGCGGAGGTCACGTTGTAGTGCTCCTCGCCCGATTTATCGTACGGGAGCGGCTGGCGCTCGAGCGACGATTCCAGCGCCGCGATCACGGCGTCGCGAGTGAGCTGCGGGCGGGCGTTTTTTCCGGTCGTAAAAGGTTCGCCGCTCGCCGAGGTGTCACCACCGTGCCCTGCGAATAGCGCCACCGTATCAAGCGCGGTGAGCGCGCGCCGCGCGTCGCCTTCGGCGGTGTCGGCGAGCCATTCGATCGCTTCGGGGGCCAGATCCAAAAAACCGCCGAGCCCGCGTTCAGGATCAGCGAGCGCGCGACGGATCACGTCTTCGAGCGCGTCCGTGGTCAGGCGTTCGAGGCGAATCACGCGGACGCGTGAGAGCAGCGCAGAATTGATTTCAAACGATGGGTTCTCCGTCGTCGCGCCGATCAGAAGTACGGTCCCGTCCTCGACATGCGGCAGGAGCGCGTCCTGCTGTGATTTATTGAAGCGATGAATCTCGTCGACGAAAAGAATCGTTCTCCGGCCGTTCATGCTCTTGTACTGGCGTGCGCGCTCGACGGCCTCTTTGATGTCCTTGACGCCGGAAAGCACCGCGCTCATCGATTCGAACCGGGCCTGGGTTTTTTCGGCGATGATCCGGCCGAGCGTGGTCTTCCCGCAGCCGGGGGGGCCCCAGAGCACGAGGGACGGTACCCGGTCAGTTTCGATCCAGTGGCGGAGCGGCTTACCCGACCCTAAAACTCGTTCCTGACCTCTGAAATCATCGATGATCCGGGGTCGCATGCGATGGGCGAGCGGGGCCTCGGTGCCGGGAGCCCGGGACTGCGGTTCGATGCTAGAAAACAGATCTTCCGCCATGTAGCCTCTACCTATGCCGAAAGCGGTTCGAATTCGACTCGGAAAAATCAAACGGATCGGCTTCGTGATTAAACATCATAAGCCCGAGGCCGCGACCCTGGCGGTCGAGCTCTCGCAATACGCGCTGCGCGAAGGCCGCACGGTCGTTTTCGCCAAGGAAAGCACGGCGGTCGCGAAAGAACTGAAAAGTCTGACCGGCAATCAGCGCGGGGTTTCTTCGCGAATCAAAATCGTGCCCAAAAAGGAAGCGCTTATCGACGCGTCCGATATCATTATCGTGCTCGGGGGCGATGGCACGTACATCAGCATCGCGCGCCTGATGCGCCGTAAAAGCATTCCCGTTATGGGCATCAATCTCGGCCAGCTTGGTTTTCTGACCGAGATTAAGCGGACCGAAGCTTTTGATGCTTTGAGCCATCTTTTGGAAAACAAGCCTGTGCTCCTCTCGCACCGAGCGCTTTTGGAAGTCACCCTTTACCGAAAAGACCGGATCGTGTTCCAAGGCCCGGTCGTCAACGACGCCGTGATCTCCAAGGGCGCAATCGCGCGGATCATCGGAATGCAGATCGGAATCAACGGCAAGCTCGTCAATACCGTGCGGGCCGACGGGATTATCGTGAGTACGCCGACCGGCTCGACGGCCTATTCGCTCGCGGCGGGCGGCCCCATCGTGAGTCCGGATGTTCCCGCGCTCATTCTGGCGCCGATTTGTCCGCATAGCCTCACTCAGCGCCCGCTGGTCGTGCCGGATTCGGCCGAAATCCAGGTTTGCCTTAAAGATCGCCCGGGGCACGTCCTTCTCACGCTTGACGGACAGGACGCGGTCGAGATGAAGGAAGACGACGTCATGACCGTCCGGCGCTTCAAAAAACATTCTCTCCAGTTGATTTCGTCGCCAACCCGCGATTACTTCAGTTTGTTGAGGGAGAAGCTCAAGTTCGGTCTTCGGGACTAGGCTTTGCAATCGCTCACGAAGTAACTGAGGAGTCGCCTGTGCTTGAGACCCTGAAGATTCGGAACGTGGCCGTCATCGATCAGGCGGAAATTCCGTTTGAACGCGGTCTCAACATTCTCTCCGGTGAAACCGGTGCGGGAAAATCGATCGTGATCGAAGCGATCTCGCTCTTGCTCGGGGGCCGGGCGAGCGCCGACCTGATTCGTGCGGGTACGGACGAAGCGGTCGTCGAAGGCGTCTTCAACACGAAAGAGATTCCGTGGCTCACGACCCGCCTCACCACGTTCGGATTCGAATCGGCGAGCGACGAACTCCTGATCAGGCGAACGGTGCATCGGTCCGGGAAACATCGCATTCACGTCAACGGGCAGCTCGCGACCGTGTCGGTCCTCCAGCAGCTTTGTGAAGGACTCGTGGACCTTTGCGGTCAGCACGAACACCAGTCCTTGCTGAAGGCGGCGGTTCAGCTCGATCTCGTCGATCGTTACGGTGGGCTTGAGGAAAAGGCCGCGAAATTCTCAACCGCTTTCGGAAGCTGGCGCGCGTTGACCGTCGAACGCGACGAACTCGCCGCCGCCGAAGCGGAACGCACCCGGCGTGCCGATTTCCTCGGATTCCAGATCCAGGAACTCGAAGCCGCGAATCTCGAAGTCGGGGAAGATCACAGACTCGGGCTAGAGAAGCAGCTGCTGCAATCGTCGGAATCCCGCGTCCAGCTCGCCGAGTCGGTTCGGCTCGCGCTCGAAGACGCATCCGACAAGACCGAAGGCGATAGCGCGATCGCGTTGCTTCGCGGCGCCGCGAACAAGTTGCGGCAGCTCGGAGGGTTGGACGATCGCGCCGCCTCGATCGCCGAAAGCGTAGGACGCGCGCTTGCCGAGGCGGAAGACGCTGCGATCGCGCTGGGTAAATACCTCGCCTCCAATGACCTCGATCCGGCTCGCCTCTCCGCCGTGCAGGAGCGCCTGGCTCTGATCGCCGGGTTTCGCCGCAAATACGGCGCGACGACCGACGAGATGGTCGGGACGCTCGAACGCTTGCACGCGGAAGCCACCGAGATCGGCGAGGCGTCGAATCGCATCGAAGGCCTCGGGGCGCGCATCGAGGCGCTCGCGGTGGAACTTCTCAAGGACGGCAAAAGACTTTCACAGGCGCGACGCAAGGTCGCGACAGCGTTCGCGGCCTCCGTGACGGGCGAACTCAAGGATCTGAAAATGAGCGACGCTCGATTTGAAATCGAGTGCGCGGAGCGCGGAGAACTCGCCGCGTGGACGGCCTCCGGCATGGATCTGGTTCAGTTCGTGGTGCAAACTAACCGCGGTGATGACGCCCGCCCGCTCGGGAAAATCGCTTCCGGCGGCGAACTCTCGCGCCTGATGCTCGCGGTTCGCCGCGTGATCTCCGACCGCGGCGGAATCGGAGTTTATCTTTTCGACGAAATCGATGCCGGAATCGGCGGACAAACCGCGTTTCAAGTCGGCAAAAAGCTAAAAAGCGTAGCCAAGCATAATCAAGTGATCTGCATCACACACCTGCCGCAAGTCGCCGCTTTCGCCGATCACCACTTAAGCGTGCAGAAGACCGCCCAAGGTAAACGGACTCAAACCGAAGTCGTCGAACTTTCGGGCAAGGCTCGTCAAGAAGAGCTGGCGCGCATGCTCGGGGGCCCCGCGCTCACGAAGAAAAGTCTCGAGAACGCGGTTGAGCTGCTCGGGCTCGCTAAGTAAGACGTTAGCCGCTCGGCGATAAACCGCGTCAGAGGCGTTCTGACTCGCATGTCCCCCGGAATGTTCCCGTCTCAGTTACCGCGGATCAAGAAGATCAGGATCAAAACGGTCGCCGGTACACCCAGGAACCAGGCGAAAAGATAACCGAGCGCGCCTTGTTCATTTTTAAGTGGCTTAAGCGGATTTTTCATATCGAGTCCCTCCATAAACGCTTCTGGATAAATGCGGGTTTCATGCCACGGGTCGGCGGAACGCATGTTGCAAATCTCGCCGCGTGACGCGATTGAAAAGAGAATCCCCGAGAATAGGAGCTCATATGAAACGTAACGCCATGACTTCGAGGTTTGCGCTCAGCGTCCTTTTGATCACCGGTACCGCATCCGTGCTCCTTCCCCAAATCGCGAGCGCCGCCACTCCGCCACCTCAGAATCAAACCGGTGGCATTAGTGAACTTCCCGAGCCGAAGGAAATCGCCGGTCCCCGCTTGCGTAAAGAAGCGATCCACGTCGGCGGTTTCGCCGGCTTCTCGGATGTTCCGAATGACCGCACGGGCGCGCTCTTCGGCGTCGAAGCGGGCTCGCAGCCTTGGCGTCGGGTGAGTCTCGGCGGCAACCTCGGCTTGGCCGGCGTCACGCAGGATAACTCGAGGATGATGCTCTTCGGGCAGGCCGCGTATCATTTTGTCGACAGCAACACGCCCATCATCAAACACGGCTATGCTTCGATGAATGCCGGCTGGTTCCGGGACTCGGTCGATGTCGCTCCCGGCTTGACGGCGACCACCTATTATCCGGGCTTCGGCCCCACTCTGGGCTTTGACCTGCCGGTCGAGAAAACCTGGGCCGTCGGCGCGGAAGCGAAGTACATCGTTAACTTCAAGGAAGGCCCGCAAAACACTTTCCTCATGCTCGCATCCGTCAAGCGTTGGTTGTAAAAGCGGTGGGCGTTTAGCGCGTTAAACGAGCGCCTGGCGCGAGATGGAACTCGCGCCAGGCGCCCACGTTAATACGCTCCCATGAGTTCGCGGCAGTCCGACGTTGATATACTGCCCTTCGCGCGATCCCACCCGGAGCCAGGCCTCGTCGAGATCATGGCAATGTCCGCAAACGACGAAGTCATAACCGGCCGCGATCTTTTCGCGGGCAAACTCATGATAGGCGGAGCGAAGGCGATCCTGACTTTCTCGCGACAGCGCTGTAATGAGGCGAGGGGTTCGCGCGCTGCTAGCACGACTCATCGAACGACCGATCCGGTCGAGCAATTCTCCTGGTGCGGCTTTGACCAGTCCATGCATCAGGCGACTGCGAAAAAACGCGCGAAGGCGGAGATAATTGCGATCGGTGCGGTCCACCAGGTCGCCGTGCGAGACGTGAAATCTACGACCGCCGAGTTCAAAATCCACTTCAGAGGGACGCACCGTAACGCCCGGCATGTCGCCGAAGGCTTCGGAGATCCAGAAGTCGTGATTGCCTTCGATGTAGTCAACCGTGACGCCGCGAGAACCGAGCGCCCGTAGGCGGTCGAAGAACTCTGAGTAACGGCGAACGAACAACGGTTTTTTTCCGACGAAGAGATCGAATACATCGCCGGCCAATACGATGCGCACGCCCGACTCGTTGAGCTCCGGACGAACAAGCCAGGCGAGAAAGGAACGGTAGAGCGGATCCTGATCCGACTGAATGTGGAGATCCGAGACGATCCAGAGCCGCATCCGGAAGTTATATTGGATTCAGAGCTTTTGATCGAGGATTTTGCCGCTCGCGCGCCCGTCTTTAACGGCTTCGCGCAGCTTCAGGAATTCTTCTCCGGTAAATTGCCGGACGATCGCGCCGGTGCCGTCCTTAAGGATAACCTTGAGGCCCGGCCCCTGTCCGATGGCCTGCGCGCGAAGGCCCGCGGCCTGCGCCTGGACGTCTCCGCGAAAGGCAATGATCGCAGCTTCGACGTTTTCGGAATTCACTTGGACGATCGGAGTTTTGTCCTCATCGGGATTCTTTGGCTCCTGCTCCTGGCCTGACTGCTGTCCGCCTTCGCCGTCCATACGCGCTTGCGCGCGCACGCCGGGCTCGAGAGGACGGAAGGCGTCATAGAGCGCATTGATCTTCACGAACTACTCTTCGGAAGAATCCGCGAATTTTTAGATGTCAGGGAATTGGCGACTTTCGGCGCGGCCCCAATTAAAGCCGCCCCCCGGAAGCTCGGCACTTCCGGGGGGCGGGCTTGAAGACTTCCTAAACCCCATGCCTAGGAAGTCGGGCGCAACTTAACTGAGGAGCTTGAGCGCGAGCTGCGGAGCCGTGTTGGCTTGAGCCAAAACCGACACCCCGGCATGCTGGAGGATCGTGCCGCGAACCAGTTCGCTCGTCTCCGTCGCGATGTCCGTATCCGCGATGCGGCTCCGGGCTTGCGCGAGGTTTTCCTTGGCGATGCCGAGGTTGTTGACCGTGGCATGGAGCTTGTTCTGGGTCGCGCCGAGTTTAGCGCGGCCTTCGAAGACTTTGGCGATCGCACCGTCGACCGTATCGAGCGCATCGCGCGCGCTATCGATCTCGGTATAGTCGATCCCGTCGATTCCGAGCTCGCTCGCCGTGAAGTTGTATTCACTCGGACTGAACTTGATCCGGTCCGCATCGTCTTTTTCGCTGCGAATGCCGACCTGAAACTGAAGTTCGCCTTTTTCGGCTTCTCCGTTCAAGAGCGACGTTCCGTTGAAGTTCGTGACGTTCGCGATCCGATCGACTTCCGACTTCAGGCTTTGGATCTCTTGGTCGACGAAGCCGCGTTCCTTGTCGCCGATCGTATCCGATGCGGCTTGGATCGCGAGTTCGCGCATGCGGATGAGCATGTTTCCGATTTCGGTCAAACCGCCTTCGGCGACTTGCACGAAGCTGATGCCGTCGTTCGCGTTGCGCTCCGCTTGTCCCATCGAGCGAATTTGCGCGCGAAGGTTCTCGCTGATCGAGAGGCCTGCGGCATCGTCGCCGGCTTGGGTGATTCGGTTACCCGAAGCCAAGCGGGTGTACGCTTTGGATTGTTGTTCGCTAGTGCCTTGCAGGGCACGCGCAGCGCTCATGGCCGCAATGTTGGTCGATACTCTTAAGCCCATGACAGTTCTCCTGCGGACGTAGGTCCGCATTACTCTCGCCGAAGGCTCGGGCACCCTGCCGCAGGGACGAATCCATGCGACAAAGGCTGGTGGGCCTTTGACAAGTCCGAGGTTAGTTTAGAGATACGTCTGAGTTGGACGGGAACGACGCTTGAGGCGGACAACTACCCGCTACAAGGTTGAGAGAAGAGCGTGTGGTAAAACATCGCTCCGCCTCCTGCTACAGCACGAACAAGTGGCAGACGTTGTCAGTGTTTCAAGAAACCCAGTGTTCCTTGCTGACAACACACCTATCGGCGCACTGCACAAATACTTGAGCAAAAAAGACAAGAATTAACATTCCTGGCTTTAAAGCCTCCATATCGCGGCGGAGCTATCCACTGATCTCCATACGGGATGGAGATTCGATCGGAGGCGGGACTTCCAATTTCTCAGAAGTCCCGCCCCACGAAAGAGTGGTGTTAGCTGAGGAGCTTGAGTGCCAGAAGATTGTTCTGGTTCGCTTGACTGAGGACCGCTGTACCGGCTGTCGTAAGAATATTATTCTTCGTCAGTTCGGCCGTCTCCGACGCCATGTCGACGTCGTAGATGCGAGAGCGCGCGTTCGAGAGGTTCTCATCATAGATCTGCAAGTTATTCACAGTCGACGTGAGACGGTTCTGAAGCGCACCGAGCTCGGCGCGGTTTTCGGTCAGGGTAGTAATTGCCGAATCGACCTTCTCGAGATTTCCCCGAGCGTCGTCTTTCGTCAGTACCGAGATGCTGTCGACGCCCAAACGCGACGCCGTGACATTGGTTTTAGCCGTATCAAAAACAAAGCGATCCGAATCGGGATCGTTGCCGGTCCCAACCTGGATATCGAGAACATCGCCTTCGCCTTTAAGCAGCTTTCTGCCGTTGAATTCCGTAGCAATCGAAATACGGTCCACTTCCGATTTCAACTGTTGGACTTCTTTATCGATAAAACCACGCTCGACATCGCCAATCGTGTCAGAAGCGGCTTGAATGGAGAGTTCGCGGAAACGAATCAGGATATTCCCGACCTCGTTCATCGCACCTTCCGCCGTCTGAATCATCGAGATGCCATCGTTGGCGTTTCGCACGTCTTGGCGGATCGACCGGACTTGCGCCCGCATCTTTTCCGAAATTGCCAATCCGGCGGCATCATCTGCCGCGCGAACAATGCGGCTGCCCGATGCTAATTTCTCCAACGAGGCCTTTTGCGCTTGGTTATTGATACCCAAATTTCGCTGTGCTGCGATTGACTGAGTATTCGTATTTACTCTTAGACCCATTCCATCCTCCGGTTAACTCGCTGCTCACAAGGCGTACGAGTGCACGCCTCGCCTACGGCGAGTAAATTCAAAGAGCGCGCAATTTTTCCTGTAACTGGGGAGACGCATACGTTCTCCAGTCCCCAGTTTTTCGGAGCATCACGAACTCACTCTGCAATGGCAGGAATTTGCTGTACCCCTGCCGAAGTCCTCTCTCGTAGACCACCCACGTGAGAGAACCCCTTGATCACATACCTAATCGGTCGGATATTTTTAAACTTTAGACTTGTTTGGTCGGGTATAGGTGCAGCAAGAAACTTAACCTGACTAGTAGCGTAATCTTGCTGTTATTACGTAGAAATTAACTGAGCTGCGAAGTACGGGTCGATCTCACGTTTAACAAGCTGTTCCAGTACGGCTTGGCCGGAAGCCGTTTGGAAGGCGTTTTTAAGCGTCTCGTTGAGTCTCTCAGTCAAGATATCCCCGACCTCTTCCTGAAGGAAGTCCCGGAGTTTCGCGTCACGCTTGCCGGAGGCCGTCAGGTGGCTCTGATGGCTTTCAACGGCGACGAGGAGTTCCGCGACGCCGACGTCGCGATGGGCTTCGGTTTTGAGCACCGGATTAAGCCAGGACTTCTCGTCATGGTCGGCCATCCCGACCATCGTAAGGAGTTCACGAACCAACTTGTCCGCTTCCGGGCGATCGCTTTTATTGACGGCGAATACGTCAGCGATTTCCATGAGCCCGGCCTTCATCACTTGGATCGAGTCTCCGCTCTCCGGCACCAACACCACGACGACGGTCTGCGCGAGCTTCAGAATATCGAGTTCGGTTTGACCGACGCCCGCCGTCTCCACGAGTACATAATCGAAACCCGCGGCGTCCAGCGTGAGCACGACCTCTTTAGTGGCGTGTGAAAGGCCGCCGTGTTTCCCCCGTGAAGCGAGCGAACGAATGTAAACGCCCGGATCAAGATGATGGCTTTGCATGCGAATGCGATCGCCGAGAATCGCCCCGCCGCTGAAGGGACTCGACGGATCCACCGCCACCACTGCCACGCGTTTTTTGAGTAGGCGAAGGTGCGCGATCAAACGATCGACCAATGTTGATTTTCCAGCACCCGGGGGGCCCGTAACCCCGAGCACGCGAGCGTGGCCCGTCAGGGGATAAAGCTTTTTCATGATCTCGGGGAGGTCACGATCGCGGTTCTCGATTTTGGAGATGAGGCGGGCGAGCGCCAGGCGATTGCCCGCGCGCATGGCCGAGAGCAGCTCGTCGATCGATTTCCAGGCCGGTGGGTTTTCCTCAGGGGTCATGATTTGCCCGTTATGACAGAAGGGGCTGTTTTTGCCTAGCTTTGGGAAGGCTCGGAATGCCGAAACGTGGGTGAGCGCGCGTGATGAGAGAGCGAACAATCATATGAGATACGTTTTATGAATCGTGAAACTTTGATTCTGCTCGCGAATGCCGCCTTCATGCGGGCCGGAGTGCCGACCCCGCGCATGATCTTTCTCAAGACCCCCGGCTGCAACGTGTTTGTCGTGCCGACGCCTCGCAAGCCGGTCTTGGTCATCGCGGGCGATCTTTCGGCCAAACTTTCGACCGAACAGATCGAAGCCGTTTTTTTGCACGAGGCCGCGCACTTGGCGTGCAAACATTTCTCCAAGCGAATCTTAGCGAATCTCTCCGCCCTTCTTTGGACGGCATCCGGGCTCGTGGTGCTCTTCCTCATCGCGGTCGTACTGCTGCCGCCCCAGTGGGTCGTGCTTGTCGCTTTTTTCGCGCCGATTCCGGCCGCGGTCGCGCAGATCGGTCTTTTCAGTCGCGCGTTGCGCGCTCAGGAATTCGAAGCCGATCGCGTCGCCGTGGAAAAGCTCGGCGCCGACCCCGATCAGCTGGCGAGCGCAATTCGAAATCTCTCGGGTGACGAATCTCCGTCGGCAGCCGCCAAACGCTGGAACGTCACGGGAGTTTCAGCTTGGCTGCAAACGCATCCGCCGACCGCCGAACGCGAGGTCAAGCTGCGGGCGCTCGTACCGGTGAAGTCGTCGCAAAGTCGCGCGGCTTAAAGCTCGGGTTGAGATGCCGGGACCGGCGGGGTGACGGCTGGGGCGACCGGAGCCTTCGGCTCGGCTTGGATCGTCGCGGCCGGCTTGCGATCAATTTCCACGGTCGCGTTTTTAGGCGCAGCCAGCGGGTCGCCGGGAAACTGGCCTTGATGGGGCGCCGCGGTCGCGGAGTCTTGGGCCGACTCCGTCGCGGGCGATATTTCGCCGGCGGGGATGACTTCTCCTTGGGCGGCCATCAATGGATCCCCGATCAACGCCGGGCCGTGTTCAATCCCTTCGAGGAGGCCGTACTTGTGTAGAATCCCTCCAGGGTAGTCCTTCGCCGGACGCATCAATCCGAAAGGATTTTCGGCCTGGGCGAGATCCGACGCCATCTGGGGCGAGAGCTCCACTCGGCGGTAAAAAACGTACTCACTGAGGCGCCGATAGCGGGCGATCGCCCAACGCAGATAGCGCGAGTCGTGAAACTCATCCATGAAGCCGCGCGCGATCGGGCCAAGAAACAAATAGCTGTCGACCACACGCTTCTGACGTTCATCAAGATACGTATCCGCCTTGAGACCTTCTTCGAGCTGCATGAGCTTCGAATAAAAGCACCAGTGGTAGCGGACCGGATCCTGCCGCACGAGTTCACGCGCGCCTTGATTCAATTCTTCTTTGCTCTGCGTAAGCGCTTTAAGCTTGTTCCAATCTTTGTCGCATTCCACAAGCGCGTCCGGGGCCGGCGCTTCGCGGTCCGTGAAAATTGCCATGAGATCACCGAGATTGAGCCCTTCGGGATGCGGAACCTTGACGTAATCGGGCGGGGTCTCCGGCAAGGTCGGCATCGGCGCGACTTGAGTCGTGCTGCAGCCGCCCCAGCCCAGCGCCCAAGCGCCCCAAAGAGTCAAAAAGACGGCGGTCCGATGGGTAGTCGCACGTTTCACGGATGGCTTGTCGGCAAAAATCGCCCACTGCCTGAGCGGAATTTTGACGAATGCGGGGCGGCAGCCCGGACTAGAAGGTACGGCGTGGCGATAGGGCTTAAGAGACACCCTGGATAACCGAAAAGCATAATGAGGCCCTCGCCTCAAAGGAGTATTCGTTTTGCATTGGCCGACTCAGTTCACGCTTTTGATCCGCCTGGTTGCCATCGGAATCGCGTCACTCGCGCTTCTCTCGGCCGTGGTGTTTCAATCCGCGCACGCCGCGGACGCGCCGACGAGTCCGACGACGAAGGTCGTCGACGGAAAAGTTCAAATGCGAAATTTCTACGAAGTTCTCGAGGATCTGCTCGCGGATTTCGAATACGATCTCAAAAACGGTTCGATCAGCGGCATGCGTGATCTCGCGATTCGAAACCTCGCGCTCTCCGAGGGCGTACCGCCATCGTTCAAATCCCATCTGGAGCTGCAGCTCACGGAGCGCATTCTCAAGACGACCAAGACGCGCGTGATTCAGTGCCTCCCCTGCCGCGCGAAACGCACGACGGTCACGGGAGATCAGGTTATCATCTCGTCGGCCGAAACCAACCCGCTCGAACTCTCCCGAATCGCGAAGATGTCGGGCATCGCGCACTTCATGGACGTGGCGTTCAATTACCAGATCTCGGGCATGGTGCTGTCGATGTACATCACCGAGCCGGAGACTGGCGGCATTCTTTGGTCTCGGAGTTACAACTCCGAGACTTCGCGTTCGTCCGCATTCCGTCGCGGAGTCGACTACAGTCAGATCGACGATGCCCGCAAAGCGACGGAATACGTCCCGACGATTCAGTATCGGGTGATCGCCTATTATCTTTTCGAGCGCGACGTCGGCACGACCACCGGGACGCTCGGCCTCGGATTCCGCATGATGGAGCGCTACGACAATCGCCGAAAGGAAGTCGGCTTTGAGCTCGACTACCTCCGCGACTCAAGTTCACTCGTGGGCTCCTCCGCGACCGCGAGCACGACCCCGCAACTTTACGGCGGCCTCAATCTCACGCTCCTCTTCATGCACGCGTGGAATTTCATCGGCCCCGAAGAAAACTACAACCAAGTGCGCGGTAGCGTCTTCGCCGCGCTTGGCGGCACGTACGCGTCGGGCTTTCTCGGCGGGTTGATACGGGGTGGCTATGAGTGGAGGCTGGCCAAGCACTGGGGGGTTTCGGCCAATTTGGGTTATCGCCCTTCGGGAACGGCGTTTTTGAGCGGCACCGCGGCCGGAACGGTCGCGGGATTTGAGTACGGGGTGGGCATCAGCCACTTATTTTAACGATGACGAAGCACAGAGCACTGATCATTGCTGCAGTCACCTCGGCGGCCATCGCGACGGCCGCGGGCGGCTGCTCGACCTTCAAGTCCGTGCTCGCCCTCGACAAGCCGGACAAGCGCATGGCGCCGATCCATAATCCTTTTCAGGACTACTACGTTCAGAACCAACCGAAGCCCGAGAACATCATTCTACGCACTAAAAAAGGGGACCGCTCGATCGAGATCGAGCTTCCGGGATCCGCGAGCGCCATGACGGACTTCGCCATTCCCATGTCACCGGATTTCCGGGACGGGAGTCGCTCGCCCGCTTCGTCCGGCGGCTACTCCGAGGATATTGCCGGGGATACCTCTTATAAGGACCGAAAACCCTCGATCTCCGATCGCGAAATCACCTCCGGCTTCAAGTCAGCCTACGGCACCGACGAAGGCTCCCGACGCGATGTCGAAAGCGGCCTGGGCGTGATCCCGGCGGAAGACTCGCAGCCCGAAGCCGATTCCAGTTACCTGGCCGCGATCGATCATGTGAAGCGCCTTTATAAAACCGCCCGCTACGAGGCTGCCCTGCTCGAAATCGACGAGCTCCTTCGGCAGTATCCGACCGACAGCAAACTCTACGAGATGCGGGGGACGCTCTTTGATCGGATCGGGCGCACGGACCTCGCGATTCGCTCCTGGAACCAGGCGGTACGGTTGGATCCGGCGAACCAGTCCCTTCGGAAGTTCATCGAACGAAAACAACAAAAGCGGGGGCTCGCTTCACCATGAAGAAGGCGCACCTGCTCTCCATTCTGATCGCGACCCTCGCTTGGTGCGTCGGCGCACCAGCGCAGGCGACGGTCAGCGCGACCGCCGCCGCGGAACGAACCGCGGAGCTGCAAATTCGCAATCTGATCGAGCCGCTCCTCGACAAGTACTGTCACGACGAATGCAAACTACTCGCAGTTTCGGCCACGGTCGATCTGGATACGCCGGATGAGATCGCCCCGGGTTTCGATGACATCGATCCGCGAAGCCAGCTGGAACTCGTCCCCTCGAGCGGCAAGATCAAAATGTTGATCGACGAAAAAGTCGGACCGATTTCGCGCACGAAGCTCCTCGAACTCGTTCAGCAGTATCTTGATACGCTCGATTTTCCGGTTAAGATCGATACCCAAATCGCGCGGTTCCCGCAGCCTGCCGGCGCGGCCGGCCGCGTGGCCGAGCTGCGCGAGAAGATCGCCAAACGCTTCCGCGCGACACTTGACGAACTTTTCACGCAGTTCTGTCCCGAACAATGCCTCCTCGCCGACTTCGATCTCCAAACCGAAGTCGTCAACGCGGAAGAAGCCCAGTACGGCGCGTCCGGCGAGTTCGCCGAAGAAGGCGGGGTCGCGGTCCGCATCAAAGATCTCTCCGGTACTTTACTGGTGGACGAATCGCTCGCGCCCGAAGAACGCGTCAACATCGTCGAGATGGCGAAGCTAAAGACCAACTACTTCAAAAACGTGAACCTTACCTCTCGGTCCATGCGTTTCCCGAAACCGACTCGCTCCGGGCAGGCGCTTGGCGCGGTTCGCGGGGTCAATGGCCAGGTTCTCCAGCCGGGCGACACCGGCTACCGTGAAGCGCTGGAGAAGAAGATCACCGAAACTCGGGACAGCCAGAACCAAAGCACAACCACGACCGAAAATAATTCGAATCTCACCGCGAAGTCGACGCAGCAGAATACGACCGAGAACAAAGAGTCGGCCAACAGCAGTTCGACCTCGAGCGAGAGCAATCAACGCCAGGAACGCTTCGAGCGCTTCGAGAAGATCGAGCGCGTGGAGAACGGTGACGCCGTTCAGGAGGAGCTGAAGAAGTTCAAAGTTTACGGCCTGATTTTCGCCTGTTCCGTGCTCTCGTTACTGATTTTCCTGACGATGGCGATGTGGCGCTCGAAGTCGAGCGGGCACAGCCCGATCCATACCATCCAAAGTCTATTCAAACGTGTAGCCGAGGACCCGGCCAACATTGCGGCACCCGAGGGCGCGGCCGGCCACGCCTCCGAAAACCTCAACACGGGTCCGGGCGAACGCGGCAAGCTGATCGCCAAACGCTACGAGATCGATCGCTTGCACGACGATCTCATGGGTGTTTTCGCCCAGCATCCCAAGGTCGCGAAGTACGTCTTCTCGCGGATTCTCATCGAAGAAGGCGTGGAAACCACTTCGGCCTACATGCACATGTTCGGCGAATCGATCGTCATGGACATGTTGCGCGACCCGAGCCTCCAGAGCGACATGAACGAGCTCGCGGAATTCCATGCCAAAAATCCGATTGAGATCGAAGACGAAGACAAGCTCGACCTTCTCCGTCGTCTGCACAATCGCACGACGTCCGGGAAGCTCATCATCATGGCGAGCCGTTCGTCGAATCTCTTCGACTTCCTATCCGAGATGGATGGCTTGCAAATCCTCGAACTGATTCGCAACGAGTCGCTGACGGTAAAATCCATCATTGTCACCCAATGTGATCCGCAAAAACGTCAGGCGATCTACGCGCATCTGGACGACGACACGCGCATGCGCCTTCTCAGCGAACTCTCGCGCATCGATTACCTCCCGCGCGACTTCATCTTCAACGTCGCGACCGCCCTGAAGCGGAAGCGCAAAGACAATCCGCGCCTGAACACAGAAGCCCTGCCGGGTTCCGAAGTGCTACTCACCCTTCTCGAGCGTACGGGCCGCGAAGCCCAGCGATCGGTACTCAAAAACCTCGAACTCTCCAATCCGGAGAGCGCCCGCTTGATCAAGAGCAAACTCGTGAGCCTCGACACGTTGACGTATCTTCGGGACGGCCAGCTGCTCGAAGTGATCCTGAACCTCAAACACGACGAGCTCCTCTCGTTCCTGAAAGGCGCGCCGGCCGACGTGCGCGCGGCCATCTTCGCCAAATCACCGCGCGACCTCGTGGCGGATCTCGAGGACGAGCTTACGGCGGTGCCCGCGGTATCGCGTGAGACCTACTCCGCCATCGAGCGTAAAGTACTCAATCGCATGAAGGTCATGGCGAACGAAGGCATTCTCAATTTGATCGAGACCAACGAGCGGATGCTGGCTGAAAACAGCACCAACCCGTCCATCGTGGGAGGCACGAACGGCGGCGAAGAAAAGACTCGTAACGGCACGGCCGCCATCAAGAAGGTGTCCGGATGGTGAACGTGAATCTCAAAGCCACGGTGCCGATGCTCCGGGAAGTCAAACTTCTTCGGCTCTTCTCCGATGAGGAACTCGACGGTCTGGTGCAGATCGGCGACAGCATCGGATACGAGCCGCATACGAACATCATCATCGAAGGCGAACTCAGCTGGGGCCTTTTCCTGATTCTCGATGGCACAGTCGGGATCTACAAAACCAATAAACTCTCCGGCGACATCTACGACGTCGGCCAACTCCGGACGAGCAACTTTTTCGGCGAGATGTCGCTCGTCGACGAAAATCCGCGCTCGGCTACGGTGCGCGCCCTGAGCGATTGTCAGATGTTCTACATCTCCAAAGACAAGTTTGTCGAATTTCTGGATCGCTCGATGGATCTCAAGCTGCGCTTTTATCAGAGTTGCGCGCAGGACCTGGTCGCACGGCTCCGTGAACTCGACGAAAATTACGTCATCAGCCAGTACCAGCTCTGGAAAGCCGCCGTAACGGGAGACGCAGCCTGATATGAACTTCTCATCGCTTTTCGGCGTACTCTTCGGCGGAACGGTCTTTTATTTGGCTCTTCATGAGACGATGCCGGACATCATGTTCTTCTTCGATCTCCACGGTCTCCTGATCGTGGTCGGCGGCACCGCGGCCGCGGCGAGCATCAGCTTTCCGCTCTCTAAACTGTTCGCGCTCTTCAAAGTCTTCATACTTCGGGTACTCGGCACCAATCGCATCGATTATCAGGCGACGGTCAGCCAGATCATCGAACTTAACAAAAAAGCTTCGCTCGGCTCTTCGGTCCTGAACGAATCTTTGAATTCGATCAAGCACCCTTTCCTCAAGGAAGCGGTCGCCCTGGTCTCGGCCGGCGTCCTGACCGAAAAAGAAATTCGAATCGCGCTCGAGCAACGTCTGCAGACCATCGAGGAGCGATACCTGCACGAAGCGAACATGTTTCGGACGATCGGAAAATATCCGCCCGCCTTCGGCCTCCTGGCCACGACACTTGGCATGATCGCGCTCCTGCAGCAGCTCGGCAAGCCCGACAGTCAGAAGCTGATCGGCCCTGCGATGTCGATCGGTCTGATCGGCACCCTTTACGGGATCGCGCTCGCCAACTTCGTGTTTCTGCCGATCGCGGAGAATCTCACGGAACGCACGCACGAGGAGATGGCGTTGCGACGGATGATCATCGAAGGCGCGATGATGCTCAAATCACAGGTCAACCCGATCACCATGCGTGAAACGATGAACTCCTATCTGCTGCCCAAAGACCGGGTTGTTCGGAAAGCTTCATAGGATTCTGGGGATGTCGCGATGAGTACCGGGAAGTTTCTCAAAGCCGCGAAAAAGATCCAAGAGGATCATGTCGCGAAGAAGAAGCCCAAACCCACACTTGCCGGGCATGACGAGTCGAACTGGCTGATCTCGTACGCGGATTTGATGACGCTGCTCTGTGGCTTTTTCATCATTCTCTACAGCATGTCACCGGTGGATCCGCCTAAGTACGAAAAGTTCAAAGAGTCCATCGCGAAACAGTTCAACGGGGAGTACACCCAGCCCGCGCACGAGTTGGCCCGGACTGTGACCGAAGCGCTCGCGCAGGCGGGGGTATCCGATCAGGTCTCGGTCAAAAGCGATTCGCTGGGCGTCTCGGTCGTCTTCGAGTCAGCCATGTTTTTCGACAGCCTGAGCGCCGAAGTTAAAGTTGAAGGCCAGCGGGTCGTGGGCAAGCTCATCGAAAAAGTCACCGAGCTGCAGGCCCGCGACAAGCGCGGATATCGCGTAGTGGTCGAAGGCCATACGGATAGTCGACCCATTCTGGGTGGGAACTTCCCGACCAACTGGGAGCTGTCCGGCTCGCGAGCCGCCCGAGTGGTACGGATGTTCCTGGACCAGGGATTCGATCCTTCTCGACTCGCCGCGATCGGCTATGCTGATACGCGTCCCGAACATGCCTCGCGCACCCCGAGCGGAGAATGGGACGAAAAGGCGCTCGCGAAAAATCGGCGGGTTGTCATTCGTATTCTCGAACCGTCCGTGGAGTCTGTGCCCCTTGCCCAAGCCGCCGTCTCCACGTCCGCCCCGGTCGTAGATCTGGCGCCTCCGACCTCGGTAGTTCGAGCTCCAGCCGACGCCGCACCCGCTCCCGAAGCTGTGATTTCGCCGCCTGCGGCAAAAACTTCCCCTTGACCCCCTTCCCTCGAATTTGTGAGGCTATTTACCGGGGGAATCTTATCCATGCGTTGGAACTGCCCACATTGCACGACCGCTCTCGCGATCACTGACGAAAAACTGGGCGCCGGCTGGACCTTCACTCGTTGCTACAAGTGCGGAGGCTTCGGCCTCGTTCGCCGAAGCGAAGTCGCGCACATCAAGATCGATGCCGGTCCAATGGCCGAAAAAATCGTGGATCCGCTTTCGCCCCGCTCGGAACTTCTCAGCGAAAAAGCCCTGCAAAACCTCGCGCGACCGGTGACCCTGCCATCGCTGCGAGTTCGCGCGAAGACCGCCGCTCCGCCGGCGACCCTCCCTCCGGCCGCTTCGTTTCCCGGGACGCTCCCGGATTCACTCGTTGACTCCATCGCGGGGCTCGGTGAAGACAGCGAAACCGCGACGGCCGGGTCCTCCGCTCAAGACAGTATCGAAGCGCGAGCGCCCCGCACCGTCAGTCCCTTGGCGGCTTCCATTTTGATTCTAGTCGCGATTTCATTCGGCTCGGGAATTTACCTCTACACCCAAGGTAGGTCCCTGATGCGTCAGATCAACCGGCCGCAGACGGCTTCGAATCCCGTCGAAGCGCCGGCAACCACGGACGCCGCGCCGGAGATTGCCGCCATAGTCGACCGCGTCGAACAGACCGCCAGCGCTCCCACGACGGCCGCCGCTGCGATGCCGAAAGGTTTGAAGGCTCAGATTCAGGTCACGAGCGCCGCACTTCGGGCCTCGCCGAGCGTTGAATCGGCGCTTGTCGCGAAGTCACCGAAAAATGCCCGTTACGAGGTCGTAGGCTGGAAAGACAACTGGTTTGAGATCAAACTTCCGCCCTCGAACACCGCGAACGCTCCCGAAACGGCATGGATTCGAAACGATCTCGTTCAGCTCGTCACGCGCTAAACTCTAAAGCACCGGCAAGGCCGGTTCACACTTCCACACCTCGACCGCGCGCGATGCGCGTCCGAAGCGGCGGTTCTCGATCTTCGCATAACGAAGGCAGGCGGCCGACTCAAAATTCGGCCCTTCGGAATACCGATGATCCGCCACGAAGAGTACCGTGCGTAAAAGTCGGGGCCAGCCAATCCCGAGTTCCGGCCATTCGGCCTTTTGCTTCGCGTCTCGCGGTAGCATCTCGACGACTCGGCGATCAAAATCCTTGAGCGCGAAGGCCGCTTGCGAAGCCGTCTGGTATCGGGAGGCGATGACGGGCAATACCTGAATGGCCACGGGCTGCGCCGCCCGCCACTCGGCGAATTCACGCCAGCCGCGCAGGTCGTTGGCGAGATCCAGGCGCGGATCCGTGCCCTCGCCGCGCAGGAGCGCCACGACGGGCACCCGTGACGAAACCAAGAACGCCGTGATCAAGAGCACTCCCCACCCGAAGTGAAGTCGGCTCATCCGGACGCTGATTTCGCCGCGGGCGTACCGCAGGCCAAAAAGCATGGCGCCCGGCAGGAAGATCGCAAAAGCCCAATGCGGTTTGAAGTCCCCGATCAACGGTTGAAGCCCGTACACGAACGCTGCCGGCGCCGCCCAGACGAGAACGTGTCGCGTGGGTACGTCCGGATTTTTAGGCCGAAGCGCGGCCAGTGTGAATACGAACAAAGCCGGGCCGGCGAGCGCGAACTCGATCGCAACGAAACGCAACCAGCGAAGGAAATTCCAGTCACCGCCGTGTCGCCCGTGCAGCTGATACAGGATCGAACCCCAGCCTTGCGAAGCATTCGCCAGAATGACGGGGATCAAACCCAAGAGCGCCCCCACTAGAAGTGCGAGCCAGCGCTCGACCCGCCGTTCGCGCGGCGTGCGTAAACCGATCGCGATGAAAGCCGATAAAATCGCGAGCACACCCGAATATTTGGATAGTACGACGAGGGCTGCACCCAAGATCAGCGGCAGCAATCGACCGCGCGTTTCGTAACTGGCCCAGAACAAGACGGCCCACCCGACGAAGAGCGGAATATCCGGAACCATGAGCCAAGCCGCGCCAAAAAATCCGCCGAACGCCGCGACCACGAGTCCTCCGCGCCAAGCCGTCAGCTCAGGCGAAGCGCTTCGCATCCAGCGCATGCCGAGCGCCACCACTGCGGCCGCGCCCAAGGCGGCCGGCAGGCGAATGACCCAGGGTTCGATCACGCCTCCCAGGAGCTTGGAAAATCCGTGAATGATCCACGCGATGGCGGGAGGATGAAACGCGTAAGCGCCGCTCAATACTCGCGAGAGAGCCCAATAATAGGCTTCATCATCACTGATTCCGAGCGTGGCTCCCTGCAGCCAGAGCAAACCGAAAACAGTGGCGACCAGAATGCGCGCGCTCATGAGTCGGGCGCGGCGACAGCGGGCATCTTGAACTGAATCATGGTTTGAATGCCCGCGCTGAACTGATTCCAGTATTTTTCCGCGAGTTTCGGATTCGCAGTCGGAAGCTCCAAGGTCAAAGTCGGGACCCCGCGCTCCTGACCCGCGTAATTTCCGAGGGAACCGGGGAAATAGCCCCAGTGACGCGCCTTGAGCGACTCGCTCAGCTTGAGACATTCTTGAACGTATTCGCGTTTGAAGCGAGAAAGCGAAAGCGCCGTCGGGCCGTCGTAATCCATGAAGCCGAGAGGCGCATGCAGCGAGAGTATCTTTTGCGGTTTGAAGCGTTCGATCAGGGCTTGCTGGAATTTTGTTTCCGGTTCGGAACCGGCCTCGTGACCGGGAAAGCGCCGAGGATTACTTTTGAAGTCGGTCTTCCAGGCCACCAGCGCCTTCGCGCTCCAGTCGCGCGTGGGGAGATTCCGATTGATGTCGACTCCGCGGCCGTTGGTCCGTGTGCGCGGCCGTTTATACAAACCGTCCGGGCTCGCGAGCGGCACGATGATCACGCGAGAATCCGCGAGGTGTTCCGCATGCGACTTCAGCCAATGCGCGAGCTGAATCCCCAGATAAAGCGGCGTGACCTCATCGGGATGAACCATATTCAAAATGATCGAAACATTGGTCGAGGCCGGGTTCCCGAATTCCGCATAAACCAGGGGCCGCCCTTCGCTGGAACGTCCCTCGGACTTCCAATCGAGGGTACCGCTCGGACCAACGCAGGGATCGATCTTCCAGCCGAGCTGCGTAATTTCAGATTTCACCTCACGGCACCAGTTCGAAATTTCTTCCGACGGGCCAGTGGACGTGACGGGAGCGGTCGGTGCGGTTTTCTGGCAAGCGCTGAGCAGAACCAGAACGGCGCCGAGCCCGATTCGCGAAAGCATCCCTCAGCTCCTCGCCGCCTCAGCCTTAAGCTTGCGATGCGTGATGTACCACTTGGTTGTCATCATCAAAATGATCGCGACGATGACCATCAAGATGCCGTGTTCGAAACGCTTGATGAAAGTGACCACCACATCGAGCTGGTCGCCGAAGTGATGTACCAATCCGACGATCGCGGGAACGCTGATCAAGGCCGCCAAGCCGTCAAACAGAAGGAATCGGCGAAACGGAACATGGAGCGTTCCGGCGGTGAAAAATATCGGGGCGCGCAGGCCCGGCATGAAGCGGGCGGCGAACAGAAATCGATCCCCTTTTTTGTCGATCTTCTTACGCACCGCCTCGAGGCGGTCTTCGGGAAGTATTTTCGCGAAGATCCATTTCTTGGTGAGCTTGCGACCGTAGTGCGAGCCGAGGAAAAAAACAAAGCTGTCGCCGATCAGAACGCCGACCAGACTCACGGCGATCATCACGTAGACGTTCGCGATGCCGTAGTACGCGAGAAGTCCGGCGGCGATCAGCGTGATGTCTTCGGGAATCGGCAGGCCCAAGCCGCAGGCCAGCAGAATGGCGAAGATGACAAGATAGGTCATCGGTCCGTGCAACGTAATGAGGAAGTCGATCAGGAAGTCCATGTGCCCTGACGGATTATTCCTTATCGGGGATGAAGCCTCTACCTTTATTCGCGGGCTTGTTGAGAGGGTGGGCATCCCGGTACTCGTCGACGAGCGTGCCGAGATCCACATGCGTGTAACGTTGCGTCGTGGAAATCCGAGCATGCCCCAGCATCTCCTGAATCGTGCGTAGATCGGCTCCCGCCGCTAGCAGATGGGTTGCGAAACTGTGACGAAGTCCGTGAGGGCTTAAACTTTTGGATGAAGCGATTCGAACCAGATGGCGGTTCAGGATGCGCGCAACGCTACGCGACGTCAGACGCGAATTTCGGAAGTTTCGAAAAAGCGGCCGTCGGAGTTCGCCGTTTGTATCCGGTTCTGGCGGGCCCGGAGGCCAGGCGTCGAGGTAATCGCGAACTGCCGCTTGGGCCGGGGGGCCGAAAGGCACGGTACGTTCCTTGGAACCTTTGCCGAGCGTCTTCAGCCATCGGGACTCGAGGTCGACATCTTCCACATCCAGGCCCACCGCCTCACTCACGCGGAGTCCGCAACCGTACATGAGCTCAAAGATCGCGCGATCCCGTTTGCCGAGCTGGGTCGCGGGATCCGGCGCCATCAAAAGATCCTCGATCTCCTCGATTTTGAAGAATTTAGGTAGCGGGCGCTGAGTTTTGGGCGATGGCACGAGACTCCCCACATCACGACGGATCCATCCTTCTGACCGGGAATACCGTAGGAACGCCCGAATCGCGGAAAGGCGGCGGCAAAGACTGGTTTTAGCGTGAGATTCGTGGAGCGTGGCCAGATAGGATCGCAGGTGAATCGGCTCCAGCCGCTCCGCGAGCTCAGCCAGACTCTCCATGCGCCGAGTCCTCAAATCCACGGCCCAATGCACGAGATCGCCGCGATAGGCGCGGACTGTGTGCCCGCTGAGTCGCCGGCGGGAAGTCAGGTGCTCTAAAAAACGGTCAATCCCTTCAGATAGGGTCACGGTTAATGAATAGTGTAACCACCGACGCGGCCATGGTAAAGCCCGCGACGCGTGAAGCTTTCTCAGGCAACTCAGGACGTTCATATCGTTGGTGGCGGCCTCGCGGGTAGCGAGGCAGCCTGGTTTTTGGCCGAACGAGGCGTCCACGTGACTTTGCACGAGATGCGGCCGGTAAAAACAACGGAGGCCCACCAAACGGGGGGCTTTGCGGAACTCGTTTGCAGCAATTCCTTCAAATCCAAGGCTCCCGGATCTGCACCCGGCATGCTCAAGCACGAGATGGCGACGATGGGCTCGCTCAATCTCAAGATGGCCCAGACCGCGGCGGTCCCGGGCGGAGAGGCTTTGGCGGTCGATCGCGATCTGTTTTCCGCGGCGGTCACGCGCGCGCTCTCGAGCCACCCGCTCATCACGCTCGCCCCGGGCGAAGTGATTCAACCGTTTGAGAACGCGATCACGCTGTTTGCTACCGGCCCGCTCACTTCGACCGGTCTAACCGACTGGATCGCCAAAACAACTGGCGCCGAAGACTGCTACTTTTACGACGCCATCGCGCCGATCGTCGACGCGACCACCGTGGATCCGACGCGGTCGTTTCTCGCGAACCGTTACGGCAAGGGTGACGAAGTCGCTTATCTCAATTGTCCTTTGAACGTCGCCGAGTACGACGCTTTCATCGATGCGCTGATCGCGGGCGAGAAAGTTCCGCCAAAGGCATTTGAGAAGGAAAAATTCTTTCAAGGCTGTCAGCCGATCGAGGCGATTTCCGCCGGCGGCCGCCAGAGCTTGCGCTTCGGCCCCATGAAGCCCGTCGGCCTAACCCACCCCGTCACCGGCGAAAAGTTTCATGCCGTCGTACAACTCCGCCCCGAGAACCTCGGACGGACCGCCTATAATCTGGTCGGCTTTCAAACCAAGCTCAAGTACGGCGAACAGGCTCGGGTGTTTCGGATGATCCCGGCGCTGCACAAGGCGGAATTCCTGCGACTGGGCTCGATCCACCGAAACACTTACGTCTGCGGCCCAAAAGTCTTGCGCTCCGATCTTTCGCTCAAAGGTCATCCTCGGGTGTACTTTGCGGGCCAAATCACCGGGGTGGAAGGCTACCTCGAAAGCTCGGCGTGCGGGCTGCTCGCGGCGCACTTCATCTATCAGCGTCTGGCCGGACTGCCGCACGACGCGCCTCCCGCCAACACCGCGCTTGGCGCGCTTCTTCGCCACATCACGGGAAGTGACGCGAAAAACTATCAGCCCGCCAATATCCATTTCGGATTGTTCGAAACCGGGTACTTCGACGACGGCGCGGGCGCGATGGGCAAACTCTCGCGCGACGAAGGCCGGGCGCGAATGGTCGACCAGGCGGCGCGGAACTTCAACCACTGGTGGTCCGCGCAAGCGGGGCCTTCGCCTACCCCGGTGACCACTCATGCCCATGCCTAATCGTTGGATCGGCCCGGCGGCGATCGCCGGGGCGGCGCTACTTTGGGCGACGGACGCGATCGTCCGTTGGCCCGCACTTCGGTCCATCGATGCACTTTCGCTCGTGACGCTCGATCACGCGTTGGCGCTCCTCATTCTTTTTCCCGTAATCCTCGCCCGTCGGGGCCGAGCGCTTTTCAAGCTGCGATCGTACGATGTGCTCGCGCTTGCCGTGATCGGGCTCGGAGGATCGGCTCTCGGCACCGTCCTTTTCACGCGCAGCTTTTCTCACACGCACCCGTCGGTCGCGATCTTGCTTCAAAAGCTTCAGCCGATTCTGACGATTTCCCTCTCCGTGCTTTTTTTAGGCGAACGCCGGAAGCGCGCGTTTTTCGGCTGGGCGGCGGTCGCGCTTGCGGCGTCCATCACGCTTGCGCTCCCGGACTTCAATGACCCCGAGATCGCGGTTCGTTTCAGCATCCGATCGCTCGGCGCGATTTTCGCCCTCGCGGCGGCGGCGCTTTGGGCGATCTCCACAGTCATCGGCAAGCAGCTGCTGCGGAACGTGCCTCCGGACATCGCCACGTTTTGGCGCTATGCTTTCGGCCTCGCGGGTCTGCTTTTGATTTCTCTCGCGACGCGCGGTGAGGCGATCTCGGCTTCCCTGTCCTCGATGGACGGCGGCCTGCTTTTTTCAATCGCCTACATGGCCTTGATCCCCGGTCTTTTAGCGATGCTCCTTTACTATCATGGGCTGCGGCGCACGCAGGCGACGACCGTCACGCTCGTCGAACTGCTTTTTCCGGTGCTCGCGATCGCGCTGAACTGGATTTTTCTCGGCGCATCTTTGACCGCGACTCAGCTCATCTTATCCGTGGTCCTGCTCACCTCAGTCGTGCTTTCGTCGCTCGACTAATCCGCTTCGCGGGAGTCGCTGACAACGACGTTTCGCAGACACTGGAGATCCGAGGCGTCGTAAGGGGAGCCGGACAAAGCGGTCAAGGTACCCGCTGAATGGTCGAGTTCAAAGGCCCAGAGTTTTTTCTGATTGCAGTCAACGGCGAACAAAAAACGTCCCGACTTGTCAAAGGCTAAATCGGTGGGCGCGTTCGGCGTTGGCAGGAGGGGTTGCGTGATCGCGGGAAGCGGGAGCGGCGACGCGGTGGGAGTCGGAACCCCACCCCCGTTGAGGCGCCACAATTCTATGTTGCCGACGTTCGCAACTGAAGTGCCTAAGGTAGCCATGAAATCATTCTGCGGATCGACCGCCACCGCCGTCTGCCCCACGCCATTGCCGGACCCGAGATTGCCAGTGAACGCGACGGTTCCCGTAGCGCTGCTATAAGTGCCGTAGGCCACTTGGAAAGTCGCGGTGTTGTTCCAGTAAAGGTAATTTCCGTTCGAATGAAATGCGAAGTCCGATGCATACGACGTCGCGTACGGCGTGAGCGAGCCCGATAAATCCCCGGTCACCGGTACCACTCCAAACGAGGCCGTAAGCGTGGTCACGAGGTGCTGTCCGCCCGGCGAGAGCCCGACCGCGAACGGACCGGCTCCCCCACTCGAAACGCTTGTCAGCGCGGCTAACGACTGCGTCGTCTCGTCGACGCTCACCGCGGTCACCTTGGTGTTGGCACCGCTCGGCGCGACGACGTAAACGTAACTGCTGCGACTGGAATTAGTGGTAACGCCGAGGATATTCTCGTTGATCCCGCCGGCCAGAATCGAACTGCTGAACGTCAGCTGACCGGTCGCGGTATTTCGCGCGAAGTAACCGAGATTGGAGCCGGCCGCGTAGTTGAAGCCGGCGATCAAGGCCCGGCCGCTCGAGGTCAGCGAAAGGGAAACCGCACTGCCGACCGCAGCCGTGGAGACCGCGCCTTTACGAGTCAATGTCTTGTTCTTGTAACTCAGCTCAAACCATCCGATGGCGAGCCCGGTCGGCGCGGTGACGTAAACATCCGCTTCGCCGTTCGCGTAAAGCCCGGTGTAGAGCGTATCGAGTCCCGCTCCGCAGCGACTCATGAATATCCCGCACAAAAGCAGCAGCCCGATGAGCTCGATGCGATAATTCTTCAAAACTGCACGCCCACGCCCGCACGGATGCTGATGGCGCCGTTTCTAGGTTCCAGCGAGGTCGAAACCGTATTCCCCCGGCCCGACACACCGACGAAAATCCGTTCCACGAAGCGGGCGCCGCCCAAGCGGTAGGCCAGCGAGGCCATGCCGTACGGTGAGCTGTTTCCGTGATCCCCCCAAGACTCGTTGCCGCCGCCGACCTCGAGAAGAATAGGATCCAGTAGCTCCAGGCCCAGAATGATGCCGAACTGACTGGCAACGAACCTGTCGGACTGAGTGCGGCCTTTGAGCAGGGTGAAACCCGCATGCCCGCGAAGCGCGAAAATTCCGAGCAGGTAAAGCGTCGGATTCCAGCTCGCCTGCCCCGACGAGACTTGCCCGCCGCTGTTTTGCTTGAGAAAGAGGGAATTCAAGCTGAATTGAAATAATCGCATTCCTGTCCGGGTCATCGTCTCGGTGACGCGAAGTCCATCGGGGGCTTTGAGCTGGGTAGTGTTATGAGCGGCGATCTCGACGTCGTTCCGGGTGAGGGAAACGAATTCCGGCTGGGACGCCTCGAGGACCAGATCGTAAAGTTTGCGATCAAATGTCGCAGGCTCCGCGATCTTTCCGGATTCCGCGGTGGCGGACTGGTCCTTTTCGATTCGCACGCCTTTACCTTGCATCAAGGTGGCCTCATCGGACGCGAGCTCGACCGTGCCTTCGAGCGTGTGCAGCTCCGTTTTCGCAAGTTCTTCGTCGAGATTCATGACGAAATCCGTTCCGCGCACGCCCATCACCGCGGACCGGCTTCGAATCACGAAACGGGGCGGGGCATTGGGAAGCACGAGGCCTCTGGGTTTCGCGATGATACCGCGCACTTCGCCCGATTTGAGTTCGTTGTACTGCACGCCATTTTTGGAATCCTGAATTTCCATCTCCGACGCTCGACCGATGAGGAGCTTGGAGCCGTCGGGATAACGAATCTTTGCGGACGCCCGCGGACCGGTCTTGATCCGGTCGCCGAAATTCACGAATGTACCCTTTTCGCCGACGGTATTGCCTGCCGGCTTCTTCACGATGACGATCTTGTCGCCCTCGATGGATTCGATCACGGGTGAAAGCGCTGAGGGATCCGGGGGTGCGGCAGCGAACGCGAACGAACCGCTCGCAACCATCACCGAAAACAAACCCCGGATTATCCTTCGCCCGATACACATGAGGGGTAAGCGTAACTTTTCGGCGAATCCTTGCGAATGACAAACGACTGACGCCTTGTCGGCCAAACTAAGTATGAACGTAAAGTCGACGTGCCCGGCGAGGTGGTTCGGCGTGTATGGGAAAGTAAGGCGAGACCGCGAGACTCGAGCCTCTCTTAACCCGCTTATGACGCAATCAGCCACCCAGTCTTCATAAATTTATTCTATAGGATCAGATAGATATCGGACCGCTCAATACCGTACTAAAATAGTTTGAAACTGGGTCTGTTCGGTCTTAAATTTAAGTCCAAGTGACTTCGAATGCGTCGACCCCATGTTTTCGCGACGAACGAAAGAGGACCGTTTGCTGAAGCGTCGTTTGCTTTACATATTATGCTGCGTCTCATTTGGCATCCCAGGGTGCCAAAGCGATTCGACAACTACAGCCGCCACGACAGCTGCGGCTTTGCCGCGTCCGACGATCACACCCGCAAGTCAGAAAGCGCTGATCAATCAAATGGTGGCGCTCACTGTTTCGGGAGGCCTGCCCCCTTACCGCTTTCGGATGTTTAGCGGCTTGGGTTTCGTCGACGACGTGAGTGGCGTTTACACCGCGCCTGCCCTTCAGACGACGGCCATCATACGAGTGACTGATGCAAACGATATGGAGCAAGATGCATCGATCTCCGTCAATCCTTTCCTTGCGATTACGCCGGCGACTAAAACGGTGGTCGCCGGAACCTCCACCTCCTATGCACCGTTCGTCGCGCTAGGCGGCATTCCACCTTATGCTTATTCACTAGTCCCCGCACGTGCAGGCGGTATCGACGCCGCCGGAAACTATTCCGCCGCAACGGCCGTCATCGGAACCGAGATCGTGCGCGTTACCGACTCAACCGGCGTGGTCCGCGAAGCCGTGGCACTCATCAATCCTTCGCTCAGTATTTTTCCGGCTACGCTGACTCGAGTAATTCCGATCAACAGCGCTTTCACATTCTCGGCGTCGGGTGGAGTTCCGCCCTACCTCTTTGAGGTCATGAGCGGAGGTGGATTTATCACGTCGGTGGGAGTCTATACTGCGCCCGCCACACCCAGCTCACCGACGATCCGCGTCCTCGACTCCGCAGGGTGGATCCAAGATTCCGTGATCAGCGTCGCCGTTCTGACTCCCCTTGCGCTCTCCCCCGCAATTCGGGCGGTCGCCGCGGGCAGCCTTTATCCGTATTTTTCATATACCGCCACGGGTGGCGTCGCTCCTTACACTTTCAGCATGGTTTCGGGAGGCGGTACGATGGACGCGGTCACGGGCCTATACACCGCACCGGCGGCGCCTTCTGCACTGATTTCTTCTGCAGTCGTGCGGGTTACCGACTCCGCCGTTCCACCCATAAATCGCGACGGCACGGTCTTTATCAATCCCACCATCACTTTGAGCCCAGTCGCCAAGACCATCGCAACGGGAGCGAGCATTATGCTGGTTGCCGCAAATGGCGTTCCCCCTTACACGTTTTCAGTGGCTTCCGGCGCAAGTGGGGTGCTCTCAAGCTCAGGACTTTTCACGGGCGCCTCGGCTGCCGGAGTGACGACCATTCGAGTCACCGATGGCCAATCGAATTTCTCCGATTCGATCATTTCGGTCGTCGATAATGCCCTCGGTGCTTTGGATGCCACCTATGGAACAGGGGGAAAGGTCACCACCGCGATCGGCACGAGTGATGACTTCGCAATCGCCCAAGCAATTCAGACTGACGGCATGGTCGTTGTTGCCGGATATTCAAATATCGCGGGTGATGCGGACTTTGCATTGGCACGCTACCGCACCGACGGGACGCTTGACCCCGCATTCGGAACGGGCAGCGGCAAAGTGGTTTTACCGATGGGCACTGGAAACGATTACGGTACGTCAGTCGCGATTCAGGCTGATGGCAAGATCGTCGTGGGAGGTTATTGCCTCAACGGCGCCACCAGCTATGATTTTTGCGTGGCTCGACTGAGTGCAGCCGGTGCTTTGGATACCGCCGGCTTCGGCGCCGGAACCGGCAAAGCTTTCACGGCGGTGGTCGCGGGCGGCACCAACGATTATGCCAATGCGCTTGCGATCCAGACGGATGGAAAGATCGTAGTAGCGGGAACCTGCTACAACGGTGCGACTCTGAACGATTTCTGCACGGTTCGTTACAACACCACGGGTACCTTAGACACCGTGGGGTTTGGGGCCGGGACCGGTAAAGTCGTCTCATTCATCACGGCCGGCGCCTTTAACGATACGGCAACCTCGGTCGCCCTCCAAAGTGACGGAAAAATCGTGGTAGGCGGCTATGGTTATCAGAGTGCCTTCAACGTGGGCCACGAATTTGCGGTAGCTCGCTACAACCTGGATGGAACTCTCGATACGAGTTTCAACAACACCGGTAAATTGACTCTCAATATTCCAAATAATTTCTACTTTAATTGTGGGGTGTAACAAAAGTCTTTCCGATTAGGATGTAGAGCAGCCGCCTTCCAAAGTGGGACCAGGAGTCCCGAGGAGGCCGGATGGGAACGAAAGAGAAGAAGCCGAGGAGCGGAAAGCGAA
>Ga0163144_10002293_pt1 | contig 44386 bp, 36 predicted proteins | sample OliLak19BULKMAT1_FD_123175 | JGI IMG/M metagenome (GOLD analysis project Ga0163144, IMG submission 123175) | Freshwater microbial mat bacterial communities from Lake Vanda, McMurdo Dry Valleys, Antarctica - Oligotrophic Lake LV.19.BULKMAT1 | ecosystem: Environmental > Aquatic > Freshwater >...
CCGACCACCACGGGCGATGCAATGCGAGCACGAGCGGACGATCGCGCTCGAGTCTCGCGCGCAGCTCGGCCGCGGCATCGCGCTGCGCCGACGTCGGGATCGTGCGATCGAGATCCTGCCACGTGTAGCTCTTGCCTAGCGCTGAGATACCGTGGCTCTGGATCGGCTGGTAACGCGGCTCGACGACCAGCGAGAACAGCAGCTGCGCCGCCACCAGACCGAGCGCGACCGCCTCGTCACGACCGGCACGCGGCAGCGCGACACCGATCCACAGCGCGCCGAGGCACACCCCGGGCAAAAACGCGTTCGGCTCCGCCCACTGCGTGCTGTAGCCGAGCGCGCTCACCAGCGCGCCCGCCGTCGCCATGATCGTCCAGAATATGAGACCGCGATGCGCGGCGAGACGCGCCCGCAGCCGATCGTCCTCGCGGCTCGCGAGCTTGCGCTTGCGCAGCACCCACGGCGCGACGAGCTTAGCGACGAGCCACAGGACCAGCAGAGTCAGCCACGGCGCCGCGTGCACGAACATGCCCCACGTCTTCTTCCAGAACCGCTCGTCGTTGAACGTGTGGGCCTGGTGCAGCTCGAACACGTACTGCCAGAGCATGCCGTCGGTGCGCGCATCAAAGAACGCCATGCCGATGCCGTCGACGATCGCGATCACCAGCGCATACGGCCAGATCTGCCGCGGCGCGATGACCAGCGCACCGATGCCGCTCGCGACGATCAGCACCGCCGCGGTCTGCTTGGTCCAGAATGCGAGCGCCATCAGCAGGCCGGCGAGCGCGGCCTTCTTCCAGTCGCCCCACGACTCGCGTAGCAGCACGAGTGCCCACATCGCGAGCGCGAGGAACATCGTGTCGGGGCGTGCGAGGTCGACCCAACGAAACCCGAACACGTAGCCGGAGCACCACAGGCCAACGGTGACGAGCGCGTGGACCTTCGACTTGCCCTCGCGTACCACCGCGCGGTGCAGCGCGAGTCCGATCGCGACCCACGCGAGGATGCTGATCGCGCGACCGAGCCCATAGCCGAGGCCGAACACGTGACCGAGCGTGCCGAGGGTGATCGCGTACAGCGGCGTATAGAGGAATGGGACGAACGCCTCGGAGGGCGGCGGATAGATCGGCTCGCCGTGCATGAAGCGGCGGGCTTGGTGCAGCACCCCGCCCTCCATCCATTCGAGCTCGAGCGGGAAACCGAAACGCAGCGCGAACACGACCACGAGCGCGGCAATCCAGGTGATGGACAGCGCGGCTGCGACGCGGCCGACCTGCGTTGCGCGAACGAGCCAGCGATCGTCAGCCACGTGTGCCCTCCTGGGCCCCGGGCAATTCGCCGAACTGGCCGACGATGCGATCCTTCGGGCGACGACAGCAGTACACGCCGGGATCGAACGACGCGCCGTCGGCATCTTTCGCCGTGTCGGGGCCGGGCTGCACGCATGCCCACACGTAGCCGTTGCGAAATGGTGGGCGTGCATCGGCTTCGCGCGGCGGCTTCGCACCGCGGAAACCGACGTGACACAACAGATCCGGATCGCGCTGCGTGATGTACTCGGCGGGTGCGTAGAGCTGATGGCCGGGTCGCACGCCGCCGCCTTCGCGCAGCGGCGGCGGACTCATCGTCGCGATCACCGGATCCACGAGCCCGAACGCATCGACCGTCGGCAGTCGCGATGCATACGGCACCGCTCCGGCGGCGCCGACCGAGATGAGCGTGTCGGGCTGAACGTTCGCGCCGAGCCACTCGCCGGCGGCGCGCCCGACCTCGGCGAAGCGATGCATCGTCGTGACGCCCTCCCACTTACCGTCGAGCCAGCCCTCGGGCTTGCGGCGATCGGCATGCCATCGACCGTCGGCGACGACGCCGAGCGCGATCGCAGTCGCGACACCGAGCAGCATCGGGGCGATCGCAACACGCGGCGAGCGGCGTTCGATCATGCCCGCGAGCACGTCGAGCCCGAGCGCCGTACCGATCGCGAGCGACACCGTCGCCATCAGGTAAAAGCGGCTGTACGCCATGAAGTCACCGCCGACCGACCAGCCATACGCGACGACGGCGATCGTCGTCGCGAGCCACGGCACCGCGCCACGACGCACGAGCAGGATCGTCGGCGCGAGGTAGGGCAGCCACATCGCAGCGCTCCATGCTTTCACGTAGGCGATCCCCCACGTGTCGCGCAAGGCCGCGCCATGGGCCTTCACGGCCCACGTGTTCGGCAACCATGTCCCGTAGTAGGACCGGCGCCACACCAGGTGCACCGCGAGCGGGACGACGACGCATGCAGCGGCCTCGATCACGCGACGCGTGCTCGGGCGCCGACGCCACCATGCGGCGCCGTCGGTGATCGCCCACGCCGTTCCCCACACCGCGAGCACCAGCGCGAGATCGGGTCGCGTGAGCACGGCCGCGGCGGCGACGAGCGCTGCAGTGCGGTGACGATCGATGCCCCACAGCGCGATGCTGCCGAGCGCGAACGCGACCGCGAGCGCGGTCTCGAGGCCACCCGACGCCCACACGACCGACTCCGGCAGCGCAGCGAGCCACGCGAGCGCGACGACTGGCACCCAGCGGCGCCGCGGACCTTCCGAAGCGCTGCGCTGGACCACGATCGCGACGAGCACGAGGATCGCGACGAACGCGAGCATGCCGAGCACTGCGGCACTGCGCTCGGGCGCGATGCCGAGCTTCGCACCCAGCGCGAGCAACACGACCCACGCGAAGTTCGTGTAGCCCTCGACGCGCTCGAGCGGCGCCGTGTTGAACGCGAGCTCACCGTGCTCGGCGAGATTTTGCGCGTAGCGAAAGGAGATGTACGCGTCGTCGCAGAGAAACGACCACCGCGATGCGTGCACGACCGCGATCACGACGAGCCCGAGCGCGACGAGCGTCGCCGGATCGCGCAGTCGCTCGGCGAGACGTGGCGCTGGGCTCGGGCTCGCGATGGCACCGATGGTACCGTGGCCGCGTGGGTCGCGGTCACCCGCCGCGATCGAAGACGAGCAGGTGTTGCCACGGCAGGCCATCGAACTGCTGCGCGAGCCGAAACCCTCGGGGCTCGAGCTCGCGCCGCACCTGCGCGAGGGTCATCTTGTGCTCTGGTTTGATCGGCACGTCCGGATCCTCGCCACGGAACTCGACCAGCGCGAGCCGACCCTTGCGCGCCAGCGCCAGGCCGAACGCCGCGAGCATCGCTTCGGGCGCCGCGAGCTCGTGATAGACGTCGACGAGCAGGATCAGATCGCAGCCACCGGGCGGTAGCGCGGGATCCGTGGCGGTCGCGAGCACCGGCTCGACGTTGCGGACGCCGGCAGCGTCGACGGCATCGCGCAACAGCGCCAGCATCTCGGGCTGCAGGTCGCTGGCGATCACGCGCCCCTTCGGGCCGACGGCGCGCGCGAGACGAATCGTGTGGTAGCCGCTGCCGGCACCGACGTCGCACGCCGTCTGGCCGGGCCGCACCGCGAGCGCGGCGTGCAGCGCATCGGGATCCTCCTCGGTGATCCGCTCGGGTCGACCGAGCCAGTCCGCGCCGAGGTGGCTCATCGTCGGCGCGATCGGACGGCCCTCGAAGGTCGTGGCGTCGTCGGTGACCGGCGCGTCGGCTTGGTCGGGGACCGCTGCGTCAGCTTCGTCGGGGACGGCGCGAACGAACGACTCGTCGACCGGCTCGGGCGCGGAACGACACGCGGCACTGCTCGCGACGACGGCCACCACCACGAGTCTCGCGCTGCGCACCATCGTCTCGCGAAGTCTGTGGCGAGCGCGTGCATTCGGCAACCGCGACGGTCACCAATGCCGTGGTACAAAGGGGTCAGTCGGTGCGCCTGTTCATCCAGATCCCGTGCCTGAACGAGCGCGACTGGCTCGCGCAGACGTTTGCGGACCTGCCGCGCTCGATTCCCGGGATCGACAGCATCGAGGTGCTGATCGTCGACGACGGCAGCACCGACGACACATCGGGGCTCGCACGCGAGCTCGGCGTGCATCACATCGTCCGATTCCCGCGCAATCGCGGGCTCGCGGCGGCGCACATGGCCGGCCTCGATGCGTGCCTGCGGCTCGGGGCCGACATCGTCGTCAACACCGACGCCGACAACCAGTATCGCGGGTCCGACATCGCGCCGCTGGTCGCTCCGATCCTCGCCGGGCGTGCCGACATCGTGATCGGCGATCGCCAGACCGACCAGATCGCCCACTTCTCGTTCCTCAAGCGCGTGCTGCAGCGCTGGGGCTCGCGACTCGTACGTCGGGCGTCGGGCACGACCGTCGCGGACTCCACGAGCGGCTTCCGAGCGTTCTCGCGCCGCGCCGCGAATGCGCTGTTCGTGCACAACCGCTTCACGTACACGCTCGAGACGATCATCCACGCGGGGCATCTCGGGCTCGCGATCGAGAACGTCCGCGTGCAGACCAATCCGAAGGCCCGCGAGTCGCGGCTGTTCGGATCCGTGTTCGAGTACGTGCGGCGCAACGGTGCCGTGATCCTGCGCGCCTACAACCTCTACTGGCCGGTGCAGACGTTCGGGTTCCTCGCGGTGGTGTTGTTCCTGTTCGGGTCGGGGCTCGGGCTGCGGTTTTTGTACTTCTTCGTGCAAGATCCCGACTACAGCGGCCACGTGCAGTCGTTGCTCGTCGGCGTCGGGGCGATCGTGCTGTCGATCCTCATCGCGCTCATGGCCCTCATCGGCGATCTGCTCGCGACGAATCGGCGGCTCACCGAGGAGGTGCTGATTCGCGTGCGGCGGCTCGATGCGCAGATCGGGCCGGCAGACGGCGGATCGATCGAAGGTGTCAGCTCGACGGGCGCCGTCGCGTGGACCGCCGGCGGATCGCTCGCGGTCGTCGACGCGCACGACCATGCAGTCGCGGGGCAGTCGCCGTGAGCAGCCCTGGCCACTCGACAACTGGCGCCGACAACATCGTCGGCAATCACTACGACAAGTACGGCACCAAAAATCCCATCGCGCGTGCGCTGATGCGCGGGTTCCTCGGCGCGGTCGGTGAGCTGTACGCCCAGACGCGGCCCATCAGCGTGCTCGAGGTGGGCTGCGGTGAGGGGCTGCTCGCCCAGCATCTGCTGCGCACTGCGCCACCACGCGGGCGATTCGTCGCGTGCGACCTCGAGCTCGATCGCGTCGCACCGGGCCTCGACCCGCGGATCGAATTCGTGCAGGCGTCGATCTACGAGCTGCCGTTCGCGGCGCGCAGCTTCGACGTCGTCGTGTGCTGCGAGGTGCTCGAGCACCTCGAGGATCCGCGTCGTGGCCTGCGCGAGCTCGCCCGCGTCGCCGAGCGCCGCGTCCTGGTCAGCACGCCGTGGGATCCCGTCTGGCGCGCGCTCAACATGATGCGCGGGCGCTACCTCGGCGCGCTCGGCAACACGCCCGGCCACATCCAGCACTTCACGCGGCGTTCACTCGTCCGCCTCGCCGAGACCGAGCTGCGCCTGCTCGAGCGACGCACACCGTTGCCGTGGACGATCCTGCTCGGCGAACCCGTGCGATGAACGAGAGCGATCCTCGCCGGGCCCGGATCGCGAGCCTCGCCGCGCTCGCGATCGTGACGGTCGTCGGCCTGTGGCTGCTGTGGCCGATCCCCCTCGGTGAGCCGCCGCTGTCGAAGGACCACACGGTGCACCTGACGCGCGCGTGGATGTGGGCGCAGATCCTCGCCGACGGTGCACCGCGTGGCATCAGCGAGATCTGGTTCTTCGGCACGCCCGCCGGCGAGCTGTATCCGATCCTCGGCGACGCGCTGGTCATCGCGCTACGGGTGCTGTCGCTCGGCCTGCTCGAGTGGCACACCGCGTACGCGCTCGCGTTCACGCTCGTGTTCGTGTCGCAGGGGTGCGCGATGATTCGGCTCGCGCGCGTCTGCGGTCTCGGGGCGACAGGTGGCGCGCTCGCCGGCGTCGCAATCCTCGTCGACGCGGGGGCATATCGCGAAGGCGGATGGATCTACACGGTCGACTACGGCGTGTGGCCGCAGGCGCTCGCGAGCACGATGACGTATCTCGCGCTCGCCGAGATCATCGCGGCGCTCGATGCCACGGACGCGCGCCCACGCACGCTCGCCGTCGTACGCGGGTCGATCGCGACGGCAGCGGCTCTGCTCGCGCACCAGATCAGCCTGCCGGTGCTCGTGCTCGCCGGCGCGCTCGTGCTCATGGTGTTCGGCCTGCGCCGCCGCGCGAAGTTCGGCGAGGTCACGCTCGTCGTCGCTGCGACACTCGGCCTCGGCTTCGCACTCGCCGCGTGGTGGGTGCTGCCGATGATGTCGATGCGCGGGTGGATGGTCAGCTACGGCTGGCTGTGGCAGCCGCTCGAGTGGATGATCGCCGAGGCGCTGCGCGGCCACCTCACCCAAGGCATGCCGGCGGGGATGACGGCGCTGGTCGTGCTCGGCATCGTGATCGTCGCGGTGCGCGGCACCGACGGCGCGCGCTCGATCGTGCTCGTCGGCGTCGTGCTGTGGCTATGGACCTCGCAGGACACGCTGTGGCGGCTGCGACTCGACCTGTTCGATCGCAGCTTCGGACAGATGCAGTGGCAGCGGTTTCTGATCGCGAGCAAGCCGGCGCTGGTGCTCGCGGCCGCGGGTGCGATCGCGATTCTCGGGCAGTGGGCGCTCTCGCTGTCGAAGCGACCCGGCGCGGCGCCAGCGGTGCGGTGGGGGCTCGCGGCAGTGCCGGCCGCGATCGCGATCGTCGTGCTCGGCTGGGCGGCGACGGGTCAGCACGAGGTGATGGGTCGCGCGCACGTCGGTGAGCCGCAGCTCGCCGTCGATCCCCAGGACCCGGAGCTCGCCGTGGACTACGACGCGATGGCCGAGCACCTGCGATCGCTGCGCGACGCGGACTCGGGCCCGCAATGGCGCATCACTGTGATGGCGCCGCGCAACCTCCACTGGTTCATGGACCTGCCGGTGCGCACCGGGTTGCCGCTGTACAAGCAGGGCTTCACGCCCGGCGACAACTTCGTGCACAAGCCCGAAGCCGACGATCCGGCACTACTGGATCGGCTCAGTGTTCGCTACGTCATCACCCGCAAGCGCGCTTCGGTGCGGGGTGCGGCCGTCGTCGCGACGTTCGGCCAGCTGCGGCTGTGGGAGCGCAAGACGTGGCAGCCGGTCGCGCCGGTGCGTACCAGCGGCACCGCGGCGATCGAAGTGGTGCGCGACGACGGCGACCTCGTCGTCGTCCGCGTCGCCGGCTCGACGCCGGGCGACGTGCTCGTGTTCGATGCGCCCGGCTATCCCCGCTGGGAGCTCGAGCGCGACGGCCAGAGCGTCACGTGGTTCGAAGTCCCTGCGATCGGCGATGGGCCGAACGCGACGATCGAAGAGCGGCGTCGCGGTGACTGGCTCGGCGGCAAGGCCGACGGCGACGACGGCACCGAGCCGACAATGCTCGCAGCCGATGCGACCGACGGCGAGTGGACGCTTCGCTATCGCGTGTGGCGGGGCGCGGACGTGCTCGCGACGCTCGTGTCACTCGCCGCTGCGATCGCGCTCGGCGTTCTCGTCAGGCAGGCGCGCCGCTCCGCGGACACGGGAATGTACGTGCGCGTGCAATCGTGGGCAGCACCGCGGATCCGGCCGTGGATCCTCGGTGCCGCGATCGCGCTCGGGATCGCCGTGTTCGCGGCGCGCACCAGCCGTGGACACGCGCTCGAGCGCGAGCGCGCCGTCGGCTGGCTCGAGGCCGGGGACGCTCGGGCAGCGCACGCGCAAGCCGGCCCGCTCAAGGCCGACATGTCGATCCATCCGGCGATCGTCGTGAAGCCCAAGCCCAAGCCCGCGAAGTCGGGTGACGATCCGAAGGTCCGACCGACGCATCCACCGGCGAAGGTGACGTTCGAGAGGGTGCTGTTGTACGAGCGTTTCACCGGATGGTTCGCGATCGACGACGACGCCGCGAAGCTGCGTTCCGACGGCGATCACCACCTGACGATCGTCGCGCACCTCGAGGACGGTACCGAGATGTCGCTGTTCGACGCCGACGTGCGCCATCGCCCAGGCAGGGTGTGGATCGACGTGCCGACCCAGAGCTTCGCCGGCCACCGCGCGACCGTGATCGTCACGTTGACGAGCGAAGGCCACGTGCCGCCGCAGATCGGCTTCGATCTCGACCTCGGCGAGCCGATGCCGTAGACGAAAACTGCCGATGACCGCCGCCGCACCAGTCGAGCCCGCGTCGCACAGCGCCACCTTGGCGCAGCGTGGTGTGGTCGCGATCGTGGTGCTCGCCGCGGTCGAGTCGATCGCCGCGGCGATGGCCTCGCGCGATCCGAGCGCCTCGGCGTGGCCCCAGCTCGGCGAGCAGGTCGAGGCGCGTGACGATGCGGATCCGGTGATCGTCGCGCAGGACTGGCTCGGGCCGGTTGCGCGGCTGCACGTGCTGTCGGCGTCCGCGTTCGATGCCGTGGCGCGACCCGATCTGCACGGCGTGCCGCGCTTCCACGTGATCGGTTGGGCGGACGACGGTGAGGTTGCGATCGCGCGCGACCTCGAGGGCCTGCCGATGCCGACGCTCGAGCACCGGCGCAGGTTCGGACCGCTGGTATGGACGACGTGGGTTGCACCGCAGGCGGGGACGCTCGTCGAGGATCTCACCGCCGCGACCGTGTCGATGCGGGTCGCGACCGATGCGGGGAGCTGCCGCGGGCGCGGCAGCTTTCGCTGCGACGAAGGCACGATCGAGTCGCGCATCGCCGAGATCGACTATCGCCCGCGCCGCTGCGTCGGGCTCTCGGTCCAAGACGGCACGACCGTCCGCATGATGTGGCCGAGCGCGCGCCTCGGCGACGTACTGCGCGGCCACGTCGGGATCGCCGACTACAACGCGCGGCTGCGCAACGACGCGCCGATCACGATCGCGGTGCTGATCGCCGGCGTCGAGGTGCACCGTGCGACCGTCACCGATCTGCAGGGGTGGACGCCGATCGCGATCCCGACGACGCCGAGCGTCACCGCGGTCGAGATCGTGATCACGACCGCGCTGTCCGGCACGTTCACCGGGCAGGGCTACGATCCGACGCCCTCGCGTCTCACCTGCGTCGAGCTGCGCTCGCTCACCGGAGGCGGATGAGCCGCACCGCGAAGCTCGTCGCCCTCGCGATCGGCGTGGTCACGACGCTGTTGCTCGCGATCGGTCATCGCGACGTCGGCTACGTCCGCGACGAAGGCATCTACTTCGCCGCGAGTCGGCACTACGCTGCGTGGTTCGGCGATGTCGTGCGCGAGCCGAGCAAGGCGCTGGCGAAGGCCGGCCGCGATCGACGATTCCGCGTCAACCACGAGCACCCTGCCCTGCTCAAGTCCGCCGCGGGGCTCAGCGCGGCGATGTTCGCCCGCGCGCCTGTGCAGGGCACCCTCGACGAGGACGTCGGCGACAAGAGGGACACCGGCGGCGCGATGCCGATCATGGACGAGGGCGCAGCGATGCGATTGCCCGCGCAGGTGATCACGGGCATCGGCGCGGCGCTGTTGTTCCTCGCGGCCGCGCACTGGGGCACGCTGTTCGCGGGCGTGCTCGCGGCGGGCTGGTTCGTACTCCTGCCGCACGTGTGGTTCCACGCCGGCCTGCATGCGTTCGATGTGCCGGTCGCGACGGCGATCCTTGCGGTCGTGCTCGCGTATCGTCGTGCGCAACACAGCCGCCGCTGGGCGATCATCGCCGGCGTGCTGCTCGGCGTTGCGGTCGCGTTCAAGCACAACGCGCTGTTCGTCGGGCCGTTACTCGCGCTACATCACTTCGGTGCGCTCGCGCTCGCGCGCTGGCGCGAGGGTCGCTCCGTGCGCGCGTCGCAGTGGATCGGCTTCCACCTCGTCGCGATGGCGACCATCGCTCCGGTCGTCGCGATCGCGCTGTGGCCGTGGATGTGGTCGGACACGTTCGCGCGCATCGGCGAGTACTTCACATTTCACCGCCAGCACGCCTACTACAACATGGAGTTTCTCGGGCAGAACTTCAATCAGCCGCCGATGCCCGTCAGCTACCCGTTCGTGATGACCTGGGCGACGGTGCCGAGCGTGCTGCTCGTGCTCGCGCTCGTCGGCGCGGTGTGGGTCGTGCGTCGCGAGTGGAACTCCACGCGCGTCGAGAAGGACGCCGGATCGTTCACGACGCCGCTGCCGCGCGGGTGGACGCGACACGACGGCCTGCTCTTCGTCATCATGGCCGCGTTCCCGCTCGTGCTCATCGCGCTGCCGTCGACGCCGATCTTCGGCGGCACCAAGCACTGGATCACCGCGTATCCGTTCTTCGCGCTGCTCGCTGCGCGCGCATGGACGTTGCTGTGGCAGCAGGTTCGCGCGCCGAAGTGGTGGCAGCCCGCTGCGCTCGCAATCGTGTTGTTGCCCGCGACGATCTCGACGATCGACGGCCATCCTTTCGGCATGTCGCAGTACGCACCGCTGGTCGGCGGCGCGCGTGGTGCCGCCGAGCTCGGTCTCGCGCGCGGCTTCTGGGGTCACGCGGTCGCGACGAGCTTGCCGACGCTCGGCGACACGCTCGGCGATCGCAGGCGCCTGTACGTGCACGACGTGCACGATCTATCGCTGCAGCAGTATCGACGCGAAGGTCGGTGGCCGGATGGCGTCGAGGCGGCGCCGATCAGCCGCGCGCAGGCGGGGCTGATCTTCCACGAGCTGCACATGGCGACGTGGGAGTACCAGCTGTGGGAACAGCTCGGCACGACCGCGCCGCTCCACGTGGTGACGCTCGACGGCGTGCCGCTCATGAGCGTGTACGGGACCCCCGAGCGCATGCGCTGAACCGCGCATGAGTGAACGACACCCTCGAGCTCCGGGTTGCTCGCAAGGCGGCGAGCTGCGCCACCACGACGGCCGCCGAATCCAGCTCGGCGAGCTCGCCGAGCTGTGTGCGGAACGTGCCGCTCGCACGCCGACGCTCGATCCGACCTTCTCGTCGCGGGCGCCCTCGCGTTCATCGACGGCGCGCGACTCGAGGCGCGGTGGGCCACGATTCTCGGCGACGCGCCGGATTCAACGGCACGCTGGTCGGCGACGGTGCTCGAGCACACCCGTGCCGGGCACCCTCGATGCACGGGGCTACTTCGCCGCCGTCAAGCCGAGCCTCCGCCGCGGTGATCTCGGCGATCGATGCGGGCGAGTGCGGGGCCGGCGACGACGGCCTGTGGGAGGACTCGAGCCATCGATGATGGTCGAAGCGCCGACGAGCCTGTCGCCGAACGTGAAGACCTGAGCTCGTCTCAGATCGTGTCCAAGAACTCGAGCAGCGCGGCGCGATCGTCAGCGCCGAGCTCCACGCCCGCGGTGTGTCCGGGGATCGGTCCCGGTCCGAGACGGCCGCCCGCGTAGTCGGGCTGCAGGCGTGCCGGCGACAGCAACTCGGCGAGCGTGGCGACGGATCCGTCGTGCAAGTACGGCGCGCCGTCGGCGACGCGAACGAGCGGCGCGACGCGATACGTGCCCGTACCGCGGCCGCGGCTGGTCGCCAGCGCGCGATCGGTACCGATGCTCTCGGCGGCGATCACCCTGCCTCCGTATCCCGCGTTGGCATGGCAATCACCGCAGTGCTCGCGAAACACCGCCGCGCCGCGACTCGCAACTTCGCCGGGACGCGCCGCCGGCGACAGCGAGTACACATACATCGCCAGCGCCCACGCGAGCTCTCGCGGCGGCCGCACCAACGTGTGGTTCGAATCGGTCAGCTGCGTCTCTTGGCGGATCGCGAGCGCCAACGGACTCTCGTGGCGGATCGTGCCGGCCTGCGTCAGCCAGCGTTGCTCGCGAACGCTCCACAGATCCGGGATCGCGACAGGATCCTCGTCGTCGTCTTCGGTGACGTCGGCGCGGCCGGGGCCCCACGTCGCCATGCGCTTCGCGAGACTCGGCGCAACCCATCCGCCCGTGTCGGCGAAGTACTCGAGGCGCAAGCGGCCGTAGTCGAAGCGGCGTCGCGCCGAACCTTCGATGATCTCGCCCTCGTCGTCGACCGACGTATGACAGATCGCGCACGTGATGCCGACACGAACCTGTTGATCGACATCGCGGAAGACGACGAGCCCCGGCACGCCGCCATCCCGACTGCGCTGCACACCGACGTCGGCCGCCAACGCGGGCTTGGTCAGCCCCCATTCCATGTACACCTCGGCGCGCATCGGATAACCGAAGAACACCCGCCGCCCGAGCGCGACCCAGCCCTGCATCGTCGTCGGCTCGATCCCATCCCACAGCGGCTCGGTCGCCGCGCTCGGGACCTCGTCGCGTTCGAGCTGCGCCGCGAGTGCGGCCGTGACCGGCTGCGACCGCGGGTTCCACACCGGGAGCCGATCCCACCGACGATTGCCGAGCCCGTAGGACGCGAGCCGCTGCTTGGAGTAGAGGTTGTCGGGGTTGACCAGCGATCGTTCCAGCGCCGCGCGTCGGTAGTCGGTGTCGCGCAGGAAACGTTCGCCTTCGGCGAGGATCCACGCGTCGGACCATGGCGACGGTGCGTCCGGGATCGACGGCGTCGCCACGGGCAGCGGATCGGCGCGCGCCGACGCGGACGGTGGCGCCGGGCTCCCGCACGCCGCTGCGCCGAGGGCGATCGCAAGCCATCGGCGACGAGCCATCAGCGCAAGGTTACGGCCGGCTCAGCGCGATGCGCCAGCGGCCGTGTGCCCGAAGAAAAAATGACAGATCGGCGCCGCGCGTCGAAAGTGCCTGCGTCCCACGAACGCCACACGCCTTCGCCGCCTTGCACGGTTGCTCCCGACGCTGTTCGCCGCGTGCACCCACTCGGACGCACCCAACGCGGATCCACCGTCCGAGACCACGGACCCGGCGGTCACGGAGTCGAGTGGTCCCGCGACGAGCTCCGGCGAGCCGTCGACAGAGAGCTCGGGCGACCAAACGACCACCTCGAATGAGTCCACCGTGGACTCGACCGGCGCCGGCGTCGACACGCTGCCGTCCGCCGCCGACGACGAGATCTTCGCGGTGCAGTACCAGGTCGGCGGATGCGCGTGGACGGTCCGGCGGTACCCGCACGCACGCGGGTCGTGTTCGGCAAACCAGACGGCGGGCTCGTCGAGGTGGCCGACATCGGCGACGACGACGGTGGCTTCGATCTGATCCCCGAAGCCAACATGCCGTTCCCGACGATCTCTGCTGCGGGCGACGTCGACGGTGACGGGCTCGCCGACGTGCTCGTCGCGGATTCCTACCTCAGCACGAACGCCTCCACCGCGGGACGCACGTATGTCGTGTTCGGCAAGGCCGAGAGACGTGAACGGCGATGGATTCGCCGATGTGCTCGTCGGTGACCCCGACGGCGGTCGGTCGTATGTGATCTTCGGCGCGGCGAACCGCGCGAGCGTTGTCTTGAACGGCCTCGGTGGTGGCCTCGAGGGCATCGTGATCACCCCCGAGCCGGGGTTCTCCCGGACGGCGTGGCAGGTGGCGAATGCAGGTGACGTCAATGGCGACGGGTTCGACGACGTGCTGGTCAACAACTGGAACACGCTTCATGAACCCCCTGGCGCCCGCGGCCTTCTTGTAGGTGATGATCGAGTACCCGCTACCGGTGCAGGCCGAATCGTCGCTGGGGAGGGTTGCCCACCTGCCGGTGAGATCGAAGTCGAGGACCCCGTACTCGCTGGCCGGGTTGGCATCCGACGGAACGATGAAGTCGGCGACGAAGCGGATGCAACCGACCTTGGCGGCGTACTGAACGCCGTTGGACGCCAGCTCACGGAAGTCGACGTCGGCGCCGAGGGTCGCGGACGCATCGGCGGTCGCCGGTGCGCAGGGATCCGACGAGTATCCCCTGGTCGGAATCGGGCCGTTGGCGAGCGACAGGAAGGTCAACAGGGCGGTCAGCATTCGGCAGCAGGCTCCTCGAGGCCCCGACAGACGCGCGGTCCCGAGGTTGTGACGCTGCGGATCGACGAAATGAAGGGGGGTTCGCGACGATCGCACGGCTTCTGCGAGTCACCGCCGTGTGCGTGAACGAGACCTCGCGATATCCCCGATCACCGGGAGGTGCTTCGGTCGACGGCGGTCGCCCCAGCGATCACTTGCACGGGATGAGCTCCAGTCCCGTTCCACCGACGCCGGGACAGACGAGGTCGGCGAAGCAAGCCGTCGGATCCACGGCGGAGTACAAACATGCTCTCGAGACGAATGCGAACGAGTCGCCGCACGGCCACATCGGATCGTCGGGATACAGGCTGCACGCGTACTCACACAAGATCTGGGCCTCGGCGAGGTCACAGACCGAGAAGTCGGCCTGGGGGGGCGCCGACTGGCAGGCGGCGACGCAGACATCCCGCGCCGCGTCGACCGTGAGGCACACGCCGAACGGGTCCGTCTCCTCGAGGGCTGGCTGCTCGGGGTCGACACACACCAGACCGGGCTCGCACAGCGCGACGTCGCTGCACGGCGCCTCCGATTGTCCGCATTGCAGCTGGGCACAGCGAGGCGCCGCCAATGCCAGGTTGCAGCGGGTTCCGGCAAGCGCCACGCAGTCGGAATCGGCAGCGCACGGGGTCTCGGTGGCGCACGCATCGGATCCCGTGTCGCCGTGGGATCCGTCGCTGGTGTCCACGGACTCTCCACCCGTGCCGTCGCTCGTCGCGCCATCGCCACTGCCTTGGGTCACGTCGGTCGTCGCGGAGCTGCTCCCGGGATCGGCGGCGTCTCCGTCCGATGGGTTGCTGCTCGAGCCGTCGTCCGACCCCGAGGGTTCGGCATCGGCACATGCGAACAACGCCAAGGAAAGCAGGCCGCCTGCGAGCAGAACCGCGGCGTCGGGATCGCGCGAAAAGATACGTCGGACGCGCACGTGCTCGTCGATGCGTCGGCAGTGGGATCGGCGGTCGTCGTCTCCGACGCGGCCGTGACCGACGTCAGCGTCGTGCTCGTCGACGTGTCTGCGATCGACGTCACGCCGGACGTCGAGCCGGGGGCGGTCCCGCTGTCGGCGGTGCCGACACCCGTGCTGTCGAACGCGCATGCGACGAGTGTCGGGAGAACGAGCGCGGTGATCGAGTGGTTCGGCAACGCGGCTCATTTCCGGAAACTAGCTTTGGTCGGTCGCGTGGGGCGGAGTCAACCAGACAACCTGCCCGTGCGCGTGCGCGAGGATCCTCGTGGGGCGCGGCTCGCCAACGTTCGATCTCTGCGCACGGCCTTCGGGCAGGGCCGCCCTTCGGGCAAAAACCCCGATCAAGCACACACCCTTCCGGCAGGTTCTTTCCGATGCGCGGCGGGGCATGAGCTGAGGGGGAGCCCGCGAGCGCTGACGGCACACGCGAGCTACACTCCGCGAGTGCTTCCGCGGATCTACACGGATACCTCGGTCCTCGGCGGATGCGAGGACGACGAGTTTCGCGAGTCGTCCCGCAGACTCATGGACTCGTTCACTCGTGCCGCACTCGACGTAGTACCGCCCGAACATCTCGAGCAACCTCTACACCACGGCGATGGACACGGATGATCACCTCGGCCCTCGCGCCGTGGTGGTCGGAGCGATCAGCGTAGCAGGGCGCACGTGTGTTCACAGTGCGCGCCGCGTGCCATGGGGATCTTCGCGAAACTCTGAGGGGCGCGATGTGGCCTGGCCAACGTACGGGCCACGCGGTGGCCGGCATGCGGGACGCGTGGCCAACGGGCGGGACACCTGCATGCCCTTCGGGCAGGTCGCAGAACGCGGTATCGTGGGGTCGATGCAGCGTCTGTCGCTCCACCTGATTCTGCTCGCCGCGTGCACCAAGGCCGAGCCGACGACCAAGGCCGAGCCCATGCCGAACGCGCACGCGTGCACGAAGGAGAGCGAGTGCATGGCATCGTGCCGCCACGGCGCGGTGACCCGCGCGTGGCACACGAAGGCCTACCCCGGTGGCGAAGCCTGCGAGGATGGCTGCACCAGCAAGGGCACCGAAGCGCCGCGCTGCGAGTCGGGTACCTGCGTGGCCTATCGCGCCGGCGCTCGCGATCCCGTGTGCACGCGCATCGAGGTCGAGCCGGTCGCCGAGTACGGCCCCGCACATCGGTGCAGCGCCGACGATCAGTGCATCACGACATGCGAGCACGGTGCGGTGAACCGAGAGTGGCTCAGCTGGCAGCGCGTCGACGATTGCGGTGGCGGCTGCACGAATCCCGGTCACGAACCGCCGAAGTGCGAGGAGGGTCGCTGCGTCGCGTATCGCGGCGGCAAGCCGCAGCCGTCGTGCACCGAGCGACCGATCGATCGCTGAGGTCGACGACCGGCAGGGGCATGCGCAGCTCGAAGTGCGCCATGCCGTGGGCGAACGGTGCGCCGTTCCACACCTCGAAGCACGGCTGGCTCGCCGGCGCCTATCCGCTCGTCGGCAGCCACGTCGTGAGCATCCAATCGATCGCGCGCATACGCGAAGCTCGGCTTCGAGCCGACGGGCGGCAAGCTCGAACAGAACTGGCTCATCCTGCGCAACGGCATCACGACGATCGGCCTCTTCCAGGGGATGTTCGATGGGAATCCGGTGCTGGCTGATCGATCAGCACGCGTGAGGCCGGGTCCCTACCCGACCCGATCCCAGAACGCTTCCACGCTCGTCGCGACCTGCTGCGGATCCTCCACCTGCGGGTAGTGCCCGAGCTCCGGCCACCGCACGCGCTGTGCCCCCGGAATCTCTCGCTCCAGCGCGTTCGCGATCGCAGTCACTGCGACCGGATCACGCTCCGCCCAGGCGACGAGCGTCGGCAGATCGAGGCGCTCGAGCGCACCGATCCAGCGCCGGTGGAAACGCCAGCGATCGTCGACGTAGCGGATCGTCTCCGGCAGTCGCAGCGTTCCGTCAGCCCGCGACAGCAGCTGCCACATGCCGTCGAGCTCCGCGTCCGTCGGCGGTCGCGCGAAGATCCGCCGCATCTGCGCGGCGAACGTGCGCTGCGAGCTCAGCCGTGCGAACAACGATCCGAGCGGCGAGCGCAGCAATCGTTGCCCGACCGTGAGGTGCGCGAGCTCGATGTGCACGCTGCCATTCATCAGCACGAGGCTCGCGAGCTCGAACGGCAACAGGCCGCGCTCGCGGCGAGCACACAGCTCCGTCGCGACGCTGGTTCCGAGATCGTGGGCGAGCACGTGCGCACGCGTGATGCCCGTCGCACGCACGACCGCCTGCGTGACATCGGCGTGCTCGAAGATCGAGTAGCCGTGATCGTCGGGCTTGGAGGAAAGGCCGAAGCCGAGAAAGTCGAACGGCACCACACGGCGACGCTGCGAAACGATCTCCATGAGCAGCGCGAAGTCCCAGCTCGACGTCGGGAATCCGTGCAGCAGCAACACGGGGCACGGATCGTCGGCGGGCCCGCGCTCGCACAGGTACACGCGGCCCTCGGGGACTTCGATCGTTCGGCCACGCGCCTCCCACTCGTCCGTGCCGATCATCGGGCGCCGAGACTAGCCGATGTCGGCGGAGCCGGTATCGAGCGATTTGTGACGCAGATGGGAGTCGATCGCGTTCGCGGACTCGCCACGAGCGTAGGCGTTTCGGGCATCGCCTGGGGCGATGCAAACCCGGGCCGGGGGATTCACGGCCAGCCGAGCAACGTTCGCGCTCGGCCCCGCATCGGAAGCAGCGCTTCCTCGGTGCGCAGGCCCAGCCCGCACGCCAGTTCGTCCAGGTACCGCATCCACGGCTTGTACGACATCGAGTTGTCGCTGCAGCAGGGCACCACCGCGAAGGGCAGGCGATGCTGGGCCGCGTACTCGACAATGATCCGCGTGGCACCGTCCGCGTGCATGCCGACGACGAGGTCGGCGGCGCAGGGTTCATCGAGGGTGAACTCGCGTTCGGCAAAGGGCACGTCCAGGTGCTTGCGCCGCCGATCGAAGCTCAGACATTCGCGTCCGCGTGAACCGAGCGCCGCGTTCAGCTTCCCCATCCCGCCGGCCACGTCATAGACGCGCTTCGCCTCGGGGAAGCGCCTCACGAGGAAGTCGGCGAAGAGCTCGAAGCGCTGGTGGTCAGCCATGACGAGCTCAGCTTACGCAGTCCTGGGGTCTAAGTGGCGCAGTCCGGACCATGGCCGAGTTGTTGTCACCGGCCCGCCTGCAGCCCGACTACACAGGCGGCCATCTCGGACCGGGACCGATCCCCGGACACACCGCCGGCATGACGCTGGGCGAAGACGATCGCGTTGCGCTGCTCGAGTTCTTGCGGACGATCTGAATCCGCAACGCGCTCAGGTCTTCACGTTGGGCGGGAGGCTCGTCGGCGCATCGACGACCACGGCGTGCTCGACGGTCTGATCGGCGCCCGCGATCGAAACCACCGCCTTGACGGTATAGGTCTGGTTCCAGCGATCCGCGACGCCGCTCCAGTTCGGCTGCGTCATCGCGTACGTCACCGACAGCTCCTGCGCCGGCTCGATGTTCTCGTTCCACGGTGTGTAGCCGTCGGCATCGGACCACACGCTGGGCGCCCGAATCTCCAGCTTACCGACCAACTCGCCGGACTCGAGCAACAGCTCGACCGACTTCACCGTCAGCTTCGTCGGCGCCGCGTCGGCCGGCGCAGTGATCGCCAGCTGAATCGAGCTCTGCTCGCAGCGGCGCTTGCCCATGCTCATGGCAGTGGCGCCCTTGGCGGAGTCGCCCTTGGCGGAGTCGCGCTTGGCCTTGGTATTCGTCTTCGTCTCGACCGAGGGCGGCGTGTTGGGGCCGCCGCCGCAGTCATCCGCCAAGGTCGCCGAAGTCATGTGCACTGCGATCGCGCTGGCCTTCGGCTCGGGCACCGCCGTGCCGATCGGATCGACATCGGGCTCGCCCACCGGCGTGGTCTCCGGTTGCGTCGGGGACACCGGCGCCTTGCCGTCCGCGGGGCCAGGACCGCTCGGAGTACAGCCGAGCAACCCCACGATGACGAAGGCGAGACCGTTGCGCATGGTCAGCAGGATACCAGGACACAACGTGCGACCGTGGGGATCGATCTCGGGCTCGCACTGGGGCGTTCCCTCGTCAGGCCACGCGTACTCGGCGATCACACGATCCACCACGCGTTGGGCCAGGTCGCGGCGCAGCGGTCCGCCGTCGACGAACCGGCACTTGCGCCGCGCGCTCGGACGCGCCCCAGTCACGAACACCCCCACCACCCATCCCAGATGCCACCAGCTCGCGTTTGACTGGACTAAGTTCATGACTCACAATACAACCATGATCAAGCTCAACGTCCACGAGGCGAAGACGCACCTGTCGGAGCACCTCGATCGCCTCGAGCGCGGGGAGGAAGACGTGGTCGTGATCTGCCGACGCAACGAGCCGATCGCCGAGCTGCGCGCGTTGCCACGTCGTCGCACGACGCGGCGGCCGATCCTCCGCCGTGACCCCCGTTTCGCGATGCCCGAGACCTTCTTCGAACCGCTCCCGGAGTCGCTGCTTGCCGATTTCGAAGGTCGCTCGTGAAGCTGTTGCTCGACACCTGCACGTTCCTGTGGGCTGTCGAGGGCGGCGGTGCGCTCTCCGAGCCAGCACGCGCTGCGCTCGTCGATCCCGCCAATGACGTGCTGCTGAGCGCCGTCTCGGCGTGGGAGATTGCCGTCAAGCATGCGCTCGGCCGGCTGCCTCTGCCCGAGCCGCCGGATCGCTACGTGCCGGCGCAACGCAGTGCCCGGGGAATTCTCGAGCTTGCGCTCGACGAAGATGCGGCGCTTCAGCTCGCTCGGCTCCCCTCACTGCATCGAGATCCGTTCGATCGAATGCTGATTTGCCAGGCGCTCGCTGGCGCGTACACCATCGTCACGCCCGACACGGAAATCGCGCGGTATCCAGTTCGGATCCTGTGGTAGCGGGGCGTGCCTCGCGTCGATGCACGACCTCGGCGAGCACCACATCGTGCCCGGTCGCACCACCTTCCACACGCCTTCGACCACCGCCGCCGCGCCGCGCACCACCATCCCCGGCACCTTGCGCGACGGCAGCTCGACACCCGCCGTCGCGACCAACGCCGTCATGAACACGCGCATCGTCGATCGCTCGTCGTCACGCTCCAGATGGCCCGCAGACGGGCCGTCCCTACGCCCGCGTCGCCACACCGGAGCAGCTCGGTCACCCAGCGCCAATCGGCGTCACCACGCGCGATGGCGTGCCCGTCAGCCTCTACCGCGTGCCGGAGCGTTGCTCGGCGAGCACCGCGTCGGTGTGCTCGCCGAGCTGGGGCGCGGCGCCGAGCGACGCGGACACCAGCGGCACCGGTGCACCGATACCGCTGGGCGTCTGCCCGAGGCGCCACGCGAGCTGCGGATCGCGGGCGACCTCTTCGATCGGCACGACGGCTGCGATCGGTACCTTGCTGCGATCGAAGTGCTCGAGCCAGTGCGCGAGCTCGCGGCGAGCGATCGCGGCCGCCACCCACCGACGCAGCGGCGCCGCACCGACCATGCGCAGCCCGAGCGGGATCGCGGCGAGCCGCGGCAGCTCGAGCCCCTCGCACAGCGCCCGCCAGAACTTCTGCTCGTCGACGATCGCGACCGACAGCCACTTGTCGTCGCGCGTGCGAAACAGGCCATAGTGCGGCAGCGCGTGCAGTCGCAGGCGCACGAGCTTGCGAAAGCTCGCCGTGCGCCGCACTCGCTCGCCGATCGCATCGGCACCGCGCTGTACGTCGTCGCGACCGAGCCAGCCCGACACGCGCTTCGCCGCAGCGCCGAGCGGACCGGACAGCGTGCGCCCTTCGAGTCGCCGGCCGAGACCCGCGACGAGCCCCGAGGCGCGACCATCCGACGGCGTGAGTCCTTCGGCCCACGCGTGGGTCCACGAGCGCAGTGTGTCGACCATCGCGACATCGATCGCGCGACCGATGCCGGTGCGCTCGCGCGCGAACAGCCCGGCGAGGATCGCCGACACGGCCGTCATCGCGCTCGACAGATCCGCGATCGGCAGCGCCGATCCGAACGGATGCTCCTTCGCGTCACGACTCATGTCGCACACGCCCGTCAGCGCCTGGAAGTTCAGATCGTGTCCGGGATACTCGACGTACGGGCCGTCTTGCCCGTAGCCGCTGATCGAGCAGTAGACAATGCGCGGGTTGATCCGCAGCGCGGTGCGAGCATCGGCGCCGAGCTTCGCCATCACGCCGGGCCGGAAGCCCTCGACGACGACGTCGGCCTGCGCGAACAACCGCTCGAGCGTCGCGCCGGCATCGTCACGCTTGAGATCGAGCACGCAGCTGCGCTTGCCGGCGTTGACGATCGCGAACAGCCGCGGCGTCATGCGAGCCGTGTCGCCGGACGGCGGCTCGATCTTGATCACCTCGGCGCCGAGCGATGCGAGCACGAGCGTCGCGTACGGTCCCGGGAGGTTCTGCGTGAAGTCCAGCACGCGGACGCCGGCGAGAGGTGGTTCGCGGGAAGGATCCATACGTGCGCACGCGCGAGAGTACCGACCTCATCCGCCTTCGGCACGCTCGCGCGGCCCCGGCCCCGGCCCCGGCCCCGGCCCCGACCCCGACGTGGACCACGGTGCCGCCGGATCGACGCTCTCGTCGATCGCGACGACCCGTAGGGGCCCGCCGCATCGCCCACACTCGGGTGGATCCCCCGGCGATGCGCGGCCGCGGGGAGGCTTGCGCCGCACCCTGGCGATCCGGGGACCATCGACGAGCACGAGTTGCAGCGGCCGCGCCCGCCACTTCGCCGCAGCGCCCGGCGCGAGCGCACCGTGATACGAGACGCGATGCACATGTCGCGTGGGCGACAGCGCGACGAGTCGCCGCGCGAGCTCGTCGGTCGAGAACTCCACGTGCGTGCTGCCGTCGGCGAACGGCCGCGCGAGTCGATGCACCACGCGACCGGGCTTGCCCGGCTCGAGGTCGGCGAGTGCGACCGGTGCGCGCACGAGGTACCGCGCGAGCGCGGCGAGCGAGCCCCGCGCAGCGCCGTCGATCCGCTCCATCACATGCACCCCGAGACCGTCCTTTTGCGCACCGATCCCGACGCGACGCGATCGCGCCGGCGCAATCGTTTCGACACCTTCGATCGACTGCACCTTGATCCGGCGCACCGCCGTCGCCGCGACGGGACCGACCGCGAGCGATTGCTCGACAGCGATCCGCCACAGCTCGTCACCCGCCGCCGTCGCTCGCCGCCGGCGCCAGCGCTCGAGCAGCGCCTCGCGCAACGACGCGCACAGTGCCGCGAGCTCGTCGACGGAAGGCTCGCCCTCCATCGGCACGAATTCGTCCGGCCCGCGACCCGTCGCGACGTAGCCGCCGTCGAGCACGAGCGCATGCACGTGAACATCGAGCACGAGCGCACGCGCAGCCCGGTGCACGAGGCTCACCGCACCGCACTGGATCGGTCGAGTCTCGTCGCTTCGCCCCCGCACGAACGCGAACACCTTCGAGATGAACTCGCGCGACAGCTCGCGGACCAGCCGCTGATCGACCGCCGACGCCGTGCGCAACGCACCGGGCAGCGTGAGCACCCAGTGCCGCACCGGAACCCGTGGGATCACGCGCAGCAATGCCGCCGCCGCGCGCTCTTTGTGCTCGCACTCGTGATCACACCGACCTGCGCAGCGAAACCGCACCGACGCCCCGAGCCCGCACGCCACACACCGAAGATGGGCCTCACCTGCACACGGCAGCCTCGCGCCCTGCCACCGCTCGCGCACCTGCGTCGCGCCGAGCCCGACCGCGCGCCCGGCTTCGCCCAGCCGCGCGTCGTCGAGGCCGAGCAAATCGAGCTGAGCGGCGACCGACTGCGCACGAGACGACATGCCCGCGACCTTTCCAAGTCGCGTGCCATCGGCGCGTGCACGTGATGTCGGCACCGGATGGGGATCGAACGCCGCGGGGCTGGCCCATCGGTTGGCCACGCGTCCCGCGGGCGGGCCGACCCGCTGGCCACCGCTTGGCCACCCCGGACCCCACGGGGTCGGCAACCGCCGCGACGCGGTATGCTCGCCGCGCGCGTGACGGTCACGTTGGAGCTGCAGCCACCGGTCGTCGTGCGTACGCATGCGTCGGGAGCGGTCTATGCGTTCCCGCTCGGCGACCCGAGCCTCGTCTGCCGCGCCGACGACGAAGATCAAGCCCTCGCGACGCTCGCCCTGTTTCTCGCGGAGCATCTGTCGCGCGTGTCGGCCGAGGTGCTCGCCGGGTTCGCGTTCCCGGGGAGCGCAGTGCTGCACGACATTCCGATGGTGATCCCGCGCGCGGATCTCGATCGCCGCTTCGGCGTCGACGGTCCGATCGCCGTGCCGTGCGTCGCCGTGCCATTCGACGATGCGTGGTGGGTGCACGTGCTGCCGCTGGATCACATCGTGTACGTCGCGCCCGGCGAGGATCTCGTGCGGCGCGTCGTCGACGAGACGACGCGCCAGCTCGCCGCCCGCGAGCTCGGGCCGACGCAGTGGGCTGCCCTGTTGCCCGCGCAGTCGCACGCATTGCGCCGCATCGACGTCGCGGTGAAGCGCAACGACCACGAGGATCTCGGCAAGCGCACCGAGTCGCGCCGCTCTCGCGAGGGTGAGAAGTCGCGGACCGCCGCGCTCGATCTGCTCGGTCGGGTCGGTACCGACGCGCTGACTGCCGCCGCGAAGCAGCGCACGCCGACCGTGCTCGCCCGGGCCGACGAGGTCGCTCGCATCGCGTCGTTGCTCGGTGGCGACGCGCGGGTCGGCGTCGCGTTGGTCGGCCCCGCGCTCGCCGGCAAGACCGCGGTGTTCGAGGCGCTGCTCTCGCAGTCGATCGTGCCGTTCCGCGCGCACCCGGTGTACGCGACGTCCGGTGCTGCGCTGGTCGCCGGTCAGTCGGGGTTCGGCGAGCTCGCCGAGCGCGTCCACGCCGTGATGCAGGCGGCGGCGCTCGTCGACGCGATCCTCTATTTCGACAACCTCGCTGATCTGTTCGCGGGCAAATCCGGTGGCATGGAGGATCTCGCGTCTGCCCTGCGCCCGTGGATCGTCGACGGTCGCGTGCGCATCGTCGGCGAGTGCACCGCCGAGGCGTTCGAGCAATTCGAGAAGCAGCAGCCGACGTTGCTCGCATGCATGCATCGCGTCGGCATCGAGCCGCTGTCCGCCCCGGTGACGCGCACGATCATCGTCCAGCGGGCCGCGCACGCCCGCCGCAGCGAGCCCGACCGACCGTCGCTCGCCGAGCGCGCTGCCGGCCCGCTCGTCGAACTGTGCGAGCGCTACCTCGTCGATGCCGCGTTTCCCGGCAAGGCTGTGCGCCTGTTCGAGGAGCTGCGCGCGATCCATCGCCACGACGTCGACGACGCCGGCAACCCGCGCGTCATCGACGTACACGACGTCTATCGCGCGTTCTCACTGCGCACCGGCATGCCGATGTTCCTGTTGCGCGAGGACGAAAAGCTCCGCAGAGACACCCTCGCCGAGGAGTTCCATCGGCGCGTCATCGGCCAACGCGAGGCGATCGGCAGTGTGATCGAGACGCTGTGCACCGTGAAGGCGCGGCTGCAGCCACCGGGCAAGCCGCTCGCGAACTTCCTGTTCGTCGGCCCGACCGGCGTCGGCAAGACCGAGGTCGCCAAGACACTCGCGCGCATCTTGTTCGGCAGTCCGGATCGCATGGTCCGCTTCGACATGAGCGAGTACACCGATCCGTTCGCGGCCGAGCGACTGATCCGCGGCACCGCGACCGACGACGGCGAGCTGACCCGACGCATCCGTCAGCAGCCGTTCAGCGTGCTGCTGCTCGACGAGATCGAGAAGGCGCACCCGGCGGTGTTCGATCTGCTGCTGCAGGTGCTCGGCGAGGGCCGGCTCACCGATGCGCGCGGCCGCACCACCCACTTCGGCAACGCTATCATCATCATGACGAGCAACCTCGGTGCGAGCCACCGCAGCACGAGCGGCGGCGGGCCGGGCTTCGCGGCAGCGCCGGGCCCGACGGCGACGACGAGCGATGCGGCGGCCGAGCGGCGGCACTACGCCGAGCAGGTCGATCGCCACTTCCGGCCCGAGTTCGTCAACCGCATCGATCGCATCATCCCGTTCGCGTCGCTCGGACGCGACGAAATCGCCCAGGTCGCGCGGGTGTCGTTGCAGCGCATCCGCGAGCGTGCTGCGTTCGTCCAGCGTGGCATCGTGCTCGCGGTCGACGACGCGACGCTGTCCGTGCTCGCGAACCGCGGCTATTCGAAGGTCTACGGCGCCCGCGCGTTGCGTCGACAGCTCGAGGATCACCTCGTCGCACCGATCGCCGGCGTGCTCTCCGGCGCGGGGCCGCTCGCCGAGGGCACGACGATCCACGCTGCGATCGGTGACGACGCGATTGCTCGCATCCTCGCCGACGCCGGCATCACCAGCACCGACGCGATCACGCCCCACGGCGATCTCCGCCTCGCGCTGGTCACTCCGCAGGCGGCGTCGGGTAGCGCGCGCCGGGTTGCACCGCGCGGCGTCGCGTGGTTCTCCCGACTGCGTCGCAATGCCACCGCCGCGATGCTGTGCCCGCGCGTCACCGAGATTAGGCAGCGCGCGGCGTACCTCACCGCCGAGATCGCGGCACATTCGACCGCGAAGACCTCGCACGCGCGCGGCCAGGCGCTCGCGAGCCTCCGCGAGCACCAACGCATCACCGCGAGCCTCGCGCGCGTCAGCGAAGCACTGGCGTCGATCGAGGCGATCGAAGAGCTCGCGCTCATGACCGACGGCGAAGGCACCGCGCTACTCGTCGGCGAGGCCGAGGATGCCCATGCCGCGTTCGAGCGCGCGCTCGTCGGCGCGATGTTCGACGGCGATCCCCGCGACTCGATCACCGTAATGCTCACCGCACCGATCGGCCTCGCTCCGATGGCCCGCTGGCTCGGGTGGCTCGACGCATGGGCGCGCGAGCGCAAGTGGTCGGTCGTCGTGCATCGCGAGGCCGACCCCGGCCCCGACTGGCCCGACGCGCTGCCGTGGGGTCCGCCGCGCGAGCTCGAGGCGCTGCGCAAGGAGCTCACGCGACCGACCGACGCATGGCGCAGCCTGCTGGTGCGCACCAGCGGCACGCATGCGGGTTGGTTGCTCGGGCTCGAGGCGGGGCTGCATCGGCTGTGGCCCGCCGACAAAGCGAGCGCCGACCATCTATGGGTCCGCATCGTCGGCGCCGAGTTCCAGGTGAGCGAAGCCGATCTGCTCGACAAGCGCTTCGCACCGCCGCCGCGCGAGGCGAACGATCAGCTCCACCGCATGGTCGCGGTGCGCGAGGTGTTCGACGACGGCACGATCACCATGCCGAAGCTCGACTTCGCCACCGCGCCGGGCATCGACCTCGGCACGCCCGGCATCCTCGAGCGCCTATGGTTCGCCGAGCTCGTCCGTCGCGCGCACGAATCCGTCGACCTCGTGTCGGGGCTCCCGGAGTAACGACGCATGGAGGTCCGCGTCACCATCTTCGAGCGTCGTGCGGGCGGCAACCTCGCGTGGCACACGCTCGGGCTCGGTGAGCTCGCGCGCGGCGAGAAGGGACCGAGCGCGGTCAAGCTGCAGCAACGGCTGACCGACGCGCTGCGCAAGGCGATCGCTCACAAGTGGCCGGCCGAGCTCGAAGGCATCGAGCTGGTCTCGGGTCGTCGGCTCGAGCACGTGACGCTCGAGCTGACGACCGGTACGTCGAACCGACGCGTGCGCGGCAAGTTCCCGATCGTCCTCGAGTCGCGCGACCGCGGCCCGGTACCCGCCGGTGACTCGGCCCACGGCGGCGATCCTCTATGGTTCGCCTACCACCCGCTGCGACCCGGCGCCTGGTTCGTGCACGCGACGGATCGCTCGCTCGCCGACGAAGCCGTCGCGTTCTTCCGCGAGCAGTGGAGCGACCTCGCCGACTGGGAGCTCGATCAACTGCTCACGCACGGTCGCGAGTCGCTGCGCATGATCGCGTTCCATGCCAAGCCGCGCAGCCTCTTCGACCGGCTCGAAAAACCGACCGAGGAGCCGCCGATGGTCGGCTCCGGCAAACGCAAGCGCGGCGCTGCATTGCTCGCCGAGCTCGGCACCGACGAGACCCAGCGCGCCGCCGACGATCGCCTGCCGCTCGGCACGCCGCGATCACCGTGGCGCGAGCAGCTGCAGCAGCTGTGCTGTGGCCCGCGCAAGACCTCGGTGTTGCTCGTCGGTCCGAGCGGCGTCGGCAAGACGATGCTGCTGCGGCAGTGGATCCACGACCTGCTCGACTCGGATGGCTGGGCGCTGCATCGCAACCTCGATCGCGTGCATGCGGCGTGGCTCGTCCGCGGCAGTCGCATCATCGCGGGCATGTCGTATCTCGGGCAGTGGGAGCAGCGCTGTGTCGATCTGCTCGAGGCCTGCCAGGAGCGCCGCGCCGTGCTGTGGGTCGACGATCTGCACGCGTGGGGCCGCATCGGCGAGAGTCGCGAGGCCGACCGCTCGCTCGCGACGTTCTTCCGCGGTCCGGTCGCCCGCGGCGAGCTGACGATCGTCGCGGAGTGCACGCCGGAGCAACTGCAGATCCTCCAAGACGACGCGCCCGATCTCGCGGCCGCGTTCACGATCTTGTGGGTCGAGCCGACCGATGCATCGGCGACGGCGCGCCTGGTGTACCAGCGCGCGCGCACGCTCGAGCTCGAGCACGGGGTCGCGTTCGATCCCCGCGCGTTTCGGACCATCGCCGAGCTCGGCGGTGCGCTCGTCTCCGGCACCGCCGAGCCCGGCAAGTCGACCGAGCTGCTCGACGCGCTCGCGAAGGGCGACTTCGGCTGGTCGCATGCGCTGCGCGGCGTCGAGCACGAGGTCGCCGAAGGGCGGATCCTCCACGCGATCCGCAACTACCGCGAGATCACCGGCTGCGGCCTGAAGGTCGCACGCGACGCGGTCTATGCATTTCGCGAGCGCGGGATCTGGCCAGTGACGACGACCCGACACGACATCGTGTCGACACCCGTGCTCAGCCTCGTCGACACCCGCTTCGACGACGTGACGCCGCCACCGGCGATCGGTCCGCAGGCGGTCGTGCGCCTGCTCGCGCGTCGCACCGGCATCCCCGAGCTGATGCTCGTGCCCGATCGGCCGCTCGCACGCACGGCGATCCACGCCGCGTTCACCGGTCAGATCGCCGGCCAGTCGCTCGCCGTCGATGCAATCACCGACGTGCTCGTGCGCATGCGTGCGCAGCTCGCCGATGCGACCCGCCCCTATGGCGTGCTGCTGTTCTCGGGACCGACCGGCACCGGCAAGACCGAGCTCGCGAAGTGCCTCGCCGAGTATCTCTACGGCGACGGCCGCCGATTGATCCGCCTCGACATGAGCGAGTACACCGGCCCCGATGCGCCGGCGCGTCTGGTCGGCGACCGGTTCCGGCCCGACGGCACGCTGACCACGCCCGTGCGCGCGCAGCCGTTCTGCGTGGTGCTGCTCGACGAGATCGACAAGGCCGATCCGGCAGTGCTCGGTCTGATGCTGCAGCTCTTCGACGATGGTCGGCTCACCGACGCGAGTGGTCACGTCGTCGACTTCACCCATGCCGTGGTGCTGATGACGTCGAACCTCGGCGCGCGCCGTGGCCCGTCGCTCGGTTACTCGCTGCACGATGCTCGGCGGGCGACGACGGCCGCGATCGCGACAGGTGACGTCGAGCGCGCGGTGCGGGAGTTCTTCCCGCCGGAGCTGTTCAATCGCATCGATCGCATCGTGCCGTTCGACGCGCTCGCGCACGCGGCTGCGCACCGCATCGCCCAGCATGCGCTCGGTGCACTGCTCGATCGTGCCGGCCTGGTCGAGCGCAACGTGTTCGTGCGCCACACGCCGGCGGTCGTCGACCTCGTGGTCCAGCGGGGGTTCGCCGAGCGTGACGGCGCGCGCTCGCTCAAGCGCTGGCTCGAGGATCACATCGGAGCGTGGCTCGCCGACGAGATCGCCGCGCGCCCGAGTGCGGCGCTGCGCGTGTTCTGGTTGTACGTGCGCGGCGGCGAGCTCGCGCTGCACGGCGAGCACCTGCAAGAATCCCAGGTGGTCGGCATGCCGGGACGGGCCGCCGAGCTGCTCGCCTACGACGCCAAGCGCCTGCGCCGTTCGATCCCCGACGTGCTCGCCCGCGTCGAGGCGTTGCTCGAGAGCGAGGCGCTGGTTCGGCTGGCCTCGACGATGCGCCGCGTGATCTCGAGCTGGGTCGCCGGCGATCGCGTCGCGGGCGAGACCGCGTACAACCTCGACGCGCTGCGCGGCACGCTGATTGCGGTGCGCGATCTGCTGCGCGTGCAGGCCGACTACGATCCGCTGCTCGCCGACGAGGCCGACGACGCGATCGAAGGCGACCTGCTCGAGGCGGACGAGTACGGCTACGACCGCATCGCGAAGCGCGGCTGGCACTACCGCGGCACCGAGGTGTTCGTGCGCAGCCTCGATCCGCGCGGGCTGGTCCCGACGCTGCCGCTGCAGACCCGGCCGCAGGTGCTCGAACAGCTCGCCGAGCTGCGTGCACTCGAACGCGCGGCGATCCATGCCGACGACCCCCGCGAGCACGCCGTGCTGCTCGAGCTCGCCCGCGTCAGTCACACGCGGCCGGCGAGCCGCTTCGACGCGGCGCGGGCCGGGCTGCTCGAGTGGCTCGCGATCGCGTACGCATCCGCGCGCGGCAGTGTCGACGAGATCGTCGTCGCGACGAACGACGGCGCGACGCTCGTGCTCGACGACTTCCGCCCCGATGTCCTCGAGCACGCGCTCATGCAGGCCGCGCGCGTCGTGATCATCCGCGTGACCGGCCCGGGCGTGCGCAGCTTCTTCGCCGGTGAGGCCGGCTCGCACGTGCGTCACGCGCTGTCGGGCGCGACGGAGATCGTGCGTGTGCGGGTGCTGCCGTCGATCGAGATCGGCGCGAAGGCCCACCTCGCCGCGCTCGATGCTGCGCGCGCGACGTTCGTCGCCGCGCTCGAGGCGGGCACCGAGCTGCCGCCGAATCCCGACGGCGTGCCGCCGGTCGTGCGCGCATATCACTACGATCCGTCGCCGACCGGCGAGCCGGCGCCGATCGACATCGAGGACTTCCCGGTCGCGCAGGCGATTCGCCTGCACGTGGTGCGGCTCGCAGATGCGCTGCGCACGGTGTGGATGTACCGGCCGGATCCGGACGAGCCCACCGAGCCTACCGAGCCCACCCAGGAGGTGACGCCATGACGCGCCCGACGTTCCGCGTGCACCTGCAGACGCACCACGACGGGCGTCGCACCGGTCGCCTCGTGCCGGCGTCGCCACTGTTCTCCGATCCGCCGGTCGGCTACGGCAACGACGACGACGAGGTGCTGTCGCAGCTCGCGCTCGCCGTCGAGGAGTGGAGCGGCGACCTCGCGCCGTTCCACTGGCGCGAGCCGCTCGCTCTGCGTCGCCTCGAGCTCGAGGTCCATCCCCGCCAGGTCGTCAGCAAGCGCATGGTCATCGGCAAGCGCACCGTGCCGCTACGCATCGGCTATGCGTGGGCGAAGCTGCCGGTCGGCGGCTTCAAGGTCGTCGTGCCGCCGCTCGGCTGGATGTTCGTGCTCGAAGACCTCGAGATGGCGCCGGAGATCCTGCGCCAGTCGATCTCGTCGGCGCTGCTCGGCGCGCAGGCCGGCACGGTGTACGGCCTCATCGACGTCGTTGACGAACGGATCGTCGACTGGTCGCCGACACTCGCACGAAAGCGCGGCGGTAGTGCAGCTAGCACGAGCACGACGAACCATCCGGTGCTCGACGCGATCGCCGAGGACCTCGTCGAGCGCGAGCGCAAGCGGACCGGCAGACGCCTCGTCGGTCAGTTCGACTTCACCGCGGAGCAGCCACTCATCTTGCGCGACCGGCCGCGATCGATGCTGCTGGTCGGGCCGGCGGGGGTCGGCAAGTCGGCGTGGGTGCGAGCGCTCGCGCGGTGGATCGGCAAGCGCGAAGGCGAAGGACCCGAACCGAAGATCTGGGCGACATCAGCCGATCGCATCGTCGCCGGCATGAAGTACCTCGGGATGTGGGAGCAGCGCTGCCTCGACGTCGTCGACGAGCTGTCCGGCGAGGGCGACCTGCTCTACTTCGATCGACTCGGGCCGGTGCTCGCCGTGCAGACCGGGCGCTCGTCGATCGCCGACGTGCTCATGCCGGCGATCGCTGCGGGCGACATCGCGATCCTTTCCGAGTGCACGACCGAGGAGCACGAGCGGCTCGTCCAGCGTGCGCCCGGACTGCTCGCGCTGTTCCACGTCGTGAAGATCGAGCCGCCACCGCCATCGGCGATGCCCGCGATGCTCGCGACGTGGCAGCAGCGCGAGTATCCCCACCTGTCGATCGAAGGTCCCGGATGGCGACGGCTGGTCCAGCACCTCGAGCTGTTCCAGCGCGACCTCGCGTTCCCCGGCAAGGGCTTCCGCGTGCTCGACGGCCTCGCGAAGCTGCATCCATCGCAGCCGGGTGGCGCACCGATCGTGCTCGGGCCCGAGCAGGTGTCGCGCACGTTCGCGAGCATCACCGGTCTGCCGCTCGAGCTCATCTCGGACGCGGCCCGAGCGGGGCGCGAGCACATCGCGGCGCAGCTCGAGGCCGGCGTCATCGGCCAGACTGCAGCGTGCTCGACCGCGGCGCGCGTGCTCACGCGCCTCAAGGCCGGCCTCAACGATCCCGAGCGCCCCATCGGCAGCCTCTTGTTCGTCGGTCCGACCGGCGTCGGCAAGACCGAGCTCGCGAAGCAGCTCGCGCGGTACATGTTCGGCAACGCCGACAAGCTCATCCGCATCGACATGAGCGAGTACATGCTGCCGGGCTCGGCGCAGCGGCTGCTCGTGGGCGGCTCGGGCACGCGCAGTCTTGTCGAGCGCGTGCGCGAGCGGCCGCTGTCGCTCGTGCTGTTCGACGAGATCGAGAAGGCCCACGCATCGGTGTTCGACGTGCTGCTCGCGCTGCTCGGCGAAGGCCGGCTCACCGATCACGAGGGGCGACTCGTCGATTTTCGCATGACGCTCGTCGTCATGACGAGCAACATCGGCGCCGCACGGCCACCGACCGCGGGGCTCGGCGCGAGTGAGTCCAGCCACGATGTCGTCCCTGCCGTGCGCGCCCACTTCCGCCCGGAGTTCTTCAACCGCATCGATCATGTCATCGGCTTCCGCGCGCTCGACCACGCCGACATCCGCAAGATCGTCGAGCTCGAGCTCGCCCACGTCCTCGTGCGCACCGGCCTGACGCGGCGTAAGCTCCGGCTCGTCGTCGACGACGACGTCCGCGATCTCCTCGCCCGCGCCGGCTGGCACCCGACCCGTGGCGCGCGGCCGCTCAAGCGCGTGATCGAAGAGCGCCTCGTCGCGCCGCTCGCGGTCTTGATGTCCGAGGCGCCGGACCTCGCCGACCGCGAGGTCTTCGTGGTGCTCGCGGGCGGCCGCGAGGCGCAGCTACGCTCGGCCGGCGCGACCGTGATCGCGGTCGCGAGCGACACCACGCCCTGAGTCAGCCGCCGGTTGGGGAACCCGCGGCCCGCGGCGCGGGTGTACCTCCCGTCGGCCTCATGACCTTGACAGCCGCGCCCACCGCGTCGAGCCTCTTCGCCGTGTCGGACAAGCAACGCTCCACACTGCTCGCCCTGGTGGTGCTCGTGGCGCTGCTCGGGGTCGCCGACGGCGTGTACTTGACCATCGTGCACATCGAGTACGACGTCGGTCGTGCCGGCATCGGCACGATGTGCCACCAGTTCTCCGCGACGGGCTGCAGCGTCACGGCCGGGCGGTTCGGCAACATCAGCGGGGTGCCGGTCGCGACGATCGGCGGCGCCGGTGCACTCGCGACGGCTGTGCTCGCCGCGATCGCATGGACCCGCCGCACGCGCTGGGAAGACCCGTATCGCCAGGCGATCCTCGTGCTCGCGAGCTTCAGCCTCGCCGCGTCGGTGGTGATGGCGAGCGTCTCGCTCAATGAAGGATCGTGGTGTCCGTTCTGCGTCGCGTGGTACGGGCTCAACGGCGCGCTCGCATGGCTCACGTGGCGCACACGCGACGCTCACATCGGCTGGCGCGACGCGATCGACGACATGCTCGGTGCACCGGCGCTGATTGCCGCGGTGATCTTCGGCGCGACCGTGGCTGCGACGATGAGCTGGTACCACGGCGCGCACGACCGGCTCGAGGCCGAGCGCGACGCCGAGGTCGTGCCCGCGCTCGTCGAGGAGCTGCGCAAGGAGCCGCCGCGCATCATCGACACCACGAATTCGCCGAGCAAAGGCGCCGACGATCCCGAGGTGACGATCGTCGAGTTCGGCGACTTCGAGTGCCCGCACTGCGCGAACCTGTTCCACGGCGTCGAGGAGTACGCGAAGGGCTCGTCGCACCGCGTGAAGGTCGTGTTCGCCCACTACCCGCTCGGCAAGTCGTGCAACCCGAACGTCGACGACCGCCACAAGTTCGCGTGCGGTGCCGCGATCGCGGCGGAGTGTGCGGGGCGCCAGGGCAAGTTCTGGGAGTACGCGACGCAGCTCTTCGACAACCAGGACGATCTCGAGCCCGCGGATCTGCGCGATCATGCGAGCGAGGTCGGGCTCGACCTCGAGCAGTACGATCGCTGCCTCGTCGACCCGACGATCGGCGAGCGCGTGCGCGCCGACGTCGAGCTCGGCGCCAAGGTGGACATCACCGGCACGCCGACGTTCCTCATCAACGGCTACAAGTGGACCGGCGCGATGCCGCCGTCGGTGCTCGCGGGTGTGATCGACGGCTTGCTTGCCGCACCGCCGAAGCACTGACCTCGGTTTCAGGCGAGCGTGTCGATGAGCGTGCCGAGCATGTCGTCGACGGTGCGAATGACCGCGGCCGACGTCCGCACCTGCGCGGCCGCGAGCTTCTGATCGACGATCGCCGGCAGCGGATCCTCGGCGCCGTCCACGACGCGACGACTCGCATCCGCGAAGCGAGCCTGGCCCTGCGCGAGCCCGCGCGCCGCAGCGGCGAGCACGCCCGAAGGACCGTCGGTCGCGCGCAGCATCCACGCGCCCCATCGACCGGTCGCGCCGCGCCTCCAGCCCGATCGATGCGCCCGCGGCGCGAGCCGTGCTAGGGTTCGCCACCGATGTCGCTGCTCGCATCGCTGGTCATCGTGCTCGCGCTGTCGGGCGTGCTGATGCTCGTCGCCGCGCTCGGGTATCGCTCGCCTGCGTTCGCGCGCTTTCGCCTCGAGGACGATCCGAACCGCAAGGTCCACGGTCTCGGACTGTACGGCCGCGTGTTCGCGAACATGGCGTTCTCGGCCGTGCTCGTGTTCGCGATGGCGTACGGCGGCTACGACCTGCTGTTCACCGACGCGCCGAGCTCGGTGTGGCGCAGTGCCGTGCAGCTCGTCGCAATCCTCGGCATCTACGACTTCCTCTACTACCTGATGCACCGCTTCGCGTTCCATCAGTGGGCGTGGCTGAAGAAGGTCCACGTGGTGCACCACAAGGTGCGGCACCCGAACGCGGTCGACAGCCTGTACCTGCACCCGATCGAGACGTTCCTCGGCCTGTTCCTCTTGATGTGCTGCACGGCGCTCGTCGGGCCCGTGTCGCCGGCGACGTTCGGCGTCGTGTTCGCCGTCTACTCGTTCCTCAACATCCTCGTACACGCGGGACTCGACATCCCGATCCCCGGCCTGCGCACGTTCGGCATGCTCGCGCGCAAGCACGACATCCACCACACGAGCATGCGCGGCGGAAACTTCGCGTCGATCACGGTGCTGTGGGATCGCGTGTTCGGCACCGCCGAGTGAGCGATCAATCGCGGCAGTACGGCACGTTCGCGAGTGGATCGCTCGGCTCGTCGAGCCCCGATGGCAGCACCTCGACGAAGCACGTCGTCATCGCGTCGCCATCGAACTCGAGTCGCAGGTAGCCATAGCGCGGCACGCCGAGGCCTTGGTAGGCGCCGCCGGTGCCGACGATGATCTCGCGCAGACTCGCGTCGCCGATCTCGATCCCCGAGAAGTCGCGTAGCGAGTGGTTGTGCCCGGCGAGCACGAGGTCGACGCCGGCGGCGGCGAACTCGACCAGCGCCTGGGCGGCGACGTCTTCGCGCGACCATCCCGAGCCGGTGATCCCCGCGTACGGCGGATGGTGCATCACCGCGAGCAGATGCGCCCTGTCGCCGCGATCGAGCAACTCGGGCAGCCGTGCCTGCACCGATCGCGCGATCGTGCCGCTGCCGCTGTCGAGCATCGCGACGTGCACGTCGCACACGGCGAACGCGTAGTTGCCCGGCCCGAAGTTGCGGTTGTACTGCGGGTGCAGTGGCCGGTAGATGTCGTGGTTGCCGGCCGTGACCGCGACCGGGAACGGCACCCGACCGAAGATCGGTGCGAGCGTCTCGAACTCGTCGTCGCGCGACGACTCCGAAAGATCGCCCGCGATCACGAGGCCGACGAGCGGCTCGTTGACCGCGGCGGCGGCCTTCGATTCCTCGATCAGCCGATCGACGATGCGCTCGAACTGCCACGGGTTGGTCTGGATGTCGGCCGTCACCGCGAGCCGGAATCGCGACGGACACGGGCGCGTGCCGCGAATCCAGACCGTGCCCGCACCACCGAGCGTCACGTCGAACTCGCGCCGCGTGATGCCGGCCGGCGGCGGGTCCAGTGGAACCCCATCGACCGTGACGACCGCCGCGGCGTCGACGTTCTCGAGCGCGATCGTCAGCGTCGACGGTGTGAGTCCGGACGGCTCGAGCGACACCGCGAACGCACCGGGTCCCGCCACGCGCAGCGTGATCTGCCCCGGCGCCGTCTCGCGCACGAGGCCGCTCGCGATCCAGCTCCGCGTGTCGTCGGCGCCGGGCTCCTGGAACCGGATCTCGACGCCGTCGCCGGTCAGGATCCGCGCGAGCTCGTTCTCGGCGACGACCCGACACTCGGCGTTCGCGTAGTCGGGAGATGCACACTCGGGCTGCATGCACGCGTGGGTCGAAGTGCCGGTCGCGATCGAGAGCAGCATGCGCGGCCACGAGAACACGAATGGTGGCTTCATCGTGACGCTCCTTTGCGCGTGCGTAGATCCGGCAGCACCGCGCCGACGGTGCCGGTGATCGCGACCCCGTTGCCGACGATCACGCCGGTGCCGATCTGCGCCGCGGTCTTCGATCCCCGCGGTCGTACGCGCACCGTCCACTCGGCATGAATCGGCCCGAGGAATCCGATCACCGGGCCCACGTTGAAGCCGCGCCCGCCGAAGCGCGAGTGCACGTATCCGACGGTCAGCATGCCGCTGGTCTTCGCCTTGCGCTGGGCGCCATCGCGCCGCGGATGTTCCGACAGCGGGATGTCGAGGTCGTACCAAGCCTCGCCGTACAGCGGCGCGATGTTCGGTTTGCCGCGCGCGAGCTTGGTGCCGTCGAGCGCGGAGTACGAGACGACGTCGAAGCGCGGTCCGACGTAGAACGTGAAACGTTGCCGCGGCGAGATGTGCCAGCGCGCACCGACCAGCAACGGCAACAACATCGTGTGCTCGACGATGCGCACACCCGAGTCACCGAGCGCGAGCCACTCGCGACGGAACTGCACCTCGGGCCGATACCGCAGCTCTGCGCGCCCCAACCGTGCCGAACGCCGCAGCACCGGATACGGCAGGCCGACGGCGAAATCGAGGCCGAGCGAGAAGCCGAGCACACGCCGTGTGAGCGCGGTGGGACTCGAGCCGGCTCCCGACACCGATGCGTCGGCGACCTGCGGCCGCGGATCGACGTGTCGTTCGGCACCGAGTACTCCGGCGATCTCACCGACCAGACGCACGCGCGATCGAGCGTCGAGCCAGAGCGTCGGTCCGAAGCGCAACGCGCCGAGCGGCGGCGAGCGCTCGCCGAGCACCGACGTACCGCTACCGACGAGGCCGAAGCCGATCGTCTCGCGACGCACGCGATCCTCCAGCGCAGGACCATCGCCGAGGACACGACCGGCGACGATGCCGAGCAGCGCGCCGACGCCCGCGACCGCACCGCCGCCGACGAGCAGCGTCGCGGGATCTCCATTGGCGAGTCGGTCACCGAGCGCGAACAGGATCCCCGCCGCACCCGCACCCGCCGCGGCGCCGAGCGACAGCAGCAGCGCGCGCGCCGGACCCGGACGCCCGCACGGCTCGGCGTCGGGCAGGCAGCACATCGCGGCATGACGCCGGCACGCGGTCGGACGGGGCTCTTCGACCCGCGGTTTCCCCGGGCGCGCCTGCGCCTGCGCGGCGTCGCCGAACAACAGCGCCGGCACCAACACCGACGCCCCGAGCTGCGCGAGGGCTCGCACGCTCGCTCGAAGTAACACGGGGGCCGTCTACGCCCGAAAAACCTACCACCTCGGCCCACCACTCGACGAGCTGCCGAGCCGATCCCCCACGCTCTGCGCTTGTCATGCGCGGCGAATTTCCGCAAATTGCCTGCATGATCGTAGATGCGTCGCGCTGGCTATCGATGAGTGTCACTGCGTTCGCGTTCGCGACGCTGTCGTGCGGAACGTTCGCCGAGAATCCGGAGCTCGGCGAGCGGATGGAGCGCGCCGAACAGCTGGTCACGGCGCACTGCGTGAGCGCGCAGGAATGCGACTGCTCGCTCACCGTCTCGCAGGCGGGCTGCGAGTCGACGCTGAACGCCCACTGGCGCGCGCGCCTGCAGGCGGGCGCCGATCGCTCGCTCACCTATGACGCCGAGTGCTTCGATGCGATCGACGCCGGCATCGACGATGCCAAGTGCGCGTGGCCGCCCCGCGACGATCGACACCCGTGCCGCGATCACTGTCAGGTGTTCCACGGTGATCGCGACGAGGGCGAGAGCTGCAAGCGCTTCGACGACCTCGTCAGCAACTGCGCGCAGGGCCTCTTGTGCACCGGTGGTCGCTGCATCTCGCCATGCGAGGGCTTGAGCGGTCTCGCGGTCGGCGAGCTCTGCCGCGATCCGGCGACGTCCACCGAGCTCGATCGCTGCGCCGACGGACTCACGTGCCTCGGGCAGACCGGCCGCTGCGCGCAGGCACCTGCTGCCGGCGAGGCATGCCTCGGTGGCGAGTGCGACGCGGACAGCTACTGCGACTACAACACCGGCGAGCTGTGTCGCGCGCGCGTCGGCGAAGGTAGCGGCTGCGAGAACGCGCAGTGTCAGGCGGGACTCTACTGCGCATACCAAGAGACGCCGGACGGCAACTACTCCGCGACCTGTCGGCCGCGCGCTGATGAAGGCGAGCCGTGCTTCGAGGCCGACTGTGCCGACGGCCTCGCGTGCAACTTTGAGATCGGCCTCTGCGTGGCGCCCGCGAACCTCGGCGAGGCGTGTTTCGCGATCGGCTGCATCGACGGCGCCTTGTGCAACTTCCAGATCGGTGTCTGTGTCGAGCCGCCGCTCGTCGGGCAAACTTGCGTGGAGGGCGAGTGCGCTGCCGATGCGTGGTGCGATACGGCAGCGGACGTGCCGACGTGCGCGGCCGACCTCGCGATCGCGGTCCCGTGCACCGGACACTCGCAGTGCGAGAGCGGCTACTGCCCGGCGGGCTACTGCGACGTACGACCAGATATCGGCGAATCCTGTGCGGGCTCGCTCGTCTGCGAGCTCGGCGCGAGCTGCGACGGCGAGCAATGCCGAGCGAGCGTCACGCACGGTCCCGCTGTCTGTGTGTACGAAGGGTGGTGATGCGAACGCGCTCCGCCCCGTGCGCCCGGTACGAAGGGTGCGCCGGGCGCCCGCGTCGCGCATGTTTGCTCCTGAGCCTCTGAAAATGTCACGCTGTCCTCATCAGTCCAAAAGGCTTGTCATGTTCCTCACGAATATCGCGACGACTGGTGTCTCCATCCTCTGCACCGCACTGCTCGCCACCGGATGTCTGATCACCACCGGTAGCATCGACGACGACGAGTCGAGCAGCAACACCGAAGCGGACACCGATCCGTCCGCCACGGTGCCGACGAGCGACCCGACGAGCGACTCGGACTCGAACTCGAGCGTCAGCGACTCCGTCGGCGAGACGACCGGCATGCCGACGGGCGAGTGCAGCGACAACTTGATCGCGGACGGTGGCTTCGAAGACGGCACGCCCTCGATGGCGTGGACCGAGACGTCGCTCAACTTCATGACGCCGATCTGCGACACCGACTGCACGATGGATCCCGGCGCGGATCCCTTCGTCGGCAACTGGTACGCGTGGTTCGGCGGCATCGACACGGATCCGGAGATCGCGTCGGTGAGTCAGCTCGTGACGATCGACGGTCAGACCGTGTTCCTCGCGTTCCGGTTCCAGATCAACGCGGCCGCCGGCACGGGCAATGACTTCTTCGAGGTCACCGTCGACGACGAGACAGTGTGGCTTGCAACCGACGCAGAGATCGCCGACTACGGAGGCTACACGCCGATCTCGGTCGACATCAGCGACTTCGCCGACGGCAACGCCCACACCATCACGTTTACCGGCGACGTGCTCGGCGAAGGGGAGCTGACGAACTTCTTCCTCGACGAGGTCTCGCTCGTCGCCTGTACGGACGGCGTTGCCGACACCACCGGTGGGTCGTCGAGCGGCGACGACACCGACACGGGCGCGTCGTCCGACACGACCGCGGCCGACACGACCGCGGCCGACAGCTCGGGCTCGGACAGCGGGTCCGAGTCCGGCTCGAGCGGCAGCTCCGACAGCTCCGACAGCGGTTCGGAGTCCGGCTCGAGCGGTGGGTCCGACTCGAGCAGCACCGGCGCTGGCGAGTGAGACGTGGCGATCGCCGGCTCGCTCGCACATACTGACGTCGTGCGCCGCTTCTGCGCTTGCGTGTGCTTGGTCGGCGTCGCCGCTTGCACGGTCGACTCCGAGGACGGTGCGACGTCGCTCGGGAGCACGACGGTGCCCGTGATGACGACGACGACGACGGTCGGCACCACGACAACGAGTACGACCGCGACGTCGACGACGACTTCAGACAGCGCGACGACGGACGCGTCCGAGACGAGCGCCGAGTCGAGCCCGCCCGAGACCAGCGAGACGCAGAGCGCCGACGACAGCAGCGGCACCGAGTCCGGTCCCGACGAGCAGCCGGTCGACGGCCTGTACTCGGCGTGTGAGAGCGCGGTCGAGTGCTTCGGCGCGACGGTGTGCGTGCTGGTGATGGGTAGCCTCGGCTACTGCAGCAACAACTGCACGATCCCAAGCGACTGCGGACCTCCACCGGCCGGCACCGCGACGCAGGCATGTGTCGCCGCGTCGGTCGGCGGCGCCGACATGATGGTGTGTGCACTCGACTGCTCCGGCGGCGCGACGTGCCCCGGCGGCATGGAGTGCCTCCCGCTCGGCGCGACGATGGTCTGCGTGTAGCCGGTCTCAGTCGGCGGGCGCGCCGGCGGCGATCCAATCGCGGACCTTCGCGACGAGCTCGGCGCGCGAGAGCGTCGGCGAGTTGTACGGCATGTGCGGCAGCACGTTGCCGTCGCGATCGGTCGGCTCGCACTTCGCGATGCGCTGGTACAGCCAGCTCCCCTCGGGATCACCGGGTGCAACGAGCGGCAGATCCGTCGGCGCGAGGACCTCGTGACCGAGCAAGCGCGCGTGCAGGCCTTCGGCGCGCAGGTCGAGCCCGCCGGCACCGTTGTCGCTCGCATGACACGACGAGAACAGACACGTCGATTCCAGCAGCGTCGCCGAGATGCTCGCGACGGTCGCAGGCTCGTGCGCGATCGTGTCGGCCGGCGTGTCGACGCAGTCCGGCACCGGCGGCAGATCGGCATCGGTCGGTAGGCTCGGCGGCACATACAGCTCACCGGCGATCTCCTCGGCGGTCGGCAGCGTCTGCGCGTCGTTCTTCGGCAGACCGATCACCTGACAGCCGCCCTCGTTCATCACGACGCCGTCCTGCTCACCGACGATCGAGCCGGTCGGCACGGTGCCGTCCATCAACATCGCGGAGTCGGCGAGGCCGAGCAACACGCACATCTCCTGATCGCCGATGCCCCAGCCGACGGTCTGATCGCGCCAGTTGTCGTAGCCACACGTGAAGCGGAAGCCGTCGGCGCCGGTCAGGTCGATCGGCGGATCGAAGGCCTTGCCGTTGCTGCCGGCATTGAAGCCGTCGAACCGGAACACACTGGTGCCGTCCTGCGGCCCGCCCGACACCGTGAGATCGAAGTAGTTGCCGAGATAGTGATAGTGCGGCGTGACGTAGTAGAGCTTTAGGTCCAGCGGCTTGCCGGCCGACCCTTCGTACGCGCTCGCAAAATTGCAGTCGCCGGTGAAGTGCGACTCGCGGCCGGGCGGGATCTCGAGATCGGTGTACGACAGCCGAAACGGCGCGGTGACGACCTCGACGTTCCTCGGATGGATGAGCTCCAACGTCATCCTCAGCTCGGTGCTGTAGGGCGCGTCGGCGAGGTTGAGAAATTGCCCGCCGGCGACGACCTTGTGGCGCGGTGGCACCTTGATCACGACACCATCGGGCAGGCGCTGCTCGTCGAGTCGGCTCTGCGTCGACTGGGCGAACAGCACGGTGCCCCGCACTGCCGCCTCGATCTCGGTGAATCCCCGCGAGCCGCACTCGTAGTAGCCGTCCTCGCCGGGAAACGCATTTTCCGGCACGATGAACCAGTTCGAGTGGTGTGAGCCGCCGTCGTTCGTGAGGCGCACGGTCTGCAAGTACAACGGTTGCTCGTTGTCGAGCGTCCATTGCATGCACGGCTCGGTCTCCTCGAGCGGCGCGAGGTCGACGACACCGAAGCTGTGCACGATGGTCGCGGTGTCGGTCGGGACCGGCTCGCCGGTCGAGCTGCTCGACTCCGCGGAGGTCGTCGTCGCGCTCGACGTACCGCCGGTGGACTCGGCAGCCGGCGCCGGTAGATCGGCCGAGCCACATGCTGCGAGCACGACGAGTGGGGCCAGCTCCAACAGACGGATCGTCCTCATCGCCGTTGCACTCTACTATATCCATCCGCACATGGTCGCCCGCCTTCCCCACGTCTGGTCCTTCGCCGTGCTCCTCGTCGCGTGCGGTGGCGACGGCGGCAGCAGCGGCGAGGCGCCGACATCGACCCATCGAGTCGATTCCGTGGGTCGCACCCGGACCCGCCTACGTCGCGATCGGTGCGGCGCGCGGCTAGTCGGCGGCTCGCCGGCGACACGCACCACCAGTCGATGATGCGTCAGCGCCCGGAGAACTCGGGCTTGGTGCGTTGCATCCACCCGAGCACGCCGGCCATCACGTCCTGGCTGCGCAGCAGCTCGAGCTGGCTCGCCTTCTCACGGCCGAGCGCATTGTCGAGCGAGTCGGCGAGACCCGCTCGCACCGCCCGCTTGATCGCCGCGATCGCGAGCGGCGGCCCATCGGCGAGCTGCTGGGCGAGGGCACCAGCGGCGGCCTCGAGCTCCTCGGGCGCGACCACGCGATTGGTGAGACCGAGCGCGAGCGCCTGCGCGGCGTCGATCTTCGTGCCGAGCATCATCAGCTCCATCGCGCGTCCGATGCCGACGAGCCGCGGCAACCAGAACGTGCCGCCTCCGTCGGGCATCAGTCCGATCTGCACGAACTTCTCCTGCAGGTAGCCACGGCTCGACATGATCCGCAGGTCGCAGGCGAGCGCGAGGTCGGCACCGAAGCCTACCGCTGCGCCATCGATCGCCGCGATGATCGGCTGCGGTGCGCCGACCAGCGCGCGGATGACCGCGTGGAACTCGTCGACGCGCGTCGACATGTCGCCACCGATGCCCTGCGCCATCGCCTGCTTCAGATCGGCGCCAGCACAGAACGATCCGCCGGATCCGGTCAGCACGATCGCCCGGATCTCGCGATCCGCCGAGACGTCGGCGAGCACAGCGGTGAGCGCTTCGAGCAGCGACGGATCGAGACTGTTCTTCGCGGCCGGACGATTCATCGCGAGCGTTGCGACGCGGCCACTCCCAGCGCCCGCAGGAGATTTCGTGACGACGAGTGGCTGGTCTTCCACGGCCCGCAGTAGACCACGGCCGCCGTACGGCGTGCTATGGAGGTGGCGTGTCGCGCAGCGCAGCGTGGTTCTCGCTCGCGGTCGGTGCGTTCGTGGCGTGCGGCGAACCGGTGAGCCTACCGGGGCCCGTCCGCGACCCGCCGCCAGCGAAGGCCCAGGACCTACCGAAGCCGGCCGACGCGTGCGCCGCGGCCGAGCGCGAAGGCGGCGGGTTGCGGTGGTTCCACGACGATTATCCGCAGGCGCTGGCGTGCGCAAAGAGCAAGTCGCTGCCGATCATGATCGACATGTGGGCGCCGTGGTGCCACACGTGCCTGTCGATGCAGGCGTACGTCCTCACCGACGATCGCCTCGCCGACTACGACCGCCGCTACGTGTTCCTCGCGCTCGACACCGATCGCGAGAACAACGCGGAGATCGTCGCGAAGTATCCGCCGGCGGTGTGGCCGACGTTCTTCGCGATCTCGTCCACCGACGAGAGCATTGCGTCGCGCTTCGTCGGCGCCGGATCGGTCGACCAGATCGCGCAGTTCCTCGACGACGGCGAGCGCGGTCACATGGCGGTCGGCGGAGCACCTCTGCCGGCGCACGACGCCGCGGCGCGCGATGGCGATCGCGCATCCGCGGCGAAGACCTGGGACGCGGCGATCACCGCGTACACGACGGCGCTCGCGTCGGCCCCGCCCCAGTGGGCGCGCGGCCCCGACGTGATGGTCTCGCTGGTCGCGGCGTACAACCGCGCGAAAAAGTGGGACGCGTGTGACGACGTCGTACGCACGTATCTGGATCGCACCGGCAATGCCGCGAGCGCGAGCGACTTCGCTTCGCATGCGCTCGCGTGTGCCGAGCAGCAGACCGATGCCGCCGAGAAAAAACCGCTGCGCGAGTCGATCGTGAAGCACCTGGAGACGCTGGTGAACGACGAGGCGGCACCGCTGTCGGTCGACGATCGCTCCGACGCGCTCATGTATCTGCGGGAAGGCAAGGACGCGCTCGGTCTCGCCGACCAGGCGAAGGTCGCGGCCCTGCGGCAGCGCGCGTTGCTCGACGAAGCGGCGGCGAAAGCGACCGATCCGCGGGTCGCAATGACCTACAATTGGCCGCGCGCCGAGGTGTACACGTATCTGAAGGTGCCGCTCGAGCTCGCCGCCGCGCTCGAAGAATCCGTGAAAGATCTGCCCAATGAGTACGACCCCCCTTATCGGCTGGCGTGGATTCACCTGCAGGCCGGCAAGCACGACGACGCGGTGCGCTGGGCCGAGCAGGCGATCGGCCTCGCCTACGGTCCACGCAAGGCGCGGGCCCAGGGCGTGCTCGCGGACATCCACCACGCACGTGGCGACGAGCAGGCCGAGCGCACCGCTCGGGCGGCGGCCTTGGCGACACTGAAGGCACTGCCCGCAGCGGCCCAGAATCCCGACGTGATCACGAAGGCGCAGGCCGATCTCGACGCGGTCACCTCGCCCAAGTGAGCGGACGCGCGCCGTCTGTGGGAACCTGATCGGGGGTCCGCCGGACAGCCGCGCGGATAGGAGGGAAACCGATGCGACGC
>Ga0163144_10002294_pt1 | contig 44371 bp, 33 predicted proteins | sample OliLak19BULKMAT1_FD_123175 | JGI IMG/M metagenome (GOLD analysis project Ga0163144, IMG submission 123175) | Freshwater microbial mat bacterial communities from Lake Vanda, McMurdo Dry Valleys, Antarctica - Oligotrophic Lake LV.19.BULKMAT1 | ecosystem: Environmental > Aquatic > Freshwater >...
AGGATCAGCACCTTGTGCGCGGCGTCCATGCCCGACACGTCGAGATAGGGATCGCTCTCCGCATAGCCGAGCCGCTGGGCATCGGCGAGAACGTCCTCGTAAGCAGCCCCGGTCCGCAGCATCTCGCTGAGGATGTAGTTGCACGTCCCGTTGAGAATGCCTGACACGCGACTGACGATGACGCCCGACAGCGAATTCTTGACGGCGCGCACGATCGGGATCGCGCCGGCGACCGCTGCTTCGAACAGCAGGTGTGTCTCGTACTTCTCGGCGAGCGCTGCGATCTCCATGCCGTGCTCCGCGATCAGCGCCTTGTTGGCGCTGACCACCGACTTGCCCGACCGCAGCGCGGCTTCGACCGTCCGTTTAGCCGGCCCGTCCGATCCGCCGACGAGTTCGACGACCACATCGATGTCATCAGCCAGCGCCAGCTCCACCGGATCATCGACCCAGCGGAATTTCGAGATGTCGACGCCACGATTGCGGTTCCTGTTGCGCGCCGAAACGGCCACCACCTCCAGCTTGCCCGGAAGCCGAAGCTCGGCCTGCCGCTCGATCAGCTTGAGCAAGCCCCCGCCTACAGTACCGAGCCCAGCGACGCCAAGCCTCAGCGTTTTCCCCGGTCCGCTCATCCCACAACCTTCCTTGCCGGCGCAGCCTCAGGCTTCGCCTTGGGTTCCTTGTCCGGCTTTGTTTTCACGCCGTTCGCTTCCATGAACTTGCGGACATTCCGCGCCGCCTGACGGATACGCTGCTCGTTCTCCACCAGCGCGAGACGCACATAGTTATCGCCGTGTTCGCCAAAGCCCGCTCCGGGGGCCACAGCGACATGCGCTTCCTTGATCAAGCGCAACGAGAATTCCAGCGAGCCCAGCTCACGGAACGGCTCGGGGATCGGCGCCCAAGCGAACATCGACGCCTTGGGCTCTGGAATATCCCAGCCCGCGCGGCCGAAGCTTTCGACCATCGCGTTGCGGCGCGTGCGATAGATTTCGCGCTGCTCGTCCACACAGTCCTGCGGACCGTTCAGCGCGGCGGCGGCGGCGACCTGAACCGGGGTGAAAGCGCCATAGTCGAGATAAGACTTCACACGCGCGAGCGCGGCAATCAGCTTCTCATTGCCCGCGGCAAATCCCACCCGCCACCCGGCCATCGCGTACGTCTTGGACATGGAGGTGACTTCGACCGCAATGTCCTTCGCGCCATCGACCTGCAGGATCGAGGGCGGCGGATCGCCATAGTAGATTTCGGTGTAGGCGAGATCGGACAGCACCCAGATCTCGTGCTTCTTCGCGAACTTCACGACCTCCTTGTAGAAGTCGAGATCGACGACCTGCGCGGTCGGGTTTGCCGGATAGCAGACCACCATTGCCGTCGGCGACGGGATCGAGTGACGAACGGCGCGGCCGAGATTGGAAAGGTACTGCTCCGGCGAATGCGCCTCGACCGAGCGGATGCTCGCGCCGGCCATGATGAAGCCGAATGAATGCAGCGGATAGGACGGGTTCGGCACGATGATGGTATCGCCCGGCGCCGCGATCGCTTGCGCGAGGTTGGCGAAGCCTTCCTTGGAGCCCAGCGTGACAACCACTTCCCTGGCCGGGTCCAGCTTCACACCAAAGCGGCGACCGTAATATCCGACCAGCGCCTTTCGTAGTCCCATGATGCCACGCGACGCCGAGTACCCATGCACGTCGGGGTTCAGCGCCGTCTCGCGCAGTTTCTCGACGATATGCGGCGGGGTGGGCAGGTCAGGGTTGCCCATGCCGAGATCGATGACATCGGCGCCGCCTGCGCGCAGTCCGGCCTTGGTGACGTTCACCTGCTCGAACACGTAGGGCGGCAAGCGCCTGATCTTGTGGAAATCCAACATCATGTCGGTTCACCTGTTTCGGGCCCCGCGCCGGAATCACGAGAAGCGAGGCAAATCATTCTCTAAAGCCGGTTGTGACCGGCAGCTATCGGGAAAATTCGACCGCAGGAAGTCAGCTACTGATTGCTCGTTCCGTCGGGCGGAACGGCCGTCCCCTCGGCCAGGGCGCGCCACCGCGCCGCCATAGCTCGGATTTCCTCCGGCGTGCGTGTCGTTTCCGTTCCGGCGGGAATTGCTTCCAGCTGATCGGCCGACGTCTTCAGCGTATCGGCCTGTCGTTTCCACTCGGCCACGGACCCGCTCACGGGACGGACCTCAGGAATGTCAGCAAGTTCGGGATAACCTTCACCCTTCACCTCGCCGGCCTTTTCCTCGAACCACTCCGGCGCGATCTGCGAAATGGCCGACTGCTGCATGAGATCAGCGCAGCCCGCGCTCAGCGTCAGGCCGCCCAGTCCTGCAATGATCGCGAGGCGGCGATACATTCCATCCTTCCGCGCGGGTCGTGGCGGCCCGCGATTGCGCTTGTGTCGGTTACTACCTAGGGAAAGTCATTCGATTTGGCGAGCGGCAGTTTCAGCCGCCGCCGGCACATGAGATGAATGCCGGGATGAACGAGACCGGGGGCAAAACTCCAGCAGACCCTGACCAGTCCGGGGAAATCCCGCCAAAAGGCGAGGGTTTTGCGGATGTCAGTTTCGCGCGCCTGGGGCAGAAGATCGCCGATCTCAGCCGTGAACTTTCGGACATAACGCAGCTGGCGGGCGGGGCGGCCGCGCCGCGGAAGCTGGAACTTGAAGCCGCAGCTTCGGCCTTCAAGGCCTTGACTGAAGCCTACTCAAAGAAGCCGGAAGCCTTCAACGAGGCCCAGCTCGACCTCTTCGGCCGGCATACCCATGCGATGCAGGAGATGTCCGCAGGCATGCCATCGATCGATGGCGATGCCGACTCGCGCTTCGCCGACCCTTCCTGGCGCGAGAACCCGTTTTTTGATTTCGTGCGCCGCGTGTTCCTCGCCTCATCGGGCTGGGCCGAGAGCCTGGCCTGGAATGCACCGGATCTGACCGAGACCGAACGCCGCCGCGCCGCCTTCTTCATCCGCCAGGCCACCGCAGCAATGGCGCCGTCGAACATGCTGATGGGCAATCCCAAGGCGCTCAAGGCGCTGTTCGAGTCCGACGGACAGTCGATCCAGATGGGCCTCGCCCAACTGCAGGACGATTTCAATGCGGGCGGCGGACGCCTGTCCGTAACTCAATCCGATCCTGACGCCTTCGCCCCCGGCGGCAACCTCGCGGCTACGCCGGGCGAGGTCGTACTCAAGAACCCACTGATCGAACTGATCCGCTATCGCGCGACGACCAAGACCGTGCACGCCAGCCCGATCCTGATGTTCCCGCCATGGATCAACAAATACTACGTCCTCGACCTGACGCCCGCGAACTCGATGGTCGCATGGCTGCGCGACCACGGCTTCACCGTGTACATGGTCTCGTGGCGCTCGGCGGACGACGAGACGAAGGATTTCGGCTGGGATGACTATCTGAAACTCGGCGGCCGCGCGGCGCTCGACTGGGTGCACGCCAAACACAAGGCCCCCGTCAACGTGGCCGGATACTGCGTCGGCGGCGCGCTAGCGTCGATCCTCGCAGCACGGCTGGCAGATCAGAACGACACACGCATGGCGTCGCTTACGCTGCTGGCTGCGCAGACGGATTTCTCTGAGCCGGGTGATCTTGGCCTGTTCATCGACGACGCCTCAATCGACGGCATCGGGCAGATGATCGCCGACGCAGGCGGCGTCATGCCTGGCGAGGCGATGCGGGACGCTTTCAATCTGCTGCGGCCCGAAGACTTGATCTGGCGCTATGTCGAGGACCGCTATCTGCTTGGCCACGAGGCCAAGGCGTTCGACCTTCTCTACTGGAACTCCGACCAGACCAACCTGCCAGGCCCGTTGCATGTCACAAGCCTGCGCCGGCTCTACCTTGAAAACGCGCTGGCGAAGGGCGACTTCGAAGTCGAGGGCGCGAGAGTGGATCTCGGGCGCGTTCCGACGCCAACCTTCATCCACGCCGCCCGCAAGGACCACATCTCGCCCTTTGCATCGGTCTACAAAGGTGTGAAGCTGTTCAGGGGCGAGGTCACCTTCCTGCTCGCTGACAGCGGTCACATCGCGGGCGTCGTGAACCCGCCAGCCGCCAACAAGTACCGCTACTGGGTCAGCGACATCCTTCCGCCCTCCAGCGATGGCTGGATGGCCTATGCGAAGGAGCATCCCGGTTCCTGGTGGCCAGTCTGGGCCGACTGGCTGAAGCAGCGGTCCGGCAATCAAGTGGCACCGCCGCGCGCGCTCAAGAAGAACGCACCGGCGCCGGGTACCTATGTGCTCGAGACATTGGCCTCGATCCGCGACAAACGGACCGGCTGAACAGTCTGGAATAACTCCAGTCTGGCCTTGCACCGGTTTTGGAATGGTTCTAATTTCTTGCGGTCCAAACTGACCAATGCGCTCTGAAAGCGCGATCTCACAGGAGAATTCCATGGCCGATGATACCGGTAAATGCCCCGTTCCACACTCCCGCGGCCGGCAGAACCGCGATTGGTGGCCGAACCAGCTGAACGTTGGCGTACTTCACCAGAACACGCCTGATTCAGACCCGATGGACACCGGTTTCAACTATGCCAAGGAGTTCGAGAGCCTCGATCTCGACGCGGTCGTGAAAGACCTCAGGGCGCTGATGACCGACAGCCAGTCCTGGTGGCCGGCTGACTACGGCCACTATGGCCCGTTCTTCATCCGCATGGCCTGGCACGCGGCCGGCACATACCGCACAGGCGATGGCCGTGGCGGCGGTGGTCGTGGGCAACAGCGCTTCGCGCCGCTCAATTCCTGGCCCGACAACGGCAACCTCGACAAGGCGCGCCGCCTGCTCTGGCCGATCAAGCAGAAGTATGGCGCGAAGCTGTCCTGGGCCGACCTCATGATCCTGACCGGTAACGTCGCCATCGAGTCGATGGGCGGCCCGGTGTTCGGCTTCGGCGGCGGCCGCGCCGACGTCTGGGAACCCGAGACGCATGTGAACTGGGGCGCGGAAGACGCCTGGCTGGCAGACTCCAAGCATTCCGCGAGCCGTTACTCTGGCGAGCGCGAACTGCAGGGCGATCTCGGTGCGGTGCAGATGGGCCTCATCTACGTCAACCCGCAGGGCCCGGACGCCAATCCTGATCCGCTTCTTTCTGCGCGCGATATCCGCGAAACCTTCAAGCGCATGGCCATGAACGACGAGGAGACCGTTGCGCTCGTCGCGGGTGGTCACACCTTCGGCAAGGCCCATGGCGCCGGCCCGGAAAGCAATGTCGGCAAGGAGCCGGAAGGCGCCGACATCCAGCTGCAGGGCCTCGGCTGGATCAGCTCGTTCAAGAGCGGCATGGCTGGCGACACGATCACCTCGGGCATCGAGGGCGCGTGGAAGCCGAACCCCACCAAGTGGGACATGGGCTATCTTGAAACCCTGTTTGGCTACGAGTGGGAGCTGACCAAGTCTCCCGCAGGCGCCCACCAGTGGAAGCCCAAGGGCGATGCTGGCCGCAACGTGGTCGACGCCGCGGATCCGACCAAAATGCACCAGCCGATGATGACCACGGCTGACATGGCGATGCGCACGGACCCCGCCTACGAGAAAATCTCGCGCCGCTTCCTCGCCAACCCGGCTGAATTCGCCGATGCCTTCGCTCGCGCGTGGTTCAAGCTGACCCATCGCGACATGGGCCCGAAATCGCTCTACAAGGGCAAGCTCGTCCCGAAGGAAACGCTGATCTGGCAGGACCCGATCTCGGGCGCGCCGAGCAATATCGACGCTGCCGACGCCGACGCGCTGAAGGCGAAAATCCTCGCCACTGGCCTGTCGGTCACTGACCTTGCTTCGGTCGCCTGGGCCTCGGCCTCGACCTTCCGCAGCTCGGACAAGCGCGGCGGCGCCAACGGCGCTCGCATCCGCCTCAGCCCGATGAAGAACTGGGCGGTCAACAATCCGCCCCAGCTCTCGAAAGTGCTCACCGCGCTTGAGGGGGTCCAGAAGGAGTTCAACGCCGGCGCCAAACACGTCTCCCTTGCCGACCTGATCGTGCTCGGCGGGAATGCTGCGATCGAGCAGGCAGCAAAGGCGGGGGGTATGGATGTGAGAGTTCCGTTCTCGCCGGGTCGCGGCGACGCCACGCAGGAAGAGACGGAAGTCGAATCCTTCGCCTGGCTCGAAGCCAAGGCCGACGGTTTCCGCAACTACGTCCTCAAGCCGATCATGGCGATCGAAGAACATCTGGTCGATCGCGCCCAGCTGCTTGGCGTCACCGGGCCGGAGCTCACCGCGCTCATCGGCGGCCTGCGCGTGCTGCAGGTCGGCGACGACAAGCTAGGCGTGCTGACCACGCGCCCGGGTGTGCTGGCGAACGACTTCTTCATCAACCTGCTCGACATGGGCACGAAGTGGGATGCCGTCGAAGATCGCCACGACAACCTGTTCGAGGGCCGCGATCGCAAGTCGGGGGACGTGAAGTGGCGTGCAACCCGCGCTGACCTCGTCTTCGGCTCGCACTCGCAGCTTCGTGCGTTCGCCGAAGTCTACGGCGCAGGCGATGCGAAGGAGAAGTTCGTGAAGGACTTCGTTGCCGCCTGGACCAAGGTGATGAACGCCGACCGCTTCGACCTCAAGGCGTGACACGCGCCAATGCATCCGTATCGCGCTTCGCACGTTCTGGATGCCGACTGACAAGCTTCCTGTGGGAAGCATAGCAAGAACAGCCCCGGGCTCTGCGCCCGGGGCTTTTTTTTGTTTGGCCGGAGGGCTTTCGCGCGCAGCTCCCGGCCGTATGATCACGAATGTTACCAACAGGTATCATGGAGAGAAGCACATGCGTCGTCGAGACATGATCAAGAGCGCTGGCGCGCTTGGCCTGGTTTCGATTGCCGGCTGCCAGTCTTCTCTAATGGCTGCGCCTCGCGCCACGGGGCTCGGCGAGGCGGGACTGGAGCAGGCCTTCCTCTACGGCTATCCCCTCTACGAGATCGCGCGGACCGGACAGAACCGCGCCGCGCAGCCGGGGCTAAACCGGATGGGGCATCGTGCCGTGCTCGCTGATGCGTCCATGCGCGCAATCACCGCGCCCAACAACGACACGATCTATTCCTCCGCGCAGCTCGAACTTTCGGGAGGGCCAGTCGAGGTCAACGCTCCGACAGACTTCAGGCGATACTTCAACATAACCTTCATGGACGCCTTCACCGACAACTTCGCTGCCATCGGAACTGGCCCGACCAAGGGTCTTGGCGGGCGGTTCTGGATCGCGGGGCCGGACTGGGCAGGCGCAGCGCCGGCGGGCGTCACGGTGCTCACGTCGAGCACCAACGATGTCTGGATGCTGGGCCGCATCGTGGTTGAAGGCCCGGACGACCTGGTGGCAGCAAAGGCGCTGCAGGCACAGATCACGATCAAGCCGACGGGCGACAAGCCCCCGCGCCCTTTTGCCGTGAAAGCGACAAGCGCGGAAGACGCGGAGAACTTTCTCGCAGTCGTCAACGAGATGCTCTCGCGCTCACCGGGCGACAAGGGACATCTGGCGCGGCGCGGCCTCTACCTGGATGTCGGCATCAGCGGCGTCATGGAGGCAAAGCCGCCCGAGCAGATGATCGCAGCCTGGCGCGCCTACCTGCCGAAGGGTCTCGCCATACTGCGCGAGGCATTCCAGTTCCGGCACCTTATCTCGGACGGTTGGAGCTATCAGGAGCGCGGGGTCGGCGCCTTCGCTGCGAGCGACAAGGTACGCGCCGCGATTGCGTTGGGCGGCCTTGCGGCACTGCCGGAAAACGAGGCGATGTACTTCCACAGCCTGTTCGAACCAAACAGCACCGAGGTGCTGACCGGCACGCGGAGATATGTCTGGCGCGTGCCGCGGGGCGGCGTTCCGGTTGACGCGTTCTGGTCGCTTACCATGTACCAGCCTGAACATGACGGACGGTACTTCTTCACCGAGAATCCGATCAGCCGCTATTCGATCGGGGATCGGACCGACGGGTTGGTGAGGAACCCAGATGGTTCCATCGATATCCTGATCCAGCGCGACAAGCCGGACGGCGCGATGGCTGCGAACTGGCTGCCCGCACCGGCGGGTCCGTTGCGGCTCGCCCTACGCGCCTACCTGCCGAAGGCGGAGCTGCGCGAGCGACGCTGGAAAATCCCAGCGCTCAAGCGCGCTTAGCGCTGAAGCCGCCAAGCGAATGTCGTCAGGCTGGCTTGCTCAGGGCGCAGTGTATTTCATGCCCATGCCTTCGATGACGCCCTTGATGTGGGCGGCGGCTTCGGGCGTCGGTCCAGGATAGTCGCCTGTGCCGGGCTGGTTGCCGATATAGCCGATTTCGGTCCAGCCTTCGGGCGTGGTGTAATAGGCGCCGAGCGTGAGCGAGCGGAAGCGGTTGAAGAATTCGGCAGACTTTTCAAGCCCGGGTTTGACCTTGTCCTTGAAGGCGATCTCGTCGAGCAGCGTTTTCTGCGCGGCCGCTTCGGCGCTGGCGAAGATGGCGCCGAAGCGGGTGCGGGATTCCTGGTCGAGCCAGGCGAGGCCGTTGATGATCAGCACGCGGTCCTTGTGCTGGTCGGGATAGGGGGCGCTGACCCATTCATTGATGAAGGCGGGGACGCCGAGTTTTGATGGCGCGAGATAGTCACCCTCCGCCGGCAGGATGATGTCGGCGAGGCCGGAGGCAGCGACGAGTTCGGCCTGCGTCATCGTCAGCGGCCACGGGGCGGCTGTGTTGTTGAAGTCTGGGTCAGTGCCGTAGCCCTTTGCCTTGATGGCTTCCATCTCGGCCCAGGTGACGCCCTTGGCGGCGTCACCGCAGGCGGCAAGCTGACCCGCGGCCATGGCACCCATCAGCCATTTCAGCGTGACACGGCGGTCGATCATGACGAGGTCTGAGGCTTTCGTGATTGTCATTGCCGCCCCCTACAGCTCGCCGGTGCGCAAGCGCGTGGCGATGTTGTCCGCCGAGCGCATGGCGAGGGTCATGATAGTGATGGTGGGGTTCTTGTGCGCCTTCGAGGCGAAGATGGAACCGTCGGTGAGATAGAGATTGTCGATGTCCCACGTCTTGCCGAACTGGTTGGTCACAGAGTCCTTTGCGTCAGATCCCATGCGGCACGTGCCGACCTCGTGGATGATTTCGCCGCCCTTCGAGATGGCCTTGTCCGGTTCGGCCGGCTCGGAGACGAGCGTGCCGCCGAGCTTGTCGATCAGCTCCTTCATGGAGGCCTGGAAGTGCTTCACCTGTTTCATCTCGTGGTCGGACCAGGCAAAGTTGAACTTGAGCACGGGGATGCCGAACTTGTCTTTCGTCTCGGTGTCGATCGAACAATACGAGTTCGCGTTCGGGATCATTTCGCCACGCTGGGTGAAGCCGATGCGCGAGCCGTAGCGGCGCTTCACGTCGGCGCGCAGGGATGAGCCGTAGCCATCGAGGCCACTGCCAACGCCCATGCCGGGGTCGCCGAAGCTGCCGCCGATTTCGACATGGTAGCCGCGTGGCGTGTCGACCTCGCCGCTCTGAATGCGCTTGTAGTCCCAGAAGGGTATGTAGGCGTGGAGACCCATCGCGCCGTCTTCATTGTAGCGCGGGCGACCTTCGAGCTGCGGGAAGTAGGCGCTGACGTTTGAGCCGACGGTATCCATCAGGTTGCGTCCGACCTGCCCACTTGAATTCGCGAGGCCCTCCGAGCGCCCGTTCGGCTTGGAGTTGAGGAGGATGCGCGCGGTCTCGCCCGTGGAAGCGGCGACGACGACGACGCGGCCCTTGGCTTCCTTGTGGCTGCCGGTGGCCTTGTCGATATAGCGGACGCCGGTGGCTTTTCCGCTCGCATCGAGGATGACTTCGTAGACCATGGCGCCGGTGGCGATGGTGAGCTTGCCGGTGGCCCTGGCCCACGGGATCAGAGAGGTGGTGGTCTGGAAAGCGGCGCCGATGGAGCAGCCGCGGCCGCAGGCGGAGGCCCAGTAGCAGGGCGAGCGTTCGTCGATCTGCTTCGTGAGGATGGCGCGGCGCGCAGCGACGACCGGGATGTTGATCGCGTCGCCGCCGGCCTTGAGGAAAGTTTCCCACACGCGGAATTTTGGCGGCGTGTGCAGCACGCCGGGGCCGGCGTTGGGGTGGTTTTCAAGGCCGTCATTCGACCCGTAAACGCCGACGAGCTTTTCCGTCTTGTCGTACCATGGTGCCATGTCGTCGTAGGAGACCGGCCAGTCAAAGCCGAGGCCGTCGCGCGTCTTCGGCTTGAAGTCGTACTCGCCCATGCGGAAGGAATTGCGCGCCCAGTGATTGGTACGGCCGCCCAGCATGCGCGAGCGCCACCACATGAACTCCGACCCTTCGGCCATGGTGTAGGGCTCGCCGGGCATGTCCCAACCGCCATCGACCGTGGCGTCGTAATAGCCGAAGCGCTTGTCGGGGGTGCTGACGCCGCGCAGGGGTGCGTCCATCGCCATGTTGAGCATTGGCGACTCGTCGGGGCTGTAGTCCCTGCCCGCCTCCAGCATCAGCACGCTGGCGCCCGCCTTGGTGAGTACCCATGCGGCCATGGCGCCGCCTGCGCCTGAGCCGACGACGACGGCGTCGTGGGGTTCGTCTGGCGTCATGGTGCAGCTCCCCTGAGCGCGGCCATTTTTGGCCTGCATTTGGGACGAGACTAGCGTGCGTGGGCGGGATGTCGACTGGCGGGAATGACAGTTGTGATGGGAGGCACTAGGCTGACCCACATGACAAACACGCGCACGCTGATCGCTTTCAACACCGCCACTGCAAGCGAGAACAAGATTCACGATGATGCGGTAGCGAGCAGGTTCGGGTTCACGGGCGGGCTGGTGCCGGGCGTGGATGTGTTTGCCTACCTTGCTCATGCGCCAATGGCCGCATGGGGCAAGGACTGGCTGGGCTGCGGGCATATGCGGGCGCGGTTCAACCGGCCTGTGTACGATGGCGATCAGGCGATGGTGGAATCCGGGGTGGATGGCGCCGACGGAATGGTGATGCGCGTGTCGGCGCGGGGCGAGACATGTGCGACGGGATCGGCGCAGCGGACAGGCGCGCCAGCGCCAACACAGCTGCAGGGGTTGGCGGAGATGCCGGCGCTGGAGACGCGGCCCAAGGCGTCGATGGAGAGCCTGAAGGTCGGCGCGACGCTGGGGACTTTGCGCGAATTGTATTCGCGTGAGGCTGGCTTGGAACACATCGCGGCGGTGAGGGATGACGCGAAGCTGTATGACGATGGGCGCATTGCCAATGCCGCGTGGCTGCTGCGGCGGGCGAATTATGTGCTGGCCGACAATGTGAAGCTGGGTCCCTGGATCCACGTCGAGAGCGCGATCGACATGCATTCATTGCTGATGGATGGGGAAGAACTGGAAGTGCGCGCGCTGGTGGCGGACAATGCCGACTCGAAGGGGCATCTGATTGTCACGCTGGATGTGCAGATGCTGTCCGGAGTACGGCATGTGATGAGCTGCCGGCACTGGGCGATCTATGAGCCGCGGCAGGTGCGGGAGCGGGCGTAGCTCACGCCAGCTCAGCGGCGTCATGCTCGGGCCTGTCCCGAGCATGACTGTTCACACAACACAGGGAAAATCCCGACGAGGCGCTAACCGAGGCTCTTGGGATGCGCCTTCCGCTTACCCGAGATGGCTCCCCTCGCTAGAAGGTCGCGTAGCCCTTGGCCGTGATGTAGCTGCGCAGTTCGGCGATGCGGGTCTCGGGGTTCGGATGAGTGGACATCCACTCCGTGGGGCGGGCTGAAGAGGCCGCGCCCATTTTTTCCCAGAGGCGGACGGACTGTTTCACGTCGTAACCGGCGGTGTGCATGTAGTCGACGCCGAGCTTGTCGGCTTCGAGTTCGTTGTTGCGGCTGAACGGCAGCAGGATGCCGACCGTGGCGCCGGCGCCGAGGACGCCGATCGCCATTTCCTGCTGGTCGCGCGGGAGGCCGCCGAGCGCTGCGCCGCCGAGCGCGACGCCGAGCGAGGTGGCAGATTGCTGGCCGGCGCGGAGAGCGGCGTGGCGGGCGACGACGTGGCCAGCCTCGTGACCCATGACAGCGGCGATCTGGTCGTCATTATCCACGAAATCGATCAGCCCCTTGTAGAAGCCAACCTTGCCGCCCGGCAGCACGAATGCGTTGAGTTCCTTCGAGTCGAACACGACGAATTCCCACGAGGCGTTCTGCACTGGTGCGATGCGTGAGATTTTCTGACCAACGGCCTGGAGGCGCGCATTGGAGCGGGCGTCGCGCGAGATCGGCGTTTCCTTTTTCGTCTGCTCCCACGCTTCGGCGGCGAGCGGCACAAGATCGGCATCGGACGGCGCGAGGAATTCTCCGACACTGGAACAGGCGCCCGTGCTTGCGGTGCCGAGCACCATCGTGCCGGCGATCAGGCGGCGCAACACATCGCGGCGGGGCATTCCGTCTAGCGAGACGATCTGCGGCTTCGCGACGAGATGGTTGTCACACATGGATGGGTCTCCGGTCTCTGGAATCTGCAAGCTCAGCATAGACCGGCCTGGGCGCGAGGCAAAAGCCCCGATGCGCACGCGATTTGCTGGGATTCAGATGACGGCGGCGTCACGGAGCGCGGTTATCGCCGCAGAATCGAGGCCGAGCACCTCGGCCAAAACCTCATCGGTGTGCTGGCCGACGGTATCGGGCGCGGGGCGGCGGATGCTGCCCGGTGTGGCGGAGAGTTTAGGCATGACATTGGGCATGGGGATGCAGCCGAGGCTGGCGTGGTCTTCCCAGTGGATGGCGCCGCGGGCGAGGAATTGCGGGTCGTCCACCATGCCGTCGGGGCGATGGATCGGGCCGGCAGGGACGCCGGCCTCAGCCATGATGGCGTCGACGTCGGCAACCGTGCGCTGGCGCGTCCATTCGCCGATGAGCGTGTCGAGTTCGGCCTGGCGCTGGCCGCGGGCGTTGTGAGTCTTGAAGCGCGGATCGTCTGCCCATTGAGGCTTTCCGATCACTTCGGCAAAGCGCGCGAAGACCTTGTCCTGATTGGCGCCGATGACGATGTCGCCGTCGCTGCAAGGATAGGCGTTGGAGGGTGCGATGCCGGGGAGGATAGAGCCGGATCGTGTGCGCATGTGGCCGCTGGCGCCATAATCGGGCAACAGGGATTCGGTGACCTGCAGGACGGCCTCGTAGAGCGCGCTGTCGACGACCTGCCCTCGCCCTGTCTGCTTCACCTGATGCAGGGCGGCGAGCGCGCCCATACAGCCATAGGTGGCGGCGAGGGTGTCGCCGATCGACAGGCCCATGCGGGCGGGCGGGCGATCGGGCTCGCCGACAAGATAGCGCCAACCGCCCATCGCCTCGCCGACGAGGCCGAAGCCGGCGCGGTCTGAATAAGGGCCGGTCTGGCCGTAGCCGGAGACACGGACGATGATCAGCTTCGGGTTGATGTCGTGGAGCGCGTCAGGCGCCATGCCCCACTTCTCGAGCGTACCTGGGCGAAAGTTCTCGATGAGGATGTCGGACTGCGCAATGAGATCGCGGGCGGTCTGCTGGCCTTGGGGCACGCGCAGGTTGAGCGCGACGGAGCGCTTGTTGCGGGCGATGGTGCGCCACCAGGCGGGCTTTTCGCCCTGCCCCCACTTTCGCATCGGATCGCCCTCGCCGGGCTGTTCGATCTTGATGACGTCGGCACCCATGTCGCCCATCAACTGGCCGCAGAACGGGCCCGCGATGAGCGATCCCATCTCGACGACGCGGAGGCCTTCGAGCGGGCCGGTCATGCGATCGCTTTCGGGAAGCCGCCCGCCCTGCTGACCAGGCCGGGGAGTTTGCGGCCCATCTTTCCGGATAGCCATTGCGCCGTGTCAATCAGGCCGTTGAGGCTGACGCCGGTTTCGACGCCGGAGCGTTGCAGCATGAATTGCACGTCCTCGCTGGCGACGTTGCCGGTGGCGTTGGGCGCGAAGGGGCAGCCGCCTATGCCGCCGATCGCGGCGTCGATGGTTGTCACGCTGGCTTCGCCGCCGGCCCAGACATTGGCGATGGCGGTGTTGCGCGTGTCGTGGAAGTGGAGGCGAACCGGCAGGCCCGGCGCTGCGGCCTTCACGGCAGCCACGAGGGCCTTCACCTGATTGGGCACGCCGACGCCGATCGTGTCTGCGATGGCGATTTCGCGCGGGCCGGCGGTAGCGATCTTTCGCGCGAGATCCGCCACGCGCGACACGGCGATCTCGCCATCGAAGGGGCAGCCGAACGCGACGGAGATGGTCGCCTGCACTGAGCGGCCGTGTTCCTTCGCGAGGCGGATGATCTCGATGGCATCGTCTGCGGTTTCGTCTGCGGTGCGGCCCTGGTTAGCCATGCCGAACCCGTCGCTGGCAGAGACGACCGCGCCTAGTTCATGCACCTGCGTTTCGAGCGCACGGAGGGCACCTCGCTTGTTGAGCACGAGGCCGACATAGGTGACGTCCCTGGAATCGCGCTTCGGCAACGCTGCGCACACGGCTTCCGCGTCGGCCATCTGAGGCACGCGGCCGGGATGGACGAAGCTGGCGACCTCGATGCGGCGCACGCCACTGACCAGCGCGCGCGTGATCAGCTCGACCTTGTCGATGGTCGGGAAGACACCCGGCTCGTTCTGCAGGCCATCACGGGCGGAAACTTCGACGAGTTCGATGTGGTGGGTCATGGCCAATAAGTTGTACTGGCGGGTGTGGTAGTCAACGGTGGATTGAGGACCTGGGGACGAGGGCGCGCTCACCGGCCCGTCTTCACGCGCGCGACAGCCTGTTTCCACGCGGCGAGGCGCTGGTCCCGTTCATTGGTTGCCATCTTCGGCGCGAACTTGCGATCCAGTTGCCAGAGCTTGGCGGCTTCATCGAGGGACGAGAATTCGCCCGCTCCAACAGCCGCAAGGATGGCCGCGCCGAGCACGGTGGTCTCCACATTCCTCGGGCGCACGACCTCAATGCGAAGGATATCGGCCATGAACTGCAGCAGCCAGTCATTGCGAGACATGCCGCCATCGACACGGAGCGTCTGCGGCGCGACGCCGTCCGTAGCCATGGCTTCAAGGAGTTCGGCAGTCTGAAACACGGCGCTTTCTAGGGCCGCGCGGGCGATGTCGGCGATCGTCGAGCCGCGTTGGAGCCCGAGGATGGCGCCGCGAGCATCCGAATCCCAATGCGGCGCGCCGAGGCCTGTGAAGGCGGGAACGAGATGAACACCGGAAGTGTCCTCAATGCTGGCGGCGAGCTCGCCGGCGTGGGCGCCGTCGCGGATGATCTTCAGCTCGTCGCGCAGCCACTGAACGGTGGACCCGGCGGAGAGGATGGAGCCTTCGAGGGCGTAGGTGGTCTGGCCTGCCACACGATAGGCAATGGTGGCGAGGAGGCGTGAGTTCGAGCGTTTGAGTTCGCGACCAGTGTTGAAGACGAGGAAAGCGCCCGTGCCGTAAGTCGACTTGACATCGCCAGCGTTGAAACCCGCCTGCCCCACCAGCGCGGCCTGCTGATCGCCTGCGACGCCGCGAATGGGCAGCGTCGGACCGAACAGGTCGGTCGCACCGTAGTCATCGGCGCTGTCCCTGACTTCGGGCAGCATGCCTGCGGGCACGTTGAACAGGCGGCAGAGATCGTCGTCCCAGCGGCCGGTGCGTATGTCGTAAAGCGCCGTGCGCGAAGCGTTGGTGGCGTCCGTCGCATGGACCTGGCCGCCCGTGAGCCGCCAGATCAGGAAGCAATCGATCGTTCCGGCGGCGAGTTCGCCACGCGCTGCGCGCGCGCGCGCGCCGGGAACGGCGTCGAGGATCCAGCTGATCTTCGAGGCGGAGAAGTATGGATCCAGGACGAGGCCCGTGCGCTCGCTGACCATTGCTTCATGGCCTTGCGCGGCGAGCTCCTGCATGCGCGAAGCCGTGCGGCGGTCCTGCCAGACGATGGCGTTATGAATCGCCTCGCCGGTTTTTCGGTCCCACACCACCACGGTCTCGCGCTGGTTGGTGACGCCGATGGCGACGATCCGTCGGTCACCGAGGCGTTCGACGGTCTGCTCGGCCGTGCGGCGCTGGGTGCGCCAGATCGCTTCAGGATCATGCTCGACCCAGCCGGACTGCGGGAATATCTGAGGGAACTCCTCATGCGCGGAAGCGATCACCTGCCCGTCCAGGCCTATGGCCATGGCGCGGCTGGATGTGGTGCCCTGGTCAAGTGCGAGGATAACGCCTTTGGTCATGCGGGACGCTTGCGCTCAAACTGGATGGTCGCGACGGTCTTGTAGATCGAACGGGCGCGGAGGGTGAAGCCGAACTTCTTCGCGAGCTTGATCGAACGGGAGTTGTCAGGGTCGATCAGGGCGACGAGGCAGGGCGCATTGAAGACCTGTCGCTCCCAGTCCAGCACGGCTTGCAACGCTTCGGAGGCATAGCCACGGCCATGAACCTCCGGCAGCAGCGCCCAGCCGAGTTCGCGATCCTCGCCGAAGCGCGGGTCGATATCACGCCGGGCGTCCATGATGCCGATCTCACCGATCAGCCTGCCGGTCGCTTTTTCCTCGATCACCCAAAAGCCGTGCCCCAACAGTACCCAGGAGCCGGCGTATCGCTGCACACGCTGCCAGACTTCCTCGCCGGTGTAGGCGCGACCGCCGATAAAGCGGGTGACGATCGGGTCGTTCCACATTGGCAGGACGGCGTCGAAATCATCGGCGGTATGCGCGCGCAGGCGCAGTCGTTCGGTCTCGACGATGGGCGCTCGATCAAATCCGCTGGAAGTCATGCACCGGCCCGAGCTTCAGCACGTTTCCGATCGCTTCAAGCGCTGCGCGGCTTTCGTCCAAGAGAAGCGGGTCAGCAAGGTCGGCGGGCGCCAGGCGGTCTCTATAGTGGCGGCGGACGATGGTCTCAAGGGCGCCGATGCGGGCTTCATCGACAAGGCCACGATTGCCGAGAGCAGCGCGCTCCTCGTCGGTAAGCACGACGCGGAGGCGGAGACAGGCCGGGCCGCCGCCGTTGCGCATGGACTGGCGCAGGTCGAAATAGTGCGCCTCGCGGATCGGGCCGTTGGTCGCGAGCACGCGATCGACGAAAGCCTTTGCGCGGGGCGTTTCCTCGACCTCGTGCGGCAGGATCAGCGCCATCCCGCCGGAGGGAAGCGTCAGAATCTGCGAATTGAAGAGGTAGGACTTCACGGCTTCGGAAAGCGTGAGTTCGTCTTCCGTCGCCTCGAGCAGGACAGGGTCGAACCCCTTGCTGGAGCAGGCGCGCTTGAGGGCTTCGAGGAAGGACTCGCGCTGTTCGAAGGCCCGTGCGTGGAACATCAGCACGGGGCCATTGGAGACGGCGACTACGTCGTTGTGGAAGGCGCCGCCGTCGATGGCGATCTTCGACTGTTGTGCGAGCAGCGCACCGCCGCCGGCCCAGAGCTGGTGCTGCGAGGCGACGATGTGGCTGGCTTCCATTGCCTGCCGCGCGCTGAAGCCGCCATGCCCGTCCCTTGCGAAAGCGGACTTGCCGTAGACGAAGATTTCGAGCCCGCGCTCGCCATGAGACCGCGCGAGGCGGCAGTGGTTGGCCGCGCCCTCGTCGCCGAAGGTGTGAAACGGAACGGCGTCGTGGACATTGAAGTGTCTGTCGCTCGCAAAGATGGCGCCCAGAACACGCGTGGTGGTGTCAACCTCGAGCGAGCGGTGGAAGTGGGATGATAGATTGGCGGGCGTGAAGTGGACCTTGCCGTCGCCAGTGTCAGCCGACGGCGACACGGTGGCCGCATTGGCGGTCCACATGCAGGACGCGGACGAGACGTTGGCAAGGAGCAGCGGATTGGCGCGCGCGGCAGAGACCAACACCTCCGCGTCGCGGCCAGCAAAGCCCATCTTGCGGAGGCTGGGGACGTGAGGCCGTTCGTGCGGCGGCAGCGCGCCCTGCACGAGTCCCATGCGCAGAAGCGCGCGCATCTTGGACAGACCCTGCAGCGCTGCTTCGCGCGGGTTGGAGACCTTGCCCTCATTGCTTGCCGAGGCGAGGTTGCCCTGAGCCAGACCGCCATAATTGTGCGTGGGGCCCACGAGACCGTCGAAGTTGATTTCTGTCGCACTCATGGGCGTAACCCCACGATGGCTTCATCATCCTTGACAGCGCCCGGAGCGATGAGGCTGGCCATGGGCCAGGCGGCGTAGTCGGCCGCGTAGTAACCGGCAGGGCGGTGGTTGCCCGACTGGCCGACGCCGCCGAAAGGCGCGGAGCCCGACGCTCCCGTGGTCTGGCGGTTCCAGTTGAGAACGCCCGCGCGAACCTCGGATTCGAAACGGCGGAAGAGATCGGCGCTGTCGGAGATAAGGCCGGCGGCGAGGCCGAAGTTTGTGTTGTTGGCCTCCTCGAGGGCAGCTTCGAAATCAGGAACGCGAATGACTTGAAGGAGGGGGCCGAATATCTCCTCGTCTATCCTATGATCAACCGCAGTGACATCGAGAATTCCAGGAGAGACGTAGGCGGGTCCGGCCGTCATTGGACCGCAAAGTTCCCAAGGGCGGCCTCCTGCGTTGAGAAGCGCAGACTGCTTCTCAAACACGGCCGCCGCTGCTTGTGCGGAAATCAACGGCCCCATAAATGGTTGTGGATCGCCGTCGGGAGCCCCGACAAGCAGCCTGCGCACCATCTCACGCAGGGCGTGAAGTACCCTTGTCCCATCTTCACTGTCGCCAACGATAAGTCGGCGAGCACAGGTGCAGCGCTGGCCGGATGTGATGTAAGCTGATTTGACTATCAGCTTCGCGGTCGAGTTCAGGTCTCCCGCATCCCACACCACCAGCGGATTGTTGCCGCCGAGTTCGAGGGCGACGATCTTTTCCAGCTTGCCGCCGAGCGCGCGGTGGATCGCCCTGCCTGCCGGCAAGCCGCCGGTGAAGAGGATGCCGTGGACGTTGTCGTGCGCGACGAGTTGCTCTGCGGGCGTTCTTGCGCCTTGAACCAGATTCATCACGCCAGGCGGGATACCCGCTTCTTCCCAGAGCCGGACAGTGAACTCGGCGACTTCAGGGGTCTGCTCGGATGGCTTGAAGATAACCGTGTTGCCCGCGATCAGCGCGGGCATGATGTGGCCGTTGGGCAGATGGCCCGGAAAATTGAACGGGCCGAGCACGGCCATGACCCCGTGTGGATGGTGGCTGATGCGCGCGATGAAGGCGCCGGCGGGAGCTTCTTTCGTGGGGGTGCGTTCTTCGTAAGCTTTTACTGAAAGCTCGGCCTTGCCGACCATGGCGACGGCTTCGGTGGCGGCGTCCCACAGGGGCTTGCCAGTGGCGCGAGAAATGACAGCGGCCATGTCGGCCTTGCGCGCATCGACCCGTTTCGCGAAAGCGCGGACGATCGCAATCCGGTCGGCGATCGGACGGCGACGCCAGGTGGGAAGCGCCGCGTTCGCGGCGGCGGCGGCGGCGTTGACGTCCGCTTGGCTGGCCTCGGCACCCCTCCACGATTCAGAGCCGTCGGCGGGAGATATTGATGAGAACGACTGGCCGCCGCCCATCTGCCAGCGGCCACCGATCAAGCATTCGCCTGTGAAGGATGGGAGGCTCATGCGCGCGAGCCCTTCAGCCGGTAGACCAGAACATCGTCGCTCTCGCCCACGCCGATACGGCAGAGAAGTTCGGCGGGGTCGTCCTCGCGCGCGAACTGCGTGACCGAGAACTGGCCAATGCCTGGATTGGCGATCAGTCCGACATTTGGGCGGAGGTTGACGACGAACTCGGAGCCCTTCATGCGACGCGCTTCGCGGACGGTATCGAGTTGGTCGATGAAGGCCTCGACCGTGGGGCCCGCGTCAAAGATGTCTACAACATCGTTGTAGCGAAAGCCCTGTGACTTCAGCATCGCGAGCGCGGGCTCGGCGTCCGGATGCGGACGGGCGATCACGTTACGCGCTGCATCGGGCAGCAACGAGACATAGATCGGATAGCGCGGCATCAGGTCTGCGATGAAGCGGTGGTCGCGGGCGCTGAGTGTGTCGGCCTTGCGGTATTCCATGTGGAAAAACTTGGAACCGACAGCGTCCCAGAATGGCGATGTGCCCTGCGCGTCGGTGAATCCCCGGATTTCGGCCATTGCCTTGGGGCCGAAGCGGATCGGATCGGCGGCAATCAGCATGAGACGCGCGAAGGACAGCAGGCGTCCGCGACCGCCGCCGCGCGCCTTACGCTCGATGAATAGTGTGCCGAGCTCACTGTCACCGTGGTAGTCGTTGACGAGGAACAGAAGATCCAGTTCGACCTTCACGCCAAGTTCGGGCGAGACCTTCGCGTCGCGAGAGATGCGGTAGGAATAGAATGGGCGCTCGACGCCCAGATTGGTGAAGATGCTGGCAGTGCCGAGCAGTTCGCCGTCCTCCTCCATCACGAGGAAGTAGCATTCGTTGTGCGGCGCAATCGACGGGCGGGCAAATGCAGTGAGCGAGCGCTCGATGCGCGCGGCCATTGCATCGCGCGAGGACGGCATGGTGAGCATGCCGGGATCGACGCGCGCGATCATCGCCGCGAGATTCTCAAGGTCCGTGCGGTTGGCCGGGCGAACGATCACTTTGCTCATATCGCTGGCTTAGCTCCCGGCGGCGAACTGCGCCAGAGTCTCCTGCCCAAAGAGCTCCACGGCTGCGCGAAGATCCTGCGGGCTGACGCCGCGGCCTGTGGCGCGGACATAAAAGCGGTCCTCGACGAGGCGGCCATAGCTGCCGGACTGGGATGCCTCGTTCCAGTCTTCGACGATGATGGCGTCACCCGCGCGACGGCGGCGGGAATAGCCGTCGGCGGTTTCGCGGTCGAATTCGGACGTGCTCACGCCACCGAAGCCGATCGCTTGCGCGATCGATGGCGAGTAGACGACTTGGAGCGAGAGGCTGGTTGCGCCGCCACGGTATTCGGCTTCGAGCCGAACAGTGCGCTGGCCGGGCAGGCCTGTTCGCTCGACGCCCGCGGCAACGCGGTCGAGACCGGCCAGCCGCGCGGGAGCGGCGCCCCGGAGGTCGCCATTGCTCACCTGCCCGCCGCCGCCCGGACGGAGCATGCCAGTGGAATCGGGTGGAGCCGCTTCAGGGCCACGGAGGACGGGCGCGTCGGATTGTTCGAGGAATTGCAGGCGCGGGAATTGAGGGAAGGGATTGCCACTAGGGCCGGCGGCCAGCATCGCCGCCATGCCAACGACTAGCGCCACGCCGATCGCGGCGAAGATGACGACGATGGAGTAATTCACAGACGATTTTGGCGGCGGGTGCATCACGCGGGGCACGCCGAGAAACAGCAGGTACAGGCTGTAGCTGGCACCGAGCAGTGCAAACACTTGCAGCGCGGGCCAGGCGGCAAGCACGCCCGCCACCATGGCCGCGGTAATCGAGTAGGCCGAGACCTTGAAGGCCTGGCGATAGCTTCGCTGCGTCCCGAAGCGCGGGGCGAGCCAGTCGATTATGTGTGCGAAAGCGAAAACTGCGGCGATCGTCAGCCCGAAGAAGATAAAGGCAGACAGGAGCACGCTGACGATCGGCGCGCGGTGCCAGTCTCCGCCCGCCTGCACGCCGACGACGGATAGGGCGATGATGATCGCGATCGCAGGAATGGCCGCCAACGGAGCGACGTAACGGAGTGTCAGGCGGCGGGGGTCCGCCTCCTCGCGGTCGATCGCCTCCCAAGCGGGGCCCGGCGTCAGCAGCAAGGCTTTCACCCTTGCAATCAGCGCGAGCATGCGGGTGCCTTCTCGATCATTTCGCCAGCCTAACTGGGACCGCGACCGTTTCAAATGCTTGCCGTTAGGCGGAATTTTTCGCAAAGCGACAATCCGGCCCACTGGCGAGTCGCCCGCGACCTGTATATGGAGGCAGGAAACTTGCGAGTTTCGCCCTAGGACGGAGGCCTTCGCATGGACGCGGTCGCGACCCATGACCTGCCCTCAAACCACGAGCCTGCCAGGCGCGAGCCGACGGCGGACGAGAAGCGGCTGACCTTCTGGGCGCTGATGATCGTTTTCCTGCTGAGCGCGCTGGACCAGACGATCGTGTCCACGGCGATGCCAACAATCATCCAGCAGCTCAACGGGCTGGAACTGTATGCGTGGGTGACGACAAGCTACCTGCTCACCTCAACGGTCATGGTGCCGATCTGGGGGAAGCTGGGCGACCTCTACGGCCGGAAGCTCATCCTGCTGATCGGGATTGCAATCTTCATCGGCGGCTCGGCGCTGTGCGGGCTGGCGGGGGAGTTTGGCGAATTGCCCGTCCTGGGCGACGGGATGATGCAGCTGATCATCTTCCGGGGCATCCAGGGCATCGGCGGCGGGGCGCTGTTCACCACCGCTTTCGCAACCATCGGCGATCTTTTCCCTCCCCGCGAGCGGGGGAAATATGCCGGCATGTTCGGCGCAGTGTTTGGGCTTGCAAGCGTTGTCGGGCCGATCGTTGGCGGGTACTTCACCGACAATGGCACGGCGACCATTGGTGGCGTCGAAATCGCGGGCTGGCGCTGGTGTTTCTACATCAACCTGCCGACGTCGCTGATCGCGCTGGCGATGATCTGGTTCAAGATGCCCAACCTGGGCCACACCGGAGGTGGCAAGATCGACTGGTTCGGCGGCGTATTCGTCGTGATTTCGATCGGAGCGCTGATGCTGGCGCTGACGATGGGCAATGAAAGCGGCTGGCTGCACCCCAACGTGCTGTCGCTGTTTGCCATCTCGATTGCGACCGGCGCGGTATTCATCTGGATCGAGAGCAAGGTTTCCGAGCCTATCCTGCCGCTGGCTCTTTTCAGCATACGCGCGTTCTCGACGTCGACGATTGCCTCCTTCGTGATCGCGATGGCGTTCATGGGGACGGTGATCTACATGCCGCTCTACCTGCAGCTGGGCCTGGGATTCCAGGCAACAAACAGCGGACTGTTGCTACTTCCGCTGATGGCGGGACTGATCATCGCGGCGACGCTGTCGGGCCGCCTGGTGACAAAGACAGGAAAGTACAAAGAGCTGATGCTCGGGGGAGCCGTGCTGCAGTTCATCGGCATCCTGCTGATGGCTCAGCTCGGGCCGGACGCTCAGGAATGGGACGTGATCTGGCGGCTGTTCGTGCTGGGCGTCGGGCTTGGACCGTCGCAGAGCCTGTTCAACATGGTCTCGCAGAGCGCGGCGCCAATGCGCCAGATCGGTGTGGCCACATCGACAACGATGTTCCTGCGCCAGTGCGGCGGGATGATCGGCGTGTCGATCTTCGGCGCACTTCTGCTGGCACACATTTCAGACGCCATCGGCAAGCTGATGCCGGGTGCCAAGATCGATCTCGGCGAGATGCAGCGCATGGCGATGATGGCGTCGGAGACCGGCGCGCCCGTCCCTGCGGGCATGAAGGACTTCATCGCCAAAGCCATTTCGGATGCGATGAGCTACATCTTCACGGGAAGCCTGCTGATCGTGGCCGTGGCTTTCGTGGCGATCCTGTTCATCCCTGTGATCACGCTTCGCGGTCGCGGTCCGAGCGCGACGGACGCGGCTGCCGACCAGTCACCGACGATTGCGCCAAGCGATGCCGCGGGCGCGAAGGGTCTGGCCCGGAGCGATGCCGTCTAGCGAACCAAGCGATAGAGGCTGAGCGGCGACGCGCCGAGATCGACCGGCTGAAGCCAGTCGGGATGCTCTCCCCGCCCCAGAATCGCAGAGAGGGTTTCATCTGCGGCAATGCCTTCGGCGCCGTTGCGAGCGTAGAAAGATGTTTCGGGCGCGGCTTCGCATACGAGCACATAGTCCGCCGGGGACGCCTCAACGATTGCGCGGGCGCGCTCAGGCGACGATCGCAGCGCGTCGATCGCGGTCATCGTGCCGGTGATGTTGCGATGATAGGGGCCGGACAGGACGCTGTGGTCAGTCCACAACAGCACGCCCGCGCCGAGTGCGAACTGGTTCAGCATCACGCCAGACGGCGCGATTGCGAGTGACCGGAATGCATCCGGCGTCGTGCAGGCTTTCGAACCAGCAACGCGGGAGTCATAATCCTGCAGGACTGAACGGTTTGTGAGACGCGCCTGCAGCGCTTCGCCGGCACTTGCCCATGCTGCGGCGGCAGATCCGGCAGCGATGCCGGCAAAGGCCAGGGCGCGCACGGCAGTGGCTTTCGCGCGATACTCGCGACGCGCAACGGCCACGGCCCATGCGCCGAAGGGTATGGCGAACGCGGTCGCGAAGATCGTGCCGCGGATTTGCCATGCGAGAATGACCCATCCCATCAGAAGGAAGCCGAGCACGATCCAGCCCGTTGGCTGGCGCCAGTGGCGGCGCAGGTAGAATGCGGCGGCGACAAGTCCGGCGAAGGCGGCGCCTGCGATGGACAACAACATGCCCGGATCGTCGGCGAAAAGTGTGGTGAGCGAGCGCGTTTCAGAGATCTGCGCCATCCAGAGTGTGTTCATGTCGTCGCCGAGCGCGGAGTAACCGCCGCTGAGGCATTGCGGGAACAAGCTAATCAGCGCAACGCCGCCCACGAGGCCGAGCGCAGAAGCAACGCCGAGTCGATGCCACAAAGTGGCCACGGCGCGGGCGGGGACACGGGTGAGCGCGGTGGCAATGCCGCCCGCCATCAGTCCAAGACCGAGGAAGGGCGCCCCCATGGCGTCGCAGACCCTTGCCCCCCAGTCAGCAGGCGGAACGAGCGCGATAAAAGCAACAAGAGACATGGCTGACAGGCCGATGCCGAGGCGGGCAAGGCCAGCGCGGTAGTGCTGCGGATGCAGCGACCAGAGCACTCCGACGATGAGGAGCCCGGCCAGGACCAGCGGCACAGCCTCTGCCGCTGTCGCCATGGCGACTCCCAGCGCCGCGCCGGCCCACAGGGCAACGCACGGTTGGTCACGCATGCGGAGCAGCCCCCAAACACTGGCAAGCACGAGCACGAGAATGACGTTGTGATGGTCGAAGGAGCCCGGCGCGAATTTTTCCGTGACGGGGAGCGCAAGCGCCGCGACGATCGCCGCCGCCCATTGCGCCTCGCGCTTCAGCCCTTCCGCCAAACCGAGTTCGCCGCCTATGCGGACAGCGAAGAAGGTGAAGGCACCGAGCAAACTCAATGGCCAAACGAACGCCATCGCGATTTCGGCATTCACCTGACCTACGAAGGTCGAAAGCAGCGCGATTGGTGCCGCGAGCATTGCGTCGATCCATTGGGCCCAGTGCATAGGCGTGCCGACCGGAGGATTGAGGCGATGCTGGACATTGTCGAACCAGCCTTGGCCGGCGAGCATGTCGCGGACGCGGACCAGGCGCATGGCGTTGTCTGGCTCGGCGAAATCCTGGCTGATCGCCCCCATGCCGGCTCCGGCGATCAGGATTATCGCAGCCGTCGCCCAGCCGACGAGCCAGGCCCGGTTGTCGTTATGGTCGCTTTGAAAGGTCATGCCGCCCGCTGGTCGTCGAAATTCAGGGCAAGTTAGCAAGGCCGGCTTAAGTATTCGCAAAACGGCGGTTTCTGGAGGATTCCGGAAATCTGTCGCAGTCCCGTCACCTTTGCCGCAATCAAACAGAATGACCGCCATACGGCGAACGCCGCCCGATTTCACAACTGCAATCAAGCGGGGACACGAACCCGCGAGTCGGCCGCCAACACCACCGATCCCCGGAAGGGCGCGCGGCCTGGAGGGAACCATGAGCATCCGTAACGTCGCGCGTTTCAGCATTCTGTCGGCCATCGCGCTGGCCGGGGCCGGCGCTGCGAACGCCGATGTCTTTCTCAAAGTGACGTCGCTGCAAGGCGGCGCGGTGCAACGCGGCTTCGAAGGCCAGATCGAGCTGAGCGGCGCCACAATGAGTGTGTCGAGTTGGACCGCGCCTGACCCGAGCGGCCTCGGCGACACCGTCCGTACAGCGTCGGTATCCCCGATCTTCATCACGAAGTCGCCGGACCGCGCCTCGCCAAAACTCACATCCTACGCCGTTGAAGGCATGCCGCTCGGCCGCATCGAGATCACGTTCACGGACGCCGCAACCCAGGCCGTGACGTCGCGCTGGATCCTGGATGGGGCTGAAGTGCGCAGCATCAGTCTCAACCCGGACCCCATGAACAGCAGCAAGCCGGTGGAGACGGTGGAAATCGGCTACGCCACGATGACCTACCAGTACTTCGACCCGGCGAGCAAAACCGGTCGCCCCGCGGAAGAGGTCAAGTTTGCGGCACCGGAAGAACAACTTTTCCCCTATGATCAGGGCTGCCACTAATCATCTGTAAACCCGACAGAAGGCCGGCGCGCTCCGACACGCGCCGGCCGATTCACCTGGACCTAACCTATCCCTGCTAGCGCTATGGCCGTTGCGGGAGGATTACGTCCGATGGCCAAGGCCGCGTTCCACAAGAACCAGAAAGTGTTCGTGAAGCCTGTCGGCACGTGGGCCGTCGTCGAGCAGGTTCTGCCGCAATGGGTCAAGGGGCTCGATGAGCCCCTGAAAGTTCACTACGATGTCGGCCTCGGTCGAGAATTCTCGGCGAGCGAGCTGGTTGCCGACAAGTCCGGCGCACCGGTAGATGATGTAGCGATGCTCGACAACTGGCAGATAAACCGCGCGCGCAATCGCTGGAAAGATACGGAAGACACGACAAGCCACCCCTATCCCGGCACGTTCCCGGTGGTGACAACCGACGAGAAGAATTGGGGCGGCTGGCGCGTGCCTAGCGCTGAATACGATCGCGACCCGGAGCGGATCGAGTTCCAGGCCCGGATCATCCAATCGTCCCCGCAGCTGATGCAGATTGCTCAGGCCCTGGCCAAATTCGGTCACCACTTTTCGGACGACATGCCGGCGGAGCTTCTCGATCTTTCCAAGAAGTCGACGATGCTGCTGCGCCGCATCCACGACCGCGCCGGCGACCTGTCCATTCCGGCGCAGGCGGCGGAATAGTTCGGCTCTGCAGCTAGGCCCCTGCTGGCGCCCCTTTATCTTGGGCGCAAACCCTGTAGGCATTCTCGGGCCGCAGCTTTTCGTGCGGCGTGACTTGCCGAGCAGCCGACCATGCGCACCGAAACGCCGCCTCCCGTGAGGCTTGCGGACTACCAGCCCTTCCCGTTCCGGATCGACAGCGTGTGGATGCTGTTCCGTCTCCATCCCTCCGACACGCGGGTGGTGACGGAACTCAGCGTGAGACGCACCGGCACCAAAGACGCGCCGCTGCGGCTGGATGGAGAGAAACTCGCGCTGAGGTCCGTCAGGTTGAACGGCGTCGCGCTCGGGATCGATGACTACGTGGCCGACGAGGAAAGCCTGACAGTGTTCAGGCCAGGCGATGTGTTCAGGCTCGAAATCGAAACCGGCATTTCACCGGAGACCAACACAGAGCTTTCGGGACTTTATGTCTCGAGCGGCCGCTTCTGCACACAGTGCGAGGCCGAAGGCTTCAGACGCATCACCTACTATCCCGACCGGCCAGACGTGCTTGCGCCGTTCTTCGTGCGCATTGAAGCGGACAGGGTGAAACACCCCTATCTGCTTTCCAATGGCAACCCGACCGCCAAGGGCGATCTCGAAGGAGGGCGGCACTTTGCGGAATGGACAGATCCTCACCCCAAGCCGTCCTACTTATTCGCGCTGGTCGGTGGCGCGTTCGATGTGCTGAGCGATGATTTCACCACGATGTCGGGACGACCGGTGAAGCTCTCGATCTTCGTCGAGACTGGCGATGCGCCCCGAGCGGCCTACGCCATGCGCTCGCTCAAAGAGTCGATGAGGTGGGATGAGGAGGTATTCGGCCGCGAATACGACCTCGACGTATTCCAGATCGTCGCCGTGCGTGACTTCAACTTCGGCGCGATGGAGAACAAGGGTCTGAATATCTTCAACTCGTCCTACGTTCTGGCCGACGGCAAGACCGCGACGGATGCAGACTTCGAAGCCATCGAAAGCATCGTGGCGCATGAGTATTTCCACAACTGGACCGGCAACCGGATCACTTGCCGCGACTGGTTCCAGCTTTGCCTGAAGGAGGGCCTGACGGTCTATCGCGACCAGGAGTTCACGAAAGCGATGCGCTCGCCGGCCGTGGCCCGGATCAAGGAGGTTATACGTCTGCGCACGCGGCAATTCCCTGAGGATGCGGGCCCGCTCGCTCATTCGGTTCGGCCCGATCAGTACGCGAGGATCGATAACCTCTACACGGCCACGGTCTACGAGAAGGGCGCGGAGCTGATCCGGATGCTGCGCCTGATGATCGGCGACGCCGCGTTCTTCGCGGGCATGACTCAGTATTTCGACACGATGGACGGCACCGCTGCCACGATCGAGGACTTCGTCGCGTCCTTCGAACCGCACACGTCGCACGATTTGCAGGCCTTCTCGCGCTGGTACGCGCAGGCGGGTACGCCTGCTGTGAACGCCCATGGATTTTACGATGCGGCGAGCAAGCAATATCGCCTGACGATGACGCAGTCGGTTTCTCCGACACCGGGCCAGCCGAACAAGACGCCCGTGCGCATGCCGATGCGCGTCGCGCTGTTCGACGACAATGGCGCAAAGCTCGAGACACGGCTCGACGGCGGCGCGGCGTCACAGAACCATGTCGTGCTGCTTGAGAAGGTATCGAACACGTTTGTCTTCTCGGACGTCGCCTCGCCGCCGCGCCCGTCGCTTAATCGCGGATTCTCAGCGCCTGTCCGGCTCTCAGATGACCTGTCCGAAGGTGATCGGGCCGCGCTCGCCGGCGTGGACGACGATCCGTTCGCACAATGGGAGGCGCTGCAATCCATCGCGCGGCCGCTGATCCTCGACGCAGTGCGCGCCGGCGACGAGGCACCGGACCGCCAGAGACTGGACGCGTTCGTTACATCGCTGGGCAATTCCGTGCGTCGCGCTGCGCCCGCCGACCCGGCCTATGCGGCACTGCTGCTCTACCTGCCGACCGTGGGCGAGCTTGTGATGGATGTGCGCGAGGCGGATCCGGGCGCGATTCACGAGGTGCGTCTCGCCGTGCGTGTTGCGAGTGCCACGGCCATGGAATCACTTCTGCTTGGCGTGCTGGCAAAAGTCGAGCCGGCGACGTTCGATCCGTCGGCTGCGGCAGCCGGACGCAGAGCGCTTCGTGCCTCGGCGCTTTCGTTGCTGTCGACGCTAGGCGACAGTCACGAGATGCTGATCACGCGCGCTTATGAAGCAGCATCGACAATGACGGAGTGTCTCGCCGCGCTGACGGCGCTGTCCAACATCGAAACCGCAGCGTTCGACAGGGCGCTGGCCATTTTCGAGGCGAAATGGACGACTTCCCCGCTGGTGATGGACAAGTGGTTCGGCATTCAGGGCATGTCAGTGCGGACTGACCTCCGCGACCGGATCCAGAAGCTGATGGCGCGCGCGGATTTCGACCTGCGCAATCCGAACCGCGTGCGTGCGCTGGCGGCCTCGTTCGCGATGAGCAATCCCGTTGCATTCCACGCGGCCGATGGCTGGGGTTATCGTTTTCTCGGCGACCTGATCCTGAAGGTCGATCCGCTGAACCCCGCCCTGTCGGCGCGGCTATCGACAGCGTTTGAGAGCTGGCGCTCCTTCAGCGCGGAGCGCCGCACGCACGCGCGTTCGGAACTGAAGCGGCTTTCCGAGGCCGGACTGTCGCGCAACGCCCTCGACATTGTCGGTCGCGCCCTCGCGGAGCCCGCCTAAGCCTCTGACCGGAATCGATTTTTCCGGATCAAGGCCGTCGCGGACTATCGTTAACCGATGGCTAACGCCCCGCGCCTAGCGTTCAATCTGCCTTGATGTGACTGGCGGGCGGGAATGTCGGCTACGACGGAAAATGGAACCAGGTTTCGCGATTTCGCGTTTGCCGCGGCCGACCTCATGGTCGCGGCGGATGCGAGCGGCCGCATCATCGATGCCGAAGGCGACGCCACACTTCTGTTTCATCCCACGGCCGACAGGCTGATCGGCCGCAACGCGATCGAGTTGATCAGCGGCGCAGAGGGCAGCCGGCTGCGCGAGGAACTCTGGGCGCTCGGGCCGGGGCGCCGCGTTTCGTGGGAAGACCCGTCATCGATGGAGGGCGGACGACGCATCGTCGTCCAGCGCAGCACGGTCTCTCCCAACAGTTTCAGTTTCGCCATTTCGCGCATGCCCAACTCCACGCGGATAAGGGCGGAGCGAGCCGACGAAATCCTCGCCGAGCGGTTCCGCGACGCGGTGATGAATGGCCGGCTGATGGCGGCGAGGCAGCCAGTCGTGGAGACCCGCACCGGCGCTGTGAGTCATTACGAGATCCTCGCGCGCTTCGCCGGCGAGGACTCGCCGGTCGGAATGATCATGGCGGCGGAGAAGAGCGGCCAGATCGCCCATCTCGACTACATCATGGTGAGTGCTGCCGCCGCGCAACTGGAAGTGAGGACCGACCCCGCCTACCGGCTTGCAGTGAACATTTCGGGAGAGTCACTGCAGCGGCTCGACGTCATCCGCGAACTCTGCGCCGTAATCTCGGGGCACAAATTCGAGCGCAGCCGGCTCATTATCGAGGTCACGGAATCAGCCCATATCAGCGACATTGAAACGGCGGCGCGCGCGGTGAGTCTTCTGCGCAGCATCGGTTGCGGCGTGTCGCTGGATGATTTCGGCGCGGGTTCGGCCTCGTTTGGCTACCTGCGCGCTCTGGATGTGGACGGGTTGAAATTTGACGGAAGCTTCCTCCAGGCGACCGAGACGAACAAGCGCGGACTCGCCCTGATGCGCAATGTGGCGCGCATGTGTGCGGAACTGGGGATCAGTTCGGTCGGCGAGCGCATCGAGACGGAATCGGACCGTCGTCTGCTGATCGAGGCGGGCGTTACGTATGCGCAGGGCTATCTTTATGGCCGCCCGATAATCGACGAGAGCTTTTTTGCACGCGGGCCCCGGGCGCTCCGCAGCGCAGCATAGGCGCGGGCTTATGGAACGGTCGCTAGCAAAACTCAAAGTCCTGGTGGTCGACGACAACCAGCACATGACTAACATCGTGAAGACGATCCTGCGCGGCTTCGACGTCAAGGATCCGTTCGATGCGCAGAACGCCGATGAGGCGCTTGAGCTGTTACGGTCGCAACCCATCGATCTCATCGTCCTGGACTACGCGTTGGAGTTGATCGACGGGTGCCAGCTGACGCGGATGATCCGAACCGGGATCGACAGCTCGCACACCTTTGCGCCGATCATCATGCTGACCGCTTACGCCGAGCGGTCCAAGGTAGAGGCCGCGCGCGACGCCGGCGTCACAGAGTTCTGCGCCAAGCCCGTGACCGCAACCGAGCTCTACAGGAAAGTCTGCGCCGTGATAAACACGCCGCGCTCGTTCATTAGGACCCCGATATATTTCGGACCCGACCGGCGGCGGCGTAGCAATGACAACTATGGCGGCGAAGAGCGCCGCGAAAGTCTGTTCGGACCTCGTGCGGCGGCCTAGGCTGGGGGCCATCACCGCGCTGCGGCTTAGCGCCTGATGGCTCACAGTTAATGCCGCGTTAACCCTTTCGCAGCGTTTCGACTCCAGAACTGGTGAGTCGAAATATTCGGGGGTTGAAGGTGGCGACGAAGCCCAGGCTGGGCATCAAGGCGCGGGTTTCCGCGCCGCCTACCAAACCGCGCAGCGCGGTTCCCCTCGGCATGCTCAGCTTGCTGATGCTGGCGTTTGGTGGGTCGCTGGCGCTGAAGGCGTTCGAGGAGCGCCAGTTCGCCGACAGCGCCGTCCTGGCGCAGCAAGCGCGGGAAGCGGAATCGCTCGCCGGCCATGTGCGCGCGGACCTGACTGCCTCCCGCGCCCGTATGGAAGGACTTCTGCTCACAGGGGCCTCTCTGGAGGCCATTCGACGCGGTGTGGAATTCGAAGCCGTTGCGGAACGCGAGCCGCCCGCGGGCGGATGGGCGCAGCTGGCCGACAAGAGCGGCGTACGCGTGTTCGCCACGAACGCACAGGGCCGCTGGGTATCCGGACTTCGCACAAAGGAATCGATCGTTCCCGAAGCTCTCGCGGGACGAAAATTCCATCTCGTACCGTCGGACGGCAGCCCGATGGAGTCGCGTTTCGAAACCGTGGACTTAGAGCGCTCGGCGGTCGCCTGTGCTCCGGTGGAGGGTGCCGGCATCTCCGCTTGCGTCTTTCGGGCAGCGCCATTGTTCGGCGTGGGCGACCTAAACCGGCTGATGATCTACGGCCTCCTCCTTACGGCGCCTCTTCTGGCCGTATTCGGGCTGGTCAGCGTGATCCGGCGCGTGGAGCGCGAGAAACATGATGCGGAAGCAGGACTCGCCGGTTCGCCAGCGCGATTGGCGGCGTCTGAATGGCGCAGCTTCGAAGTTAGCGGAGTGTTCGGCCTCTGGCGCTGGGACCCCGCAGCACAGCTGTTGACGATAGGGCCGGAGGCCTGCGCGCTGGTCGGCGCCAACCATGATGGCGCGATGACACTGGACGAATTTGTATCAGTGGTGAACGAGGATGCCCGCCGCCGTGTTCGCGACGCCCTCGAAAATCCGGGCGGCGGCCGACAGATCAGCGTTTCCTTTCAGGGCGTCGGTCGGGCAGCCGGTCGCCACTTTGAACTCATGGGCGGCGTCGCCGGTGGCGTATTCTCCGGCGCCATTCTCAATGTCACTGACCGGGTGCAGGCCCATATGGTATCGCGGCGCGCTGAGGCGCTGGCGCGCACAGCGCTGGACGCTCACCCCGGCCCGTTTGCGCTTTGGGACAGCCGCAAGCGCCTGACACACTGGAACGCCGCCTTCGCGCGCGTCTTCAATCTCGACAAGGACGTCGCGCAGACCGGGGCATCCTACGATCTCGTTATGGCGGAGCTAGCCAAGTTCGTGCGTGTGGAAAGGCCGCTGGGCGATGACGCCAACGCCCGGGAAATGCTTCTACTGTCGGACACCTGGCTCCGACTTGTCGATCGCCGGACATCATCCGACGGTCTCATCACCGTGGGCGTCGATATCAGCGCCCTGAAACGTCAGGAATCCAACCTGCAGCGCAGCGAACGACGCCTGCGGTCCATGGTGGAGGAATTGCAGCGCGCGAAGGGACAGGCGCAGGAGCTTGCCGAGAAGTACTCGGAGGCCAAGGCTCGCGCCGAGCGCGCCAGCCAGGCCAAAGGGGCCTTCCTCGGCAATATGGGTCACGAACTCCGCACGCCCCTGAATCATATCAACGGCTTCGCCGAGATGATGGCCAACGAGATCTACGGGCCACTCGGCAGCGAACGCTACAAGGAGTATGCCGAAGTCATCATGCAGGCTGCCAAGCATCTCGAAGAGATGATCAACGACATCCTCGACATGTCGAAGTTTGAGGCTGGCAAGATGCGGCTGTCCGCGGCGCGGATCGATCCGGTCGACGCCGTTGATGGCGCCGTGAAGCTCTCGCGGCGGCGCGCGGCGGATCGCGAAGTGGCGCTGATATTCGATCCTGACGATGATGTGCCGGACATCACCGGCGACCATCGCGCCATCAAGCAGATGACGTTCAACCTCATCACAAACTCGATCAAGTTCACCGATCCAGGCGGCGAAATTCGGGTTACCGTGACCGAGGAGGATGGTTCGGTCGCGATCCGCGTGAAGGACAACGGGATCGGCATTTCGCCCGAAGATCTGCCGCGTCTGGCGCAACCCTTTGAGCAGGTGAACTCCCCCGAGTCCAAGGAACGGAACATCCGCGGCACCGGACTCGGTCTCGCGCTGACAAAATCATTCGCAGAGATGCATGGCGGCCGGATGTTGATCGAGAGCGAGCTCGGCAAAGGGACCCAGGTTTCGATCTTCCTGCCGATCGCCAATGCGTCACCGGGCGCTGGCGCTGCGCCTCCACGCGCGCCAAGTCATGAGACGGCCTGAGCCGTAACCTGCTAGTTTGATCGTGGCGCAGCGCCGAGCGACTTTGGCGGCGAGGCTCCCGAGCCTTCCGCAGGCGCGCCGTCCTTTGCTTTCTCATCGTCGGCGCGTTGCATCCGTGCATTGAACGGCGTCAGCAGCCCCACGGCGGCGGTTGCGCGCGCCTCACGCGGCATTTTTCCGAGATGGCTGATCAGGATGTCTTCGGCCGCCTCCTGCAACCGGTTCTCGCGCAGCTGGAACAGCGCGACGGCGTCACGCAGCTTCGTCTCATCGAACGGCTCCTCGAAAGCCGCGTCGTAGACCCGCCTGCCAGCATCGCTGAGACGCTCGCGCTCGTCGCTCATCGCAACCCAGCGTTGGCGCAACTCCTGACGAAGCGCGGTGCGATCACCTTCCGGAAGCTGCTTCCAGGCCGCGTTCACGACGTCTGACGTGGGGCCGTAACGTTCGAGCTGCATCTGGACGGTCGGCTCGCCAGGCTGAGGCGGGCTGAGCAACCGGCCTCCGACTACGCCGATCAGCACGGCGTTCGCAACGAGAGACGCGATCAGAACGATGGACACCTTGGACATCATCGGGGATCAGCGTCCGCCATCATGGCCGTAAGGTACATCGACCCTGCGCCACTGCTCGAGATCGTGAGCATGCTAGCATAGTCGCTCTCTGCACTGCGCGGCGGCTCGCCAGCATATCCGGCGGCAAATCCCAGCGCGAGCGAGGCAGCAAGCGCGCCTCCCGTTGCCCATTTGGGCAGTGACCAGAGGCTTCGGCCCGACGACGCGCCAACCAATGACCGACGCGACGGCACCGTGGACAGAATCTGCGTCTCCAGGGCAATCGACGCGGGACCGTCCTTTTCCAGCGCGAGAAGATGATCGAACGTCCGCTCACTTTCCCAGATATCCTTGATGCGGTGTGGCGCGATCTCGAGGAAGGCGGCGGCCGAGCCGCGATCTTCATCCGGCCAGCGAACCAGGTCCGCGCCGTAGACGCCCAGCAATTCCACGAAACGCGCTTCGTTCATCACATCCTCAACCCGTTTCCAGCCCGCTTAGCAGGTCCGCCCGCTCGGCCGCGAGGGCCGATTTCAGCGTCCGCCGCGCCCGCGACAGCAGGCTCTCAAGAGCATCAACGCTGACGCCGAGAATTTCCGCCGCTTCAATGTTTGTCCTGTCCTGATAGTAACACAGGACCAGAGCCGCCCTCTGCCGCTCAGGCAATTTCTGCAGGGCATCCCGCACGCGCTCGCGCCGTTGGCGCTCATCCAGTGCGCGCGTGGCGGAGGCCCGGCCGTCGACCGTATCAGGCGGCACATCGCCCCCATTTCGGCCGACGCGGCGCAACCGGTCGAGACACAAATTCATCGCCACACGGTGCATCCATGTTTCGAACTTGGCAGCCCCGGGCTTCCACGCGGCGGCATGCTTCCAGACGCGGAGGAACACCTCCTGCGCGACATCCTCGGCTTCGGAAGCGTCGCCCAGCATGCGGCGGGCAAGGCCGACCATGCGCGGGAGATGACGACGAACGATCTCGGCCGCCGCGCGTCTGTCGCCGGCGCCAACACGTCGAACGAGGTCCTCGTCTGGGTCCCGCATGGCCTGAAAGCCAACTCCGCACAGCGGCGCGCCGTGACGAACGGCAGAATGGTCTGCAAGTAATCCGCTCCCCACGTTATGCATCGTGCGCCCGAGTTTGCCGAGCTTTTCCTGCTCACGGCCACGTCAACGCCCGGACCACAACCATCTCACGTTCAGGCGTCTTCAAAGGGGCGGCATGTCCTCATCCGTCGTGAGGCGCCCGAGTAGGCGGTTCCGCAGGTCAGCAACTGCGCCCTGGACCTCTTCCAGCCGACGCACCAGCTCGGAAAATTCCTTTAGCCCCAGATGATTGGCCAGCCATGTCTTGAGCCCTGACGACGCCGATTCGGGATCGAACTGGTCGCCTGTTGCGATGCGAAGCGCCTGCTGCAGGTGCAACTGGAAGGTCAGCCCCGCGATCAGGGTTGCGGCCGCCGCGGGAGCGAGCCTGCCAGCGGCAGCCAGGGCCTTAACCGCGTCAAGTGACGCCGGCTGGATTGCGCCAGGCACCTCGTTCGCTGAAAGCAGAATCGCGTGCTGGATCACGAATTCGATATCGACCAGCCCGCCCGGCGCCAGCTTCACATCCCACAACGACCGCGGCTTGCGCTCTCGCGCCATGCGCCGGCGCATGGCCGCCACATCCTCCGTGATCTTTGGGTCTTCGCTCTTGCGGCGAAGCGCCTCGCGCGCAAGCTCCACGATCCTCCGGCCGAGATCCGCATCGCCGGCGACGGGACGAAGGCGCGTTAGCGCCATGAACTCCCAGGTCCATGCCTCTTCCCGATAATAGCGCTCGAACGATGATAGCCGCACCGCGACCGGCCCCGCCTTGCCAGAGGGACGCAGCTGGAGATCGACTTCATAAAGCGTTCCCTCTTCGGTCGGCGCAGACAGCGCCGCGACGAGACGCTGGACGAACCGCGAAGCGAGGGTCCCGCCGGTCTCGTCGTCGGGTTGGTAGATGAGAATGAGATCGAGGTCGGAGGTGGAAGTCAGTTCGCGGCCGCCAAACTTCCCGAGCGCACAGATCGACCACCGCCCGATAGACCCTGGAAAACGAGACAACACGTCCGCTTCACAGGCGGAAGCCAGCGCGCTGACGCATGCGTCCGCGAGATCGGCATAGGCAAGGCCTGCATCAGGGGCGCTGAGCGGCCCTTGCAGCAACTGGTAGCCGATCCGGAACGCTTCCTCGCGGTGGAAACGGCGGGCAACATTGAGCTTGGCCTCGAAATCACTCGACCTCTCCAACTGCGCCCGCAACCGCTTCTCGCGTTCACCGGGTCGATCACCGCTGGCCGGCGCGCGAAAGGATGGCTCTAGCATCGCCTCGATGAGGGCCGGGCGGCGGGCGAGATCAGCGGCGAGTTTGGGCGCGAATGCCATCGTGCGGATGATCTCGCGCGTGAGCGCAGGCTCCGCCAGCATCAGCGACATCACCTGCACGCCGGATTTCAGTGCAGAGAAGAATTCGAGAAAGCGCTGGAACGCCGCATCCGGCTCGCCAGCCTTCGACATGGCCTCAAGAAGCCGAGGTCCAAGTGACGTGAGCAGCTGCTGCGAACGCGCCGACCGCGTCGCGGCTATACCGCCCCTGTGCCATTGCTGAAAAACATGGATGATGTGGGAGGGATCACTGAAACCAAGCTTCTGCAGTGTCTCGACTGTGCCGGGGTCGTCGTCGACGCCTGTGAAGACGAGGTTGCCAGCCTCGCCTGAAATCCGTTCCTCGGCAGCGAACAGGTCCGAGTAGATGCCATGTACACGTTGACGCACAGATGCAACGTCGTACTCGAACGATCCCGCATCGGAATACCCGCAAAGCGCCCGAACGGCTTCGCGACGATCAGGCGCGTTGGGAAGCTGGTGGGTTTGCTCGTCGTTCAGCATCTGGATCCTGTGCTCGACGCCGCGCAGGAAGTCGTAGGACATGCAGAGATCAGCGCCGACTTCCGCGGCAACCACATTCGCCGCAGCCATCGCCGCAAGCGCGTCTTTGGTGCGCGGCGCACGAAGAGCTGGCATCCGACCGCCCAGGATCAGCTGCTGTACCTGCGCGAAAAACTCGATTTCGCGGATACCGCCGCGGCCAAGCTTCACATCGAAGTCCGGGGACGTCAGTTCAGCGTGTCCTCCATGCGCGTGTATCTGACGCTTGATCGAATGCACGTCGGCAATCGCCCAGTAGTCGAGGTGACGGCGCCAGACATAAGGGGCCAGTTCGTCCAGATAGGCCTTGCCCGCCGTCAGATCTCCTGCGCAAACGCGCGCCTTGACGTGAGCCATCCGCTCCCAGTTCTGGCCGACGCTTTCGTAGTAGCCGAGTGCGAACTGTGTAGAGACTGCAGGCGCGGTTGAAGCCGGATCGGGGCGCAGGCGAAGGTCGGTGCGAAAGACGTAGCCTTCCACCGTCCGCTCGTCGAGACAGCGCACAAGGCAGCGCGCGACACGGCTCATCGCCTCCTTCACGCGCTGGCCTTTCATGGGCAGAACGTCGAGGTCGAAAAGCAGGATGAGATCGACGTCGCTCGAATAGTTGAGTTCGCCTGCGCCCATCTTGCCCATGGCGAGGGCGAACAGCCCCGGCATGTGGTCGCTTTCGCGCTTTTCGTCGAACCACCCCTGTGCCCAGCCTTCACGAACAGACACGCGCAGCGCAGTCTGAACGGCAGCGTCGGCGAGATACGTCAGCTCCTGGGTCACCCGGTCCGACGTCCAGGCGCCGGAAAGGTCTGCGGCCGAGATGACCAGCTGGCCCGCCTCCTTGGCGCGCCGCATGTCGCGCATCGACCTATCGATGCTTGAGGCTGCGCCAGCCTGTTGCATCTGCGCCAGTGCAGCGGTCATTGGAGCACCGGGTCCTTTCGCGAGCTGTTCCATCACGTCGCCGCCCCGCTTCATCATGCGTGCGATGTGATCGGAATGCCGCGCTGCCACCGCCAGCGCGCCCAGAAGGTCGGAGGGATCATCGACCAGTGGGCAGATGCCCGAGAGTTCGAGTCGCTTTGTCATTGCGGGAAACTATCCATGCCAGGCCCAGAATGACGCCCGGACTTGCGCGTCATGCAGCGGGCAGCACGATGCTGGCCTTTAAACCGGGCCTGCCGGGCGGGCCACTCCCGTCCGCGAGGACGAGTTTGCCGGAATGCGCCTCCGCCACTGCGGAAGCCAGGCTGAGGCCGAGCCCGCTGCCCGGTTCGCTGCGCGACTGTTCCAATCGTACAAAGCGTTCGATCACTCGCTCGCGATCCTGCGCCGGAATGCCGGGACCGGAATCGACGACGGAGATTACAACGTCGCCATTGGCGTCGTGGCTCGCAGTCATTCGAACTGCGCCACCGACGGGCGTGTATTTTACCGCGTTGTCGAGAAGGTTGGAAAGCGCCTGCGCGATGAGATGGCTATCGGCGAGCACGAAGAGTTCGCCCTTGGCCTCGTACACCCAGCCGAGCTCTTTCTCCTCGCAGACAGGCTGATAGAGCTCTGCAAGCTCATCCACCATGCCTCGCACGTCTGTGCGCCGAAACGACCCTGTCGCGCCCGCCTGCACGCGCGACAGCCGAAGCACCGCGTTGAACGTCTCAAGCAGGCTGTCGACGTCGTCGATGGACTTCACAAGAGCTTCGCGCGGGCCGTCATCGTCCTTGAGCCCCGCCTCAAGCCGGTTGCGCAGGCGCGTCAACGGCGAGCGCAGGTCGTGGGCGATTGAATCCCCCGCCGACCGCGACGAAATGACTAGGCGTTCCAGCTTCGCGAGCATCGCGTTCAGCTGTTCCGACAGCTTGTCGAACTCGTCGCCCGAGCCCAGAACCGGCGCGCGCCGCGTCAGGTCGCCGGCCATGACGCCCTCCGTCGTGCGCGCCAGCTGCTCGGCCCGCTGCGCGGCCGAGCGTGAGATCACCACCCCCCCAATCAGCGACAGCACAAATCCAACAGCCGCCGAGCGCCACACCACTTCGCTTATCCGTCGGTTCATCTCGCCGAGTTGGCCGACGTCGTACGCCACCATCAACACGCCGCCCTCCGACAGGCGCGAAATACGCCCCTCCGCGGACAGTCGGCTCGGCTCGCCATCGGGAGTACGCGCATCATACTCGAACTGGACATCCACCACTTGCCCCGCCGGGGCTGCGGCAGGCAGCACATCGAAATCGCCGGACAGTTTCTGCCCATTACCATCAAGGAGCAGATAGTAGAATTTCCCCCGCGCCTGAGAGCGTTCTGTCACCGCCTGATTCAGGCGATCGATCCCGCCGCGATACGCGGCCGAAAGTTCCTGGAATTCCGCGTTGAGCTCGGTCTCAGCCTGGCGGCTCATATGGCCTGCGGTCTCGTAGTAGAGATACGCCAGCAGCGAGGCGGAAAAGAGGATGAAGATCGATGCGTGCAGCAGCGCCAGCCGGAACGTTGTCGTCCGGACCAACGCCGGCAGGCTGCCAATCTTCATCGGATCAAGGCTTCATGGCCTAAGCTTCGAGCCGGTATCCCGCGCCGCGCACCGTATGCAGCAGAGGCCGTTCGAAATCCTTGTCGATCTTCCCGCGCAGACGCGAGACGTGAACGTCGATCACATTGGTCTGGGGATCGAAGTGATAGTCCCAAACCTTTTCCAGAAGCATAGTACGCGTGACCACCTGGCCGGCGTGGCGCATCAGGAACTCCAGCAAGCGAAATTCGCGCGGCTGCAGATCGATCTTCTGGCCGTCGCGATGAACGGTGCGGGCCAGCAGGTCCATCTCCAGGCCGCCGACAGCAAGCCTGGTCGTCGGTATCTCGCCCGTCGCGCGGCGGCCCAGCGCCTCGACGCGCGCAACCAGCTCGCTCGGAGCGTAGGGCTTCACAAGGTAGTCGTCGCCGCCGGCCTGAAGACCTTCGACGCGGTGATCCACCTCGCCGAGCGCTGACAGGAAAAGCGCAGGCGCCCGACCACCGGAGTCACGGTAACCCTTCATGAGCTGGATGCCGTCCAGGCCTGGAAGCATGCGATCGACGACAAGCGCATCATACTCGCCGCCCTTGGCCTGCTTCAGGCCGCTGTCGCCGTCGCCGCATACGTCGACAAAATGTCCGGCATCACTCAGCACGCCCTTGACGAAGGCCGCCGCATCGGAGTCGTCCTCGATGACTAGAACTTTCATGGACTATCCTGCCGCGGCAATTTCGATGGGGCGCAGTACAGTCAGGTCGCCACAGCGTTCCTGATTGCCACAGCCCACGCGGGCGATCACGTCTCGCTTGCCAGCAGCAATCGCTGCGGCCACTGCCTCCTGGTAATCCTTCGGTGATTTCACGGACCTGTTGTTGATCTCGAGAATGGCGTCGCCCGGAAAGATGTCCGAGCGCGCCAGCGAGCCCCGGGGCTCCACCGTCACGACAATCAGGCCGGCGTCGGCAGCGCCGACATCGAACTTCTTGACCTCATCCGCGGTGAGCGCGCGGATCGTGCCACCGGCCACCTTCACATCATCCGGCCCGGGACGCGGCGGTTTCATGTCCGCGCGGGCGGGATCGAGATCCGTAGTTGCAAGCGCGCGGTCGTCACGCGCACGAACGGTAACCCGAACCGTCTGCTCCCTGCCTTCTCGAATGACGCGGAAGTCATTGGTCGAACCGGCAAGCAGGCTGCCGACGCGTTGGGTCAGCTGCCGGTTGTCTTTCACCTCTTCGCCGTTGACCGATACAATGATGTCTCCGCGCTTGATGCCGCTGGCTTCCGCAGGCCCGCCCGACGTGACCGAACGCACGATGGCACCTTTGGGAGTCTTGAGGCTCCACGCGTCGGCGAGGCGCTGATTCATGCTCTGGATTTCGACGCCCAGCCAGCCGCGGACGACCTTGCCGTCGCGGATCAGCGTTTCGGCGATCTGCTTGACCGCCTTGGCCTCGATAGCGAAACCGATGCCCACGCTGCCGCCGCCCGTGTCCGAGAAGATCGCCGTGTTCACGCCGATGACTTCGCCGTTGAGGTTGAATGTTGGGCCGCCAGAGTTGCCGCGATTGATCGGTGCGTCGATCTGGATGAAGTCGTTGTAGTTGCCACCGAGAAGCTCACGCCCGTCGGCCGAGACGATGCCCGCGGTCGCTGTTCCGCCGAGACCAAACGGATTGCCGACAGCAACGACCCAATCGCCGACGCGTGGCTTGGCCTTGGTCGCGAATTCCACGAACGGATAGGATCCGCTTTTCTTCACCTTCAGCACAGCCAGGTCGGTCTGTTCGTCCGAGCCCACGATCTCAGCTTCCAGCTGATCGCCATTCTTCAGCGTGACCGTCACTTCGCGCGCATTCTCGACGACGTGATGGTTGGTGACAATGTAGCCTGCTCCGGAAATGAAGAAGCCGGAACCAAGCGCTTCGCCTTCGCGGCCTTCATTAGGGCTTGGCTCGGCTTCTTCGCCGAACTCGTCCTCGTACTCGTCAAAGCCTGGAAGGCCGCGGAACGGGTTGAAGGCGCTGTTGCGTTCTGCAGCCTTGATCTCCGTCGTGACCTGGACGCTCACCACCGCGGGGCTTACCCGCTCGATCAGGTCGGCGAAGCTCATCGGTGCCCCGCCCGGCGGTGTCACCGCGATCGGCTTGCCGTTCTGGGCAGCAGCAAGTGGGGCCAGCGATACGCTGGCGGCCAGCACGGCGATCAGCCCGGCTGCGATCCCCATGCGAGGCGTCCGTGCCACTGCAACCTTCATCATTCGCTCTTTCTCACTGCGTTCGCCTGCGCGACACATGATGTTGAAACTAGAGACAGGCTCAATCTTCGCAACAGCAGAGGCTCCGCAACTGCAAAGACACCGTTCCCGGCCTGCGCCGCCCGGCTAGAAAACCTATTGCTGCACCGAGGGACGATGGTCGATTTTGCCCTAGTTTAAGGCAATCATGCGGCGATGCCAGAGGCCAAACAGTGCAATCGGATCTGTATCAAGTGGAATTTGCCTGATTCAGCGCGGCGCTTCGCTCCGATCGTCCTGCAGGGGCGTCAAATCTCGCTTGCGGCTGCCGGCACGCATTCCCATCAGAATCGCCGCCCCGGCGAGCAGCGCGAACGGAAACCCCCAGAGAAGAAGCGTCCAGCCCTCTACAGGGGGGCGAAACGAGACGTACTGACCGAAGCGGGACACGAAGAAGTCGCGAACCTGCGTGTCGCTTGCCCCCTTGGCGACCTCTTCGCGGATGCGCTTGCGGGCGTCGACTGCCATGTCCGCTGTGGATTGGGAAACGGGCTCGTTCTCGCAGACGGTGCAGCGCAATTCGCGCATCAGGCCCTGGGCCCTCGCCTCCAGCGCCGGGTCAGGCAGGGGCGCTTCCGCAGGGACGGCGGGTTGGGCAGCCTGCAGGATCAGCGCGATCAGCGGCGCGATCAGCGGCGCGATCATGCCGGAACGCTCGCCGGGTCGGGCGTCGATTCGACAGCGGCGTCGGTTTCAGGCGCAGCCGCCGGAGAACGTCGCCGCACTCGAGCTGCGAGCGAAAGGAATCCGCCAAGCGCGATCAACCCGGCCCCGCCGAACACCCAGTCGATAAGTGGATGGTGGGCAATGCGGATACGCCAGGCCGCGGGATCCTCGCGCAGCTGATCGCCCAGCGCCACATAGACATCGCCGCCCAGCGTCTTGCGGATCGCCACTTCAGTCGTGCTGGTGCGCGCGACCTGGAATGTGCGCGTCTCGGGCTGAATGATTTCGGTCTTGCCATCGTGCGTCACGAGGATGTTCGCGCGCAGCGCCGAATAGTTGGGGCCCTCGACCTCTTCCAGATTCTGGAACTGAAACGTCCATCCGGCCATCTCGACAATCTCGCCCGGACGCATCGGGAAGGTCTGCTCAGTCCGTGTTGCCGTTTCCACCGTGGCTCCGATGACGAACAAGCCCATGCCAATGTGCGCGATTGCCATGCCCCATACGGTCAGCGGCAGCCGCCAGAAACGCCCGAATCCACCCGGTCCGACCCGGCGGACAACGTCCATCCCGACGCCGACGACAACCCAGACGCCAACCAGAACGCCAAAGCCAAGCCAGATACCCCAGCCACCCATCGCCAGCGCCACAATCGCTGCGACGACCGCCACGGCGGCTGCAGGCATCAACCATTTCAACAAGGGACTAAGATCGGCCTTGCGCCAAGGCGCTGCCTGCGCCAGCGGCATGAATAGCAGCAGCATCGCCATCATCGGCGCGAGCGTCAGCTGGAAGTAGGGCTCGCCGATCGAGAGCGACGCCGCCTCGCGCGAGATCATGCCCGACTCACCCATCCACTGAAGGATCATCGGCGTCACCGTGCCCACGAGTACAAGTGCCGCCGCCACCGCAAGGAACAGATTGTTGAGAACCAGAGCGCCCTCGCGGCTGACCGGATCGAACTCCGGCCCCGCCTTCAGCGTCGGCGCACGCCACGCAAACAACGCCAACGCAGCGCCGCCCGCGATGCTCAGCCCGAACAGCAGGACAAGACCGCGCGTCGGATCGGTCGCAAACGCATGAACCGAAGTCATCACGCCCGAACGCACAAGGAATGTACCGAGCAGCGCCAGGATAAAGGTCAGAACCGACAGGAAGACCGTCCACGACGCCATGCCGCCGCGTTTCTCCGTGACGATCAGCGAATGGATCAACGCCGCACTGACAAGCCACGGCATGAAGGAAGCGTTCTCGACCGGGTCCCAGAACCACCAGCCGCCCCAGCCGAGTTCGTAGTAGGCCCATATCGCTCCCAGCGCGATCCCGACAGTAAGCGAGCTCCACGCGAACAGAGCCCACGGCCGCACACGACGCGCCCACTCGCGGTCGATCTGTCCATTGATCAGCCCCGAAGCCGCCATCGAGAAGACGAACGACATGCCGACATAGCCAAGGTACAGCGCCGGCGGATGCAGCGCTACGGCCGGATCCTGCAACAGCGGGTTCATGCCTCCGCCATCAAAAGGCGGATCGAGCAATCGCGTGAACGGGCTGGACGCGAAAAGCAGGTAGGCAAAAAAACCGGTTGTCAGCAGGCCCTGCACGCCCAGCGCCTTGTCGCGCAGCGGACCCGCGCGCATGAA
>Ga0163144_10002295_pt1 | contig 44360 bp, 44 predicted proteins | sample OliLak19BULKMAT1_FD_123175 | JGI IMG/M metagenome (GOLD analysis project Ga0163144, IMG submission 123175) | Freshwater microbial mat bacterial communities from Lake Vanda, McMurdo Dry Valleys, Antarctica - Oligotrophic Lake LV.19.BULKMAT1 | ecosystem: Environmental > Aquatic > Freshwater >...
CTGTTGCAGGCGGCGGGCCGCGTCTGCGTGAGTTCCGGCAATCACGATCTCACCGGGCCCGACGCCAACGGCGAGCAGACTGCGCTGTGGCTTGCCGCGGCACGGGCGGCGGGGATTCCCAGCGATGGCGACACGGTCACGCTCGACGACACGCTCATCACGGTCTGTCCGTGGTGGGATGGCCCGCTGGGCCGGGCGGCTCTGGATGCGCGGCTCGACGCCGATGCCGCGCGCCGCGGCCGGCGCTGGATCTGGTCTTACCACTGGCCGCCGTTCGGGTCACCCACCTGCTGGACCGGCCGCCGTCACTATGGCGACACCGATCTCGTCGGGTGGATTGCACGGCATCGGCCGAATTTCGTGCTGACCGGTCACGTGCATCAACCACCGTTCAAACCGGATGGCGCCTGGGCCGACCGCATCGGTGACACCTGGGTGTTCAACCCAGGTCACCAGATCGGCCCAATCCCGGCGCACATCGCGCTCGACTTCGGAGCGGGAACCGCCACCTGGTGGTCATTGCTTGGCCAAGAAACGCTGCGTTTCAGCGATCCGCAGACGCCGGCCCGCACGGTGTTCTGAAAACGAACTCGACAACACCGCTGCCCGCCTGTCGTTGATGAAGCGCCAGCGTAAGCCGGGATCCGCAGGCTGCACGCGGTTAAACGGGCGGCACCGTGGCGTCGGGCCATCAGCACTTCGATGAGCGCGAAGTTATCCGTGATGCCGGATGCTCAATATTCCGGATCCGGATCACGCATCGACCCCGGCCGCGCGAGTGGCCCGCGGCGGCCGGCAAGTTTTTGTAGCACGTCGGGGATCATCGAAAGCCCCGGTGCATCGCCGTACTGATGCTTCAGATCGGCAAGGTAGGTGGTCACGAAGTTCAAACGCTCGGCGAGACCAATCGCGAGCAGGGTGGTCACGGCCGGATCGCTCGCGAGGAACGCATGCCCGTCAGCCGCGTGGCGCAACCTGCTCGGGGCGGTGGCAACGACGGTCGCGCCGTACGGGCTGTTGAGCAGAATCGACATCTCACCGATCAGCGCGCCGGGCTCGGTGATGGTATTGACGAGCTGGCCGCCTTTGCGGACGTCGAGCGCGCCGTCGACCAGCACCCACACCGCGCCGCCGGGCTCGCCTTCGCGCATGACCATCCCGCCCACCGCGAGCGTAAGCTCGGGCAGATGCGATGACAGGGTCAGCATGTCTTGCATGACGGTCATCGTACACCGCGAGGCGCGACGGAAAGAAATTCACCAGCAGGCTTTCGGCCGCGCTGCAGTCCGACCTATTTGCAGGGTTGGGCGGATGCTGAAAGTCCAAGGCTGAGGGCGGGCTTTGCGTCTGTGGATCAGCAGGCTGTCTGTCACCGGACGTTGCTGCGGCAGGCAATTGGGCCTGGCTTGAGTGGAACCTCGTATGTCGGGCTTTCTGCGTCAGCCCACGTTGCCGATCCAGGGAACGTCAGTCGGGAGCTCCGGCAAAGTGGGGACCGCGGGTTCCGCTACGCTGCACCGGGGCTACAGGAGGCATCGGCAGGCGCAGAGGACAACGCCTATGACTGGGCGCTCTCGGTGGCGCATCCTGTGGACATCTGCAGGCTGCCACGCCAGGACATACGCCGCGCTAACTTGCATCGTGAAAGATGATGCCGAGCGTGTGTCGCTGTCCGCCGAGCAACCGACTGACGCCGTGGCGCATGGTCACGCGATAGCTGCCGCGCGTGCCCTGCACGGGCCGTCGATGCACGGCGAAGATCACGGCGTCGCCCTGCGTCAGCGGTACGACCTCCACGCGCGACTGCATCCGCGGGCGCTGTTCGGTCAGCACGAATTCGCCGCCCGTGAAGTCTGTCCCCGGTTGCGACAGCAACACCGCCACCTGCAGCGGAAACACGTGTTCGCCGTACAAATCCTGATGCAGGCAGTTGTAGTCATCCGGCCCGTACTGCAACAGCAGCGGTGTCGGGCGGCGTTGACCGGCGGCGTGGCAGCGGGTGAGGAAGTCGCCGTGCGTCGGGGGAAAGCGCGTGTCGAGGCCGGAGGCCGCGTGCCAGCGGTTTGCGATGTGGGCGAGCGGTGGATACAGCGTCTCGCGCAGTTCAGCGATCAGCGACGGCAGCGGATAGGCGAAATACTGATACTCGCCGCGTCCGTAGCCGTGCCGCGCCATCACCACACGGCTTCTGAAATGGCCGCTGTGCACGTACAGCGCGACCTGCGAACGGCATTCATGCGCGCTCAGCAGCCCGGGCACGATGGCGCAGCCGCGCGCATCGAGGTTCGCGTCGAGCGCTGGCCAGTCGTCGCGCGACACGCGGCAGCGCGAATCGATCTGCACCGTCTCCGCCGCGAACAGATCGGGCGCCTGTGTCATCGGCCCGCTTCGCGCTCAAGCAGCGCCTGCTTGCGCTGCACGCTCCAGCGATAGCCTGACAGCGTGCCGTCGCTGCGCACGACGCGATGACAGGGGATGGCAACCGCCAGCGCATTTGCGCCGCAGGCCTGCGCGACGGCCCGCACGGCTTTCGGCATGCCGATCTCATGCGCAATCTCGGCGTAGCTCGCGGTCCGACCCGGCGGAATGGCGCGCAAGGCCTGCCACACGCGCTGCTGGAATGCCGTGCCGCGAATGTCGAGCGGCAGATCGAGGCCGATGCGTGGTGCTTCGACGAAGCCGACGACCAGCGCCACCGTGCGCGCGAAATCCGCGTCATCGCCGCGCAGGGTCGCGCGCGGAAAACGATCCTGCAAATCGCGCGCGAGCGCGTCCGCGTCGTCGCCGAGCAGAATCGCGCACAGCCCCTTGTCGGTGGCGGCAACGAGAATTGCGCCCAGCGAACACTCGCCGATTGCAAAGCGGACCGCGATGTCGTTGCCGCCGGCACGGTAGGCGCTGGGTGTCATACCGAGGATGCCCGGCGCGTCGCTGTAGAAGCGCGCATTCGAGTTGTAACCGGCGTCGTACATGGCAGCCGTTACCGGCTTGCCGGCCGCGAGCGCGTCGCGCACACGTGTGCTTCGTCGGGCGGCGGCATAGGCTTTCGGCGTGACACCGGTCACCGCCTTGAACTGGCGATGGAAATGGAAGCGGCTGAGGCCCGCGACGTCTGCCAGCGTGGCCAGATCGGGCAGCTCTTCCGCGCGCTCGATCGCACGGCAGGCCTTGACGATGCCCGCGTGGGCCGGCGGTGTGGCGTGGAGATCGTCCGGCTTGCAGCGCTTGCACGCGCGAAAGCCGGCGGCCCGCGCCGCATCGCCATTGGCGTGAAAGCTGACGTTCTCGCGCCGCGCCGGCCGCGACGGGCAGGACGGGCGGCAGAACACGCCGGTGGTGCGCACGCCGTAGACGAAGCGCCCATCGGCCGCGCGATCGCGGCGCTCCACGGCGCGCCAGCATTCGGCTTCCTCGGGTGTGATGCGGGCAATGACTGGCACGGCGGACATGGAGGCCTCCCGATCGGTGGTGGAGGCCGGCAGTGTGGCCCTGCGTGATCGGCGTGACACTCCGGCGCTTGCCGTTGAATCCGGTGTGGGCCCGACGTCGACACCGAGCCTGGCGCACAGCGTGTGTGCCGGCGGCTGTTCGGCAATCAGTGATTCCTTCGCGCGCTTCGGCAACCCCTTCAGCGCGTGCTCGGCGCGCAAGGCCAGGCCGCGGCTGCCGACTGCGGTGGCGTACACCAGCACCAGCGGCCCTTTCGCGCGCAGCGCCTTCGCCCCGGTGCCGGCGCCATGTTGCGCGATGCGGCGCGAGACGTCGGTCGTGATGCCGGTGTACAGCGCGCCGTGGCGCGTGCGCAAAACGTAGAGGTGCCATTCGTTCACCCGGCCATTGTGCCGGAATGCCGGCGCGCGGCGCAGCCGCCGCGCTTGCTATCATCCAACTGATGCCGCCGCTGATGCTTCACCACTATGACCTCTCTCCGTTCTCCGAGAAGGTGCGGCTGATGTTCGGCCTGAAGGGACTCGCCTGGCAGTCCGTCATCATCCCGGACGTGCTGCCGAAGCCCGACTACCTCGCCCTGACCGGCGGCTACCGGCGTACGCCAAGCCTGCAGATCGGCGCCGACGTCTATTGCGACACGCGCTTGATCGCGGAGGTCCTCGAACGCCGCGTGCCGCAGCCGACGCTGTTCCCGGGCGGCCGGCCGGGCCCGCATCGCGTCGTCGAGCAGTGGGCCGAGACCGACCTGTTCTGGCCCTGTGCGTTGGCCGTGACCGGCGCGAACGCGGACGCGCTGCCGCCCGCCTTCCATGCCGATCGCGCCGCGATGCGCGGACGCCCGCCGCCCGCTGCGGCGCGCGTGCGGCAGGTGGGAGAGGCCGCGCACCGGAGCGTCACGCTGAGCTTGCGCGAGGTCGAGGCCATGCTCGTCGCCGATGAGGACTTTCTGCTCGGCCATGCGCCGGGTCTGGCCGACCTCGCCGTCTATCACGCGCTGTGGTTTCTTGATCGCTTCCCGCGGCCGTTGCTTGAAGCGTTCGCGCCGTCGCCGGCCCTGCGCGACTGGCTGGCGCGGATCGCGGCGCTTGGCCACGGCACGCGCACCGAACTCGGCGCAGCCGATGCCATCGCGATCGCGCGCGCGTCCACGCCCGCAGGCGGCGACACGTCATGCGTTGACTTCGCGTCCGGCACCCGGGTCAGCATCGCGCCGGACGCGCGCACGTCGGCCCCGGTGGTGGGCGAGGTGGTCGCCTGCTCGGTGGATGAAATCGCCATCCGGCACGTCGACGCCCGCGCGGGAATCGTGCACGTGCACTTTCCACGAGCGGGTTATCGCATCACGCGCGAGGACGGTTGTAGCTGGCGGCCGGCGGTGCTCGGCGTTCCGCCGTAGCGTTGCGCTGACGCAGGAAGGCCGACGAACCTCGGCCACGGTACCCGTGAATATCGTGGTCTCTCCCCGATCTTTCTCAGGGCGGTGCGGACGCTGTCGGTTGCCGGGCGAAGGAGATCAGCACTTCGCCAACATTGATGCCGAACTTGCTGACATAAGCCCGGTTCAACAGCACGCCGTCTTCCTGCAGGAACAGCCAGTCGTTGAAGTGCAGGCGGACGGTGCCGTCGTCGGTCGCAAGGTCGAAGTCGTATTGCCAGTTGAAAGCATTGCCGGCACCGCGGCCCTGCGCGGTGCCGACAACGCCGCCGGCGCGGCCTGTCCAGCCACCGTCGGCCGTGCGCAGCAAGGTCCACACCCGCTGCTCGTGCTCGCCGTCGTCGTAGACGAAAGCTTCATTCAGGGTGAGCGTGCTGCCGTCCCAGTGCCCGTCGATGTCGACGACGAAGCGCCGTTTGACTTGGCCAAAGCGGTCCTGAAACTGGCCGTGAGCCTTCAGCTGGCCCACGAAATACTGTTCGAGTTCGAGCTTGGGCGTCGCCTGATTGAAGTCGGCCAGATCGAGGCGGCTGCAGCCGGCAAGCGAAACGGCGAGCAGGAGAAGCAGGGCGCGCGGCATGAAGGGGCTCCTAAGATGGGCAGGTGAGGCGGGTACGTCAGCGTGCGGCGATCGGCCTTCTTTGAGCCCTGGTCAACATTATCTTTACATGCGGCTGTTTCCGAGCGGCTGCTGCGGCGTTGCAATGCTTGGCAATAGCCTCGCTGTTGCCTGCCAATCGCGCCTTGCCGCAACCACTCAGGAACACCCTCGAGGGTGACAAGATAATGTTGACCAGGGTCCTTTGTGTCGCGCACGCGTCAGCGACGGCCGGCTATGGCTTCCTGTTCAGCAGATCGGCCAGTCCGGCAAACGCTTTGCCGGTGGCGCGCGACACGCTGCCGCCGCCACCGGGCCCGGAGCCGGCGCCGCGCGCGGCGTCCACCAGCCGCTGGTGCTCGTTGTCGTGGCAGTACAGGCACAGCAACTCCCAGTTGCTGCCGTCCTCCGGGTTGTAGTCATGATCGTGATTGCGATGGTGGACCGTCAGCTCGCGCAGGTTCGTGCGCTCGAACTCGCGGCCGCAGCGGCCACACACCCACGGATAGAGTTTCAGGGCCTTCTCGCGGTAATCCTGTTCGCGCAGCTCGCGTGCACGCCGCGCATTGGCCACCACCTTGTCGAGTTTGTCGTTGTTCATCTCAGATCTCGCTGAAGTCGCCGTGGCGGCCCTTGCCATCCTTGAACCGCGCCGCGCCGGCCAGGCCTTCACCGTGCAAGGCGGGCTGTCCGTTGTACCATTCGTTGATCATCGCCGTGCGCACATCGTGATCGTGTTGCATCAGCACGCTGCGGCGATCGGCCCGCAGGCAGATCTGCGGGAAGCGTGCGATCTCCTGCGCCAGTGCTTCCGCCGCTGCGCGCGCTTCGCCGCGCGGCACCACGCGCTCGCACGCCCCGATGCGCAGGCATTCGTCGGCCGGCACCTTGCGCCCGGTCATGATGATCTCGAGTGCGCGCCCCTGGCCCACCAGCCGCGACAGCCGCACCGTGCCGCCGTCCAGCAGCGGCACGCCCCAACGCCTGCAATACACGCCGAGATACGCATCTTCTTCCATCACCCGCAGGTCGCACCACAGCGCGACCTCCATACCGCCGGCAACCGCTGGGCCGGCGATGGCGGCGATCACGGGCTTCGACAAATCGAGCCGCGTCGGCCCCATCGGCCCGCGCGGTGCAGGGCTGCCATCGACCGGATAGTGCAGTGCGTCGAGCTGGCTGGCGTCTGCCTGCAGTGCACTCGCATATTTCAAATCCCAACCCGCGCAGAACGCACCCCCCTCGCCCCACAACACGGCGACGTGCGCCTCGGGATCGGCATCGAACGCCAGAAACGCCGCCTGCAGCGCATCCGCGCTCGCCGGATCCATCGCATTGCGCGCTTCGGGGCGGCTGTGGATGACCGTCGTCACCGGCCCGTTCTTCTCGATCCTGACCGCCATGCCATCCTCCAGCGCTGCTGCCAGACCGCAGTATTGGCTTCGATTCAGACGCCGGCAAGGCGGCGGAGACGAAATCAGCCACGAAGACACGGAGATAAGAGGGAGAATTCGAAAATTTGCCCTGCGGCGCATTGCCCGGCAATGGCGGCGGCACGCTGGATTGGATCCGCGCGCCATTCGGCGCATTCGAAGGCGCGCGGCGCGCAATCATGGCAGAGCCCCGCCAATATCTTCTCCCTCTTTCCTCCGTGCTCGCCGTGTCTCGGTGGCTGAATTCTCTTCCCCATTCGACAAGCGCAGCGCCGCAGCGTTAGAGTCGGGCATCAACCAGAGGGGACCAACAATGCAGCAGCCCATGCGCATGAATCACATCGGCCTCAGCGTGCCGGACATCGATGCGGCCGTGAAATGGTATGTGGAGGTGCTCGGTTGTTTTCTGCTGGTACCGCCCACCGACGCGAAGAACGACGGCAGTCACTTCGGCCAGGTCGTGAAGGACATCTTCGGCGCGCGCTTCGAGGCGGTGAAGATGGCGCATCTGAGCACCGCAGACGGGGTCGGCATCGAACTCTTCCAGTTCATTGAGCCGAAAACCGAAGTGCCGGCGAACACCTTCGAATACTGGCGCGGCGGCATCTTTCATTTCTGTCTGACGGCCGTCGACATCGAGGCCGTGGCCGAGCGCATCGATGCCAACGGCGGCAAGGTGTTGAGCAAGGTCTGGAAGCTGTGGAAGAACAAGGAATACAAGGCCGTGTACTGTCAGGATCCGTGGGGCACGATTGTCGAATTGTGCAGCCGGCCGTATGAACAGTTCTGGTCCAATCTGGCCGCGCATCCGGAATCGTTCTGAGCCGACGGTCAACACGGAGATTTCGCCGATGAGCGTAGCTATGGAACAGTGGGGCAAGCGCCTCAGCGACAGCCTGCGCGAGGCGCTGGCGCAGGGCGATCTGGCCGCTGCCGCCGCACTCGTCGAACAGGGCGACGGCATGGCGCGCAGTCTCGCGAAGGAATACAGCCTGATGTACCGCGGCCTCGGCATCACGATCCGCGTAATGCTCGAGTCGCTGACGGGCCTCGCGCGCGAGTGGCATGTTGAGCCGGCGCTCGCCGGGCACGGCCGGCACTTCGTCACCGGCATGAACGCGCTGTTGCAGGCCGCCTGGCAGGCGTCACCGCTGCCGGTGCCGGCCACGCTTGCAGCCAGCGACGCAGTGGCCCTTGCCGTTGCCACGCTCGCGGCTGGCGAAGCGGGTTTCGATCGCGCACACGCCGACAATGCGGTCGCGACGCTGGCGGCCATTCATCGCGCGGACGCCGCGGGCGCGCTGGCGCTGGTCAACGTCAAGGAACATACCCTGTATCTGCCGTTGCACGATCGGCTCGTGCGCTTCATGGCCGATAGCATGGCGTTTGCGTTGAAGCATGGCGGCGACGATGGCCTGTTCCGTTTCCAGATGGAAACGGCCGAAGGCCAGAAGGCGGGCTTCGACAAATGGGAGCAGATGTCAGCGGCCGAGTTCGCACAGGTGTCGGCCTTCCTGCTGAAGATGCACATGGGCGAGGTGACGGTCACCGAAGATGCCGAGCGCTTTACGCTGCATCAGCAGCTTTGCGGCAGCGGCGGTCGCTTGCGCATCATGGGTGCCTACGAGGGGCCGAATGCGCTGCCCTTCGTCGAACATGCCGGGCCGCTGACCTTCGGTGAGCCGCGGCTGCCGGTGTACTGCAGTCATTGCCCGATCTGGAACGGCACGGCCACGCTGAAGTGGTATGGCCGCGTGCACTGGCTGTTCGATGGCGCGGCGCGCGCCGATGGCGGCTGCACCGCGCACCTTTACAAGCGGCGTGAAGATCAGCCGGCAGCGCTGGTGGCGCCGCTGCGCGCCTGAGCCGCAACGGCCTGCGCAACATGGCGCGCGAGGCAGTCGCCGAGTGGCGCCGCCTCGCGCAGTTCGCGGAATTCCTGGAACAGGGCTTCCGCTTGCGGATAGTGCCGGCGCAGCAGGTTCACCCATTGCTTGATGCGGCCCGGGCCGTGCCGCGGGTCCAGATCAGCCAGCACCCGCTGCCAGTAATCGAGCAGCAGCGGCGCGAGCCGCCGCCAGCCATCGGCGTAGGGCTCATCCGGTGCGCCGGCCAGGCGCCCGCGGATCCGCGCGACGAGCAGCGGATCCGCCACGGCACCCCGGCCCAGCATCACGTCCTGACAGCCGCTGACCGCGCGGCAGCGCTGATAGTCGTCAACCGTCCAGATTTCTCCGTTTGCGACCACCGGGATCCGCACCGCGTCGGCGATGCGCGCCACCCACTCCCAGTGAGCGGGCGGCAGATAGCGTTCGTCACGCGTCCGCGCATGCACCACGAGCAGCTCTGCGCCGCCGGCCTCCAGCGCCTGCGCAGCCTCGACGGCGCGCGACTTGTCGTGTACGCCAAGCCGCATCTTCGCGCTGTAGCGCGTGCGCCCGGCGATGGCCGCGCCGACCGCGTGCGTGATCGCATACAGCAGCTCCGGTTCATCGAGCAGGACCGCGCCGCCACGATGGCGGTTGACCTGTGGCGCCGGACAGCCGAAGTTCAAGTCGATGCCGGCCGGTTCGAGCTGCAGCAGCCGGGCCGCATTGGCGGCCATGCGTTCGGGATCGGAGCCGAGCAGCTGCACGCGCAGCGGCACGCCGGAGGCCGTGCGCGAACCGGTTTTCAGCTCTGGCGCCAGCCGCAGAAAGGCCCGGGCCGGCAGCACTTCCTGGCTCACGCGCACGAACTCGGTCACGCACCAGTCGTAGGCCGCGGCGTGGGTCAGCACGGCCCGCAACCGCGGGTCGAGCATGCCTTCCATCGGCGCGAGCAACAGGCGCGGCGTGGCGGGCGGGCTGGGGCAAGGAGCGTTCATCGGGGACCGGCGGGCAGACAGGCGGGGGATCATACAGGGGTCTGCGCGCGGCGGCGTCGGCCGCCTGATCCACTGCGGGGCCTTCCCCCTTAGAATAGCGACCAGCCGGCTACCGCCCGGCACACCTGACTTTCACGCACCCGCACCGAGGCCGAGCCAGACCATGGGACGCATATTCGAAACCCGCAAACACACGATGTTCGCCCGCTGGGACCGCATGGCGAAGCAGTTCACGCGCGTCGGCAGGGACATTGCCATTGCCGTGCGCGGCGGCGGCGGTGATCCGGCGAACAACCCGGCGCTGCGCCGCGTGATTCAGAACGCGCGCGCCGTGAACATGCCGAAGGACAAGGTCGAATCCGCGATCAAGCGCGCCCTCGGCAAAGACGCCGCGAACTACGAAACGGTGATCTACGAAGGCTACGCGCCGCACGGCGTGGCGCTGCTCGTCGAAACCGCCACCGACAACCCCACCCGCACCGTGGCCAGCGTGCGCAGTGCCTTCAACAAGCTTGGCGGCAACATGGGCATCACCGGCAGCGTGAACTTCATGTTCAAGCGCATGGGCGTATTCCGGCTCAATCCGGAAGGCATCGAACAGGACGATCTGGAACTCTATCTGATCGATCACGGCCTCGAGGAAATGGGTGAGAGCACCGGCGAAAAGGGCGAACCGCAGATCGTCGTGCGCTGCAATTTTCCTGACTTCGGCCAGCTCCAGAAAGCCCTCGAAGACCGCGGCGTGCCGGTGATCTCGGCTGAACACGAATACCTCTGCCTGACTCCCACCGAACTGCCCGAAGCCCAGGCCACCGAAGTGCTCGAACTCGTCGACAAGCTCGAACAGGACGACGACGTGCAGAAGGTGTATCACACGCTGGCGTAAAGAGAAGGCGGCCACGGCGACACGTAGAGCACGGAGGAAAGAGGGAGAATTCAGAATTTCAATTGGCAGCGGGCGATCGCGGGATGGCGGTTACGGCCTTGCTCGATGCTGCTCACTCTCCAGCACCTGCCAAAACGCTGGGCGTGCGAGGGTGGCGGCATGCAACCATCATTCTCTCTCTTTCCTCCGTGTTCTCTGTGTTCTCTGTGTTCTCTGTGGCTATATTTCAACCCTTCAACTCTTCACGCCCCGCAGGATGCTGTAGCCGCCGGCCAGTGACTGGCGGGTGATCTGCCGCAGACCGGCGTTACTAAACCAGGCCCGGTATTCGCCTTCGGTGTAAGCCTGTCCGTGTTCGTAGACAATCAGGAACATCACGTTCACGGCCACTGCGTCCGGCGGTGACAGGCGGCTGTCGTCGAGCATGCGGCCGATCGCGAACAACTCGCCGCCGGTGTCCAACGCGCTGGCGACGTGCTGCACGACGCGCGCCGCCAGCGCCGGGTAGACGTGTGCGAGGTGCGCGTTGATGGTGTCCGGTTGCAGGCGGGCGGCGGGCGGCTGATTCATGCGGTGATCTCCGGCGTCATCCGTTGCTGACACGCGGCGCACGCGTGTCGACCGTATGCTGGTTGATAAACTGCCGCTGGGGTTGATGACAGCGAGGCGTCATTGGCTGGTAGCGCCTGGCCGTGCTGCACGGTCCGGCATGCCTGCGCTGGCGCTGGCCGATGGCGATCTGGCAGACCCCAGCACCACCAGCCGGCTAATCCGCTGTGACGCGACGCCAGACCACGTGCACTGAAATCTCTTTGTCGCCGGCTTTGAACGTCGGTGTGCTCAGCGTCAGCGTGTCGCCCTCGAGGGCATAGAACCGTGTCTGTTTGCTGCCACTCCAGTTCGGAAACAGGCTGCCGGTGAGGCGGTGGGTGACGGTGTGCGCCACCGGGTCAACGTTAAACGACCCGTAGTAGGCGATGTAGCTGTCGTAGGCCGCCGCCTTCTGCCCGGCATCGCCGCCGTAGAGGGACTGGCCGGCGAAAGCCGGTCGATCTGCGCGCATCACGTGCGCACTCAGCAGGCCATCTCCGGTATAGGTGATGCGGCCGATCGGGGCGGTGCCGAACGGATGTTCAACGCTGCCGTCGGTGCGCCGATTCTCCACCGAGATCAGGGCCCAGCTGCCGAGGAAGGCGTCGCGATCGGCTGCCGCGCAGACATTGGCACCGGTGACCAGCAGCCACCCCAGCAGGACTCGCACAAGCGTCATGTGACGCGGGTTCATCGTCATCTTTCGGACTCCGGGCAGGGTTGGAGAATGAGGGCATAGCGACTCATCGTCGCGAGGCGCCCCCGTGCTTGTCAATTGCCGGCTCGTGCGGGGCGGGCGGGATGATTCGCTGCGCCGACTGCCGTAGGATGCAGGACGCAGCGTATCAAGCGCGCGGCGCCATCAGCACCGCGGTCGCGACAGGAGTTTGCCGGCTTTGTTTCGTTTCCTTGGGTGGATGATTCTGCTGGGCATGTTCGCCGCGGTGGCGGGCGTTGTGGCGTTGCCGTTCGCGATGCTCGAGCAACAGCCCAACGTGCAGGCAACCGTGCGCCTGAATCCGCCGCAGATCGCGCGCGCACGCGATCTGCTCGCCGAACACGATCCTCGCCGGCTGCGTGATGGGGATGTCCGGGCACTGACGCTGTCGGCCGACGAACTCGGTCTCGTGTTGAACTACGTGCTTGGGCAGCTTGGCGGCGGTGCGTCACGCATTGTCGTCGGCGATCATCGGCTGTCCGCTCAGTTGACGGCCGTGCTGCCGGACAATCCGATCGGCCGCTACGTCAATCTCGATCTCGGGCTGACCGAAACCTCGGCGATGCCGACCGTCGACACCCTGCGCATCGGTCACGTCTCGGTGCCCGGCATGCTCGTCAACCCGGTGCTCGGCGCGGTGTTCCGGCTCGCCTACGCGCGCACCGGCCTGTCAGATCCCGGCAGCCTGCTGCATGGCATTGATTTTCGTGACGCGGGGATGACCTTGCATTACCAGTGGCACACGGCGATCGCCGATGCCGTGCGCAAACAACTGGTGCCCGTCGAGGATGCCGACCGACTGCGTGAGTTTCATGTCGCGCTGGTGGCACTCGCGGCGCGCGAGAAAGGGCCGGTCGCCATGCCGAAGCTGCTGGCACCGTTGTTTGCGCTCGCTGCGTCACGCGCATCGGGGGGTGACCCGCAGGCCGACAATCGCGCCGCGCTGATCGTGCTGTCGAGTTACATCAACGGCCGCCGGCTCGACGCGCTGGTGCCGGATGCGGCCACCTGGCCACCGGTGCAGCGGCTCAGCGTGCGCCTGCACGGCCGGGTCGATCTCGCCAAGCATTTTGTGAACTCCGCCGTGCTTGCCGCCACCGGCGGCCAGGCGGTCGCACAGACGGTGGGCCTGTTCAAGGAGCTCGACGATGCACGCGGCGGCTCGGGCTTCAGCTTCATCGATCTCCTGGCGGATGAAGCCGGCACGCGCTTCGGCAAACGCGCCACCGAATCGCGCGTGATGGCGCGCGCCCTGCAGCCGCGCGCGGCCAGCGCGATGAGCGAGTCACAGTGGATGCCACCGCCAACGGGGCTGCAAGAACACATGACAGAAGCCGAGTTCAACCGCCGTTATGGCGGCGTCGACGGTCCTGGCTATCGGGAAGTGCTGGCCGACATCGGCCGCCGGCTGGAGGGCGTGACGCTGTATCGTTGAGGTGGGAGTAGCGCTATCTGGCCACCGCCGGACAGCAGACAGAAACCCGGGAATTGGCGAACTGCCAGCCGCCTGCTCGCCATCACTATCTTGCGTTCCCTCACCGCCGAATCAAGACGCCAACCGCGACGGCCAGCGCCGCGAGGATGCCAATGACGGCGAGCAGGCGGGTGGCGATGGATTTGAAACTTCCCGGCGACACGACACCGAGCACGAGCAGGATTGCCAGACCGGCGACGGCGAGCATCGCGACGATCGCGATCAACTTCAGCGTGCCGGACAGTCCGCGTGCAGGCGGTACTCCTTCAGTCATGATCACCGCTCCAGTAGGCGCGGCTCACGCGCGATAGCCGACGCGAAAACCACCCCAGTGGCGGCCGCAGGCGTTAATCGGAACTGACAGGTCGAACATCAGCTCACCGTTGCTGCAGCGATAGGCCTGCAGTTTGAAGGGTGCCGTGTGGCTGCCGCAGGTGCTGCCGACGCGATCCGTGAACAGGCGCTTCGTGCAATTGCCGGCGAGATCGCGCTGAACATCACCCGTCAGCGGCTGCGTGAAGCAGCGATTGTGCGTCGGAAAATAGCCGTTGCGATCGACCGCGCCCGCATAGACCAGAAAGCCATGCTCCTGCAGCATCCGCTCCTGGATGGGCGGCAGCAACTCGTCGGTCAGGCCATCGAAACGCGTGTGGAACTTAGGCGGGTGGGTGCCGGCGATGGCCTGATAGGCTTCATCATACAAGTCATCGATCGTCACCCGGCGCTTGCGCACAGCGTCCTCGAAGATCTGCTGCACGGCGCGCGCGGCACCGGCCGCCAATTCATAGACGAGGCGATGCCGGCGGGTGCTGAGCGGTTCCGGGTCGATCTTGAAAACGTTGACAGCGTCGTCGAGAAAGCCCGACTGCTGCAACAACGCGCCGGTGGTCCGTTGCAATTCATCAACCAGCGTCGCGTTGGCGCGGGTTTCGGTGTCGATGTCCGCGAGCGATTCGTTGGCCGCGCCGAGTGCCAGCTGCTGGGCGGCCGCCGAGCGGGTGATCTCACCCAGCAGGTCGCGTGCTGCGCAAGACGCGGCTGTCACGTCGTCGGCCGCCTGTTCCGCCGCGCAGGCGAGGTGGCGGCCGTTGTCGATCGCCGCGCCCGAGGCGCGGATCAGGGTCTGAATCTCGAGGGTCGCCTCGCGCGAGCGCTGGGCGAGCGCTGGGCGAGCGCGCACACTTCGTCGGCCACCACCGCAAAGCCGCTGGCCTGCCTGCCTGCCTGCGCGCGCCGCTGCGATCGCGGCATCCCGGGACAGCGTGCGCGTCCGAACCGCGATCTCGTCGATGGTCGTGATGATGCCGCCAATCTGATCGGCATTGTCGCCGATGGTTTGCATCACCCCGACCACCTTCGCCACCGCGACACGCCCGTCACGTGCACGCCTGTCGGCCTCGACCGCGAGCGCCTCGGCCTGCGCGAGCTGGGCCGCATTGGCGGCGACCGCCGCAGCCAGTTCGCTCAGGCGCTGACGCGCGCGGGTCACGCGTGCCGCCTGCTCGCCGGTGCGTTGCGTGAGATCCGCATTGGCCTGGACGATGTGCTTCGACAGGCCGCTCACGGTACCCGCAAGCCCGGCCATCTGCTGCATCACTTCGTTCAGGTTCGATACGGTCGTTGCGAGCCGCGCATGCACCTCGGTGAACTCGCCGGTGGCGGGCGTGCGCAGGTCGAAATCGAGATCGCACTGCGCGAGCGCGCGGAGGTCGGCAATGATGGCGTGCAGGGGGCCGCGCAGGTCGACGGCAGGAAGCGTCGCCGGCACGAGAGACAGGGTGGCGTTCATCCCCTCAATAGCGGTCATCCCGGCCGGTACCTTGACCGGGTGGGCCGGCCGGCCAACGTGCACGGGCACACGACCGGGCCATGCGCGGACGGTTGGCGAAACCGGTCATAATCGGAACCATGAAGATTCAGCTGATGAGTGACCTTCACCTCGAGGTCGACCCGGCGTTTGTGCCGCGTCCGGCGCCGGGCGCGGACCTGCTGGTGCTGGCCGGCGATATCGGGGCCGGCCCGGACACGCCGATGGCTGATTTCGGCGCTGAGGACTGGTGCCTCACGCGTTTCTCGCCGCGTCTCGGCCACTGGCCGGTGCCGGTGATCTTCGTGCCTGGCAACCACGAATACGATGGGCGCGACTTCGATGAATGCCGCGCGCGGCTGCGCGACATCGTCGAGGGGCTGGGCATGATCTGGCTCGAGCGCGAGACGCGGTTTATCGCTGGCCTGCGTTTCATCGGCACGACCCTCTGGGCCGATTTCGACGCGTTGTCCGATGAGCCCTCGCATGTGCCGGGCTCGATGACCTACAACCTGCGCATGCGCGACAAGGCGTTTCGCGCGGCCAACTTCTATCTCGAGAAAACGCGTACCCTGCGTGAGGGCCTGCTGTTCGACGCGCAGGCCATGCGTGATGAGGGCTTGATTTGTCAGCAGTGGCTGCGCGAGGCGCTTGCCGTGCCTTTCGACGGCCAGACGGTCGTCGTCACCCATTTCGCGCCCAGCCTGCTGAGTCACGATCCGCGCTACGGCATCACGCCGGGCACCGCTGGCTTCTGCAATGTGCTCGACGAACTCGCGCCCGCGGCGGACCTTTGGCTGCATGGCCATCTGCACTGCCCGAGCGATTACCGCATAGGACGCTGTCGGATACGGGCCAACCCGCTCGGTTATGCCGGGCAGGGCGAGCAGGCCGGCTATAGGCCGGACTGTGTGATCGATACTGCGGCGCTGAAAGCGGAGGGAAGATGAATAAATTGCCGCTCGTCCTGTGTCCCGGGCTGCTCTGTGATGCCGCGCTGTGGGCACCGCAGGTCGCTGCCCTGGCCGACATTGCCGAGGTCTGGATCCCCGATTTCACCCGGCAGCAGACGATCGCCGAGATGGGAGCCTGGGTGCTGAGTGCGGCGCCGTGGCCGCAGTTCGCGCTCGCGGGCCTCTCGATGGGCGGCTACATCGCGCTCGAAGCCTTTCTGCAGGCGCCGCGTCGTATACAGCGGCTTGCGCTGCTCGACGCCCGCGCGCGGCCGGAGACGCCAGCCGATCGCACGCGACGGCAGCAGATGATTGCGCTTGCCGAACGCGAACGTGGCTTCGGGGCGCTCACGCGCCAACTGCTGCCGCTGATGGTGCATTCGTCGCGGACCGACGATACCGCGCTGACCGGTGTGATCAAGGACATGGCCAATCGCACCGGCGTCGACGCCTATGCGCGCCAGCAGGCAGCGATCATCTCGCGCCGCGACTTCCGCCCGTTCCTGCGCCACGTCGACGTGCCGACACTCGTGCTGTGCGGCCGGGAGGATCTGATCACGCCGCTCGACTGCAGCGAGGAATTGGCCGGGGCCATTCCTGGTGCGCAACTCACGGTGCTTGAAGACTGCGGCCATCTGTCGACGCTCGAAATGCCGGCCGCGGTCAACCCGGCGCTGTGCCGCTGGCTTCAGCCGCCGAAGACGCGGCCCTGAAACCACCACAGCGCTGGATACGCCGACAACCAGGCCCACAGGAAACGGTTGAGCCCGAACAGACAGGCATTCGCGGCGTGGAAGCCCGCGGCGATCACGAGCGCCACGGCGAGCAGCACGGGATTCAACAGCGCCAACGGGAACGCGAGTTCAAACCCCATCACCGCCCAGCCCATTACGAACAGCAGTCGCGGCGACTGCGCCCAGCCGCGCAGACGCTCGGCGACCGGATAGGCTGAATAGGCAAAGACATCCGCGAGCGCCTCGCCCCGGCGCCAGGCCGGATTCATTACCTTCACCCAGCCCGATATGAAATAGGACAGCACGAGTTGCGCGGCGAGATAGCCGTAGCTCGCTTCCTGCAACAGCGGCGTCGGCGCGACCTTCGTCACGCACAGGCAACTGAGCACCAGCAGGCTCATGCGGTCGCAGCCGCCGTTGTAGGGGCCGTCGAAGCGGTATAACAGACCCACGCCAACGCCCAGCATGCCCCAGGCTGCCGCGGTGCTGTGCCAGCCGGCGACGAGTAGCAGCGCGAGCACGAGGCGCGGCACGTGCAGCAGGCGTTCGTCGCGCGGCGCGACCAGATGCTCGAGGCTCTGCTGTACGCAGGCCAGGCCGAGCAGGATTTCGGTCAGGCGGACGGCGTCAACGTAGGTCATCGTGACGCGCGGGTGTGCGGCACGAACGACAGCGACAGGTGCAGCACGTCGTCGATGATCCGGCCGTTCTCCCGGGTCACGGCCCTGACGCGGAAGCGCAGCGCCGGGGCAGTTGCCGGCACCAGCTCGCCGCGGCCGTAAGCCCATGTCAGGCGCCAGCGCAGTTCGCGTGCCGCGAAGTCGACATCGCCCTCCATCAGGCGCTCGGCGCAGCGCACGACAAACAGCGTTTCGTTCCACGCCGGATTCCACAGCAGCCGCGCCAACATCCGGGCCACCGGCACGTGCGCCGGCCGTGGCCGGAACTCATGCCATTGCGCGGGCGCCGCGTCATCATTGACCCACGCATAGTCGACGCGCGGCGACGGCCCGATCGCATCGAAGAAGCGCCACGACGGCATCAGGGCGGGCAGTAAGCGGGTTGGCATCGCGGCAGTATAAGACGTGCCCGGTTTGCTATTGGCCACCGAGAACACTGAGAACACCGAGGTTGCGGAGATTGGTCGGGTCTGCCGTCGTAGCGCCTCGTCACCCCGCGACCATCCTCGCCTCTTCAATCATTCGCTATTCTTCACCCTCGGTGTTCTCTGTGTTCACAGTGGCAAACGATGGCCTCGATTAGAGGGTCCACGCCCCGCCCGCCGACGAGCGATAGCCGAGCGCGAGATAGGCGGCGTCGACCAGCGACTGGCCGCGTTCGTTCAGCAGCACGCCGGTGCCCATGCGGTTCATCGCGTAGCCGAAGCTGAGTTTGCACGCCGGATCAGCAAAGCCGATCGAGCCACCGGCGCCGATGTGACCGAAAGCCGCTTCGGACAGCAACGCGCTGGAGTTCACGCAGTTTGGAATGCGGCGGTTGTCCATCGACTTCATGAAGCCGGAGGCGAAACGCACCGGGATCATCAGCGTTGCATCCTCGCCGGTAGCCGCGGCGACGCGGCTCATGCGCGTCAGGGTGTCGCGACCGACGAACTGACGGCCGTTGAGGCTGCCGCCATTGGCAAACGGCGCGTACAGGCCGGCCAGACCGCGCGCGTTCGCGATGCCGTTCGCCGAGCCGACTTCCGCCGCGTGACAGGCGCGCGTGTTGACATCGAACTGGGCGAAATCGCGCATGAAGAGGTTGGTCGGTGAGCCGGCGACGTTCAGCGCGGTCTGCATGAACTTCGTCGCGAGCCACGGATTGTCCGGGGTCGCGGGAATCATCGGACTCACGCGCTGCTCGATGGTGGCCGGCAGCCCGATCCAGAACTCGAGGTCGAGCGGTCTGGCGAGTTCTTCGTCGAAGTAGCGGCCGAGCCGGCGCCGCGCGGCACGGTGCACCAGTTCGCCGACGGTCCAGGCCATCGTGATGCCGTGGTAGCCCTGGCGCGTGCCGGGTTCCCAGAACGCGGGTTCTTCGGCCACCCGTTCGACCATGTAGTCATAGTCCCAGAAGCCGCCGGCTTTTGGCGGCTCACGCAGATGCGGGACGCCGAGGGTGTGGTCGAGCGCCATCGACACGCGGGCGAACTCCTTGCCCCCGGCGCCGAATTCGCGCCAGTAACGCGTCACCGGTGCATCAAGGTCGAGCAGCCCGCGCTCGCACAGGAGGTGCGCGCACAGTGCCATTGCGCCTTTGGTCGATGAGAACACCGTGCAGACCGTGTCCTGGCCCCAGGCCTGGCCATCCGGGCGGCGGCCTCCCCAGAGATCGACGAGCCGCTTGCCATCGAGCGTCAGCGCGACGCTGGCGCCGACTTCCTCGCGCTGCGTGAAGTTGTCATGAAAAGCCTGTAGAACCCCTTCAAAACGAGGGTCATAAAATCCCCCGATCGGCCCGGCTGCGGTATCGAGCGCCACTGTCTTGCTCACGTTGTACTCCTGATGCGTGGCCGGTCGAGACGCCGGCTTTTCGTTATCTGTCGAGCATAGGGCAATCATTGGCGTCGGACCACGCCAGTGGGCGCCGGCGCGTTAACAGCCTGTTAAAGACTGCGCAGCATCGGCCGCCACAGGGTATATAAACCTCTTCCTGCAAGCGGCATCCGGATCGCTTGTGTAAACCGATAATCCGGGACCGCAAAGCGGGCGCCTGGTCCGGTAGACAAAACCGCCGGGATTTAAAGTTCAGGCGCGACGCGGCAGACGGACAAGGAAAACAGCGTCAGATGACCCAGGCTTCAAACACTCTCGACAGTACCGATCGGTCGCACCGCGCGCGGCGTGAGCAGAGCTTGCAGGACGTGGCGGCGGCGATTGCCCGCCTCGAGCCGCTGGCCAACCTGCCGCGCGAGTATCTGCAGGCGCTGGTCGGTGCTGCGGAAGTCCAGCACTACGGGGCGGGCGTGAGCGTGGTCGGCACGAGCGGCACGCCACACGTGCTGTTCCTGCTGCATGGCACGGTCACGGCGAAGAGCCCGGACGGTCAATCCCTGCGCTACGATGCCAACAGCGCGCCGGTGGCGCATCCGGTCTACCAGAACGGTGACCTCATCGAACTCTCGGCGGTGCGCTCGTCTACGTTGCTGCGGATACCGCACGCGATCTACCTCCGCCAGTTGAGTCTTGCGACCTCGGCCTCGCCGCACGGCGGCGCTGAAGTGCAGTACCTCGAAGACTGGGACCAGATGGACGATCTAGAGCGCGCGCTGAGCTTCGGTGCGCTGTCGCATGTGCCGGCCGGCAACATCCAGCAGATACTCTCGCGGCTCGATGAGATCTCGGTGGCGCCCGGTGAACTCGTGTTCGAACAGGATCGGCCTGCCGAAGGCTATTACATCGTCAAATCGGGCACCGCCGAGGTCTGGCGCGCGGACGCCTATGGCCGCCGCTACCGTCTCGCCGTCAAAGTACCTGGCGACGCGTTCGGCGATGATGCGCTCGTCAGCGAAGGCCTGCGGAGCGCCAATGTCAGCATGCTGACCACGGGCACGCTGCTGCGCATCCAAAATGAAGACTTCATGCGCCTGATCCGCGCACCGCTGCTGCACTTTGTCAGCGCTGATCAGGCTGCGGCCTCGATCGCCAGGGGTGGGCGCTGGCTTGATCTGCGCGACGCCGATCAGTTTGCGATCGCCGCGCAGCCCGGCGCGATAAACGTGCCGATCTCCCTGCTGCGACTGAAGCGGCGCGCGCTGCCGAACGATGTCACCTATATCCTCTACGCCGACAATCGTCGCACCGAAGAGCTCGGCTGCTTTCTGCTGGCGGAGTGCGGCCTGTCGGCATGCATGCTGGAGACGCCGCTGCGCGGCTACGAGGCGGCCGACCCTGATCCCGAATTGGAGGCGAAGCCGATCGGCGCGGTGAGCCTGTCGCAGACCCAGGAAATCCGCATCAACGCCGTGCCGGAACCGCCGCCTTCGATCTTCGATGTCGATGAGCAGGTCGATGTGCATGAACTGCTGGCAGTCGAGCGCCGGCGCTACGAAAAGCTGCTCGTCGAGCGTACCCGCATCATCAAGGAAGCGGTCGAACGCCAGGCCAATGCCATGCTCGCGAAGAAAGACGCCGAGATGCGCGAGCAGGTACTCGCCAAAATGTGTGTGCTGCGCGAAGAGCGCGAGCGGCTGCTGGCGCACGCCAGGAACCTCGACGCGCAGTGCCGCACATTGGCGCATGAGCGTGCCGCATTCACGGCCGAGCGCGCGGCGTTTCGCGCTGCACGCGAAGGCATGGTCCTGGCCGCCGACGCCGAGCTCAGCGTGGCCTGAGTCACGGCCTGACGCCAAACTGGCGTCACCGTTGTAACGCTGGCACTCGCCGGGTCCTGCGCGTATCGTGCCGCGCAGACTTTGGCATCCCCTGGCACAGCACCGATGACCGCCCGCCCCATTTCCCGTTATGACCTGGCGACCTGGGGCTTCGCAGCCGCTGCGCTGTGGTCGATCCTCCACCTGAAGCTCCTGGCTGCCCTGATCGCCGGGCTGCTGGTCTATGTGCTGGTGAATCTGTTGACGACGGTGTTGCGTCGCAACCGGATGCTGTGGGGCGAGGGGCCCCGGCTGGTGGCGGTGACCATCATCGCCGCGATCGTCATCACTCTGATTGGCATGGTCGGCGCGTTTGCCGCGAGTCTGCTACGCGACAGCAACGAGAGCATTCCGGCGCTGATCACACGCATGGCGGAAATCATCGAGCAGTCGCGCGACCAGTTGCCGGCGTGGGTCACTGAATACGTGCCTGCGGACGCCGACGAACTGCGCAATTCGATTGTCAGCTGGCTGCGCGAACACGCGGCGGTGTTCCAGGTGGCCGGTACCGGCCTGGGCCGCGCGCTCGCCCATATTGTGATCGGGATGGTGATCGGCGGCCTGTTGTCGCTGGAGGCCGCAGTGCCGGCGCAGTCGCGCGGGCCGCTGTCCTCGGCGCTCGCCAAACGCGCCTATCGCATGAGCATCGCGTTCCGGCGCGTGGTGTTCGCGCAGATGTGGATTTCGGGGCTGAACACGGTGTTCACGTCACTGTATCTCGCGGTGGCATTGCCTGCGTTTGGTGTCGATCTGCCGTTCACGAAAACGCTGATCGCGGTGACCTTCGTCGCCGGCCTGCTGCCGATACTCGGCAATCTGATTTCGAACACGGTCATTTTTATCGTCAGCTTCAGCCAGTCGCCGCTCGTGGCCCTGGTGTCGCTCACCTACCTCATCGTCATCCACAAGCTCGAATACTTCCTGAACGCGCGCATCATCGGCAGTCACATCCGCGCGCGCGCCTGGGAATTGCTGCTTGCGATGCTGCTGATGGAGGCCGGCTTCGGCATTCCGGGGCTGATCGCCGCACCGATTTATTACGCCTACATGAAGAGTGAACTGCGCGAGCGCGGGCTCGTCTGAAAGTGAAGGGAACGCTGCGATGATCGTGCTCTACCACTGCGCCGGCGCGCGCTCCTTCCGCCCACTGTGGACGCTCGAAGAGCTCGGGCTGCCTTACGCCATGAAGGTGATGCCGTTTCCGCCGCGCGTCTCTCACAAGGCATACCTGCAGGTCAATCCACTCGGCACGGTGCCGGCGTTTTTCGACGGTGAGCTGCGGATGACGGAGTCAGTGGCGATCTCGCAGTATCTCGTCACGCGCTACGGCCCGAGTCCGCTGGCGGTGAACGTTGACGAAGCGGACTACGGCCGCTGGCTGAACTGGCAGTACTTCGGCGAGGCCACGCTGACATTTCCACAGACGCTCGTGCTGCGCTACACGCATCTGGAGCCGCCCGAACGCCGCAATCCGCAGATTGCCGAAGATTACGCGAAGTGGTTTCTCGCACGTCTGCGCGGCATCGATGCCGTGGTAGCGCTGCAGGAAACGATGTGCGCCGGCCGCTTCACGACTGCCGACATCTCGGTCGGCTATGCGCTGGTACTGGCGACCTACCTCGGCCTGAACGATCGCTTTCCGTCGGCGGTCGTCGACTACTTCGCACGGCTGCAGGCCCGGGGCGGCTATCAGCGCGCGGTGGCGGCGGAGACGCGGGTGGCGCAGGAGCAGGGCGTAAACTTCGACCTCGGCGAATTCCTGGCGAACAAGTCGCCTGGCTGAGATCCCTCGGCCCGTCCGGGTTCTTACGCCACCGCCGGCATCACTTCGCGCGCGAACAGATCCAGTGAACGCTGCGTCTGTTCGGAGCTCAGGCTGCCCCAGGCGAAGGCGCCGATCAGATAGTTGATGCCGCTTTCCGCAACGAGCCGTGTGACCTGCTCGCGGACCTTCGCCGGCGAGCCCACCAGCAGCGTTTCGACGGCGAGCCCGCCGTCCCAGTCGAACAGCGGATCGACGCTGTGATCGCCATGGCGATGCCACAGGTGTGTGATCGATCGATACCACTGCTGATGCGCCGGACGTGCGATGCGCAGCGCTTCTTCGTCGGTGTCGGCGATGAAGATCTGGCGCATCGTCGCGAGCTTCGGCGCTGCGACGTGGCCGTTCAGGCGGTCTGCATCGTGCTGATGCCGCACCCACGCGGCCTTGTAATTGTCGATCAATTCGCGCACATGTGCCGCCGGCCCGAGCGTCGCGAAGTGAAAGCCGTGACGCGCGGCGTAGTCGACGCTGGTCGGGTTGTGCGTGGGGTACCACAGCGGCGGATAGGGCTTCTGCAGCGGTTCGATTTCGATCGGCACGTCGTGATACGCGTGGTGTCGGCCGGTGTAGGTCAAGGCCGGTTGCGTGAGCCCCAAGCGCAGCATGTCCAGGATTTCGTCGAACCTGTCGCGGGCGTCTGCGGGGCCCACACCAAAACAGGCCTGTTCGTACGGCGACACGCCGCGGCTGATGCCGAGCTCGAGGCGTCCGCCGCTCATCTGATCCAGCATGCAGATTTCTTCGATCAGCCGCAGCGGATTGTAGAGTGGCAGCAGAAAAGCGAGCGGCCCGAAACGCAGGCGAGTGGTGCGTTGCGCCACAGCAGCGAGGAAGACGGCGGGCGAGGGTGCCATACCGAGCGGCGTGCTGTGATGCTCCGCCAGGTGATAGCCGTAGAAGCCCGCCCGTTCAGCGGCTTCAATCAGTCGCAGGCGATCTTCATAGAGCTCCCGGGTGCTGCCGCTGCCACGGTCAATCCAGCCCGACATGCCGAATTCGACACTGGCCATGCGAGCTCCCCGTGATTGTGAACCGCATTGCTGACGTTCAGCGCGCAGTATGCGGCCTCGCGGAGCATTTCGCGAAGGGGCTCAGGCCTTGGCGGCGGACTCGTGAGCGGGCAGTGCGCAGACGGCGCTGCCGTAAGTCGTGCTGGCCAGCGACGGCAGAGACGCGAGCTGTTCGAGCACAGCGCTGACGCGTTGCTTCAACTGCACGTCTGGATGCTCGAACTGCAGGCCAATCCGGTACATCGAGAATTCTTCGGTCCCCACGCGCGTCTGATGCATGACGCGCGCGCGCAGGCTCAGGTTGAACGGGGTGTCGGTGCTGCTCAGGCTCACGAGCAGCGACTGATTGATTTCGAGCGCTTCCGGTACCGTCAGCATCAGGCCACTGGCGGAAATGTCTTCGAGCGTCGCGCGGAACTCACCCGCGTCGCCATACTCGATTTCGAGACGCTGCACGAGGCGTGCTTCGTGGCGGCGCTCGCCGTGCTGGGGCGAAGACATCAGAATTTTCAGGACCTGCTGCAGGCGTTCCTCGTCTTCGGGCGCGAGGCTGTCAAAACGCAGGCCGTAGAGCGGTTCATCGTGCAACTGGTCGATGCGCAGGATCGTCGCGAGGATTGCAATCTTCTGATTGCGGCCGGCCGGCAGGTGCAGGCAAACACGCTGATCGACGGCGCCTGGCATGCCTTTGCAACGCACGGCCGCGCCGCCCCATGAGATGTTGTTGATCGTGGCCGGGAGCAGCCAGCGGTTGTCCGGATCGGACAACTGCACCGGCGCGGTGACGCTGATTCGCAGTTGCCGACGCTTGTCGCTCGCGGCCAGTTGCGCAGGGCTTGTCTGCACCAGGCTCATGGCTTCCCTGAAGGCATCTGCCGCCGCATCGGACAACTCGGCCGTCTGCGGTGCGCGCCGCAGGCGTTCGATCGCGACCGTGTGGGCCGACAGCGGCACCACGCCAAAACGCGCGCGATGTTCAGCGACGCTGAGGGCGAGCAGTTTGGCGCAGGCCAGCAGTTCATCAGGCGTGCGCGGTTCTCCCACGGCGGCTTCATGCGCGTCAGCCGCGGCGTGCACGGCGTTAGTCATCGATGAACCTCGGCGAGGGCGCGTGCGGCTGACGGGAGTGGTGCTGGCATGAGGCCAATAGCGGCTTGCAGTGCGCGGGCTTTAGCGCGAACCCGGGGGCCGGGTGGTTACCGCCGATATGGCGCGCAGCAGGCGGATCAATCGCCGAGTTGCCCGATGTTGCACGGGCTGCCGGGCATCACGCGCAGCGGTCTGCCGATCGCGTCACCCACCGCCAGCGCATCGAGGCTGGCGCCATCACCGTCGGCGATGCGCGCGAAGAAGCGCGCGTCGCCACTCGCGGTCGTCGCGGACACGTACGCGACATCCGGCCGGCCTCTGCGGTAGGTCAGCACATAGCTTTCGACGACGCCGGACGCTGGCGCCGGATCGGCTATCGGCATCGGCGGAATGGCCTGGAAACGGCGCTCGATGGCCGTGTTGTCGGCAGCTGCCCAGGGGGCCGACAGCGCGCCGGCGTAGAGCCCGGCCGAATGCTTCGACAGATAACCGCCATTGGCGATGACCAGCGCGAGGCTGGCACGATCGCGCCGTACGCGGTCCACCGCTTCGGCGATTGCATGCAGGCTGTAGTTGTTGCCGGGACCTCCGAAGAAGGGCAGGCCACCGGTCAGCGTCAGCGCGCGGCCGTCACGCCAGTCGATGTCGAGTGCGGCGCAGGCGCTGAACACCGCCACCGGAAAGCAGCTGTAGAGATCGAGATGCGCGACCTGCGCGATGTCGACTCCGGCCGCCTCCAGCACCCTTTCCAGGGCCAGCTCCTGGGCGATCGAACGCTCGAGCGCAATGCGCGCGCTGACCGTGCGTTCGTCGAGATCGGCGCTGTTGCGCAGGTACGCCCATTGCGACGGCGCGATGCCGAGGCGCTTCGCGGTACCCACCGAGGTCATCACCACCGCGGCGCCCTGGTTGACCGCATCCTGCGCCACCAGCGCCTTGGTGTAGGGATCGGAGATCAGATAGTTGTCGCCGGTGACCGTAGCGAGTTCGGCGGCCGTGCGCGCCTGCGGAAACTGCGCATACGGATTGGCCGCGGCGACCGCCGAGAACGGCGCGAACAGCGCGCCCATTTCAGCGCGATACTGCTGTGGCGTGAGCCGCCGGCGATGGCGCAGCACGTGCTCGAACAGCGGGTAGACGCGCAGCGGCAGATAAAGGCCATGGGCGCGTTCGTAGGGCGTGGTCAGCTTGTCGCCGGCCCATTCATCGGTGTACTCACCGCCGACTTCCTCGCGCCAGTCCGGTGTGAGCCCCGACTTCCTCGCGTGCTTGATGGTTGCGATGGCTTCAGCGCCCACGATCAGCGCGCTGCGGATCTCGCCGCGGTGAATGGCCGCGGCGTAGCGGTTGACGAGGCGTTGTGGCGTCTGGCCGCCGACGTCGGCATAAATGGCATGCCGGGGTTCGATACCCACGCGACGCGCAATGGCGAGCGGCACGTTGTCGCTGCAACCGAACGGATGCGCGACCATCGCTTCGCCGCGCGTCGAATGCTCGAAGAAGCGAATGGCGGCGACAGTGTCGACGCTCGCGGCGAGCGCAGCGGCGGTGCCGCTGTCGGCGAGCGCCGTGGCGGCGGCTTTTGCCGCGAGGGCAACCGGTGACAGCAACGCGTACGCGGCGTCGCGCTCGAGGTGCTGGCCGACACCGACGAGAATCGGTGTGTTGTCGGCGACTGAATCGGGCCTCAGCGGTGGCATGTGCTTACGGCACGTCGACGACGTCGCCGGGCAGGCCGCGATGCTGCGGATGCGGTTCGTGCGCCGGGTTGACTGGGCTACCACCGATCGGCACGGTACGGGCCAGGAAATCGATCACTGCATGGCCGAAGATGTCGTTGCGATCGCCGGCGACCATGTGGCCGGCATCCGTGATGTTCATGTATTCGCTGTGCGGGCAGAGCGCCAGAAACGCCTGCGCGCCTGCTTCGCTGAGCACGTCCGACAGGCCGCCGCGCACGAGCAAGGTCGGTAGCGTCAGCGCGCGCGCACAGGCTTCGAGACGGATGACGCGCTTGTCGAATTCGCGGCGCAGGGTCATGAAGCGTGGGTCCCAGTGCCAGTGATACCGGCCATCCGGGCCCATGCGCAGGTTTTTGGCGAGGCCCGCGAGATCCTTCGGCGGTTTGCGATGCGGCTGATAGGCGCCAATCACGGCGGCCACTTCTTCGAGCGTATCGAAGCCTTCGGGTCGCTGGCTCATGAAAGCCTGGATCTTCTCGACGCCGGCCGCTTCGATCTGCGGCGCGATGTCGACGAGCACGAGCGCGGTGGCGTCCACGTGATCCTCGCCCGCCGCCACCAGACTCGTGCCGCCGCCCATCGAGGCACCGACAAGTACCGGCCGTCGGCCGCCGAGCGCACGGATCACGCACAGCAGATCCTCGACCATGATGTCCTGTCCGTAGATGCCGTCCGGCGCCCAGTCAGAATCGCCATGGCCCCGCGCATCGAAGGCCACAGCGTAATACCCCGCGCGGCCGAGGGTCTCGCCGACGTTTTTCCACGCGTGCCGCGTCTGGCCGCCGCCGTGCTGCAGGAGGATCAGGGGCCCTGCAGGATTGCCCCAGCAGTCGCCGGCAATGGACACACCCTGCGCCCCTGGCCAGCGAAACATCGGATCGGGCGTACCAGGAAGTCGTGTGCCGGCGCTCATGGGGTCTCTCGGTTCTGCAAGGGGGTGTCCGGCATTCTACCCCGAGGCCGCAGCGCCGAATCCTCCCCTGAACGGGGACACCCACCGTACTTTGCACCGTACTTCACGCCCCGGCCGGAGCGCACGGTACTTTACGCCCCGGCCGGAGCCGAACGGGGGCGAACGCGAACGGGGACACCCACCGGGCCGAACGGGGACACCCACCCCATTTAACCCGGCATCCTCGGGCGTCCAGGGCGCAGACCGCCGGGCGCAGACCGCCGGGCGCAGACATCGCGGCAGGGGGCGTGGCAGACTGAGGACACGGTGCCGACTTCCGGCACGCCATTCAAGCCGGAGCAACAGTCATGCATGTCTCAGGTATCGGTCAGGTTTACGTTAAAGCAACCCGCTTCCTGCATCCGCAAGCAGTGGACGTGGATGTCGATGGCATCCGCTTTGATCGTGCGTTCGCCCTGCTCGAGGCCGACGACCGCTTCGTCAACTCCGATCAGCATCGCCTGTTCATGCCGTTGCGCTTCGACTACGACGCAGGTGCGGACAGCCTGGTGCTCGAACTGCCCGATGGTCAGCGCGTGGAAGGGTCGGCGGCGGCCAGCGGCCGTCGCTTCGGTATCGATCATTTTGGCCTGCGCACCATTGAAGCGGCCGAAGTCGAGGGACCGTGGCGGGACGCGCTGAGCAGTTTCGCCGGGCGGCCGATTGCACTGGTGCGCTGCCTGTCCGAGCGCCGCGCGATCGACGTCTTCCCGATCACCTTCGTGACCACCGGCTCGCTCGCCCGTCTCGCGCGCGAAGTCGGCGCGACGGTGGATCCGGTGCGCTTCCGCGCCGGCTTCGTCATTGACCATGCCGCCGAGCATGCCGAAGACGGCTGGGACGGCCGCACGCTCAGCATTGGCGGCGCCATCCTGCGTGTGCGCACGGCGGTGCCGCGCTGTGCCGTCACGGGCTTCAACCCGCGCTCAGGTGAGCGCGACCAGGAAGTGATGAAAAGCCTGATCCGCTACCGCGACAAGGTGTCGCTGCCCGACGGCTTGCTGCCCGACTACGCCACTCCGGGCTTCGCGACTTATGCCGACGTGATCACGCCAGGCCGTGTCGCGGTGGGCGACCCCGTTGCACTGCTGCCCTGACACAGGGGGACATCGACAGGCGCAAGCTCGGCCATCGGTTGCGCTGATGCAGGGCGCCCAACAGCAAGCGTGCACCGGCGACGATGCACAGGCTTCCTCTTCAAGGTGACGGCCCTCACGACTGAAATCGATGTCGCCTGCGCTGCAAGGTGGGGAGCCAGACGGCAAGCACGAGCAACCCCAGCAGCACGGCCGACGCGCCGAAGGTGCCGAGCGCAAGTCCGCCGTGTTCGATTGGTTTGGTCAGAACGTCGCCCATGGTGGCCCCAAACGGACGGGTGAGCACGAACGCGCTCCAGAACAGAGCGGTGCGGTCTATGCGCGTCAGCTTCCAGGCGGCGCCCAGCAGCACGAGCAGGCTGCCGACCAGCATCGCGCCGCCGGCGAAGCCGAGGCCTGACTCATCGGCGAGATAATCGCCGAGCGCGGTACCCAGCGTGTTCGAACACAGGATCGTGGCCCAGTAAAAGGCTTCCTGGCGCAGCGATCTGATCCGCCCGACGTCCAGATTGCCCTCCGTCGCCCACCACAGGAGCAGCGTCGCGCCGAGCGCGATGGAGAGAATGCCGGTGCCGACCGCATAACCGAGCCCGAGGCTGCGATCCATGTAATCCGAGATCGTCGTGCCGGCGGTGCTCGTCAGCAGCACGACCAGCCAGAACAACGCCGGGTGGAATGCCCGTGCCTGCAACTGTGCGAACAGCGCCCCGCACAACAACGCCAGCAGCAACACGGTGCTCGTGGCATAGCCGAGGTTCAGCGTCATCGAGAGCAGATCGCCCGCCGTTTCACCGAGCGTGGTTGCGCAGATCTTGGCAACCCAGAACATGGCGTCGACACGCGCGAGTTTGTCGCGGGCGTACAGCGTGGTCACGACGCGGTGGTCCGCGAAGCTGCGCGGCGCGCAAAGGCCAATGTTGCCAGCGCATCACACAAGACCCAGCACAGCGTCGCGGTCGCCACGTCGTGTGACAGGAAATGTGCCCCCCGAACTTGCTGGACCAGGCCCAAGCCCAGGCCGGCGCCGAGGGCAGCGATTCGCAGCCAGGCGGCGTGCGGCCACAGTGTATCGCGCGCGGCGAAGAACCAGGCGAAGAGCATGTAGCCGCCGGCAGCGTGACCGGCCGGGAAGCAGCCTTTCACGCGCTGCGCGCCGGCCTGCCATTGCAGCCAGCCGCCTGGCGGCAGATGACCGCCATACCGTCTGAGGTCCCACGGACAGGGTACGGGTAAGATCTCTTTACCCAGCGTGATCACGACATAGCAGGCGGTGGAGGCGAGGGCGACGTAGATCAGCTGTCGACGCAAGGCGCGCAGGGGCGACCATACGCAGGCGACCAGCCCGAGCAGCAAGCTGAGCAGATAGGTCGTGAGCGTCAGCCTCTGCACGTCACCATGCAATACATCGGCAAGTATCGCGTCGTGGCGCAGACGCCAGGCGTGGTCCTGCAATGTATAGAGCGCGTCCGCCAGCCTGAGATCGAGCCCGCTCCACTGCAGGATGACGATGCAGGCAAAGCCAAGCAGCAACACCAGCGCAGGCGTGGGCCTGATCATGCGCGCGCTCATCGGGCGACGGCCTGACCACCGTCGCCGGCGGGGCGCCATGCCATCACTCTGCTTCGATAGGCGTCGCTCGCCCCCTGGTAATAGGCAATCGCCCGCGCGGCGTCCACCTCGTCTGCAGCCACCGTCACCGTCACCGTCTCCGTGGCCGCCCGATGCTCGAAAATGCGTCGATGCGGCCCGAGCACCGTGACCGTGTCGTTGGCCAGCAGGCCGAGGTACTGATAGTTGGCAATCAGGGCACGTCCCTCGTCGGCGCGCATGCTCAGAATGTCGCGTCCGAACGCGCCCGATTCGTAATCCATCCCGAGCAGCGCGAGCAGCGTCGGCGCGACGTCGATCTGGCTCGATACCGTGGTGTTGCGACCTGGCGCGACGTGTTTCGGCGCATACACGATCATCGGCACGTGATAGCGACGGGCGGGCAGGTCGACCTTGCCGGCGCTGGACGCGCAGTGATCAGCAACGATGACGAACAGGGTGTCGTCGAACCAGGCTTGTGTGCGTGCCTGTGCCAGGAAATCCCCGATAGCCCAGTCCGTGTACTGGACGGCACCGGGCCGTCCACTGCCGGACGGCAGCGCGATCCGGCCCGCCGGAAACGTGTATGGGCGATGGTTGGATGTCGTCATGATGTGCATGAAGAAGGGTTGTCGCCGCCCATGTGCGGCGTCGGCAATCTTCAGCGCCTGGCGATAGATATCCTCGTCCGCCATGCCCCATGCGTTCTCGAAGCCTATCTCGGCCGACGGTACGGACGTCTGATCGACGATGCGATAGCCGTTGCCGGCGAAGAACGCATTCATGTTGTCGAAGAAGCCGCGTCCGCCGTAGACGAACATCGTGTCGTAGCCCTTCGCGCGCAGCACATTGCCCAGTGACCAGTAACCCTTCTCATGTCCGATGCGCTTGACGATCGAGCGCCCCGGCGTCGGCGGCATCGACAGGGTGACCGCTTCGAGACCACGATCCGTGCGGGTGCCTGTGGCATAGAAATTGTCGAACGCGAGACCCTGGTCGGCGATACCGTCGAGTTGCGGGGTCCAGCGGTGCGCGTCACTGAAGTGACCCATGAACTCGGCGCTGAGGCTTTCGACCATGATCAGGACCAGATTGAGTGGCCGCGCCGGCCCCGGATTGTCGATCATGCGGCGCAAGTCGCCGGTGTTGCCGAGCTCGGCGCGGGTCGCGGGCTCACGCAGCTCCGTGCGCAGGATCCGATCGACATCGCCGGCCGGCAATGTCGCGTAGAAGCGCACATAGTCGATTTCGTTGCGTCGAAACGCACTCATGAACTGGAAGGGACCATTGCTTGCGAGTTCTTTGCGGTAGGCGTTGCCGAACCATTCGCGCGGCCCGTCGCCAGCATCGGCGGCAAAACCGGTCGCAAGAAGGGTCGCCGCCAGCGCGAGGCCAATGTGCTTGAGCCTTCGTCCGTCCGGCTGGGCCAGAACTGCCGCCAGACGCGGACCGAGCCAGCGATAGACGCAGGCGGTCAAGCCGAGGTTACCGAGCAGAATCCAGACGACCGAATAAGATTCCCAAATGTTGTGCAGCACCTCGTTGGTGTAGACGAGATAATCGACTGCGATGAAGTTGAACCTGACTTCGAATTCCTGCCAGAAGAGCACCTCCGCAATGGCGATGAAGCCGAAGGCATAGATGAGGCCCAACGCGATCACATGCCAGGCTGCGCGATTGCCACGCGTGTGCCACCAACGCTCGGGCAGCAACAACCAGGGCGTCAGCGGCAGGGCCGCGAACAGGCAGCACAGCAGATCGTAGAACAGGCCGACCGTGAGCACCGCGAGGGCCGACGGAACATCGAGCGCCGCCGCATGCCAGGACCACGCCATCAGTCCAATCCGCGTCACGGTCGCATAGGTAAGCGCCACCGCCGTGATCAGGACCACACATCCGAGCCGACCGGTGCGGCCAGCGCCGTACGATTTCCTCATCTGAACGATTGCCCCACCAAGTCTGCTGACGGGGCACGATAGAGGTCGGGATGTTAAGGCAGCGTTAGCAGGCGGGTGAAAACGGCAGTGAGCACCGACGTTGGCCTTGCTGGCCGGTGGCGGCGCTCAGGGCGGGCGGTCGTCGTCGAGCCGCACGGTCACACGCGTCCCCGCGCCCGGCGCGCTGTCTACGGTCAGGCCCCAGCCCAGCCGACGACAAATACGCTGGACGATGAACAGCCCCAGTCCGTGGCCGCTGCTGCGCGGCCCGCGGCGATGCTGTTCGAACATCGTCGCGCAGGCGTCGGCCGTCAGCCCCGGGCCACTGTCGGCAATCATCAGGTCATGGCCATCGAGTGTGACGTGGATGCGGCCGGCGCCACCGTGCTCGATGGCGTTTCGCAGCAGGTTGTTGACGACACACAGGAAGAGCCCGCGTGGCACGGCGAGTTCGCAGTCCTTGTCGACGATGAGTTCGGCATCAAACCCCGGGCCAAAGGCGAGCCCCTGCATCCGCACCGCCTCGCTCAAGGCATCGCCTGCGGCAAACGACGCGGTGGGCGGCGGGGCATCGGGCCGCGCAAGGAAGAGGAGACCTTCCGTGAGCGCCGCCATCTGCTCGGCCGCCGCCCGCAAGCGATTGAGCCGCGCAGCGGCCAGCGGATCGCTGGCCAGTGAGGGTTCCAGCAGTTCTACACCGGTCAGGATCACCGTGAGGGGCGTGCGGAGCTCGTGGCTCGCATCGCGGGCAAACGCACGTTCCCGTTCGACGAGGTCGTCGTAACGTTCGAGCGCGGCGTCGAACGCCCGCGCGATGAGGCCGATGGCGGGATCTTCGCCACCGAACTCGAAGCGCAGGCGCGGCGAGTCGGGCACGACCTGCGCCGCGTGCCGCGCGAGCGCCTCGACCGGACGCAACACCAGATTGACCAACCACAGCGCCATGCCGGTGGCGAGCAGCGCGGCGGTCAACAGCGCATAGAACGCGATTTCGTTGATCTGGGCCTCCAGGCGTTCGACGGGGTCGTAGCGGGCATCGCGCAGCAGGAACAGGCTGCCGTGTTCACCGTCGAAACGTCCGACGGCATACTCCAGATCGTCGACCATCATCTCCGCGTGAATGCCGGCGGCGAGCGTGGTGATCTTCCGCGGCATCGTGTGCGCCACCCCGGGTCGCATCACGTAGGCTTCATACCCCGCTTTTAATGGCGGAAGTTCGGCCGGATTCGCGGCCCACGTCCGCGAGTACTGCGCGAATTCCGCGCGAAATTCCGGCACCGACAGGCCGCGCTCGAGCACTTCCAGAAACTGTTGAACGGCGAGCGTGAAGCCGCCGATCAGCACGGCAGCCAGCCCGAGCGAGGCCAGCAGGAAGCGTGCTTTCAGACCGAGCCTAATGCTCATCGGCATTCAACGCGTAGCCGATGCCTGCAATCGTGTGCAGCAGGCCCCGATCGAACGGTTTGTCGATGACGGCACGCAAGGCATGGACATGCACGCGCAGCGCCGCGTCGCCGTCGGGAGGCTCGTCTCCCCACAGGTGATAAATCAGGTTGCTGCGGCTCACGACCGCCGGTGACTTGCGCATCAGGAATTCGAGCATCCGCAGGCAGAGCGGCGACAGCCGCAACGGCCGACCGGCGCGAGTGACCTGCAGACTGCGCGTGTCGTAGACGAGATCGGCGACGCACAGCAACTGACTGCGGCCGTGCTCACGTTTCAGCAGCGCGTGCAATCTCACGTCCAGTTCGGCGAGCGCGAAGGGCTTGGTCAGGTAGTCATCCGCCCCTGCTTCGAATCCCTCCAGCTTGTCCGGCAGCGTGTCGCGCGCCGTCAGCATCAAGACGGGCGTCGCAAGCCCGAGCTCTCCGCGCAGACGGGCGCACACTTCGAGGCCGTCGAGCGAGGGCAGCGCCAGGTCGAGCACGATGATGTCGCAGGCTTCCCGTGACAGCAGCAGCAGGGCCGCGGCGCCGTCGTAGGCGTGATCGACTCGCCAGCCCCGCGCCGCCAGGAACTCGCCGACGTTGGCCGCCACGCTGCGGTTGTCCTCGACCACCAGCACGCGAGGCAGCACCGTGGACTGTCGGGACGGGGGATGGTCGCTGGGCATGCGTGGGTCGAGGCTCGTGGGCGTCGTGGGGCCGCCCGTCATAGTGCGCCAGGCCGGCATGGAACTCACCACCGTCACGCAGCGCGCGCTGTTAAACACCCGCGTTCAAGCAGCGGCGTTTGGGGTGATCGTCGGCTGCGCCTGGGATGTTGGGGGACAATCACCGGCTTCCCCTGTCGGGCTTCCTGTGTCAGCCCGACGCTACTCGGCCGGCGCTTGACTCCACTCCCAGCCGCCTCGCCTCCTCATCCATCACAATCGCAATCCGCCCCACCGCGCGGCGCGCCAGGACGTCGCTCATCGCCTGCTGAAAATCCGCGAGCCTATAGGCCGCGCCGAGCACCGGGTTGATCTGTCCGTGTTCGAACCAGCCGAACAGCCGGCTCATGTTCGCGCGCACGCGGTCTTCGTATTCGTAGCGCAGGTCCACCGGGCTCCAGCCGTAGTAGAGGCCCATGTTGAGGCCGCAGACGGTGAGGTTCTTCACGAGCAGCAGGTTTGCCGGGATCTGCGGAATGTCGCCGCCGGCGAATCCGACGGGCATGATCCGCGCTTCGGGCGCCATGCAGCGCAGGGACTGCTTGAACACCTCGCCGCCCACCGGGTCGTACACGGCGTCGACGCCACGGCCGTTCGTCAGCGTGAGCACCACAGCCCGGAAATCCTGTTCGCGATAATTGATCACGTGCGCTGCGCCGTGGGCGCTGGCGATCTTGAGCTTGTTGGCGGAGCCGGCGGTGGCGATCACCGTCGCGCCGAGAAGCCTGCCGATCTCAACGGCCGCGATGCCCACGCCGCCGGCCGCGCCGTGCACGAGCAGCCAGTCGCCGGCCTGCACGTTCAGCAGATGGGGCCAGGTCAGCGCGGCGGCGGAGGTCGCATAGGAGTTGGTGAAGGCAATCGCGCGCGCAAAGTCCAGCGAGTCTGGCAGCGCGAACACGTTGACCTCCTTCGCGCAGACTTCTTCGGCAAGCCCACCCCAGTCGAGCACCGCGCACACGCGGTCGCCCGCCTTGAAGCGCGTGACCTGCGCGCCAACTTCCGCGACGATGCCGGCGACCTCGGTGCCGGGCACGAAAGGCAGCGGTGGCTTGCGCTGGTATTTGCCCTGCACGACGAGGCTGGTCGCGAAACTCATGCCTGCGGCCTGGATGCGGATGCGCAGTTCGCGCGCCGCCGGGCGTGGCGTCGGCAGTTCGGTCAGCGTCAGTTTGTCGAACGGTGTCCACTCACGGACCCACACACCTTGCATGACCTACTCCTCGCCGCCGAAGCGCGGCGTGCGTTTCTCGAGGAAAGCGCGCATGCCTTCACGCGCATCGGCCGACAGGAACACCGCAGACTGCGCCTGGAGTTCGAACGCGAGCGTTTCCGGCAGGCTCGCGCCGACACCGCGCTGCACGCCCTGCTTGATCAGCGCCAGGGTGTCCGGCGGGCCATCGGCAAACAGGCGCACGCGCTGCGCCACTGCTTCACGAAAGCTCTCGTCCGGATACACGCGGTTGACGATGCCCAGGCGCAGGGCCTCCTCGGCGTCGATGCGTTCGCCCGTCATCATCAGTTCCATTGCGCGAGCGGTGCCCACGAGTCGCGGCAGCAGATAGTGCCCGGCCCAGTCCGGCACGAGTCCAATCTTCACGAAACTCTGCGCGAACTTCGCTGACGCGCAGGCGTAGCGGAAGTCGCAGGCCAGCGCGAGGTTCATGCCGGCGCCGGCCGCCGCGCCGTTGACGGCCGCGATCACGGGCTTCGCCATGCCGTGGATGAGCTTCACGATCTCGCCGCCGGTCAGCATGCGCTGCCGGATCTCGCCGGCCTCGCCCTTGTCCTGTAGCGACGCCATGTTCGCGATGTCGCCACCGGCGCAGAAGGCCTTGCCGGCGCCGGTAATCACGACGCAGCGGACATGACGGTCGTCCGCGGCCTCGCGCAGGCGGTGGTAGAGGGTTTCGCGCATGTCGTCGCCGAAGGCGTTCATGACCTGCGGGCGATTCAGGGTGATCGTCGCCACCCCGTCGGCGATGTCGTAACGGATGTGCGTCGTGCTCATGGTCGGGGTCTCACGCGGAATGGGGTTTCTGCAGCAGGCGGCGGATCGCCGCGCGCACCGATTCAAAGGCCACCCGTCTGAGATCAATGTCCCCGAGGCGCATCCAGTGCAGCGCAGCTGCTTCTTCATTGGCGACGAAGGGCGCCACGTCGTCGACATCGAAGGCGAAGAACACGTCCACCGTGCGGTAGCGGATCGTGTGGTACTCGTAACGGTTAGGCATCGAGAACAGATAGCGCGGTGCCCGCAGGGCGAGCCCGATCTCCTCGAAGACCTCGCGGACCACCGCGGCTTCCAGTGATTCGTCGCCTTCGACGAAGCCGCCCGGGAGGTCGAGCAGGCCCTGGCCCGGCTCATTCGCGCGAGTGATCAGCGCGATGTCTTCACCGCGGTAAATCACCGCCGCCACGGCGGCCGCCGTATTGTGAAAATACGCGTAGCCGCAGCTCGTGCAGCCGTAGAGCTTGTTGTCGACGGTGTCGAGGGCGGCGAGGCCGCAGCGCGGGCAGTAGTATTGGGCTGTCGTCGACACGCGAGCATCGTATCCGGGATGGAATGGTCCGCCGATCTTCGTTCAAAGCCTGTCCTGATGCCAGTCGCCCGCAACCCTTCCAGGCTGGCCAAGGCCGGACCCCGGCCCTACGATAGCCCCCTTCGGCCGCCGGCCTTACCTCAATCGAAGGACCCTCAGCATGATCATGAAAGGCAAAGTTGTTCTCGTCACCGGCGCGGGGCGGGGCGTGGGTCGCGCGATTGCGCTCGAAGCGGCGAAAGCCGGCGCAGCCGTGGCGGTGAACGACCTCGGCGTCGGCCTTGGCGGCGAAGGCGGCGATGCGGGCCCGGCCCAGGCAGTGGTCAAAGAAATCGAGGCGATGGGTGGCCGCGCCATTGCGCTGACCAAGAGCGTCGGCGCCTGGAATGACGCCCACGACATGGTCGCCGAAACCATCGAGCGCCTCGGCGGTCTCGACGGCCTCGTCAACAACGCCGGCAACCTGCGCGATGTCATTTTCCACAAGATGACCGAAGACGATTTCGACGCCGTGATCAACGTGCACCTGAAGGGCACGTTCAACATGAGCCGGGCAGCGGCGAATCACTTCAGGGAGCAGGGCAGCGGCGCCTTCGTGCACATGACCTCGACCTCGGGCCTGATCGGGAACTTTGGCCAGGCGAACTATTCGGCGGCGAAGCTCGGCATCGTGGCACTGTCGAAGTCGATCGCGCTCGACATGGCGCGCTTCAACGTGCGCTCGAACTGTATCGCACCATTCGCGTGGACGCGCATGGTCAGCTCCATCCCGATCACCAATGTCGAACAGGCGCAGCGCGTCGAGAAGCTGAAGAAGCTGGTACCGGAGAAGGTCGCGCCCTGCGCCATCGCGCTGCTGTCCGATTCGGCCGCGAACGTGAATGCCCAGATCTTCGGCGTGCGCAACAACGAGATCTATCTGTTCTCGCAGAACCGCCCGATCAAGACCGCGCACACGGCCGAAGGCTGGACACCGGAAACTGTGATCGACCGCGTGTTCCCGCAGTTCGCGCATGACTTCTATCCGATGATCCGCTCCGGCGAGCTGTTCAGCTGGGAACCGGTCTGAATCCGTAGCCGCGGACAATGCCGCCCAGGTGATCTCCACCCGCCACCCGTGCCGCCGAACCGCCCCCGCTGCGGGTGACGCACAACGCAAATCCAGCCAGGGAACAGTCCTGCAGGAGCGCTCCATGAATTACTCGACGATTACGGTGAGCCGCGAAGGCGCCATCGACTGGCTCACCTTGAACCGGCCGGACCGGCTCAACACCATCACGCCGCAGATGTGTGACGAACTGCAGCACTATTTCGATGACCTGCTGCGCCATCAGGCGGTGCGGGTGGTGGTGCTCCGGGGCGCGGGCCGCGCGTTCTGCGCGGGGTACGATCTGAAGGCTGCGGATGCCGTCAGTGAAGGCCCCGTCATAGGCCTGCGTGTCCAGCGTCAGGTCAGTGAGGTCTACATGCGGATGCGACGCTGCCCGCAGCCGATCATCTGCCTCGCGCACGGCGCGACGACCGGCGGCGGCTTTGCGTTTGCGCTTGCCAGCGATGTGCGGATTGCCGCCAGCGACGCGAAGATCAATGTGGCGATGGTGAAGGTCGGGCTCACCGGCTGCGACGTCGGCATCAGCTACTTCCTGCCGCGCGCGGTAGGCAGCAGCATCGCCGCCGAACTGATGATGACGGGCCGCATGGTCACCGCCGACCGCGCGCTCGCGATTGGGCTCGTATCCGAGGTCGTCGAGGCGGGCGCACTCGAAGCCGCCGGCCGCGCAATGGCCGAGGACATGCTGAAGACCTCACCGCTAGGCCTTAGGCTTACCAAGGAAGGCCTGCGGCTCAACACCGATGCGCCGAGTCTCGAGGCGGCCATCGCGCTCGAGGATCGCGGGCAGATCCTCTGCGCGAGCGCGGGCTTCTTCAAGGAAGGCATCGACGCGTTTCTCGAACAACGGCCGGCACGCTATCCGGACTGAATTTCACGACCAACTGGGGGCGAACATGGATCTGGGACTGAAGAACAAGGCGGTGATCGTCACCGGCGCCGGCTCTAACATCGGCCGCGCGATCACACTCGGCTTCGCGCGTGAAGGCGCGAACATCACGCTCGCCGACATCGATGAACATCAGGCGCAGGCCGTGGCCGCACTGGCGCGGGCGGCAGGCGCCGCGGCGGCGGAGGCCGTGCGCTGCGATGTGACCAAGCTCGATCAGGTGCAGGCGATGTTCGAACGTACGGTGGCGCGCTGTGGCACGGTCGACGTGCTCGTCAATAATGTCGGCTGGGACGAACTCAAGTTCTTCACGCAGACCACGCCGGATTTCTGGCAGAAGATCATCCAGGTGAACTTCGTCGGCGTGCTGAACTGCACGCACACGGCTCTCGGTATCATGGCGCCAAAGCAGCAGGGCGCGATCGTGTCGATCAGCTCGGACGCAAGCCGTCAGGGCGAACCGCGTGAAGCGGTGTACGGCGCGATGAAGGCCGGCGTCAACAGCTTCATGAAAACGATCGCGAAAGAGAACGGCCGTAACGGCATCCGGTGCAACGTAGTGTGCCCGGGCGTGACGATTCCGGAGGAAGACGGCGCGGTGGGCGCGAACAGCATGTGGGTCAACAGGGATTCGATGTTCACCGCGGAGCAGATTGTGCAGATCGCCAAAGCGCTGCCGCTGAAGAAGGTCGGCCGGCCCGAGGACGTCGCGGGCGCCGTGCTGTTCCTGTCGTCGAACGCCGTCGCGGGCCACGTCACCGGGCAGGTGCTGAGCGTCAGCGGCGGCTACAGCATGATCGGCTGACGCCGCATCCCGAACAGGCAACGAAGGAGCAAGTTCACATGTCCAGTTATGAAGACATCATCCTGACCCTCGAAGGTCGCACGGCCACGATCTGCATCAACCGGCCGAAGAAGTACAACGCGTTCCGGCCGCGCACCGTCGTCGAACTCGTCGATGCCTTCTTGCGCGTGGGCTGGGACAAGGACATCGGCTCCATCGTGCTGACGGGTGCCGGCGACAAGGCCTTCTGCACCGGCGGCGATCAGTCCGATCACGAAGGCGGCCAGTACGGCGACAACGATGCCCGCGGCACGATCGGCATGCCGGTCGAGGAATTGCATTCGCTGATTCGCGATGTGCCGAAGCCTGTCGTCGCGCGCGTGCGCGGCTATGCAATCGGCGGGGGCAACGTGCTCGCAACACTGTGCGACATGACCATCGCCTCCGAGAACGCGATCTTCGGCCAGGTCGGCCCGAAGATGGGTTCGGTCGATCCGGGTTTCGGCACGGCCTATCTTGCGCGCGTCGTCGGCGAGAAGAAGGCGCGTGAGATGTGGTACATGTGCAAGCGCTACAGCGCCCAGGAAGCGCTGATGATGGGCCTCATCAATGCGGTCGTGCCGGACGACAAACTCGATGCCGAAGTTGCGGCCTGGTGCGCCGAACTGAACAAGCGCAGCCCGACCGCGATCGCGCTCGCGAAGAAGAGCTTCAACGCCGACACCGAATCTATCCGCGGCATGGGCGGTGTCGCGATGCAGGCTCTGCGCCTTTACTACAACACCGAAGAGTCGCAGGAAGGCGTGCGGGCGCTGAACGAGAAGCGCGAACCGGACTTCATGAAGTTCTACAAGTAACCGCTGTGCGCGGTGGCTGCATAAGCCCAAGCTTGAACACCAAGCGTGGGCTGACGCAGGAAGCCCAACGCTGCCAGCGCACGTATCGTCTGCGACCCTGCAATGCGTCACCGCCGACCCGGTCTCTCGCCGCTAACGGGAGTGCGGCGTAGCGCTGGCAGGTAGATTCGGCCTTCGTAAGCAAGCCGGGTGGCGCACGGATTGTTGGGCTTCCTGCGTCAGCCCAAGCTACCCGGGCATTCTCGGTCGCGAGAAGGCGATTGCGCCTCCGCGACCAGGGCCCTATGGCGGCACCTGCGCAGGTAGTGGCGATGACGGCCCGATGATGGGTGCGCGCGTTGGTGCAGGGGCGGGTGGTGTGCTCGCGGTGGGTGCGGGGACAGCAGGCTCAGTCGGAACCGCCGCCGGTGCTGGCACCGCCGCCGCCGGGGCCGGTGTCTGCAACAACACCTGCGCCGGCTGCTGCAGGGCCTCCGGCGCGAACGGCACGGCGAGCGCGGCAAGGGGCGCCAGTTCGGCCGGCCACGCCGGCAAGCGCTTCTGCACTTGCGCGGTCGCGCGGTTCTCCACCGCGGTCTGCAGCTTCTCGGTCAGGATTTGCGACACGCCGTCCTTGTTCAGCAGCGCAGCGAACTGGTTCGTGTCCTTGTTCCACACGAGCCCCGCCTTGTCCGCAATCTCGGGCACCGGCGTGTAGCGCGATACCACGTAGAACAACGGACCTTCCTGCTGCAGCTCGTTCGCGGTGCGTATCAGCTGCATCACCGGCTGGTAGCGGTCGCCTAGAAAGGCCGTCATGCGGTTCTTGATGACCGGCTGCTCCCACAGATTGACCGTGTTCGGGTCGAAGCCGACAAGGGGTTTGACCAGCCCCCAGATGATCTGGCCCGAACTCGGCAGCAGCAGGACGGGCGCGACGCAGCCGCCGATGAGCAACAAAACGCCCAAATTGATCAAGCGCAGGCGATTCATGGTGGTGGAGAATCCAGAGGGTGCGTTCAGTACGGCGCGCATTGTCCGTCAAGCCGTCGCGGAATGACACGCCCTCCGCCGCCATCCCTGCCGGCAATGGGTGGACAGGCGGAAAACAGTGCCAGCGCTGATCTGCTCCTCAATCAGCGCCGCCGTCAGTGCCTGGCTGATGCCCGCCGGTCTTTGACGTGGCGGTCTGTCCCCGTCGCGCCGGCCAAACCGCCGATGCCAGTCGTGCGCTTCCCGCACGACTGGCAGACTGGTGAAAAACACGCGAGCGCGCCGTCTGCCAGGCGCCGGGCCGTCGAGGAGCGCAGTTTAGGCGGGAATAAATGAGCACCGCAGGCGGGCCCGCAACGCCGCAGGCGGTGGTCGTAGCCGTTTTTCACCAGCCTGCTAAGCTTCAGCCCTGACTACAGCAGCGCAACAGCAAGCCCATGAAACTGCCTTCCCGCATCGTCGACATTTCGCAGCCCCTGGACAATGACACCGTCGTCGACCCGCCTTTCATGCGGCCGTCGATCCGTTACGTGACGGGCAAAGAGAACGCGAAAATGTTGTGCGATCTCTTCCCTGGCCTGCAGGAAGAGGATTTGCCCGGTGGCGAAGGCTGGGCGATCGAGCACATCTCGCTGACCGCGCACAACGGCACGCACATGGACGCGCCGTATCACTACAACTCGCGGGACAGCAAGGGCAATCCGATGCCCACGATCGACCAGATGCCGCTCGACTGGTATTTCCGGCCCGGCGTGAAACTCGATTTCCGTCACCTCGACGACGGCTATGTCGCGACCGCCGCGGATGTGCAAACCGAGTTGAAACGCATTGGCTACGAACTGCAGCCGATGGACATTGTGCTCGTGAATACGCGGGCAGGTGACATGTATGGCAGCGATCGCTACATCCATTCCGGCTGCGGCGTCGGCCGTGATGCCACGCACTGGCTGACTGAACAGGGCGTGCGCGTGACTGGCATCGACGGCTGGAGCTGGGACGCCCCGTTCTCGAAGACGCTCGAGCGGTGGATGGCAACGAAGGATCCGAAAATCATCTGGGAAGGGCACTACGCCGGCATCGGCACACCGTACTGCCACATGGAAAAGCTGCGCCACCTCGAGCAGTTGCCAGCCTTCGGTTTCACCGTGGCCTGTTTCCCGTGCAAGATCAAAGGCGCGTCCGGCGGCTGGACGCGCGCGGTGGCGATGTTCGACTCATAGGTAGGTACTTAAGCCGGCCGGAATACTGGTTTGAGTCCAGTGACAAGGCGCCCGCTGCGGCGGTCTCGATGAGGATGCGCACGTTGTGCGTTGCCAGCAAGGTACTCGATGGCGCGCATGAAGGCCGCGCGTAATCGACTTGGGGTGGGCGTGATCAAAGCCTCGACGATTGCAGGGATGACCTGCCAGGCACATCTCGCGGTTCGCAGCGTCGAAGTGGCGACTTCAGCGATGATCTGGGCGCTATGCGCCAGATAGCGTTTGACGGCCGCGACGACGATCGCCGCCCAGATCAAGCCCTCGACGATGGCCGGCTTGGCGGTCGAGAAGGCGCGCAGATTAGCGTGCGATTTCCATTCCTTGAACAGCAGTTCAATCTGCCAGCGTAAGCGCTACACCTGAGAAACGGTGGCGGCGTCATAGCGTGCGGGTGGCAGGTTGGTCGCCAAGTGCACGAACTGCCGGGTCTTCGCATTCCAACAGGACACCACCCGGCAGCAGAACGATTCGCGCCCGATCTGCCAGCGCACCATCAAATCGTTCGGCCGGTCTTTTGAGAGTCGACCCTGCACGTCCTTGAGTGAGTGTCCCACGACGCGGGACGCACGTGCGCCGCTGTTCACTGCTTCGATTACAGGATTGATGCCTTTTTGAGCGCGCACCAGAAAGTGCCCACCGTGTGCGGCTACGGCACGCAGATAGTCGCGGTCAAAATAGCCGCGATCAGCGAGCAACAAGTCTCCGTGCAGGCTGTCAGCCGGCGGTCACTCGGCGCGCTCAGTGAACGTGTCGGGCGTCAAGACCACCTGCTCGATACTTTCCCGGCACAGGTTCCAAGTCACATGCAATTCCACCGCCGCCGGTGACACCGTGGTGAACCGCCCAGGATAGCGCTGACGCAGTGTGTCCTTGACCGCGAACGAGCTACCATCCTGAGTCAATACCCGTCCAAACTCGGACAACAGCCCCGCGCGCGGCGGCTTCAGTACGTCCACCACCAGCGTCGACAGCACGTGCGACGCGAGTTCCCGCATAAATGGTGCAAACGCCGCTTTCGAGAGCTGATTGTGAAACGGTTTATAGGCCATCGGCTTCGCCGACAAAGCGTTGTAACTGCGCTGAACGTCGGCCAGTGTCGTGCTCTGGCCGCCGGCAAAGCAAGACATCAGGCTCATCATCATCTTCATCGGGGTCATCTTGCGTGCGCGTTTGAGGAACCCTGTACGCCGTCCGATCGCTGTGATGGTCTGATCTGAAAATGCCTGTTTGAACC
>Ga0163144_10002296_pt1 | contig 44357 bp, 45 predicted proteins | sample OliLak19BULKMAT1_FD_123175 | JGI IMG/M metagenome (GOLD analysis project Ga0163144, IMG submission 123175) | Freshwater microbial mat bacterial communities from Lake Vanda, McMurdo Dry Valleys, Antarctica - Oligotrophic Lake LV.19.BULKMAT1 | ecosystem: Environmental > Aquatic > Freshwater >...
AGATTAAGACAATAAATGTTTTGAAAATCTATACGCGGATCACAAATTAAAATATGGGGAGCTGACTGATCAACCATTTTAACATTATACGCGTTATTGCTGGTCGGTAAAGATAATAGGCCGTGGTTTTTGCTTGATGCCTTTTGTCGGATACATCGCGGCGATTGTTCTTGGCAGAGCGAAAATGAGCAGGATACGATTTTTATTAGTATTTATTAAGCTCGCGTAGTTCAATTTCTACTACTTTTTCTAAGCGCATGTGGTGAAATTTAATCGCGCCATTTTTTAATTCTATTTCAAGCTCAGGGTTTATTTTTTTAGTTAAACCGGTTTCGACATAGCTAAACTGTGGGTACTTTTGTTTAAATTCATCAAAAGAAATCTTTATCACCACTTCAAAATGCTCAAAGGCACGCGCGGTAAATTTATTTTTTTTAGGATGAGGAACTTCGATTAAATCGATTATATGATGAGTAAATTGCCAAGGAGTATTTAATTTAAAAGCGGCGATGGGTCTGCCGTTAACTTCAGTCTCCGCAATCATTTTAGAGAAAAGTAAAAATTCTTTTTTAGTATTTTCATAATCATCTGAGGAACTGGTGCGAAAGCATAAATGATCAACTTCTGCGTCAGTTAAATCTAATCCTTCGGTATGGGCCTCATTTAATAAATTAGCTAAAAAGACTTCAGCATCGGTTTTAATTTTCATAAATTCTCAAGAAAAGACCTGGCCATGGGTCTGATACTCTCACAATATGTATCTATCTAAAGCTTCTACCAAATTAATTATATCAGCAGAAGTGAGTTAATTTTTTCATTACTTACTAAAAGTAAGTAAAATCAAGTTCTACATTCTCGCTGGCGCGGGAATACCTAATAGTTCCAGCCCTTGCCTTAAAACTTTGGAAGTAGCGTAGGAGAGTGCTAGTCTGGCCTCTTGCTGCCCTGGTGTATCCGCCTTAGCAATCGGGCATTCAGCGTAAAATGAGTTAAATAATTTGCACAGATCGTACAGATAAGCACATAAGATTGAAGGACGATAATTATTGACCGCGCTTTCAATTATATTATTAAAGCTAATTAATTTTATCGCTAGAGCATTTTCTTGCGGCGCTGTTAGAGCACTCCAAGAACTTTCGTTTTTTGCCTGATAATTTTGTTTCGCGAGAAGTGAATTAATCCGTGCGTGCACGTATTGTAAATACGGGCCAGTTTCACCATCTAATTTTAGCCACTCGTTCATTTCAAACACGATGGTTTTATTATTATCCATTTTTAGCATGCCGTATTTAATGGCGCCGTTGGCGACCATGTGGGAAGTTTGTTTAATCTCTTCATCACTCCATACGCCGCGATATTTTTCTAAGTAATTTTGCGTGATGGCAGCTTCCATTTGAGTGACTAGATCCATCAGAGGCACGATATTACCTTTTCTAGAACTCATGGCGCCGTTTGGAAGTTCTACGAAATCATATTCTAGGTGATAACAATTTTTGGCCTGTTTAAAACCAATGTGCTCCAGCACTTTAAAAACTTGTTTAAAATGCAAGGCCTGTCTTTTATCCACGACATAAATATTTTTTTCGATATTAAATTCTTGAAACTTACGGCGGGCCAGTTCCACATCTTTAGTGGCATAAAGTCCAGTGCCATCACTTTTAATCAGTAAACAAAAACCTAATTTTTGTTCCGTTAAATCTAGTCCAATGGCGCCTTGATCTTGCACCAATTTACCTTCCTTAAATAATTCTTTGGCGTATTCCAGGGAAGCTGAATCAACTTCTGATTCATAAAACCAGCGATCAAATTTTACGTCGGCCCAGTCATAGGTTTGCTTAAATAATTCTAGTGACCATTCGCGCGTTTCCTTCCACAGATCAAAAAAATCGCCTTGTTTTTTTTCTAGCTGTTTTAAAATTTCTGTTAACTGCGCGCGATTTTCTGCTTCCTTGGGTGTGCCGAGTTCATCTTCTAATTTTAAATTCCCTAGAGCATACATGCGACCTAGCCATGCGCCGCGAAGTGCTTTAGGTGTCGTTTCTTGATTGTGGTATTTCATGAACCATAAACATTTGGCGACATGAGTTCCAACATCGCCGGGAAAAGTCGAGGCAATGGTGGGGACGCTAGCGTAGCGATGTAATCTGACTAAGGCGTTACCTAAACATAAATTTCTCATGTGCCCCACGTGTAGTTCTTTGTGAGTATTAGGCTGCGAGTATTCAATCATGGTTTTTGGGGCATTTTTTATAACGGTGTGTTTAAAAAAACTGCCTTGATGAATTTCGCTAAATAAAATTTTTCCTAATTCATCTAAATTTAAAAAAAGATTTAAGTAAGGGCCTTGCGCTTCGGCTTTAGTAATTAAGGGAGATGAGATTTGTGCTGCCATTTCTGTTGCCACCATAGGCGGAGCTTTTTTTGCGGCTTTAGCGACAATAAAACAAGGAACGGCAATATGCCCTTTGGTAATATCTGGAGTGGCACCAAAAGTGCGAGCAATTGTCTCCATCGTCGCTCCAGTATTAGGGTAATTTTTTTCAACTATAGTAAGTAGATGTTTGGCCAATTCGTGATAGACTGTATTATAGAGATTTTCCATATGATAAAAAATAACTGAGGGATCGGAATTTGGCCATGTACAAATGTATTATTTTAAGTTTTTTTTTCCTAAACGTTGCTGCTGGTGTGGAAGTTATTCAAAAAGAAAAAGGCAGTGTGGTGATTAAATCCATTAAAGAAAAGATTGAGCAAGGGGAAAACCTTTCTGATAAATACCGGGCCGGGCCCTATTTAATTTATGATTGTACTGCGGAGCACTTTGTCTGTGCCGATGTGGAAAATCAGGTAGAGTGTGATGTGAGTAGAGAAAAGTCCTTTGTGAAAAAAAGTGAGCGCTTGCCTTGCGCAGTTTTAAAACAATATTCTTCGCGCGACGTGTGTTTAGAAGAGCAGTCCAAATTTATGTTAAATAAAAAATATGATTTTTGTTTTGCTAGACGCAGCGAGCGATTTTATCGCTACCAAGATACTCGTTAATTGAGTTTAATGAACATTAAGCGATGTGGTCCGATTTCTGGGATGTCAAAAACGCCCCCCACTTGTTCGAAACCTACCTTACGATAAAAACCTAAGGCGCTTTCGCGGGCGTTACACCATAAGAGAGTGCAGAAATTTTTTTTAATTAAAGGAAAAGCTGTTTTTAAAAGACTGGAGCTGAGACCCTGTCCTTGAAATTCAGGTATGGTGGCCATGCCGCGCAGACGAAATTGATAAGTGTCATCTAGCATTTGATGTTTTTCAAAATAAAAGGAAGCGACACTGACTAATTTTCCTGCGACAAAGGCGCCTAAGTGAAAAGTTTGTTCGTCATCATCACCGCGGAAAATACAATCTTCAATAGGACGACCAGGACGCAGGATTTGCGCGCGAATTGGATAAGTGTCCTGGGCCGAAATTTGTAAAACGTTCATATTTGTCATGTCGCTGCTTATGATAGTTGAATTAAACTCGCCTGTACAAAGATTTAATACGAGGATATGTGAAACAATTTTTCCATAGACATTTTTGCTAAAGTATTGACGAAAAATTCAAACAGACTATTTGGTATAGAAGTTTTTATACCGCCCCATGTAGCAGTAGTTTGAAAAAAACAACGCGGCTTTTTTTTAATTATTTCTTCGCTCACATCAATGGTGCCGGTGAGGCCTTGTAAAAAACCTTGATCAAAAGAAAAATGATAGAGTCCTGGCTTAGTGATGCGAGGTAATTTGAAAGAGAGCACCATGCTAAAAGGAAGTAAACTGCTACTGAGGAGAAAGGTGGGTTTTTGCGTCAGTTCGTTATATTCACTTTTTTGCACGAAATTTAGATAATTTTGATATTGTTCATAGCGGGAGAGTTTGCGCAGAGCTAGTTGGCAATTTTGAAGATGCAAACCATAAATGGCAAAATCCAGTGTTTGCAGCTCTTTTTCAATTTTGTTTTCAGTGATCTTATGAGATTCCACTTTTGTGTCGACATATACGCTACCTTTGAGAATTCCACTGCGGATATTTTCTGAAATGCTGTTTAACGGAGATTTTCCGTAAATAATTGTGGGTAGTACAGATATTACGATAAGAAAAATGTGCTTCAGACTTGACACGACCCACTAACCTCTTAAAAACTAAATGATAGTAATATTTGCGAAAAGGAAAAGAGATGTCAACGACAGGAATGGAATTAATTAAGCGTAAAAAAGCGGTAGATGCTGAAATTGAAAGTAAGGATCAACGCTGGCACGTTCGTAATAGATTGACCTTAGTGTTTGGTAGTAATGATGTGGAGGATTTAGAAACCCATGTTTACACTGCTAAGTCAGTGGAATTTAAAACAGTTAAATTTCATCAAGCAAAATCCAAGGCCATCGAAGAGATTTTAGATAACTGTATTGATGAATATTATCGCGGTCATGTGACGGAAATTCACACTAAATTATCGGATGATAATCGCACGGTGACAGTGGAAGATAATGGAATTGGTTTTCCTCTCGATAAAATTGTTCCAGTTTATTCAGAATTTAGAACTGGATCAAAATTTCGTGACGAAGAAACTGACGAGAAGGGCTTTTTATTTAGAACGCTGGGACAAAACGGCCTGGGTGCTGCGGCAACTTGTTTAACTTCTGAATTATTTCGCGTAACTGTTAAACATTACAATTCTAAACAAGAGATGACAGTAGATTTTATCGACGGCGCGCTAAAGATCAAAGCTGGTAAAAAGAAATCCTTCAAAGGCCACTCAGGCGTTAAAGTTGAGCTGATTTTATCCAAAGAAGTTTATAAAAATGAAGTGATTAATCGAGAATTACTAAAAAAAAGAATTATTGATTTGGCCTATAACAATCCAGGATTAGTTTTTTATTTTAATGGTGAAAAATTTCAATTTAAGAAGGGACTTTTTGAACTGGGACAAAGAGTGGGCGGAGTAAATGCTCATAGCTTAGTGGATGAAGCTTATATTTTCGAAGACGTGAACTCTAAGGGCAAAAAAATCAAAGGGAAAATTGATATTTCCATTGCTGTTTGCTTTGATAAAAAAAATGATGATCGCGAAAAATTTATTTCTTTTGTAAACTCATCGCCAACTTTTGACGGTGGTTTCCATAACGATCGTTTGCGCCGGGTTTTTGTTAATACTTTAAAAGAAAAATTAGAACGTCAGGCCAAAAAAGAAAAAGTCGCCTTAGTGGATAATGATATTTTAACAGGGATGACTTTTGTCATTGGCATAACTATGCCAAATCCACGTTTTGAGTCGCAAACTAAGCGAAAATTAGTACGGGACGCGCATTTGGAAAAGGCCATGGAAGAATTAGTGACGGCCGGTACTGATAAATTTTATCGCAAGAGCAAAGAATTAATGGATCATATTATTGAGCGCGCAAAATCACGGGTGCATTTTGAAGAATTAAAAGATGCTTCAAAATTAGGTCGCAAACAAAAGCGCCAACGGGTGGAAAAACTTTTAGACGCGAATGAGAGACGGGACCGCGATAAATGTACGCTATTTATTTGCGAAGGGGATTCGGCCATCGGTGGACTTCGTTCAGCTCGTAACAAACTTTATCAAGGCGGAATTGCACTTAAAGGCAAACCGATGAATGTGATTCAAGCTTCGGTTAAAGATGTGATTGAAAATCAAGAATTCGCCGACATTATGGCCTCCATTGGATTAATTATTGGACAACCAGTTGATGTGGAACGATTACGTTATTCAAAAATTGTTTTTCTAGCGGATTCAGATGTTGACGGTGGCCACATCAATACCTTACTTACCAGTTTTTTCTACCAATATTGGCCAGAGCTATTTGATATGGGCGCTATTTGTTTTGCCAAAGCGCCACTGTTTGAAGTGGTGACGGATAAAGAAGTAATTTTCATCGAAACGCCGCGCCAGTTGGAAGAATTAAAAAAGAAAACCAGTATTAAAATTAAAGAAATCATGCGCAATAAGGGTTTAGGAGAAATGTCACCGGAGGCCTTTAAGTATGTTTTATCGAGAGAACAGTTTACACAAATCAAAGCTAAAGACGCCAAAAAGGCCAAAGAGATGATTGAAATTTGTTTTGGTAAAGATACGAATTTAAGAAAAGAGCTGTTACTTGATACAGGAAATGAAGATAATAAAACGACTAAAAAGAAAGCATAAGATAAGGGTATAGTTAATATGGAAGAGAGATATTTGCATTCACTTGATACCGTTCCTCTAGAAGAAATCGTTAAAGAAGAATATCGTATTTATCAAATTTATACTTTGATGGATCGCGCGATTCCCTATTTACAGGATGGTTTAAAACCTGGACAGCGCCGAATTCTTTATACTTTGTGGCGCAATCAATCCAAGGGATTGATGAAAGTTTCAAGTGCGACAGGTTTAGTTTTAACTTTGCATCCACATGGCCCAGCTTCAGTTGAGTCAGCGATTGTAAATATGGCGCAAGATTATGCTTTTTCTAATAATTATCCTTTGATTGATAAAAAAGGATATTTTGGCGAAAGAATGGAAACGCAAGCGGCGGCGTCTCGTTATATCGAATGTAAATTAGGAAAAGTGGCAGAAATTTTATTATTTGATGACATGAATCAAGTCACTATGGTGCCAAATTACGATGAGAAAACTACTGAACCAGTTTGTTTATTACCTAAATTACCTTTGATGTTATTAAATGGTGCGGAAGGAATTGGAACGGGATTTTCATCAGTTATTCCGAGCTTTCATCACCACGAAATTATCGAATCCATGATGCAAATTATTGATATCGGAAAGCCTAAAAAAATTAAGCCGTGGGTGCGTTTTTATAAAAATAAAATCACTCAAGATAAAACAGGAAAACTTTTTTATCCGATGCAAATTGATCAAATCAAAGACAGTATTTATATTACTGAATTGCCGCGTGGTTATGATGCTGCCAAAATTTATCGCCAATTAACCAAACATATTGATGATGATTATCTAAAAGATTTTATTGATTCTAGCGTTGATAATGAAGTGATGATTGAGCTTATTTTTAAAAAAGGTCAACAACCACCACTAGAAGAAGTGCGAAAGAAAATTGGGACCATCGCATCGCTGGTGCCAAATTACACACTTATTTCTGAGCGCGGAGTGAAAATTCTGGAAGCTCCAGAAGAAATTATCACGATTTTTACTAATAAACGTTTAGAAGTGGTGAAGCGCCGTTTTGAACTTTTGGCGATTGATTTTCAAGAAAAAATTCGACTTAATAACGAAATAATTCGTTTTATTAAAGAAAAACATTATGAAGTGGCGACTAAATCGGCCAATAGAAAAACCTATGTAGAGTATTTAGAAAAAAGTAAATTTACTCACTCTGATTATTTGGCGGACATGCCGATTTATCGTATGACCAAAGAAGAAGTGGAAAAACGTGTGATAATGGTCAAAGAGGACTCGGTAAAACTAGAAGAATTCAAAAAAATCGCCAAATCTGACGCCTTAGTTCGCAAAAAGTTGATCGAAGAACTCAGAGATGTAGGGCAAAAACTTGATGAATGGATGAAAAAGTCTGATGATGAGAAAAAATATCAGATAAAAAAGTCTCAGCAAGGGCAGAAAAAAAAGTAGTAGTTAAAAATTTAAAAATTTGTTAACCTATTGATATGATATCTTAAATCATGGAGGAAGAGATATGAGTCTAACCAAAGCCGACATTGTCGAACGAGTGTATAAAGAAGCAGGGTTTTCTAAAAAAGAAGCTTCTGATTTGGTGGACATGGTTTTTGAAGTGATTAAAGACACACTGTCAAAAGGTGAAAAAGTAAAAATTTCTGGTTTTGGGAATTTTTCTATTCGCGATAAATCAACTCGCATGGGTCGTAATCCACAGACTGGAGATGCCATGGAAATTTCCGCTCGCCGCGTATTAACTTTTAAACCTTCACAAGTTTTAAAAGAAGATGTGACTGCCAGATATGTTCATCGTTTAAATGATGCTGGTGAAGAAAATAAAGCACTAGAAGCAAAAGAAGGCACACATCGCGCATTAAGCTCATTCATGTCAAATTCTGAAGAAGGTATGCATGAAGGTGACGATGATGCAGGTCACGACGAAGAATAATTCCCAGAGGAAATTTAAATGATGTCACCTGAATACGTTTCTGTTGTTCCACAAAAGTCATTTTTTAAATTAGATGAAGTTTGCACCATTACAGCGGTTAAGCCGTATGTTTTACGTTATTGGGAAAATGAATTTGATGAAATAGCTCCTGTCACTTCTTCTTCAGGGCAAAAGCTTTATTCGCAAAAAGATATCGAAACAATTTTAGAAGTTAAAGTTTTAATGTTTGAAAAAAAATTAACCATTGAACGGGCCAAGATGGAAATGAAGGCAGGGGCGCACAATACTAAAGTTGACCCAACTGCAATACCAGCAGTTGTTGTAAGAGAAGAAATGACTCTGGCCCCAGCAGCTCTCATGAATGATTCCCAAAAACAAAAACTAATTTTGGCCAAAGCAAAATTAATCAGCCTAATTTCAAGCTGTGAAGAGTTTAAGCGTACTCAGAATTGGTGATAAATCTTTTTTAGTGTGAGCTTCAATTATCTTCTGTGACTTTTCTATAATGCTAATATTTTTTTCGATATATGGTTTGATTAAAGAAAATAATTTTGAATCTTTTTCGTTAGTAAAAAAATCATCAATCATTTTTAGATCACAGGTTAATTCTTTTTGCGCCTTTTCAAAAAATTGCGGCCATGGGTTCACTAATTTTTCGTGCGGGGAAATATCTGGCACAGTAAGTTCAGCTAAATCATCCAGCAGTTGAAAAGTAATGCCTAGCGCTTTGCCTAGGCGATGGTAGCGTTTAAATAAAGTGAAACGGTTTTTAGTTTCACTAATTAAAATGGGACCAACCAATGCACACTGAATAAGTCTGGCGGTTTTTAAAAAATGTGTTTCTATCACCTCATTGATTCCTTTAGTCATCTCACCTGAAAGATCTAAGTATTGTCCTTGAATGAGTCCACGTGGCCCCAAACACAAAGTACAATAACGTAGGAGTGCACCCAGGTTAGGGGAATTAATCTTACCTAATAAAGCGTAAGAGGCATTAATGAGACCATCTCCCGCGAGGAGTGCTTGCCACTCATTATATTTTATATGCAGCGATTCTTTACCACGTCTTTCTTTATCATTGTCCATGGCCGGTAGATCATCGTGGGCCAATGAATAAGTGTGATGCAATTCTAAAAAGCTGGCAAAGAGAGAATAGTTATTATTTGCATCAAAACTATTTGCACCTGAGAGTTTTAAATCTTGTGTTACGGTGATGGCCAAAAGTGGGCGAAATAATTTTCCAGGCGGAAAAACCGCGTAGTCGTAAACTTCAGCATAAGCATGTCTTGGAACTAACGACTTTAAATGTAATTTTAAATTATTTTCTAGCTGCTGATACATGAGGAATTGATATCACATGTGAAGGCGATTTTGCTACAAAACTTTGGGTGCTGGAGAGCCTAAAGTGCCTCCAATTTTGATGGGATACTGGCCATTTTGTGGGACTTTGCCACTTAAAAAGAGATTTAATATGGGGAAAATTTCTAAAAATCTAGCAGAAAAACGGATTTCACCATTTAAATCAAGCGGTGAAAATTTAAGTGATTCGTAGTTTAATTTCATTTTCCCTTTTAATTGCGCGCCAATAGGAGCTTCTTGATCGCCTAAAATTAAACTCGGAATAAAAAGTTGTGGATCGCCCTCACGCAGGGAGAGTTTGAGTGAAACGGCGCCGATATTAGTGGTAGGAATTTGTAACCCTAATAAATTTTGTTCCGTTAAAGCAAAGTTTTTACTTTTTAAATGCAGATCTAACTCATAGGGTTGATTATTTTTTAAAACGATATTGGCATTAAGATTAAATGTTCCTTTTAATAGATTAGGCGCGCCAATGGCGGGGGAGATGAATTCACCGGTGAAAGTATTTTCAATAATACTTAGCTGATGAGTAAAATAATTAGTACTTAAGGTAGCGCTTAGATGTTGATCGCGCGCTTCTGAGTCAATGCGAAACTTTAGGCCCCATAAAGGATAAAAGGAAACGCCAGTAAAAGATATTTTGATTTGTGAAAAACGTAGACCACTTCCTTGGTATTGTCCAAAACAGCGTGGCCCCAAATGAGGTTTTAATAATTTTATTCCTGGCAGAAAATAAGTCAGTTCTAATTTTTCATAATTGATGGGACAAGAACTTTGGGTTTTTAAGGTTTTTTCCAAGTAGCTATTAATAGTTTCATCTATAGGGAAAGAAAGAAAAATTCCCAAAATAAAAGTCGTTGGTAAAATGAAAATGAGTTTAGCAAAAAAACTTTTATTTTTTTTATAAATAACTTCATCTAACTGATTGGTTGGTTGGTGTAACTGTTTCATTTATTCTGTGGTCTGACTTTGGTAGGTTTTACCGTAATGATAAAAACGAATTTCCCCTTGTAGTAAATCTTTTTCCTGATCTTTTTCTAATCTCACAAAACTGATTTTAACTTTATCATTTTGCATCAGACCGCTAAGCAGTTTATTGAGTTCAGTATTGGCAATACGATTAATTAAAATAGTCGCTTCAACTTGGATAAAATTTGTGGTTTGGGCCAGAATATCAAATTGTGAGATGCTCACTTTTGAAGCATCGATGCCACTGCTAGATAAAAGAAGTTTTAACCTTCCTTGCAATTGGGATTGATCATTAAAAGCGTTTAAGCTCCACACTTCTTGGCCATAATCATTAAGTTCAGATTGTTTGGCCAAAAATTCGCTATAATTATTAATTAGCGCTTTTTTTTGTTCTAGCTCTTTGCGGCCACTCCTATTAGAAAGGGAAAAGATTCCGACTAATAAAAATGGCAAAACGAACATTGAAATGGCGAGGGTCAAATTGGCCAAGCGTTGTTGTGAGTCAGGTAGTAGATTAATGGATTCGTTTATCTTTTGCAAAAGTGCGGAAGATTTAAATTTATCGGCCTGAGCAAATAAAAAGTTATCGATTTTATAAAATAATGCTTTGTAGTTTTTGCTCATTACGGTTTGCCCCCGTAAAATTTAACCAATAAAATATTGTTACCGCGGTCGAGTTTAATATCCAAATCTTTTAAATTAGATTTTTGTAATTGCGTTTGCATCGCTTCAAGTTCTGAAATTTCATTCGCTTTAAATTTTGCTTCTGCTTGGCCTTGCTCTGAAATAAAACTTATCAGCGAAACATTCACATTCGAATTTAAGATCTGCGACAACTCACTTAATGACCCCACGGCATTGATACGAGTGGCGGCTTGTAGGGTTGAGACTTCTTGTTTAATTTGTCTATTTCTTTTAGTGAGCGTTTGCACTAGAAGTGCTGGCGACTTCTTAAAACGTTTTTGTTCTTGTGGCGTTAAGCTCAGCTCTTGTGACTTAACTACTTTGGCGAGTTCAACATCTAGTCTCTTGTCTTCATAATTGATCCAAACACGTTCAACGATAAGCCCCAAAAGAATTATTAAACTTAAAAAAGCTGCTCTAGCTGTAACAAAAACACCCGAGTGCAAGGGAATTGATTGAGAAAAATCTGAAGCATAATTTCCCGAGAGTAAATTCATCATAGGGACTTTGGAAAACTGATTGGCCGCCATCATCAATGGAAAAGCAAAACTTTGTCTTTCATCTTCTGTTATTTTTAAATCTTTTAAATAAAATTGATCCTTGGCCAATTGATCTGGTCTTAGTTTGACAACTTTTACCATGAGTTCGCGACTCAAATAGGGCGCTATGTTTTTAATCTGACTGCTGCCGCCGCAAAGATATATAGTTTCTATGCCTTTTCCTGTTTGCACTCGATGGCCTAAGTCAAAACGTCTTAATTCATCTAGCAGTGGGCCTAGAGTGGTGTTCATAAAACGAGCAAATTCTTTTTGATCATTATCCAGGGTTTGAATTTGATCTTCGCTCATGACAAAACAATTATTATGTTTAAACACGATGGCATCTTCAAGGGACGTTTTGTAGAGAGTGCTGATGGCCTCATCTAGAGTAGAGCCAGCGATATGAGAAGTGTGATTGGAGATCACCGTGCGATCATTGATATAATAAACCTTACTGGTAATATGTCCCATATCAAGTACACAACAGCTTTCGCTAGGGCGTAAAAATTGTGCAAAAGATTGTACGATAGAAACTTCTGAAGTTAAAATGGCCGGCTTCACTTCTTTTTTAGTCATTAAGTGATGAAGGCCATCAAATTCTTCAATTTGTGTGATATTGACTAAACAATGATGTTGTTGATTTATTTTTTTTAATTGAGTTTGAAAATGCAACGTACTGAGTGAGTAGGGGAGAACTTCTTCTAGCTGAAAAGGCACCATCGCTTCGGCCTTGCGGCGATTGGCAATAGGCAAGGTTAAAAAGCGTGTGGTCATCATGTCTGAGGCGAGAGGATAAATAATTTTTACTCGGTGATCAATCCCTTCCAGATAATGCCTAATCACTTCCATTTGCATTTCTTCTAAAGTGGCATCGTCGGAAAAATCTTGTGCGACTTCTGATAGTAAAATTTCAGTAGCGTCGGTTAAACGAAATTGCTTTCGTTCGATTGAACCGTGCAAAAATTTGACAGAATATGTTCCAAGATCAATGGTAAGTATTTCCATTACATTTATTATAACAAAAAAAATAATTACTGCACTTCTAAATCAACAATTCTTGGGGCCATGAGTTCAATCGGTGGGGCCTTCTCTTTTTCTTCTTTTGGGATAGAAGGATTGTCCTGATTTTCATCGGCAGAAGTGGTAGTAGGAATGTCAGGATTAGTTGATGGTTTTGCTTTTTTCTTTTTTGGTGGCGGTGGTTTTACCGGCAAATCGACTAGTGCCACAATTTTATAACTGGCGCGCCCGTAATCTCCTTGCGCGATGATTTTAAAAAGTTTTCCAGCGACCCCCAGACGAATTCCGGCCTTTTCAAATTCTTTTATGCGTTTGTCGTATTCTGTTTGGCCCACCAGAGCTAAAGGTCCGGTGACCGCATTTTTAAATTCTTCTTCTGATTTAAAATTTTTTCCCTTGATATTTTCTTTAGGGTCGCCATCGCGGTAAATAAAAAAGTTTTTCACTTGTTCTTCAGTTAAATTATTAAATAAGGCCTTCAGCTGGCCTTTAGTCATTTTATTTAAATCGATAATTGAAACTTGATGTACTGATAATCGGTCGATAATAAGTTTTACTATTTCATCAGACCAACCTTCGAGGAGGTAGAGCTCTGATAAGGAAACCAGCGGAGCGTGTTTAGGAGTGATATTTTTTGAATTGTATCGCCCTTGGATTTCACCAATTTCGGGCCCTTCGTAGGCGCCGTCTTCGTTGACATAAAATTTTAATTCTTTGATTAAAAGATCTGGGCTTAAATTAGGATAGCGATCGGGAAAGGCTTCATCTTCTTCGGTCTTTTCTCTGATGGCCTCTTTTAAAGTTTGAATTAATTCCTTTTCCATATAAAGGTGTGGCGGTAGCGAATTCTCCTCGCTCGATTTATCATTGTTATCCACTTCATTTTTTTTATCATCAGGATTTTCATTGTTTTTTTTGTCTTTTTCACTAGGAATTCTTAAACTGTTAGGATTTAAAAAACCTGTGATGGTGATCATTTCCACTGAGAGTTGGCCCTGAATCAAAGTATTTTTTTCAAATTCTTCGACTGCGCCTCGCTGAATTAAAGAGAGATCTTTTGACTTGGGGATGGGATACATAAAAGGTTTAGTGAAAATGCCTTGAATGACGTCGGCGGAAATATAATTTTTTGCCTCAGCATTTTTTTCAAACATGTTGAAGGCCTCGCGATAAATTCGCAGCTGAGCAAGGGCATAATTAAGCGCTGATTCAGCGTTTAATCTGGCCTGGACGCGGTCTTGTTGATTTCCTGCTTTTATTTTTTGTATTTTAGTTTCATAGGTAAAGTCGGCCAAAAGATAAGTTAAGATAGTGATGGCACTCATGACTAATAAAATGGCAATACCCTTTTCTGATTGGTGATTTTTTTTCATGGAGCATCTCCCGCGCCAGGATTGCCGGTCTCATTTTCTTCCACGTCGGTACTAAAATTTCCGGCATTTTGAGTGTCGGTCTTTTTCATTTCGATTTCATCTTTTTCACTATTATAGTATGGCCACAAAACGCGAATGATGCGACTCAAAGTGTATTCATTTTGGGTGGCGTCGATGCCAGTGATGCTGACTCTTAACGATCTGGGCGCATCTTTGATATCGAGATCATCTAGATTGTCGGTATATTTGCCTAATTTTTCTGACCAAAAATCCAGATCCCAACTTTTTATGCCACGAAGAAGTGTGATGGGACGAATTTTATCCCAATCATAATAAGCGCCAAAAGGATTTTCCGCCGAGAGTAATCGCTGGATTTTAAATGTTCCGTTGGTGTCGGAGACCAATTGATATTTTACCCACGCAAATTTGGCCTCTTTGCTGTCCTCGTATTTTCTTTGATGTCCGGCGGTCATAAAAGAAATAGATTCTTTAGTTAAGTCGATGGAGGGGATAGGTTGACCTGATTTGGTGAAATTTTTAAAACGATCACCCAGCGATCTGGAGGCGTTTTTATTGGCAGAGTCGTCTTTACTAGTGGTGTTATAGGTGGAAGAAAAAAGTGGGCTATAAAAATAACTAAAATCAGTTTCAAGTCGATAAAGCGCGGCTTGCGCCTGCATGAATTCGCGATCCTCCCGGACGATTTTTTCCTTGGTGCCAGTGCTGTTATCGACGATGGAATAAACCCCTAGCATTAAAAATGAAAGGATTACTATCCCAATTAAGACTTCTAAGATACTCATCCCTTTTTGGGAGAGGATTTTAGAAGGTGGTGCTAATTTTAACTTTATGATCTTCATTTAATAGCCAAGCCGAGAGTATAAATTGGTAACCAGTTGTTTTGTTTTTTACTGTGACTTGCACCTGCCAAATCATTTCCTCTAAATTTTCTTTTATTTCTTTAAACTTTTTTTTCATTAAGCTGGCCTCTTGGTTCTCGCCGCTTTCTTTATTTTCTTCTTCGCCCTTGGCCGCCATAATCTTGGTGTAATCAGGTATGCTCATTTTTTTATATTCTAAAACATATTCATAGTTGGCATCTTCTTCAAAAGTTTTAGTTTCTTTCGAGAGCGTTAAGGCCAGAGTAAAGCGCGGAGGAGAAGTAATGATTTCGTTTATTTTTTTTTGCGCCAAATCTTTAAGTCTTAGTTCTTCGCGAATATTACTAGAGTCGGTAATGTTGTAACCTTGAATGGTGACGTAGCTGGCGATAAAAAGTGAGAAAACGGTTAAAGCAATGAGCAATTCAATTAAGGCAAAACCATTTTTTTTAGGTGTAATAGTGGTCATGCTTTAATTACCTTCCAATGTCCATTTTTTGTAAATATCTTGTGCCATTTCAAGCAGCTTTTCTTCTTGGTCTTTGCTGCTCTCATCAGGTTTTTGTTCAATCAGAAAGTATTCACGATCAAAGGATTGGGCATAAGAATCCATGGAGAGACTGGCCACTTCATCTACACTAGCAAAAAATAATAATCCTGAATCTCTTTCACCACTGGGGAAGCTATAGAGGGAGATTTCGCCTTTGGTGGTTAATTTTTTTTTGTTGTCGTTAGATAATGCAAAAAGACTAATTCCTTCGGGAATTTCCAGGGACTCATCTTCAATCTCGGGCACACGATTAAATTTTTTATTGAGATTCTCTTGCGCCTTTTTTAATTGGGCCTCTTCGTCTTTAGATTTAACTAATTTTTCTTCATTTTCAACCGGCAGCACGAAATTTTCATTGGGGCCATATTCAACAGTAATGGTTTGCGGTGTGGTTTCTAAATTTATTCTGACTCGCACCACGGCGTTTCTTAGCACTGATTCATCTTGAGCAAAGCGCAGGGCCCTTTCAGTTTTATCTAGTGCCTCATCTAATTTTTGACGAGGAGTGATTTTAATATCAATGGCAAAAAAGAGCATGAGAGAAATAAGCACTAGCGCAACTAGAATTTCAATTAAAGTAAAACCTTGTTGATTTTTTCTATTCTGTAGGCGCATTTGCACCAGCTGGTGCGCCTTGTCCACCACCAGGCTCACGCAAATAAATATCTTGGTCTTTATCGGTTCCGCCTTCTTGTCCATCAGCACCGTATGACCAAATATTAATAGTGCGGCCATCAGATTCGTAATTAAAGTCTGTATCCCAAGGATCTTGTGGAACTTTATTATCTTCTAAATAACCATTAGGAGCGTAACGTTTACATTCACGGCCACCAGTAGGTTTAGAAATTAAAGCTTGAATCCCTTGATCAGTAGTTGGGTAAGAGCTACAGTGGCGATAAAATTCTTTAAATCTTTCGCTTAATCCATTCATTTGAATTTTTGCGGTGCTAACTTTTCCTTCGTGCAAGCTGTCCATGATTTTTCCCACCACAAAAGTACCAGTTAAGGCAACGAGTGTCAGGGCAATTAAAATTTCCAGGAGCGAGAAACCTCTTTGAAATTTAGTCGATTCTTTAATGACGATTGTGCTGTTCATATTTTTCCTTTTACATTTTTATTTTAAACTATTTAATTCCATCATCGGCACCACTACAGAAAACACAATAAAGGCCACCGCTAGTCCCATGACAATCATCATTATAGGTTCTAAAGTGGATGTTAGTCCACCGAGTTTTGTATTGACTTCATCTTCGTAGTTTTCTGCCACAATTTTTAACATCGGTTCGATTTCTCCGGATCTTTCACCCAGTTTAATCATGTGGGTCATCATGGCAGGAAAATGTCCGCTTTTAATTAACGGCGCCGTCATGGAGGCACCTTGCGAGACATTGTCGCGCGCTTCTTCCACAGCATCGCGCATCAGATCGTTAGAAATTAAATTTTTAACAATTTTCATGGCGGTCAAAATAGGAACGCCCGAAGTAAGCAGTGTGGCCAAGGTGGAACAAAATCGACTGGAATTAATCATTATGACTAATGGGCCAACAATAGGCATGCGTAGTAAAACTGCATCCCAATGTCTTTTTCCAGCAGTGGTTTTAATATATTTATTAAAACTCAGATAGCCCGCACCAATGACTAAAAGAACCAGCCACCAATAGCTTTGTAAAAAATTAGAAATCCAAATAGAAATTTGAGTTTGTAGCGGCAGAGTTTTTTTCATGGAGATAAAAATTTTAGTAATTTTAGGAATCACAAAAACAAAAATAAAACCAATCATGATGGAACCAAAGCTAATCATGATGGCAGGATAAATCAGTGCGCTTTTAATGCGATTTCTAAGTTTAACTTGTGACTCAGTAAAATCCGCCAGACGAAGTAAAACCACATCCAGCGTTCCTGAACTCTCTCCCGCCTCAACCATGTTGACATAAACATTATCAAAAACTTTGGGATAATCCGCTAGCGCATGGGCCAGTGAGCTTCCCTCGTTCACTTTTTGTTTTACTTCAGAGAGGATAGTTCTCATTTGGGCATTTTCACTTTGATCCACCAGAGCTGAGAGGGCCTCGATTAATTGAATCTTGGCGCGAACTAAGGTGGCGAGTTGACGAGTCATTAATGAGAGGTCTTTAATATTTACATTTTTTAAAAAAGAAAAAGAAGTATTTTTCTTTAAGACTTCAGAAGACTGTTCTTGAATTTCAATCAGCATCACGCCCAGGGCGCGCACTTTTTGTTTAGCATTAGCGATGCTCTCGCTATTGACGCTAGATTTAACTTCTCTTCCTGATTTATCTAGGCCTTTATAGGCGTAAATGGGCATGAAAAAATCCTTTTATTCTAAAACATTTTCTTCGGCGTTAATGGCACGAATCATTTCTTCAATGGAAGTTTGTCCTTTGTAGACTTTATTTAAAGCATCTTGCCGTAACGTTTTCATGCCTTGGTTCATGGCCAATTTTTTAATGGAAGCGGCATCTTCTTTTTTTAAAATCAGCGTACGCACTTCGTCAGTAATCAAGAGTAGTTCACACACATTGGTTCGGCCAAAATAACCTTTGTAATTGCATTTTGGACAACCCACTGGTTTATAAATAGTGGCGTCACTTGGAATCGTGGCCACACCCAACATGGCCTTTTCTAGATCGCCTGATTTAACAGGAGATTTACACTCTGGGCACAAGAGCTGAATTAATCTTTGCGCTAAAATTCCAATTAAAGATGATGCAATTAAAAACGGCTGCACGCCCATGTCAATCAATCTGGTGGGTGCAGATGAAGCATCATTAGTATGCAAAGTCGAAAGCACGAAGTGACCAGTTAAAGAAGCGTTGATGGCCATTTCCGCCGTCTCAAAATCTCGCGTTTCACCCACCATGATGACATCCGGGTTTTGACGAAGAATGGAGCGCAGTGCTTTGGCAAAAGAGAGTTCAATTTTATGATTGACTTGAATTTGTGAAATACCAGAGATTTCATACTCGACGGGATCTTCCACGGTAATAATCATTTTATCGGGTTTATTAATGCGATCTAAAATAGCAAAGAGGGTAGTAGTTTTTCCGTGACCAGTTGGACCTGTTACATAAAGCACGCCGTGTTTTCTTTTTGCTAACTCATCTAGATTTTTTAGCACTTCGCCATGAAAACCCAAATTTTCTAATTTTAAGACGGTATTATTTTTTTCTAAAATACGCATTACAACGCGCTCGCCGTATTGTACTGGCACTGTACTCAAACGAATATCAATATCTTTACCCGCCATTTTAATTTTAATTCTACCATCTTGCGGCAGACGTTTTTCGGCGATATCTAATTTGGCCATAACTTTAATACGCGAACTGACGGCAGCGTGAGTGCGAATAGGCTGTCTCATAATTTCAGTCATCACACCATTCATACGAAAACGATAGGCCACTTCACGCTCATAAGGCTCGATGTGAATATCAGAGGCACGCTCTTTTACTGCGCGAAAAATAATTGAGTTCACAAAACGAATCACTGGCGCTTCATCGGCCCCAGCATCTAAGATATCAATCGGCGCATCAAGATCATCGTATTCTTCAAACTCTGTTTCAATACTTTCTACAATATTTTTACTGGCCTTCTCATAAATGCGGTTGATCGCCTCTTGCAATCTGAGTGGGGGAGCGATCACTAAGCGCACTTCTTTTTTAAAAATTTCGATCATGTCATTCATCACGTCAAACTTAAAAGGATCGGTGAGAGCGACAGTGATAGAAATATCAGTGGCAAAAAGTGGTAGTACTTCGTGGTGTTTAGCGTAATTAATGGGAATTTGATCAATTAATTGCGGATCAATTTCATCGACTTTGATTTCATTGATGTAGGGAATATTGATTTGATGACAAATCACTTTTACTACATCGTGGGGATTGACGTAATTTTTCTTTAAAAGAATTTCCCCTAAGAGCATGCCCGATTCGCGCTGAATCTCTAGCGCCTCTTGCAATTGAATTTCGGTAAGAGAAGTATGCTGCATCAAGAGTTCGCCAATTTTTATTTTATGGCCTTCAACTTTTTGCAACATGTGTTCTGAGAGTCTGCCTGTCATATTATTTATTCTCTACTGGAGTTATTTCTTTATTTTGCGCTTTTTGCATAATTTCTTGGTAATTTGGCTCCACTAAACTAGCAGCATCAATTTTTTCGGTTGCAGTCGGCGTGCTATCATCTTCTGGTTCATCAAAACGGCCAATACCACTTTCTTCATTTGAGCGATGATATTTTGAAGCTTCATCGACATCATACAAAGGTCCGTCTTCTTGTTTTTTTGCTTTTTCAAAAAGACCCTTACTAGTTGTCGCGTGTAAATCATCGTCACCAATATAATCTTTTAAGTGAGCGTTACGACGATTTAAAACATCTTTAACTACCGAGGATGAATCTTTAGCGTAGCTGGCGATAATTTTTGGGGTTAAAAAGAAAATTAAATTTACTTTTGAAACACTGGTTTTAGTTTGCTTAAATAACCAACCTAAAATTGGGATGTCACCTAAAAGCGGAACTTTAGTTTCTCGGTGACTTTCGCGGTCTCTCATCAAACCACCCATCGCTATCGTATCACGGTCGCGAACTACCACTGTGGTTACAGCAGAGCGAGTAGTGGTGGCGATCCCTTGATTGGAAAGTCCAGAAGGCAGTTGGCGCTGAGAAAAATCTTCAATTTTTTGATCGATCTTAAGTTTTACAAAACGAGTGACTTTATTTATTTGCGGTGTGATTTTTAAAGTTAAGGCGACTTTTTTATCTTCTAGAGTTTGCGAAGAAATTCCGTTGGTGGTGGTGGTTCTTGGCACTGGAACTGTTTCACCCACTTCGAATACACCTTCAGTATTATCCAGAGTTAAAATTTGCGGCGTCGCCAAAACATTAGTATTAGAGTTGGTGGCCACGGCAGTTATCACAGCATTAATTGAACTTAATGTAATATCTTTTCCGCCCACATTCGTCGTCACTGATTTTCCTGCCGATCCACCAACAAAAAGACCACTTAAACTGGTAATGTTATTTGTAATGACATCCATTAAATCAGATGAGCCTCCAGTAAAGCCGGCCTTTTGCGCGTTACCTGTGCCGTAAGCGCCCATAATACTAATCCCAAAACCACGATCTTTATCAACATTGGTTTCCATAATTAAACCTTCCACAAAAACTTGGTCGCGGGGAATGTCTAATTTTTTAATCACTTCTTTAATGGTTAAATAATCAGTCGGAGAAGCGGTAACCACCATGGCGTTGTTATCTTTATCAGAAGTGATTTTGACATCAGCATTAAATAAAGTACTGCCAGCGCTGGCCGGTGAAGTAAAAGGTGAGGTACCCGTTTTTTTAGCACTAGCTCCAGAAATTAAGGCGGATAAAGTTTTAGATAAGGTTTCAGAGTCGCCGTAATTTAAATAATAAACATGAATTTGTCCGCCGGAAGAGGCGTTAAATTTTACATCGAGCTTAGTAATTAAATTGCGTAATTCTTTGGCGCCTTCGCCATTGGCCATAGCAATAATGGAGTTGGTTCTAGGTTCAGCGATAATTTTAGAAATACTTTGTTGTTGCGTGCTGCTAGATCCTAGTGAATTTTTCTTAGCGTTTTTATCTTTTAAGATTTGATCAAGTAGACGCGAGATCTCTTGCGCCGAAGAGTGTTTCACAGGAATAATTTGTAGGGTTTCTTCGTGTCCAGGGATATCCACCATGGCGATTAATTTTGTGAGGCGATTTATGTTTGATCCAGTATCTTGCACAATCACCGTATTAGTTTGTGGGATATCGATAATTCTTCCGTAGCGAGACATAAAAGGACGAAAACTACGAGTGACGGCGGCGGCATTAATATTTTTTAAGGCGACAATTTTCATCACGTAGTTTTCTGTATCGGGAGCGTAATCACCAGTATAAATTTTTGTTGGCGTATAACGAATATCGCGCGCGTTGACAATTTTATAAAAAGATCCCGATTTAACCAGAGTATAGCCGTTAATATTTAAGGCGGTTAAATATGCTTTCCACGCGTCCCCCACAGTAATGGGAGTAGGAGCAAGAATTGAAATTTTACCTTTGATATCTTTATCTAGAATTAAATTCATGCCGGTTAATTTTTGCATGTGTTTGGTTAAATCAAGTAGTGTCACGTCGGGAAAATCAAAGCTGGTAATGACTTCAGGACCAAAGGCCGTTTCTGGATTTAAGTTTACGTATTTATCACCAGGGACAACATTTTTAGTATTTTTAACTCCAGTGCCGCGGCCAAAAACATCTGGGCCCTGCGCTTTGTCTTCTGGATCAACTGCTGGAGCAGGAGAATTTTCATCAAAGGCAGAGGTATCGACCACTTCAGTGGTATTGCTACTGTCAATCGCCTCTACCGCCGGAGCAGTTTTTACTCTAGAGGGAGACTTAAATTTTTTAAACTGTGCAAATGCCACAGAATGCATCAATAGAGATAAGATAATGAGTTTCTTCATAAGCATCCTTGCCCTTTAATCAAACGAATATTCCAATCGTTGTTCATTGCCATTTCTTTGTACGGTAATTTCAATATGATCGATATCTTTTATTTTTCCAAATTTGTTCATGACTTCATTAAGGTTTTTAATTTTTTCACCATCAATTGCAGTAATGATATCGTCGTCCTGAATATTTAATTTGGAATAAATACTACCCGGAGTAATTTCCGTCATTTTAAAAGACATGGTGCCGTCAGGATTTTGAATCGGAATGGCCTTGGCCTGCGTTAAAATACTATTTAAATCTGAGACGGCTTCATCGCGCAATTTCTTTTTAATACTAAAACGATTGCCCTCATTTTTAATATCAGTATTAAATTTAGAGCCGATTAATTTTTTGCCAGCAGTAGGAGTTAACACATCAAACTTGCGATCATTGGCAGCATCTTTATTTTCAATATATTCACACTCATTAGTTTGCACATTTTTAATAATAATTCTTTGGCGTAAAACCCTGCCTAATTCCATGGTTTCAAAAGTATCACCTTCGCGAATATTAACTACTTCACCTTCGCGCACTTGCACCGAGGCAATAGATTTTACCGTGTCTTGCAAGACCGAAGTATTAACGATCTTATAAGGAAGAGCAGATTGTTTGTCGGCAGTAAGACAAACTTTTGGTGTCTCGGTTTTTTTCACTACATTTTCAATTTTCTTTTCATCGGTTTCATTTTGTTTAATATTAAAAAGATTGCTTTGGGTGAGTTTTTGAATTTGGTCCATGGAATTAGATTTATTAGGAGGAGTAAACGAGTGTCTGACCGTCACAATTTTTTTCTCTGGTTGTATCCACATGGCAATAGATTTTCCTAGAGTATAGGTGATGACTCCGACTAAAATTAAAATAAAAGCGCGGTGCACTTTGGGGCGAAATTCGGGAGAGTAGAGGTGGTGAAAAAAATGTTCAAAATCATATCCTTGAGCGCCACCTATGGATGATTTTTTTGGTGCAATCGGTTCCTCATCATCAGTTCTATCAAAACTAGTAATCGCGCCTCTATTAATGGGCATTTCTTGCAGAGGAATAATTGGCTCCATATTATTTTCTACAAAGTCATCTTCAGCAGCTGCTTGCGCTTTACTTAAGGCCTCTTTTAACTTTATTGGGTCATTAAGCAAATCTTCTGTCGGCATAACAAAGCCGGGAGAAGTTTTTTCCACTGCGGCGGCTTTTGTCTCTGGAGTTTTTACTTCCCATTCTTCATCATTAACATCAACTTGTGCTAATTGTTCGCGCAATTTTTTTAGCTCATCTTGTTCACTAGAGCTAAAGGCATTATTTTGTACAGGAATTTCCGCCACTTCTTCAGTTTCTTCTAATAAAGGTGCAGTATTTTTCTTTTTAGAAAAAAGATTTTTAAGTTTATTTAAAAAGACGTCCAGCGGTTTTTTTATCATTACTTACTATTGTAAAGTAAATCAGTCATTTGTTTCAAGAACTTAATTTATGTGGATCAAAACCATCGGGTATAAAAAGTGGTTTTATCTCTTATAATTCATGTTAAAATATGATTTTCAATCTTAGGAGATTTTATTTATGGAACATAGGCCATCAGTTGTGGGGAGTTTATTTTATGGAGAAATACATGAAGAGAGCACTTTTCCTTTTCCTCATTTTAGCGCCGATCAAAAAGAGATGGCCACGGAAATGGTGGATGCAGTCAACAAGTTTGCTCATGGTTCTATGGACAGTTTTAAAATGGATCAAGAAGGTAAAATTCCCGAGGAAGTCATCCAAGGTCTCGCAGCATTGGGGCTTTGTGGTTTGGCCGTTCCGCAAAATTTTGGTGGTCTCGAATTAGACTACACTCTATATTCACGGGTGTTTCAAGAAATGGCGGGAATTGATGGTGGCGTAGCGACCACTTTAGGGGCACATCAGTCGATTGGTTACCGCGCTCTTTTAAATGAAGGAACGGATGAGCAAAAAGCTAAATGGTTACCAAAATTGGCCAGCGGTGAAGTTTTTGCGGCCTTTTGTTTAACTGAACCCGGCTCTGGTAGTGATGCTTATTCTATTAAAACTAAAGCGATTAAAAATAAAGACGGAACATACACTATTAAAGGTCAAAAATTGTGGATTACTAATGGTGGGATGGCAGGGTTTTATTCGGTGTTTTGTAAAACCGATCATGAAGTTGACGGTAAGGTGGTGGAAAAAATTAGCTGTTTTATCGTGGAAAAAGAGCGCGCCGGTATGAGCTTTGGTGAAAAAGAAAATAAAATGGGCATTCGCTGCTCGGAAACGCGCGCGGTTTATTTTGATAACGTGATTGTGCCAGCAGAAAATATGATTGGTGAACCAGGTAAAGGTTTTAAGATTGCCATGAACGTTTTAAATTCTGGCCGTTTATCCTTAGGCGCTGGATGCGTGGGGGCCATGAAAAAAATGATCGCCTTATCGGCCAATCACGTACAAAACCGCAAACAATTTGATCGTCCTATTGCGGAATTTGGTTTAGTGCAAGAGAAAATGACACAAATGGCGGCACTTTGTTATGCCACAGAAAATGTTGTTTATATGACTACCGGAAATATGGTTAAGGGCATGGAAGATTATTTTCTAGAAACGGCGGTATGTAAAATATTTGGCTCGGAGAGTTTGTGGAAAGTGGTGGACATGTCCATGCAACTGGCAGGCGGAAATGGTTATATGAAAGAGTATCCTTATGAAAGATACATGCGTGATTCTCGCATTAATTTAATTTTTGAAGGAACCAATGAAATTTTGCGCGCTTTTTTGGCCTTATCAGGTATCAGGGGCCCCAGTGAACAATTGCGCGAACTAGGTAAGATAGCTGACGTAGGAAATGCTCTACAAGATCCCATTAAATCGTTAGGGGTGTTAACGGATTTTGCCAAAGGCCGTTTAACTAAAATGTATGGCACGAGAACTTTAACTAAATGCCATCCCGATTTAGCAGATTTTGCCAAAAATTTAGGCTCTATGGTGAGCGGTTTTGCCATTCAAGTAGAAAATTGTCTTTTAAAATATGGCAAAAAAATTCCTGATCATGAACTTCCCCAAGGGCGTATTGCCAATATGGCGATTCATCTTTATGTGATTTTATGCACGTTATCTAGAACCACTGCCATTTTAGAAGATGCTACTACCCCGGTAGATAAAAAAATTTATTGTTTAAGTTTAGCAAAAATTGTTTGCCGTCAATCACGCGTGCAATTTATTACTAATTTAAAAGCGATGGAAAATAATGATGATCAATTGACTAAATCTGTGTCAGAAGCGGTTTGTAAAAACGAAGGCTATGGACTTGATATTATCAATTTCTAAAAATTTTTTTACCATTTTGTTTTTAATGGCCGGGTGCTCGCATTTAACGAAAGCACCCAATGTACCGCTGGAGCAAAAAGAAAATTTTCTTTTCACTCCCAGCGCTCCCAATGAAAATGCCTTTATGGATCAAGCAGAAAAATATAATTTAGCAGGAGTTAAATCCAGCAAAAATTATGTGCATGATTTAAATAACGATGGCAAATTAGATTTAGTCACGCTCGATGGTAATTTTGATATTCCGCAATTTTATTTTTTTAATAATAAAGAAAAAATTTTTGAATTGGCGACGTATCCTGTGATGGATACGGTGCTGCGCGCTTCATTTTTGGCCTTTGTGGATTTAGATAATGACGGAATTTATGATTTAATCGCGGCCACTTTAAATCAACAAACCGAAATTTCCAAAGGCCCGATTCGTATTTTTCGCGGCAAAATGCAAAAAAATAATTATACTTTGACTGAAATAAAAAATGCTTTAAGTGTTGATGCAAATAGCTATTGGCCAGTTTCTTCTATTTCCGTGATGGATTTTGATTTAGACGGTAAGCTGGATCTTTATATTGGCAATTGGTTTGATACCATCAATCAAAAATATATTCCGCATCCTGATTATCTTTTTAAAGGTGATAGATTTAATTTCACTAACGTGAGCGCCCTGTTAAATGAAGAGGATGCTTATAATAAATCGCAAGATTATTATTATAATGCTACTCCGACTTTTGGTGTTTCTGCCTGTGATTTTAACTCTGATGGCAGACCTGATTTTTTAATTTCTTCTAATAGTGGTTACGCCAATAAGTTATGGCTTAATACTCCAGTTAATATCGAGCTGCAAAAAAGATATGGTGCTTATAAGTATTTTTTTAAAGACGTGGGAGTCGATAGTGGTTTTGCCGGCGACAATATTGGCCGCATTCAATTTAGAGAGGGAGGAAATTCTTTTTTCTCACTGTGCGCTGATTATAATCAAGACGGTTTTATGGATCTGGTTTTAGGCGAGTTGTGGCACTCTTATGATCCAGACACCAAAGATCGCGCCAGTATTTTAACCGGAAAAAATTCCACATTGCCGCTCTCGTTTATTCGCACTGAATTTTTTTATGATGAAGAAACTACCTCTGAACATCACGGCCTTCGCCACGGAATTTGGAATGATTTAAATGGCGATGGGCTATTAGATTTAGTGATTGAGGATTCAGGCTTTCCGCCTTATTCGCGTTTAGTTTATTTAGAACAACAAAGTGATCATTCCTTTCAAAGCTTACAAAAAGATAATGGCATTGATTTAGTTAATCCGGCAGGTGTAGTGCAGGCCGATTTTAATTTAGATGGAAAATTAGATATCTTAACTTCCCAAAGTAACATTCGTGACGCGCAAATTCCCAAAACCATTTATCTTTTTGAAAATCAAAAAACCATGCAAGGTCATCCCATCATTATTTATTTACGCGGACAAAAGGCCAATCGCCAAGGTATCGGTGCTACCATTCGAGTTAAAACTAATGCGCGCGAGCAAAAATATTTTATCCAAGCGGTGCATGGTGGTTTACCCTCACAATCGCCCGAGGGAACCTGGTTTTTCCTTCCTAAAGGCGAAAAAATTATAGAAATAGAAGTCACCTGGCCCTATGCCGAGGGGCACATTATCCTGCACAAAACCTACCGGCCTCAACTAGGAAAAACCACCAGTTTCGATGAGTTAACACTTTGTGAAAGCGGAAGTTGGTTTCGGGGTAAAAAGCTCTGTTATTGATATTTACCTTAAATTTAACACTACAAACATTATTATGAGGTAAATTCTTTTTACAGATTACCGATAAGATACTTATAATTATTGAATAGTTAAATTCCAGGACCCATGCATGCGAAGCTTTGAGCACATTGCAAAAATAATAAAAGAAAAAAGAGTGGGGCACTCAAAGGGTTATTCGCAAACTGAATTATCCCATCTTTTAGGTTATAAAAACGGCCAATTTATTTCTAACGTTGAGCGCGGGCTGTGTAGCATTCCTTTAAAAATGCTCTCGAAAGTTTGTCATATTTTACACATTAATCGCGAAGAACTAAAAATCGCCATCATGAAAGATTACGATCGTACCATTGAACTGCATTTAAATTTACCGCCAGATCAAGTGGTGCGCGGTGACGAAAAAGAAGAAGATTAAACTATCCCTTTATACGCGTTGTAATCATCCCATGTTCCCACAGTTTCTTCCTTGTCATTAGCGTAGTCAGCGTTAATTTGTGATTGCATCACATGGGGATCAGTGATCTCTTCGCTTTTAACGGTGTTCACGCCAACCGGCGAGATTTGGTGATTATCAGAGTAGGTGTACTCTGGGCGATAAGGATTGATGCGATTAAAAAATTGTTCTTTAAATTCTGGCTCGATCGGCATGGTTTCCACATCGCGCTCAAAAGCACGCAATTGTTCTAGAGTGGCGTAAAAAATACGCTCCAGTTTCACGCCTTGGTTATAATCGGCGCGGTGAAAAAGTTCGAAATACTTGGAGCGTGCAAGATTATGTGCTTCAAGTAATAAATCATAACGACGGGCCAAACGCTCAAAACGATTTCCCTGCGGCATACGACTCGGGCGATTTTGATTATTGCCGCCGCGAAAATTTCCGCGCGGGCGATTATTGTTATTGTTGTTATTATTGTGATGAGGACGGCGATTTTGATTATTATTTTGCTGGGGGCCTCGTGAATCTCTGTTTTGGTTTTGGTTCGGGTTTGGTCCCTGACCTTGTCCTTGATTGGGGTGACGAGGTCCACGATTGCGATTCTGGTTTTGATGATTGTGCTGCGCAGGTCGCGGTCCACGATTTTGGTTATTATTGTTATTATTTTGTTCAGTCATAGTTTGGTAATTTTAGCTTTAGGCACTTCGAATGACAAGTAAGTAGCGTGTGTTTTTGCATCATTCTCCGCATTCGTAAGTTCATTCTCCGCAAAAAATGCGGAGAATGGAGTGATTGAGTTTGGAAAAGAATGCGAGTAACATTAAATGAATATTTTCATCAAAAACAAGGGGATTAAATATGTCTAAAAAAAGAGTAAAAGTTGCTGTTACGGGCGCCGCCGGTCAAATTGGTTACGCTATTTTATTTCGCATTGCTTCGGGACAAATGTTTGGGCCTGAGACAGAAGTCGAATTACAACTTTTAGAATTACCACAGGCCTTGCCAGCGCTTCAGGGTGTGGCGATGGAATTAGAAGATTGTGCTTTTCCCTTACTTAAAAATATTGTGTGCACCGATGATTTAAATACCGCCATGAAAGGTGTGAATTGGGCAGTGATGGTGGGATCTGTGCCGAGAAAAGATGGCATGGAGCGCGCCGATTTATTAAAAATTAACGGCGGAATTTTTACTAAGCAAGGTTTGGCATTAGCGACTCACGGAGCGAGCGATGCGCGGGCGTTTGTAGTGGGAAATCCTTGTAACACTAATTCATTAATCATGATGACAGCGGCCAAAGGCATGCCGACAGATAGATTTTTTGCCATGACGGCGCTAGATGAAAATCGCGCGAAATCACAATTAGCACAAAAAGCTGGCGTCGATGTTGATGCAGTAACCAACATGACGATCTGGGGAAATCACTCAGCGACTCAGTATCCAGATTTTTATAATGCAAAAATAAATGGCAAACCAGCGACTGAATTAATTAGCGATACAGCGTGGCTGCAAAAAGATTTTATCGAGACTGTACAAAAGCGCGGCGCTGCGATTATTAAAGCGCGTGGAGCTTCATCGGCCGCTTCGGCCGCTAATGCTGCGGTTGATGGCGTTTTTAATATTACTCACAATACTGCGACGGGAGCGACGTACTCAATGTGCTTGGCCTCGAAGGGAGAGTATGGTGTGGATAAAGGTTTGATTTTTTCTTTTCCTTGCCGCACGGAAAATGGTGTGGTGAAAGTGGTGGAGAATGTGCCGCTGAATGTGTTTGGGAAGGAGAAATTTGCGGCCACGCTGGCGGAGCTTAGGTCGGAGAGAGATGCTTGTAAGGAATTGGGGTTGATTTAGAAGTAAGAGTACGTGATACTTTTTATGAGCAGTGCTCCATTTAAAGATCCTTATGTCTTAGAGTTTTTAGAGTTAAAAAAAGAATCCTTAATGTATGAGACAAAACTAGAGTCGGCGCTGATTGAGCATTTGCAAGATTTTTTGCTTGAGCTCTGAAAAGGTTTTTCTTTTGTAGGAAGACAACAGCGCATTACAATTGACGGTGATCATTTTTATGTTGATCTTGTTTTTTATAATCGCGTTACGAAGTGTTTTATTTTGATTGATTTAAAATTACGTAAACTTAGTCATCAAGATATTGGCCAAATGGTTAAGTGGGCCCTTTGTTCTGAGCCAAATTGCTTAACTTCGGCGCCGAAGTTAATTTAAGTTTTGTAAACCGCAAAAAATGCCGCCACACTAAAAAGTAAAATCGTAACGACATAAGCTGCCTTTCCCCATTGCGGATAACGTTTATTAATCACCGGCCCACCAATGGCAATCACCAGCCAAATCGCCACTTTAATTTTGACCCACAGAGGCCAACCAGTGCCATGAGAAATTCCAATGCGCGCCAAAAGTCCCATGCCTCCGACAAGTGTAAAGAGGGTGGCGACGCCGGCGAGAATTTTAATATGTTTTTGGCGGTTGCCGTAAAAACTGATGGCCAGTGTTGTCATGAGAATTACGATTGAAAGAAGGTGCAGGATTTTGTAGTTTTCGTAGGAAATCATAAGATTAGTATAAATATTATTTTTATAAGTGACAATGAAAATATAATTTTTCTTAAGCAAAACCAATTAAAAGACCTCGTGAAATAAAGATATAAAAACATTTCTAAATTGTTTTTTCTTAAAAAGTATGGAGAAAAGAGTTGATCTTGAGGCCCGAGTAAAAAAACTTGCTCCTTATTATCACTTGGCCTATGTTTTTGGCGGAAAATTAGTGGTTTTGGTATTATCAATCATGAATTTCACGATGATTTTACCACTGCTCGCCGCGCGGAATAGTCGGGTATTTGAATTTAAAGCAAAAGTTCTAAGTCGCCGAAAAGTTAATGTGAAAAGATTCATTCTTATTTTTATTTATTCCCTAAATCTTCTGGCCATCGATCCAGAAATAGCAAAAGACTATCAGCGCTATTTTTTTGATACCTATAAAAGTTTGGAATTAATGCGCGATAAAAATACTGGGCTGGTGAAAGATGCCACCTCGGTTGAAAACGCCACCATTCATGATCCCACATCACCAACTAATATAGGTTTAGATTTAATGGTGCAGATGGAAGCGTTAAAGTATCCAGAGCTGAAAGAGACAGCTCAAAAAAATATTAAAAAAACTTTAAGTACGATGGTAAGCTTAGATTTTCACCAAGAATCAGGACTATTTTTAAACCGATATACGACAGATAAAAAACAAGTGACAGAAAATTCGGTGTCAACCGTGGATAATATTAATTTGGCCATGTCATTGTGGGTGATGAGTCAGTCAGCACCTGATATTGAGTCAAAAATAATGGCCAAAAAAATGTTTGAGCGAATGGATTTTTCTTTTTTATACGATGAAAAAACTGGACTCTTTTATGGTGGCGCGTATGTAAAAGATGGCCAGTGGAAAATTGAAGAGTGGAAGTATAATGATTTTGGTTCTGAGGCCAGATCACTTTATGGCATGGGTTACGCAATTGGTATTATTAAAGATAAAAATTTTATGCAAAAGTCGGTGGCAAATTTAAAGGCCGAAATGAATGGGCCGATGCTTAAACTTTGGGACGGCGGAGCTTTTCAATTACTCTTACCCAGACTTTTTGTGAATGAAGAAAAGTATTCAAAAAAATTAAAAGAGAGTTTTTTAGCTTATAGTAAATTTATTTTAAAAGAAGGAGAGAAAAATGGTTACAAAACTCCTGCCGCCTTTTCTGCCAGTCAGGCCTGTGAAGGTTATAACGGAAAATCGGGGAGCCCTGATTTAGTCAGTTCTCGTAACGATGATCTTCGCCACCACAATCATCGAGAAAAATGGGATGCTGTTTTTACTCCGCATGCTGCGATTTTGGCCGCCGCTTCTATTCCTGAAGAGTTTATTTATGCTTTAAAAAGTGCTGAAACTCTAGGTCATAACGGACCACTTTATCGCCCTGGATTAGGTTGGCTGGATGGCCATACTTTAAAAGGTAAAAATGAAGGAATGGTGGTGCCGGTTTTTTTATCTTTAAATCAAGGGATGATTGCGCTTTCGCTCTCGCAAATTTTAGCAGAGGATGGAATGACCGTCGCTAATCGTACTTCTTATCAAAATGATGAAGTCAGAAAAAAGTTGGAAGAATTTTACCGCGAAGTTGATGAAAAAATTTTAATTAAGAAAAATTAAATCCCCACGTAAGTTTAAACGGTCGCTCAGATATAACCAAATTGACACTAATTTAGAGCTAAGTCTTTAATATGTTGAGTGGGATATATTTTCCATGAGGTATTTTTCAGAATCTCTCATAAAATAAGAGAGATGTATAAAATACTTTTTTTAAGTCTAATTTTTTCTTGTTCCCACACTCATCCCCAGCGCGATGTAGCGGCGACGGCAAAAGAAAATAAAAAAATGGTACGGCTGCTATTAACTTTTGATGATGGCCCATCGATTGAGCCTGATCATTCTACTAAAACTATTTTAGATGAACTTGAGGCGCAAAAAATTAAGGCGGCTTTTTTTGTTTTAACTGGCCCTGATCAATTTGGTTATCACCGAAAATCTATTTTACGTGCAAACAATTGGCAAAATAGTAAAACTCGCGGCAAGGATTTTGTAAATATTCCTACCGTTTACGCCAAAGCAGAAACACCCGCAGGGTTTGAACTTTTAAAACGTGAGGCGAGTGACGGACATGTAATCGCGTGTCATTGGGGTGGAAACTATGTATCACAATTTAAACTTCATCCCAATCGTTTAAAAGAGTCGGCCTATGATTCTGATGGAGATGGGAAGATTGATCGCGTGACTGAACCTGGTAATGCGCTAGAGTCGGATTTATTGCAATGTATAGCACGTGTGACTCAAGTCTATGATGAAATAGGAATAGAATATCGTCCCCAATATATCAGACCTCCTCTATGGAAATATAAATTATCCGATAAATTAGACGCGAGGCCAACTTATCGTGCGCTCGGTTTAAAAATGATTTTAACTGATGCTAAACTTTTTGATGGCGGTTATCGCTGGGCGGGATTTGTTTTAGATTCGTGGCTGATTAATGAAGTGAAAGACGCTATAAAGAGTGGCAAAAAAGATATTATTTTAACCCTGCATGATTCCAATCCTAAAACGGCGGGAGATTTTCGTTATGTGCTCTCAGAAATTCGTCGCAAGATGTTTAATTTTGGATATAAAGAAAATATTGATTGGAAATTTGTCGACAATACTGAAGACGTGAAAGAAATTTTGGATAGTTTTGCTTCACCATAAATTTATTAAACTTATTTTACTACTTTTTGTTCTTGGTTGTGCGAGAGTCAATATAAATGGCCCACTGCAAGCGATGAGATTAGCTTCGGCACCCATCCTACAAGATGATCTCACCCTTAATTCCTTGGGTGCAGCAATTGAAGTAGAATTAAATCATTTAAAAGATCATACGGGTCCCGAGTTTTTTGTTTTTGGCGAACGCACCATACCCCGCGCTATTTATTTAGAAAAACTATCCTCCTTACAAAAAATCCTAAACGAAAAGCCTGAATATTTTTTTGATTATGTTAAAGAGCATTTTGATTTTTACGAAGTCTATGGCATAAATCGCTGGGGCGAGGTGCATTTGACTTCATATTATCATTCTCAAGTTATAGGCTCCCGTCAAAAAACTGCCAAATATTCTCAGGCCATTTATAAACTACCTAACGATTTATCTTTAACCAGAGAAGAAATTGATTCACAAAACAAAATGACCGGAAAAAAAATGGAAATCTGTTGGCTCGATCCAGTCGATGCTTTTTTGCTGCATGTGCAAGGATCGGGAATGGTGAGTTTTTCTGATGGCGGCAGTTTGACTTTAAGTTACGCCGGTAAAAATTCATCACCCTACGTTTCTATTGGGAAAATTATTAGCGAACGCTACCCTGAAATTAAAATCGATGCTCATGGCCTAGAAGCAATTTTGCGCGGAATGACTGAGGCGCAAAGGCAGAGTGTTTTTAATCAAAATCCTAGTTATATTTTTTTTAAAGCAGGTACACGTTTGGCCGAAACTTTTTTAGGTGTTCCTGCCACCGCAGGAAGAACCATTGCCACTGATGGAGATTTATTTCCTAAAGGCGCGCTGGCCTTCTTAGAATTTAATGCGCCAATTTTTTCTTCCGATAATGACCTCATCGCCAAAGAATTTATTCCTTCTTCACGTTTTGTTTTAGATCAAGATATTGGCGGCGCGATTAAAGGCCCAGGGCGAGCGGATTTATATTGGGGCAGTGGCCAGAAGGCCAAGCAGCATGCTGGGGTCATAAGCAGTTTAGCTCGGCTTTATTATTTAGTCCCTAAAGATGATCATAAATAAGAAGCTTAAACAGGGGTGGTGAATGTATTTGCAAATGAGGAGTAAAATGGATTATTATCCCTCATTATTATGTGTAGAGTAAAAAATCTGTGAAGGCCGTCTATTACACCAAACTTTGGCTTAAAAAAGTAGTCATTGATCTAGTGCTTTGTCCTTTTGCTAAAATCCCTTTTGAAAATAATCTGATTCGTTTTGCTGCGACGACGGCAACTACTGATGAGTTGATGTTAGATTTTTTTATTGATGAGTTAGCGTTAATTGAATTAAATTTGCGTACTGATTTATCTACTAGCTTAGTGATTTATCCTGAATACCAAGGATCATTTGCAAAGTTTAATCAATTCTCCAAACTCTGTGATGATTATTTAGTGGCGGCAAAAATCGATGATCTTTATCAGATAGTTGTTTTTCATCCTGGCTTTTATTTTAAATATAGCAAAAAAAAGGATCGCGCCAATAGCGTGGGGCAATCACCATATCCCACATTACATATTTTAAGAAATATTGAAATTGATGAGGCGATGGATAGTTATGCTAATGTGAACGAGATCCCAGAGCGCAATCGCCAGAGAATTCGTGGACTCTCAAAAGAAAAATGGGAAAAGTTACAATCTTATCGTCCGCCAGGGCGCGACTAAATTAATTCATGTCAAGACGCAAACCCGAACATCGTTGTCCTTTATGTTTAATGCGAAAAGAGTTTTGCCTTTGCGCTGAAATTAAAGCAGCGGCAAACGAATTATTAGATGTAAAAACGCGCATTCTAGTTTTGATGCATCACCGCGAAGAAAAATTACCTACCAATACCGCACGGCTGGCGCATTTAATGTTACCAAAATGTGAAATCAGATTGCGCGGACAAAAAGAAAACAAACTTGATCTTTCTGATTTAGAAAATTCACCGCAAAATACTTTTTTACTTTTTCCAAGTGATAGTTCAGTTATTTTAGATCAAACTTTTATGAAAAAACAAAAGCTGCATGGCCCTATCACTTTAGTGGTTCCTGACGGCAGTTGGAGACAAGCTTCTAAAGTGGCCAAGCGTGAAGCAGAAATAAAAAATTTAACTAAGGTGATGTTGCCTCTTGGTGCATCCACACAGTATCAGCTGCGCCATGAACCCAAAGAAGGCGGACTGGCAACTTTTGAAGCGATGGCCAGATGCTTAGGTGTGATTGAAGGAAATGTGGTAGAAGAAAAAATGATGGAAGTTTTTTTATTGATGGTGAAGCGCACGTTATTATCGAGACGTGGAATTTTACAAGATATTTAAAAAACCAAATAAAAAGGGCAGGTTAAACCCGCCCTTTTTTTGTCCTATGAGGGGAGAGAGCTCCTCATAACACAAAGCTGAAATTAAATTTTACAAGTTAGAGCGATCACGCGGTTGCTGTGCTCGTGCTTCTTTTTGTGTGCGGGTCTGGTGATTACTGGTTGTGCCGCAGCTCATGAGAGAAAGAAGAGTGATAGCGAGAATTAATTTAGACACGAAAACCTCCTTGTTTTTGTGCCCGGGTGGCAGCAAACTTGAGTGACCATCCTTGGTCTCTCATGAATATATATAGCTAGAGTCGTGCCAACAATTCCAGCAGAATTTGGTGCCACTTCGGGACTTTCACGAGGGGATTGGTATCAAAACTGGCCTAAGAGTAGTGCCGTTTTTTCTAAATCAACTTTTCGCGAGTGCCGATCGACTAATATTTTTATTCCGCTAGCTAAAAGTGCATGCATTTCAAAATAACCTTTGTTTTGAAACCCGACCATTTCATTTTTTTGCTCGAGTTTTGCGACATTCGGCGTATCTATAAAATGATTCAGAGAAAAAGCATCGGCACTTTTTAATTCATAAGTTTTTTTCCACCACTGTAAAAAAAAGATTCTATAAATAATGGTGAGAGACTTTTCTTTTTTGATTAAAACTTTTTCAAAAAAGAAAAAACCTAGAAGGGTCAGCGGAATGCCGGCCAAAATTAATTTTGTGCCAAAAACTAATAATTCACCCAGTGGATCATTGTGGGTGAGCATTTTATCAAAAGATGACCTAACTGCTAACCATAAGAAAAAAACCACCAGATCAATGGCGAGCATATAAAACCAAAAGATATAGGGTAGACCATAAGATTTAAGGGTGAGGGTTTTGTCCTCAGTTACGATAGCGTGATCAACTTCATTTTGATCAACTGGTAATACATATAATAGTCCCATATAAAAAACCTTTTTTTAAGCGTGTAAATAAATAATGTCAGTTATATCAAGTCTAGGAAAACATAAATGCGGCAGAATAAAACGAAAAAAGACCACCGCATATTTTCTTTCTTTTTGATGTAATTTTTTAAGCATAGGATGTTTAATTTCTTTTAATTTCACCGGACAGACGCCGCCAATTTCCACATAGAGTCTTAAAATAAATAATCTGGCGTGATCGGCCAAGTATTCGGGAAGTTCGGGCAGGATTTCTAAAAACTCTTGGGCCAGAGCATGGCGAATCGGTTTTTTACGATCGTGAATATAGCGAAAAACCAAAAGAAAAAATTGCGCGATATTTTTTTCTGCTAAATGGCGTGAATTAGCGATGCTCATTTGCAAATGATGAAAACTTAAATGCCAATCTTTTAAGTCATAATATTTTTGCGCTTCCATGTAGTGACCTAAAGCGTTTTGCGCCTGTTTATTATATTCATGACTCTTATCCGCTAAAATTTGATCTTGCGGAGTGCTCCAGAGCTGGGTGAAGTGTTGAATTTTTCCGGTGTGATATTTTGGCGCTTCACCTAAAATGGCCCAAGCGCGGCCATTGACGGCGTCAAAGAGGGAAGCGCTTAAAGTCGAGGGAGTCAGACAATCCATAATCCAAGGCGTCCCATCGGTTAATTTTTGGTACTTGCAAATTTCTTTTAAAAGATCGGCCTCGTGCTTAGCTTTTTTTATCAGAGGTTTTAATTCTTTAATTTTATTTTGCGCCGAAATTTCACGATCTTCACAATATTTAGGAATGCCTAAGGGCACTAGAGGATTTTCTTTAAATTTTTCTAAAGTAAGACCCAGTGGAACATTATTAAAATAAAAGATTTTACTGCGCGGGGTTTTTAGCGTGAATTCTTCTTTAACAATATTTTTATAGGCGACGTCAACAATCAGCGCCTCATCATCAGGAAAAGTAAAATGCATGCCCCACAAAGTTTTAGTGGGATATTTTTTGATAAATTTTAAAACATCATTTTTGTTTTCACATTCTAGTAACAGCATCATGACGTAATCAAAAATAGGTAAGCCGCGCGCTTCAAAAATATTGCTAAATTTTTGGTGCAAAGAAAAATTAATACCATGAGAAGTCATGCTGGTGAGTCCAGCAAAAGGTAGTCCCGCCGATGAGAGCGTAAAAACTTTAGGAGCATTTGCAAATTGGTATAGAATCGCGCGCTCGCCATTAGTATAAGAAGTCCCCAGTGGAAAATCTAACAGCCTTACCATCTTGCTGGTTTCCTGGTGATATAAAAAAGAAGAACAGCCCACCATCGAGGTGGGAAGTGGAGTTTTTGGAAACCATTTGGTGAGACTAGAAACCAATTCAGGAACTAATAAGGTAAAACGTAAATCCTCTAGAGGAACATGTAATCCTTCGGCATAACTTTTAAGCCATGGATCAAGTGGCGAGGCCTTTTGCGGAATCGATTTCACTAATTTTTTTAAACTTGCCTGAATGATTTGATCGGTTACCTTCCAAGGTGTGGATAAAAGTGATTCTAGGTGCGGCCGGGATTTTTTAAAGAACTTTTTGTCCTGTACTCCTAGCTGGTGAAAGTTTTCTATCGGGTCACCGATAAGTTCATGTAGTTTGTAAGGGCCTTTTTCCATAGGAGTATTTTAATGCTTGAGCTCATGAGTGGCAAACATCTTTTGATTCCTTTAATGTTGTGCGGATTTCGGGTGTATTTAGAGCTGATTAAATTTGATTTTGCGAAATTGCCCATAACGAAAAGTCTAGGCAAAGATCAAGCGCAGAACATACATCGTTTTGGACTTTACATCTCAGTTGGTTTTATTCTGCTTTTTGCGCCAGAATTTTTAATGGCCCATTAAAGACTTTACTTCGCTACCATCGTATAAACTTAAGAGAGGACGAAACTTTTCTAAGTCCATGGCAACCTCTTCAATATCAGTTTCTTGATTTCTTTTCCTAATATGTATGGTGATTTTAGGTTTATAGCTGGCCTGATTGAGATTATTTTTTAATTGATATAATTTATTTAAAATTTTTGAGTCTTGCGAGTTATTAAATAAAAAAGACTCGTGACGGCCCATTCGTTGCCAAAGGGCGCGCGGGTTTTCTCCATCTAAAATAATTTTTGTCAGTAAAAGATAAATCAATGGGTCTGACTCAAAATTATCTCCCATTAACACTAATTCCTCTGGCACTCCAGTCATCAGTAAAATATTTAATAGTTGATTGAGTTTATAGAGGCCTTGCACTTTTAAATCTTTGGGACGCAATTCGCCCTCAAAAAATGAAAAAACGTGGCGATAATCTTTTAAAAAAATACCAGCAGTAAAGATTTGATTTTGATACAGCCAATCTCGAATGGCATCTTCGTAAAAATGCGGCGAGGCAGAGAGAATAAAAGGATGAAAACTCTGATCAATATAAGATTTTAAAATTTCTACACTGCGCGGAATGGTAGGGAAAGCTGATAAGGGACGAGTTAATGAGCGATAAACTTCTTTGGCGGTGGCATAGCGAGTATCGACTAAAGTTTTATCAAAGTCACTAATCACAATTTTAGAATGTTTGGCAATTTTAAGTGGCAGAAAACTTCCCATATTAATTTCTAGTCCGGGCAAAAAACTGGTTTCATAAACTTGTACCACATCGATTTGTTTGGTGTGTTCTGTTAAGGGAAGCTTAAAACTAAAGCTGCCAAAATGATCTGATTCGAAAGTCTTTTTAAATACTTCTTGGCGATTAAGATTAAGGCCCACAATTTTTATAGAAAAAGTATTGGCCTTTAGTAAGCGCACGCTACTGATGGGAATAATGGAAGGCAAGGGAAGTTCTGCAATTTGGCCATCTATGGGACGAGTGGGGTTGGTTTTATTTTCTTTTAACGTCACCAAGGCCTTAAAAGAAAAATAAAGCTCGGATTGGACGCACATAAAATGGACAAATTGAGGTCTTTTCATTTGATGACTCTTCGTTTTATAATATACCAAATATGGATTTAACTTATATAGAAATTTTAGGACCGGTTAATTATTATTTTGGCATGGGGATTAAAATCCTAGTGTCACTTTTTGTGGGAGGACTGATTGGTCTGGACCGCGAAAAGAAAATGAAAGCGGCGGGGATTAAAACCAACGTGCTCATTTGCTTGGGGGCGACTCTTTACACTGCTATTTCTTTGCACAACATGGTGGTTTTTCCTCACCACAACGTTGATCCCAACCGAGTAGCAGCGCAAGTTGTAAGTGGTATCGGTTTTCTTGGTGCTGGTGCGATTCTGCGTAGCCGTGGAACAGTGATTGGTTTGACTACCAGTGCGACTATTTGGGTGGTAGCGGCAGTGGGTGTTTGTATTGGTTCAGGTTATGTCATTACCGCGCTTATTTTTACTCTCACGGTTTTAATTGTGCTTAAACTGCTTGATCCAATCTATCACTTTCTTGATTTGGATAAAAAATATTTACTGGAAGTGGTCTCCATCGTTTCAGTGCGCGATAGTATTCGCGAGATTTTCTTGGGACAAACTTTTCGCTTAAGCGACATGCGAGAGGAAAAATTAGAAGTGGCCGATACACAAAAATTTTTAACTCAAGTCAATATCATGGCCTCACCCAAGCAGATTAAGTATTTCAAAGACGAAATTTCTGCGCTCTCAAGTGTAGAAAAAGTCAGCATGGAATTTTTCGAAGTTAAATAAAAAACTAGTTTTTTAAATTGCCACTTAATTGTTTGCCGATTTGGTAACTCTTATAGAGTTCTGGATCTAATGTCGGAAAACTTAAAATGGGCACCACTACATCATGCACTTCAGAAGTCTCGTGATCTAGCATCAGTGCTAGTACAATTTGATAATAAGTTTTTTTACCTTCTACGAGCGCCTTAAAATAAACATAAATCTGATCGTTCTCAATATCTTTGTAGGCATACACCTCATCGGGATCTTGTAGCGTGGTTGCGATGTTTTTGTCGTACAGTAAAAAACTTTCAAAAGGAATATCGCTAGGAGATCTTTTTTCTAATAGTTCGGCCAGTAAGCGCGATTTTTTTCCTTCTAACATTTCATCGCTGGCGCCCATTGATTCTGGAGAATCTGGAATTTCTGCTAAATAAGCTGCAATATCTTTAATGCTTTCGCCTTGACGATAATAATTTAAAATTTTTTCATCATGAGTTTCGCCAATAAAAAAAATGAAGGATGGTTTTTTTTGATAAATTAGGCAAAGCAGGTAGAGGTAGAGGGGAGTTTCGGTTTTATCTATACCTAATTTGGTGATGAAGGTGTAATACTCTTCTTTTAACTCATTACATGTTCGCCAAATCTCTTCCGGTTTTTCTAGACACAAACGAATGTAATTTTGATTTTGTACGGACTTAGCATCATTTGGGATGTGGTTAAATTCGATACGTAGTTTTTCATCTTGTTTTTCAAAATGCTTTACGATGGGCATGAAATGTTTTTCCACACATTTGTCGCTACAAAAATAGCGACAGCTAGAATCATCGACAAAAAATAAATCTTCTAACTTGGTGGTTATCTTTTTACATTCGTTGCAAAAAAAAGGTGCTACAAAGCTCAAAAGTTAAATTCCTAAATTAAGCCCAGCAAATAGGGCGTTACCATAAGCTCCTGGGATATCCCACAAGCGCAGGGCCAAATAATCTTTTTCGTTCGGGATTCTTTTAGTGCGGAAAATAGCGCCCATTTCAATTTCAAAAGTTTGAGCGATACCTAGTTGCAACTTAGGAGTAAGGGTTCCAAATGAAAGTTCATTTTCGAGTTTGACACTACGGTTATAATCTTTTGAAGGCGATAAATTATAATGACAGGCCTCAAAAGCAAAACGAATATCTGGCGAGACCACCCAACCTAGGGCCGCTCCTAATTTTTGTAAACTTCCACTACTCATTTCAGCAGAATTTTTGGGGGTACCAATTAAGCGCATCTCATAATTTAAAGTAAGCGCCAAAAGATAAAACCTTTTAGAAGTTTCCGCGCCAAAAATTTTGGCAGTTTGGGTGCTGGCCAAATCACTTTTTTGCGCTAATTTTGCGCCACCATAAATATCAAACGTCGCTAAGTTTTCAATGCCGCCCGAGCGCCACCAATTAAAACCCATCAGAATAATAGGATTTCCCTGATGATAATTTGAATCTGCTGCTAGCTCACGACTATTACTAGATAAAAGAGTGTGATTAAAATCTAAAAAGAGCGAGTAGTTAGTGTCAAAGTGTCCGTGCACATTAAAACTGCTCACATCATATTTTTGATCTTCAAGTTGAATACTATTTTGGGTGAAGCCACTACTTAAAGAAAAACTCGAATTGCTGGGAGAATTTTTTTTGCTAGGAGCACTTTGAGTAGTGCTGCCAGTTAATCTTGAGGGTTTACTGGTGGCAGGTTGTGAACTCTCTGCGGTTTCAACTTCGCTGTAATCCACTAGAGAAAATGCCTTAACCGCAATCATTGATAAGAAAATAAAAAGAATAAATTTTGCCATATGCCCATCCTAGGTTTTATGCCCACTCATATTATACACGATGATTTTGCTTAAAATAAACCAAAACTTTTCAAGCCATACGCTAACGCTCGGGTATTGCTGAAAACTTTACCCAGGCGAAAGTTTTCTCGGCCTTCTGTAAAATGAAAGGGTGACTAGTTAAAACAGGAGGCACAGTGGAATTAACAGACATAACCATGCATACGATTAAAGACCCCATGATTAGATCTCTGATCGAGTTAGGAATGAAGGGGCATTACCCTCTTTTTGAACAAACATGGATTAGCGGTCTTTGTATGGAAAAAAAGTTGCGCTTTAATCACAAAGAAAAAATGATTACCAAAAATATTTTCGATAAACTCTCTGGTCATCGCGGACTGGAGCGAAAAAAGATTTTACTCTCTAGTATTAATGAAGAGGAGCGAGAGATTTTTGTAAAGGCCTTTTTAAAATTAGTCGAATTAGCTATTTTAGAAGGGGCGGATCAAACTAAAGGAAAAAATAAATTACAATGATAAAGAAAATGATCTCTTTATTCATGTTGGTTTTTGCTCTGCCAACTTTTGCAGAGTATAGAGTCTATCAATACATGATTCGCAATACCGCCCAGCAATCTAGCAGCGTGGTGGAGAGTACTTTGTCCCCCACCAGTTTCTTGGCCTATCATGGCGGTTCCCGCGCGATTAAAATTGATTTGATTAAAACTTGGCGTTGTATGGGAGATACCAGCGGGAAGATGCCTCTGTGCTTGCCGCCGGAGAAAAAAATGGTGGTGAACCCATGAAAGTTGCCGCGAAAGATAATTATGATCGCAATTTAGATACACAAAAACATTTGGAGCGTATTCAGCAAAAACAAGAAGATCATGTACAAAAAGCTGAGATGGAGCTGGAGGCGACTAAAGAATTGTATCGAGGTCGGCGCCAAGAGGTAGAAAAAGATCAGGGGGACACGCTACAAAAACTGCGATTGGAAAAAGATTTAGAGATCGTGGAGGAAAGTGATCGTAAAACGCAAAAGCTCGAAGAGTTAAGAAAAAGCGTAGAAGAGTCACAAAAAATTGTGTCTGCGGAAAAAGAGCAGTTAACCACGCATCATCATGAAAATCTAGCGGATTTAGATTCAGTGCAAGACAATAATATTCAGCAAAAAATGACCGAGACATATGATATCGCCAGAAAACTTAAAGTAAAATCACAGGCCAATATTCAAACTCTAGAGGGCAAGACCCATCAGGAAATAAATAAGCAGGCGAGTACTGCTAACGCCAAAATCATGGGCAATCAAAGAATTTACGATCATAAAGTGGAAAATATGCAAAAGGCGCAAAAGTCCACTATTAGCGATAGTGAATTTGTCCAAGTTCGTACCGTTGCAAAGATGGAGATGGAACAGCTAAAGGAAAAACAACAACTAGATTATCAACATAAGTATGAATTAGGTGAGCGTGGAAAGGTTTATACCAAAGATTTCACGGCACAAGAAAAAAAACATCAAGAAGAAATGCAACAAGCGCAGAAGGCCTTTGAAGAAAAATATAAAACGTTGGTGGAGAGTCATCAGAATGTATTGCAAAATGTTCAGGTGCGTTTAGAAAATGAATTAAATTCCACAATATCTGAGCACTCTCGTTACAGGAGCTCAAAAGAAGATAAAATTTCAGATCCCTTTTACCAAGTTTCAAAAGTTCAAGCACAGGTGCAGGATTTGGAAAAAGAATACTTAGTGCAAATTCCAGTGCCTGAATACGAACGAGAAAGCGTTCATTTAACCGCTAAAGATCGTGAACTGAGTATCGCCATATCTAGACGCTTTGGTGACGATATTAAAACTTCCACTGGCGATATCTATCGCTCTAAAAAATCAGAAAGCTTTTCACGTATTATTCCGGTAAAAGATATTGTTGATCCAGCAAAAGTGACACAGAAATATGAAGATGGGATCTTAAGTTTTAAGATTGCTAAAAAGTAATTCTAATTGAGCATCAAAGTTTTCTTTATTGATGACTAAATCGGCGATATTTTTAGACTGTTCTACAAACTCATCGTGCATGGGTTTGACTTGTTTATAAAATTGATTGCGCACACCTTCAGGCGTACGTCCACGCTCGATGACGTCGCGAGATAAGCGCCTTGTAAAACGCGTGGTTTCGTCGCAATCAATAAAAACTTTATAATCAAATTGCGGCAATAAAATGGCCTGTGATAAAATCAAAATGCCATCGACTAAAATAATTGGATGTGGAGCGAGTTTTATGCTTTCACTTTTTCTTTTGTGGGTGGCAAAATCATAAAGCGGAATTTCTACCGTTAGGCCTTTTTTAAGTTCAGATAAATGTTTGGCCATTAAAGAAAATTCTAGCGAGTCAGGATGATCAAAATTAACCGCCCCGCCGTCTTTATCAAATTTATGACTTTGGTCGCGGTAATAATTATCTTGTCCTAAAATAACCGCTGTGGAAGAACCTAGCTTTTCTAAAAGTCTTTTAGCAAAAGTAGTTTTGCCTGAGCCGCTACCGCCGGCGATAGCAATTATTTTTGGCGTCATTATTTTGTTCCAAATAATCGATCCCCGGCATCTCCTACGCCTGGAATCAAATAACCTTTTTCATTAATTTCTTTTTCACATGAAGCGGTAAAGATTTTGACATCGGGATGAAAACTTAAAACGCGCTCGGCGCCTTTATCATAAGCAATCAAAGTAATGATAGTGATTGGCCCCACATGATATTGTTTCAAACGATCCAGTGCCGCAATCATGGTATCCCCT
>Ga0163144_10002297_pt1 | contig 44345 bp, 92 predicted proteins | sample OliLak19BULKMAT1_FD_123175 | JGI IMG/M metagenome (GOLD analysis project Ga0163144, IMG submission 123175) | Freshwater microbial mat bacterial communities from Lake Vanda, McMurdo Dry Valleys, Antarctica - Oligotrophic Lake LV.19.BULKMAT1 | ecosystem: Environmental > Aquatic > Freshwater >...
ATAAACCATCTTTTATCAGAGCTCAAAGAGTCACTTCTGGAGAGAATTTAAAGCTCTTAAGCAATAACCGGAAACATAAACAAAGGGATAGTATATGATTAGAATTTACGTGGCCTGTCTTGCATCTTATAACAATGGCTTTTTGCATGGTAAATGGTTCGATCTAAAAGATTTTAGCAATGCTGATGATTTACGTGACGCAATTACTTCTGATGTTCTTGAGTCAAAGGATAACCCGACAACGCTTAAATACGGCGAAACATGCGAAGAATATGCCATTCATGATTTTGAAGCTCCAAAGGGTATTAAAATTGGCGAATATTCTGACCTGGACGAACTTATGGAAATGCAAGAAATACTTGCCGACGATAACGGCGAGATAATTTTAGCCCTTAAAGATCATTTAGGAAGTGGTACAAGTTTAGACGATGCAAAAAGTTACTTCGAGGATAACCATAGAGGCGAATTTAAGAGCGATATTGATTTTGCAGACGATGCGGCGGAAAGTATGGGATGGGATTTAAGCAGTGGCGTAGGTCGATATTTTGACTCAGAAGCTTTTGCCCGTGACCTAATGTTTGAGCATTTTGAAATTGATGGACATTATTTTTCGGCGGCGTAAAGGCCCTTAAGGCAAAATCGGAAACTAAAATTTAGCATTGTGTTGACACAATGCGTTAGTCGTGATAAACTTGTCTCAGGAATCGAACAAAGCTTAAAACGCTCTTAAAAGGGGATTTACATGAAAGGCTACACTGTCAGAGCTTATAAAATGACTCAGAACGGTCAAGTACTCGAAACACTTAGCCCGAAAAATCTTCAATGGTGGATTGCTTGTAACGATTGCAGCTTTAAAACATTGCAGCAAGCCGTTGACTTTTTTCGTCACGCTATAAGAGCCGACATTAGAACTCAAGTTTTTATCGAAGGTCCAAAAGGCGGCATATACTCGCACCAAGGCAGAAAAAAATGAAACTAGAACAGAAGCTTTTAAATGCCTATAATGAGCTTTTATCAGACGCTAAGGCCGCCACTAAGGGTAGCATAGAAGATGAGCGAATAGACGCTAAATTATGCTTGTTAGAGCAATTAATGGAAAGTGAAGAACAAAAATGAAAACAGAAGAAGAAAGAAAAAAGCAACATGAGGAAAACAATCGCAAACAATTGGAATTGCTTAAGGCAGAAATTGCCGCTAAGCAAAAGGCAAAGAAGTGAAAGCAATAAAATCAGTTATAGACTTTTACAATGACTTGTATCCCCTGGAAGCGTTTGGCATTTTCCTGCTATTGCCTTCGTTCCTACTTCTTTGCGGCCTTGTAGCTTATAAATTACTAACGTGGATGATTCTATGAAAGCACTTAAAGAATTTTACGAAGGCTTATACCCTATAGAAGTTCTTACAATTTTCATAGTTTTAGCTGCTTCTGGCCTTATAGTTTATGAATTTCTAGCGTGGGTGTTTTAAAATTGGAACGACTAAAAGCCTCTTAAGGCAAAATCGGAAACGATAACAAAGAAAAGGCATTTTATGAAACTAAAAACGCTTAGAGAAAAAAACAGCGGGTATAATCCAGAAAAAGCAATAGATCATGGAGCTAATCCCGTGACGTGGCCCGATGGCAGAAGCTACTTAGTTGACTCTGAGGGGCATTACTATCGCTGGACGTTTTGCAAAACAGAAGCTCAATATATTACTAACTTCCCTAATCAGTTTGGGCTAGTAATGAATGGCGAATTTTTCGCATTGGAGGATTAAAATGAACATTACAGCGGAAAAATTCATAAACATTCGAGAAGAGCAAAAACTTTTTCGCACCATCGCAAAAGCTACCGATAAATTTGCGCAAGTAGATCAAATGCTTTTTCAGTTACTTAACTTAAGCGGCTTGCGAATTTCAGAAGCTCTTAACTTAAAGTGGGCCGATGTTGGCGAAGATTATTTGCTTATCCACTCGCCAAAAAGCGGAAAAAAACAGGAAACTGTAGTTATTGGTAATAAGCTCCAAGCATTGCTAAAAGCTTTTTTTGCCGCAAATCCTTATTCATTCAGCGAATACGTTTTCAATACGCAAAAGGGCCAATATAAGCGTACAAATGCGCATGAAAGGCTAAAATATTGGCTAAGAGTTAGTGAGCTCAGAGATAGCATTTCGCTCCACTCTTTTAGACATACATATGCGACTAGATGCTTAGACGCTGGCCTCTCATTGTCAGTAGTTAGGGACCAGTTAAGACATTCAAGTGTTGCGGTAACTAGCGTTTACTTGCACCATACTCAAGAAACTAAAAATAAGCTGAAAGAAGTATTTTAATTCTTAAAAGCTCCGAAAGGGGCTTTTTTTTCGCCCTGAAATTTATATGCATAATATTAATATAGTGCTTGACGCAATTGCATTGTTCGATTATACTAAGGAAGAGAAAACAAACGAAGGAACAAAAAATGGTCGCTTTAAAAATTGAATCATTTACGCCGAAACATCTCAGTGAGTGGACTAAGCCAGATAACTACTGCGGCGCAAGTCACTATGATTCATATGTTTTTCTTCGCCAGCACCGTGATTCTGACGTTCTTACACGTTCCAATTTTGAAGTGGGGCTTGAGCGTTTAGGCGGCGAATCTGAGACTGTAGAAGTTATCCACGAAGGTCATTGGGCCGTTGGTTGGGTACAATGGATTAAAATCGATGGCTCAAACATCGAAGCCTTAAATCTTGCCGACGAAATGGCAGGGGATATTTTGGACTATCCAGTTCTTGACGAGTCTCATTGGTCAGAAAAAGAGCATGATGAAAATTATAAATATTGTCAGAGCGAAATGTCTTATTTTCTTGGCAACTTATGTGAAGAACTTGAGATAGATGAAAGTGCCTTAAGCAAGAATGCAAAATCTACTCTTGAGCAATTCATCGAAGCGGCATTTTTTTACCGAGCTTCACAATCTGGAGAGGGTTATTTTGAGGTTAGTGACGCAAAAAAAGACTTCGAAAGTATTACATCCGATTGTGACTACTATCGCACAATGAAAGGCGCATCTAAGAAAATGATTAAACTACTTGATAAAAAGTTTGGAGAATAAATTATGGAAAACTTATATGATGCAATCGAAAAACACACTAGTCACTGGGACCGTAGAGATGAAAATACGTTAGTGCTTTACTTTTCTGGTTATAGAACTAAAGCCGCTTATGATTGCGAAACTGAAATAAGAACATTCGGCGCGTTTGTTATCGGCATGGACTTTGACCGTCAATGCGGCAAAACTAAAGTTATTGTACGTGAACCTAAAAAGGCGGCTTAAATGAAAATATTAGCGATTTACGATAACGGCGGCAAAACAATGGACCGTTATACGATTGTGGTTAATACCTACGGCGACCGCGAAAAAAAGTTCCGTGAATGCTTATTCTGCGGCAATGACCCAAGGGGTATGAGTGGCTGGAGCTCTTGTCAAATGGGCCGACATCTCGGCAAAAAGCTAACGTTTGAGCAATTGCCTGAGCTCATTCAGAAGTTTGTCCAGGCGCAAATAGCCTCTTAAGAACGTTCCAATTTTTATAACAAAGGTTAAGGGGTAAATTATGAGCACAATGTCTATAGCATATAACAAATTCATTAAAAAAATAAAAGTGCATGATTTAGGATTTTATAAGCCAGAAGACATTGCATACCACTTACTACGTGGACAAATGCTTAATCAAGTTTTAGTAGAGGAATTGTTAAAATTAAATGAGGATAGTTTTTTAGAGAATTTAGAGAATGCAAATAACATTTTAGATCTTAATAATGAGGGTAACTAAATGAAATTCATAAAAAGCACTGACAACGTAGACATAGCCGCAAAATCCATTGGCATTCACACTATGGAAGGCTTAGACAATCGAGGCCTACACATTCAAATTCGCCACAACGGCGATAAAGAGCTATTCGAGAAAGCTTGCAAGATGGCTGAGATTATCGTCAAAGCTTTAAACGAAGCTGAAAAGCCAGCGAAAAAATATCTTATGACCGCGAAAATCGAGGACGATTTTATTGAAAGCATCAAAGCTTCTGGAGATTATAAAGAGTCTTAAGAGAAAATCGGAAACATAAACAAAGCTAAGCATTACGCTTAAGCTAAAAACTAAGGAATAGTTATGAACAGCATCGGCCCAATTTTTGTCCTCCTCTTTCTCGTATCTTGCGGAAAATACGCAACTGATAAAGATCTGAACAAGCTTGGCGATAGAGTAGACAGCTTAGAAACACAACTTGCAGCGTTAGAAAATAAATCTACTGCGAATATTTCGGCCATTGAAAGCTTAAATCAATCGCTCGAAGCTGTAGAAAATGCGCAAGAAAATCAAGGAATTGCGCAAAATGCTAATTACAATAGTCTCTTAGCTATGATTCAATCATTGCAAGAGCAAACGACAACACTTTTGGCAAAGCAAGCGGCCTTAGAACTTGAAGATCGTGTTGTTGGGATATATGACCCATGCCCTCTAGTAGTGTCTACAGGCTTCCAGGAGAGTCTTTTCCGAATGAGCAGCGGTAAGTTAGTGGCTTACTTTGAGCAAGGTAATAAGAGGTTCTTAACGGTGTTAAAAACTGGGCTAAGATATAGAACAACTGATTCAAGAGCTTGCATTTTCACTTTGTAAAAAGGCCCTTAAGGCAAAATCGGAAATGAAAACAAAGCTCTTAAGGCAAAATTAAGGGCTGCATCTTGCCAAAAAGTTCTAGAATGTTGTATAGTATGTAAAAAAGAAGCATAAGCATTGCGTTAAGTGACACGTTGAGTTAGTATAAGTTAAACGCCCTACAGGAGATTTTTATGGCCAAAAAAGTTAAGAGAGATTCAAACGAAGTTGAAAGCTTAGTGGCGAACGGAATGTCCGTTAACAAGGCATGTGCAAAAGCTGGTTTGCAAAACACAGTGTACTATTTCCGCAAAAGGAAAGATCAAGCACTGGAACGGCAAAAGGAGTACCTCTCGATTAACAATACTCATAAAATGGCGATTTCTGACGACATTAACGATCTTATGCAAGAATATAGAAGCACAGAAGAAAGGCTATCGCAGATTAAAATGAAAATCGGTGAAAGTTTCATGTCTAACTCTTAAAACATTCCTTTCCCCAAAAAAAGCTCCGAAAGGGGCTTTTTTTTCGCCCAAAAATTACCTTATGACGCAATTTAGTGTACTAAAAAAGTACATTGTGCTAATATTATGTATAAGGAGAAACACAATGCAAATAAAAGGCCAACACAATGTTAGAGAAGTCTCAAGAGCAACTCAAAAAAGAATACATTAAGAAAGTTCAAGAACAAGTAATTAAACGCATCCTCAAAGCATCGCGACTAAAAGCTAAAAAGCGAAAGGAGCTAAATGAAAAGAGAAATTAAGGACTTGGTTGTGAAAGCACTCAAATCTGGCGAATTTAAGCAAGGTAAAGGTAGATTGGATGATGGGCATAGGTACTGCGTCCTCGGTGTAATCGCTTCCTTGGCCCTTTGTGAAGGCATTTGCACGTATGACAAGGGCGGAAAGTACGATGGGCGAAAAGAATCGCTATCGTTTAACACAATGAAATGGGCCGGTATTGCGCAATTCGATGAGCAATATTTAGAACCTGGAGCGGGCTTTGTAAAGTTTACGCTTAATGGAAAGGAAACTACTTTAGCCGCGCTTAACGACAGTGGAAAAAGCTTTGTGGAGCTTGCGGCAATTATCGAAAAAAACTGGGAGGACTTGTAACCAACAGAAATAACAGCTATAGTCAAATATTCTTCGCGAAATGCATTGTGCTAATACAGTTTTTAGTATAAGCTTGGCAAAAGGAAATCAATGAAGATTTCCGCTCCAAGGACGCTGACGTGAAAGATTCACACAAGCTTCTCGTTTTCCGCCAAACAATCCCACACCAAACAACAGAAGAATTACTATTGGGCCAAATCCGTGGCTTACTCATTCTTGCCAATGCACATCAAGTAAGTGGTAGTTTTGAAGTGTGCAAAAATTACCTAGTGAGATGTGAAGAAATACTCATCACTATTGAATTTATGCGTCTACCTCAAGAAAAGTGCGTTGCTTAGGGCATAGGCAAATATTGCTTAAGCCTACAGCTATAGTTATGATTTGCAAAAGATTGAAAACATAAGGGAAACGCAAGTTATTAACACAGTATCTACACAAAGTTTACACAATGCACCATCATTAAGGTATACTTTATAAAGAGAAGAGCTTCGGTAAAGATTGTCGAAGCGCATAAGCAGAAAAAACAAAGTTGTTTAACACAAGAGGTTCAAGGATGAATAATAAGCCATTTGCGCTTATCGGGGCAGAGTTGCGCGGAAATGATGTCCACGCTAACTATGAAAGAAATTCAGAGCTGCGCTTAGATCTTGTTAATTTAGGATTGTCTTTTGTCGGTGTCACTAATGTCTCCAGGAAGGGGATTTCGTCCCAGGTTTTTATTGTCGAAACATCTGATGAATTAGCCATTGCATATCTTGCGCGTAAATACGAGCAGAAGTCAATTCTAGTATCAAAAAATGGAACGACAGAAGTTGTTGCCACGAAATCATCCAACGGACGGAAATCGCTTGGCAAGTTTGAGTCGGTTACTAAAGCTATAGCTACTAAAGCATCGTTCCACATTAAGTTCATAGACGGCGGCAGAGAGTACTTTTACATAACTACTAAAGGATAAGCTAATGAAAGAGCAAATCGAAACGGAAATCAAAGCACTAATCGACATCGCTTGGACTGAGTATGACCTTGCAATTGCGCTTAATGACTCAAAAGCAGCGAACATTTGGAAGTCAGAAGCTTTTGATCTTCTCTCTAAGCTACCTGAGAACATGGTTATGCTGAAGGACATTCAATGAGTAAGCAATTGTTTCTCCTAGTAGTGGCTCTGCTAATGCTGAGCTTGATTAAACACTAGTACTTGAATAAACACATCTTATGTAAGCAACGACAGAAAGTCAATGCAGTATAAGTAAATAACAGGAAGTTATATGGGAATTGGCACAAAAATCAAGAAGTTCGAGGCAATGCCTGAGCAAAACCTTAAGCAATTTAATGAAGTTTTTACAGATAGCACACTAACCGGAAACGAGAATGCAGAAGTAAAAATTGGACCAATTGTTGGCCCTAGTAACGTGAGGATGCTCCTTGTTGGCGGCGAAGAAGTTGTGCATAAATTTACAGTTGCAGTGTTTTTAGGCCGCGAAGGAAGGTTGATTGGAGAGCCAACTACTACTAACGCAAAACTGGAGAACGAAATTATGACCGAAAAAGAAATGGGACTTGAGCCGGTCGAATACATGATGCTTCAGTATCTTCGAGGATGTCAGAGTAGTTTGCACACTCAGTTAGAGATTGCTGACAAACTGAATAAGTCTGTACGTGGTGTGAGAAATACGCTTAAGCAAATGGAAGAGAAGGAAATCATCACAATTGTACCATTGCTTAACATCCACAGGCTTGAAATTAACGTTAACGAAGTTTGGATTTAATATGAGCGAGCTTGAATTAGAGATTGGCCGCTTTTTTGGTGGATCAAGCTTCTTTTTGTACCAAGTTATCAAGCATAATCCAAAATCATCACTTAAGGATTTGCAGATTGAAACTGGATTGTCTGATAGATCACTGAAGGATTTACTCAGATACTTAACCGATTCGAATATTATTACGAGAGAGAGAGTGTTTTTGCGATATACGAAAGGCTTCATCTACTCTTCAAACGACGCTAAAGAAACATGGTCATTACACTAAGGAAAAAGAAAATGGAACAAATCATCAAGTACAAAAACAGAAAGCTCTACTCACGCACTCAAAGTGCTTATGTAACTCTCACAAGTATTCGCGAAATACTTCAAAAAGGCAAAACTGTGCAAGTTATCGATCACGAAGGTAACGACATCACTGAGAAGACTTTAGTTAAAGTTACTTTTGCCGAAAAAATGTCCCAATTTTAGTTCTAACATAAAACAACTAGCGCATGAAGCGCAAGGAGAATTCAGGATGAATATCAAGCAATCGTTTCTAGCAATGGACGCATGTTTCGCAGCAGGTTTAACTCCGCATTTCATTGGCCTTCACGGCATTGGAAAATCGGCAGTAATGTATCAGTATGCTTCGGCAAATGGATATGAAGTTGTAGAAATTCGCGTAGGACTTATGGCCGATGCTGGTGATTTAGTCGGCATTCAAGAATTTCTTAAGTGTAAAAACACTGGAGAAGCTCTTTCCACTCGCCACGTTTTGCCCGACTGGTTTATGAAAGCGGTTGTGCAAATATCAGAAGCTGGGGCAAATCAAAAGCCTGTTATCATTTTCATCGATGAGCTTAACCGAGGCCACAAAGATTTGCTCCAGGCTATCTTCGAACTCGTTTACGACCGCTCTTTGAAAGGCGTAAAAATGCGCAAAGGTTGTCAAGTTGTAGCTGCTTCAAATCCTCCGACGGAAGATTACAGCGTATTAGACTTTGACGATTCAGCTTTTCAAGATCGCTTTGTGCATATCAAGTTTGAGCCAACAAAAGAAGAGTGGCTTACATATATCAAAGAAGCTGCTCCAACTTCTACAGTTGGCGACTTCATTGCCGAGTATCCGCAAATGCTTGAGAATGCTGGACTGAAAAGCTTCAGCCTTGATTTCGTAAAACCTTCACGAAGATCATGGGACAGGATTACTAAGCTAGAAGCTGTGAAATGCGATCCAAGCATTGAGCTAGAACTTTTCATGGGCATTGTCGGCCTTGAGCCAGCACTAGCTTATACAAAGTTCCGCGAAACAAATTTCAAAGCTATTCGTGGCGAGCAAGTGCTTAACGAATACAAAACCGTTCGCAAAGAAGTGAAAGCAGCGATTAAGAAAAATCGCACTGACTTACTTGGAACAGTTAACCAAGAGCTTGATGAACTTTTCAAAACCATGACTAGCTTAACTAACGCTCAAGCTGAAAACTTGTCTGAGTTTGTGAATGATTTGCCCGCAGAACATGCTTATGCATTAGCGATTATTGTCAAAAATAACACGCAATGTACTCTCAATATTGTCGATGTCGATGTTAAGAAATTAACAGAGGGCGCGGAGAAAATGGGAATGTTCGGCTATACAAAATTCGTAAATAGAGTTTTAGCAGTTCAAACTAAGCGCGAAGAAGCTAAGAAACAAACAGAAGCAGTGGCAACATAAAGCTTTGGGGGAGGAGAAATTTTCCCCCAGCATTTTACGGCAAGCACAAAAATAGGAAATGAAATGCAAAACATTGAAACTACCGAAACTCCAGCTCTTGCTCCAGAAGTTATCTGCGGAAAGTCTTTACTAGTTGCTCAAGAATCTCTTTCGATTGTAATTACACTATTACTTTCGCAAGGAGGCGGACAAACTTCGCCAAAAACTTTCTATGCGCATTTTCTTATGAACATGAATATACAATGGGTGGGGCCAAAGCATCAGGTACAAACTATGGGCGTAAGTATCACTGACAAAGTTAACTTATACATTAGCCCGACATTTTTCAATAAGCTAAACACCGCTCAGCAAGGCGAAGTTCTTGAGCATGAAATTGAGCACATAGTTTTCATGCACCCACTTCGGGCAAAAGATTACATTAGCACTGAGAAGAATGCTAAAGGCCGACACAAGTGCGCAAACATCGCAATGGATGCGAACATTAATGAAAATAAGCCAACGCTTATGAAATTTAGCGAAGGCTTTGTTACAATTGCTCGCTTAAATGCTCAACTAAAAGAAATTGGTTCGAAAGATGCGCTTGATATAAAAGATCCTTGGGAAGTGCATTACGAAAAGCTTATGAAAGCAGCGAAAGAAAATCCCGATCAAGGCGGCGAAGGATCTGATGGTTTTGGCGATCCAGTAGACGATCATTCAATCTGGGGCGAATCGACAGCTAACAAAGAAGTTGCTGAAGGCATTATCAAAAATGCTGCAAACAAAGCTCAAGCTTCTACTGGAGCTGGAAATATGCCTGAGAATATGCTCAGAGAAATCGCTAACATGAATAAAAGCACCGTGAATTGGAAACGAGAATTGCGCCAATTTTTTACTAACGCACTCACTTATGATTTTACTAAAACACGTAATCGCAGAAATCGCCGCTATGGCGTAGTTCAACCAGGACGTAAGAAAAAGCCAAACTTGCACATTGCAGTTTGCGTAGATAGTTCTGGCTCAGTTTCAGATTCATCTTTCACTCAATTCTTTGCGGAAATTGTAGAAATTTCTGAGATGGGAGTTGAGATTACTGTTCTTGATGCAGATTGCGAAGTGCAAAGCGTTTACAAGTTCGACAAGAAGAAGCAAGTGAAGAGATCAGGGCAAGGTGGGACAATGTACCAACCTGCGATTACAAAAGCTAAAGAGCTCGGCGTAGACGGGATTATATACTTTGGTGATGCAGATTCCGCCGATACTCCAGTAGATCCTAAGCTTCCATTTCTTTGGGCAATAGTCGGAAATCAAACTGCACCTGGGAATTTTGGAAGAACTATCAGAGTACTTGAGGAGAAGAAATGAAATTTACAATAAAAAAGACGACTGAACAAACTTTAATAGACAATAAAATCCTAGAGCTTTCAAAAATTTCAGGACTATATGAGTTTACAATTGCTAACTGCTTTTTGGCTGGCGGAGCGGTTAGGGATATTGTTCGCCAAAAAATTCCTAAAGATTGGGACATCTTCTTCAAAACCGATGCTGCAAAAGATGAGTTTCTTGCAAAGTTTTCGGGAAAAATGGAGCTAACTGGGTTTGGGAATTACAACTGGAAAATGTTCCAATTTATTACTATGGAAACTGGTACTCCTCAAAAAGTTACCGATACCTTTGATTGGAACGTAAACCAAGTGTACTACGATTTCGCAAGTTCTAGATTTGGAGGACAGACTCAAGACACCATGATGCACTTGATGCTAAATACAAAAGCTAAAACTCCACTTTCGGCGATTATGAGATTGCCTTATTTCATTGAGAAAGGCTTCAAGATAGATCAGAAAGAGCTTCTCTTTTGCCTAACTTTCATAAGCATAGCAGTTAACTTAACTTCTCACGAAGCTGTCTCAAATCAGAAGAACTTTACATCAGGCAACGGCGGAGAAGTTGGCGGCATTGAAGGAGTTATCGAAAGAGCTAAGAAAGCAGCTCTTGAGCAATCGCCTTTATGCAAGGCCTTGCTATGAACGAAGCTTTGGCCCAATTATATTTTAAGCTTTTGTGCAGCGGAGATATAAAATATACCGCAAAGAGAGCGTTCTTCAGTGCTCGACCTGACTTCTCGGAAATTCTGAGCCTTGAAGAAGCGGTTTATGGCCGCAGAATTCTCAACGACACTACTACTAGAAAGCTTCCAGAGTTTAAGCGAGCGGTTGAGCTTTACGAAAGTCCTTTAATGGAGGCGATGAAATGAGCAAAATTATTCCTGAATTTTACTACAATGATATGAGAACTTTTTTCGCCGACAAAGAGTTTAGCTTCGACAAAGATTTTTTAAATAATAACGGATGTAGTGCATTTGTGGGGGCACTAGAAAAATACTATCCCAAGTTTATGGGCAAGGGGATATATAAGCCCTTCACCCAAATTAAAGAGCTTCGAGAATTTGGCGAAGAGTTGATAAGAATTCAAAACAGCCCATTGGCGAAGGCTTTGAAATGAAATCTATAAATTGGGACAATCCTATGTCATACGAGGAATTTGAAGGAGCATCTTGGGGCGGAGTATTTTTATATCACGAAATTGAGCACTACGAGGCTCATATCAAGAAACTAATGAGACACACTCAGAAAAGTGCTTATGAAAGCTACCTAAGCTACTGTAAAATCATAGCCTCTCCGCTAGGACAGGCACTTTTGTAGCAGCTATTGCATTGTATTAGCACATGTGCTAGTATAAGCAAGTGACTAAGGAGAGTTTTATGACGCTTTTATCATGCATTTACTTCTACAGCTTTCTCAACGGTGTCGATCCGATGATTACTCAATCGGTGATTGAAATCGAAAGCAATGGCAATCCTTTTGCCCTTTCTCCAGATCGCAAAGATGGAGGACTTATGCAAATTCGTATGAAATATGTTCCTGAGACAATGCTTCAGTTATTTAATCCCTGTACAAACGTAAAGCGCGGCACAGAGATTCTAAAGAGAGCAAAAGAGAGTTGTAGAGAGTGTGTTGATAGTAGCTGGGTAGTTGCATACAATGTAGGAATAACTGGTTTTAAGAAAATTAAATACCCTAAAAAATTCCCATACTATTTAAAAATTATGGCGAAATTATGATCTTACTAAAACTCGTCTTCAGATTTCTCATTTCCCACATACTTTCGAACGAACTCACGTCCCAATTTTTCATACGTGGAAACTGGAGCTATATTCTTGCGAACATTGTCTCTTTCATTTTCGTTTACGAATTTGCGAGATGGGCTTTTGAGCGAAAAGTTGCTGATTTAATTTATAAAGATGTAAAAGTTGGAACGATTAAGGAGGATGAATGACAAAAGATCAGGCTACTACAATACTAATGAGGTTAAATATGAGAATCGATGAACTAATGAACATGCCAGTTCCCCAAGGGATTTACTTCTCGAAAGTAACTGGGAAGATCTTTGAAGTTACTGTCAAGCGAGACAGATCTGTAATCAGGTACGTTGACGGAGATAAAGGACTAACTCAATCGAAAGGTACTTTCAACATTCAGCTTAACTGGTTAGAGTATTACGAACTGCTTATGCCTTACGAGGTTTAACTATGAGCGAAGATACGATTGGAAGTTTTTGCACAAAAGAAGAAAACACTAAAGAGCTTACTTGCGCTTGTGTTAAATGCGAAAGCTTGGAGAATCAAAACAAGAAGCTTTAAAGTTTATTAAAAAGCAGAGGTAAAAAATGAAAGACGGAGTTTATATCAATACTTTTAGAGGCAATGCAAATCTAGTAGTTTTTGATAATGGGGAAATTGAGGATGGAGATGTAGTTACATTTCAAAACTACAACGCCACGTTTTCTCTGACAGAAAATGTACTTACAATTACCTACTCAGATCTCAAATACATTGGGGAGTTATGAAAATCAAAGATCAGCTAAAGCTTCAGCACAACATCGAAGTTCCTTACGAAGTTTGGACTATTTTTGGCGAAAAGAGTAAGGAAGTTCTCATGAGCGGAAGTCAAGCAAGCTTAGGCGAAGATTTCAAATCGCTAGAGCAGCTTAGAGTTGCTATTGAATGGTACGTTGACCAACTTGGCGGCAAAGTGAAGTGGGAGAAGTAAATGAATAGCTACTACGACAAATATGATAGAATTCATCACAAGCCTTGCATAAACGGCGAACCAAGCAGTGGAAACGGCTGGATTTATTCAGCTTATTCGGGAAAACTTGACGTTCCACTTGATATAAAAAAATTGGAACAATGCTTTGAGCTCTGCAAAGTTAGCGCAACTCAAATTAACAGAAGCCCAGGTAAAGCTTTACCGCCGATCTCCCGTGATGAAATTCTCGGCTTATCAGCTTTGAAACTTCTGAAGCCTTACAACCTTAACGGATGGAATTTCTCCCCTTACGCAATTCCTAAATTCTCAGCAATAGCTTTAGCTAAGCAACTTTGGGAGCTTCGGCCCACTTTAGTTAGTGACGGAGTTGGCGGGTATGAACTTGTCTACAAACATCGCAACTATTTTTGGAAAAACCACTTAAGTCAAATCTACCGCTTCTCTTTTTCTGTCTCACTTACTGACCGCCACTTCATTCTAAAAAATTGGGGCGCAAAGAAAAGCTTAAGCTATTTCGTATATTGGGCAATTGCTAAAGTCGATTCACTACTTCCGGCGAAAAATGGAATACGTTGGCTAAAATATGGAACGGGAATTGCGGAAATGGCGAAAGAATTTCCAGCAGATCATCCGATAACTTTGGCGGCGAAAAAATGAAAGAGCTTGAGGATAAGTATTTCGAAGGCTTTGTAAAAGGCTTTTGGGATTTGGAAAGTATCTCTAAAGGGCAAGTTCTATTTTTGGATATAGGAGAGGAAGTGGACAAGTTTAATGAGGAGATAAACTCGCTTGAGTGTTTTAAATATGGAGAGGTTCTAGACCATGAAACATGTTTCGAAACTGAAGAATTACAAAATGCGCTAAAGCGTTGGAAAGAATTCGAAAGCAGCCCGCTTTATCAAGCTCTCTTATAATTACGACAGGAGGTTGTAAATGTCTCTCGATGAAATCTGGATGAGCGGTGACTTCACCGCAGAATCAGCTCTCAAGCTTCGCAAAGACATCCTCGAACACGCTGCTTTGGGCGAAGATGTTCCAATTTTAATTTACATAAACTCTTACGGCGGATCTGTCGATGCTTTAAACAAAATCTTAGACACTATTGAAAGCCTTCCGAATAAAGTTGTCACAATCTGCTCTGGAACTGCAATGTCCGCTGGAGCGTTTCTTCTTTGCGCCGGAGATGAAAGATACATCGGAAAAAATAGTCGCGTTATGATTCATCAAGCAAGTGCTGGAGTTTTTGGCACAGTTAATGAAATGGACGCAAATCTAAAAGAATTTAAGAAGATGAACAACAGAATTATCAATCTCGTTTCTAAACGCTGCGGAAAATCGGTGAAAGATATTAAGGAATTGTTTGGCGTAAGCACTGACAAGTACTTTTCGCCGCAAGAAGCGAGAAAGTTTGGACTGGTAGATAAAATTGGAACGCCAAGGTTAAAGACGGTAACTACTTATGAAATCGCATAGGTTTAAGAAAGGTGATAGAGTGGTTAGAGTTTCGGACTCAGGAGACATCGGCTTTCCTCCTAAATTAGGCAAGATTTTAGTTGTTGAGAATGTGAAACGATGGGGAGTTATTCATTTTATTGGGGAAGATGTCGGATGCTACCCCGAAGACCTTATTTCCGAAGAACTCTTTAATTCCCCGCTCTACCAAGCACTACTTTAATTACCCCAAAACGACTAGGACGGTCGTTTTAATGTCAAGGAAGACAAATGCGAATAAGTCACTCCTCAAAAACGACACTGAAGCAATGCGGGGAAAAGTACCGCTTACATTACATTAGGAAGCTTCGTTCGCCAAAACTATTCTCTGCCCTTTTCTTCGGCGGCGCTTTAGATGAAGCATTTTCACGAATGCTTTTGGATAAAAAGCTGATGAAAACTCCAGAAGAGGAGGAGCTGCTCCAATTCTCTCCTGCTGAAATATTTTATAAAAAAATGGAACGAGTGGAGAACAATGGCAAAACTATCGAAGCTGCAAAAAGCACTTACGCTGATTACTATAGCAGCGATTTTTCCCCAGAGTTGCTTACCGCTGAAGCTGTGGAGAAGCTATCGGAATTTGCGCCAGATGTGGCAAATTCTACAGACGCTAAAATCGCCAAAGAGAATTTTCTGGCTTTTATGGATGAGTGCAAAGCCGTCGTCAAAGCTAAAAAGAAGCTATCTCTTGAGGACTTGGCGCTCTTCAATTATGTAACTTGGCTTACGTTGGTTGAGAAAGGCTATCTAATGCTAGAAGCTTACAAAACTCAAATCATGCCCCAAATTTTCGAAGTTTATTCAATTCAAGAACGTATAACTTTGCCGAATGAAGCGGGCGATGAAATTACAGGCCTAATCGACTTCACCTGCTCGTTTGTTGACGAACCTGGGACAATGTACGTTTGCGATAACAAAACATCGTCAAAGCCTTACAAAGCGTCTGAAACAAGCTTGTCAGAGCAACTTGCAACTTACTGCGAATTTAAGCAAACAACTAAAGCTGCGTATGTAGTTATCGAAAAGAAGATTTACGCGAAAATTCCTAAAATTCACACGCAAATCTTAAGAGATGACATCACTGAGGCAACATTTGCTGAGACATTTGCACATTTTGAGGAAGCATTGTATAGTATTAGTACAGGTGATTTTGAGCAGAACTTTAAGTCTTGCTTCGATTACGGTCGCCTTTGTCCATATTTTGCTCTTTGTAAGCACAATAACGCCGAAGGATTGGTAGATGTATCCGAAGTTTAAAGTAGGCGAAAAAGTAGTTTACATCGGCAAAAATGCACAAGAGTTTCACGGAAAGCTAGTTCAAATAGAAAGTGTACGCAGTGTACTTTATAAAGTACCTCACTACTACATTATAGAAATTGACTGGCCTGTTTCCGAAAATATTTTAATTGCTGAAGAAATATATAATTCGCCACTTTACCAAGCACTACTTTAGCACAACAAGGAAAATATAAATGGCACTAGAAGATCACACCAAGAAAGACTTAGCCGCAATGATTCGAGAGCTCCAAGCAAAGCTTATCGAAATGAAGCCAGTCGAAAGTCAGCTCAAAGCTGATGCGCAAGAACTGAAAGCTAATGCAATTGGCTTACACAAAGATGAGAAAGGAAATTTCAGTCTTGTGAAAATCAAGTTCGATCTGGACAAGAAAGCAGCGGCTATTAGTGAAATTGAAAGCTTAGGATCATCTGACGATGCAATTGCATCATACAAACTTAACCAGTATGCATCAGAAATGATCATGCGAAAAACAAGAGGCGGAAAATATGACTAAACTACAGGCTATCAAAAAGCTAAACAAGAAATTCAAAACGTACAACTTGAATGTCGAATGTGCTGGTAATGCCAGCAAAGACGTATTCACAGTTAAAGCATTTCTTCAAATCTTTGAGCCAAGTCTTGAGAATGGAAAGCAGCCGGTTGTAACGAAAAATGCAACTGGTTATGGATTTGATGGTGACATTAAACTAGCGCAAGATAAAGCAATTATCGAAGCTGTAGAAAACTTAGGATTATAATATGTCCCAAATACAACCTATCATTTATAAAAAAATGACACAAGTTATGGCGGAAATAGGATTTATTGGTAAGAACCAAAAAAATGCCGCCCAAGGTTTTAAGTTCCGAGGCATAGACGACTTCGTAAACGCTCTTTATCCAGCACTTACGAAGCATGGTGTTTTCATGGCCCCTAGATGTGTAAACGCCACTCAGGAAATCAAAGAAGTGGAACGTTCTAGCGGTAAGAAAGGTGTAGATAAGCATATCTCGCTTTTGATGGAGTATGACTTTTTCGCCGAAGATGGTTCCAAGGTAACAATTGGACCAATTCCAGCAGAAGGCTTAGACAGTGGAGATAAAGCAACTAACAAAGCTTTGTCTGCTGCTTTGAAGTATGCACTTATTCAAACATTCTCAATTCCTACTGAGGATATGGCTGAAGCAGATGCTGAAACACCGACTATCCGTCAAACGTTAGCCGCTCCAATTATTAAAGCGGAAACCGTGGCCGCTACCTCAACAGGCGGACCAGTTGTTACAATAAAAGCCGACGGAACTCTAGTAACAGCTTCTGGAAGTAAATCTTTCCGCAAACCTAAACCAGCTTCAGAGGAGTTATAAAATGGAACAAGAACCTAAAGTAGTTCCGCAAGAAGAAGTTCAGCACCGACTTGAAGTGCTTGTTCGAGAATCTCTTGCCGAAATTAAGAACGATCTTTTGCCCCACTTAAAGCATGGCGAAGCTAAGCGATTACTTATGGCCACTTTAGAATATCCGCAAACAGTTGCTGATTTTTCGCAAGAAAGTCACGAGCTTATTCGAGCATTTTCTGCCGCAAAAGCTGTAACTGACGCAATGATTTCACTCGGAGTTGAAGTTGTAATCAGTAAGCTAGTTGAGCGCGAAAGAGATGCCCAGGAAAAAACAGAAGAGGTTGAAAATGCAGAATCCTAGAAAAGAGCGAATTTTGAGATTGCTAAAAAGATTGGAACGATTGACCAATAACTTGCGCAGAGATTCTACTCTTGCGGATTTGTCCCAATTTTTAGCAGTGGAAAAAGAAATTCAAATACAAACAGCTTATTTACAACACGAAGGAAATTAACATGGCTAAGAAAACTTACTACAACTTAGGAAATATGAAAACTAAGAAGGACAAGGACGCTGACGGAAATCTTCAGTACTACATTGAAATTGACCAAAAGCTGCAAGGTCGTTTGTCTATTGACGGCAAAAAGATCACGACTAAGTTTATTGATGTGGAACGTCCCACTACTAAGTTTGATCGTATGCTCAGCAAGGGCGTAATTGATCAAAACGAGTATGACAAGAAAACTGAAGAGTACTCTAAAGAAGGCAGACTGAGCTTCATTAAGTTTGACCTACAAATCGCTAACGAAGAATAGAAAAATTGGAACGGGGGCAGCTTATGATTTTCAAAGTTTCCCCCTTTCGCAATGGCAAAGAAGACTTAATCACCCACATTCGGCGAAATGGCAATGACGTAACTTTACTCAGTTTCTACTGCGCTTGCGGTGGATTTCCAGTTGCTGCGGCAATTGTTTTCTGCATCGAGGAGTTTCCAGAAAGGGCAGAAGAGTTGAAGAAGAAGCTGGAAGTTATTAAGGAGTTTTATGGTTACGAATCGATTACTGAGTAGGGAGGAGTGGATACCTCTAACAAGTGCTGAAGTAAGGGCTATTGTCGGAGAAGATGTGCGTAACGGAAACTTCCTTGCATTTTTTAGACGGTACTTCGGCGAGGAAACTGCGGATGCTATATGTATATGTCATAACTATGATTCCTACGAATTATATCGCCAATGGTGGATTTTAGAAAACACGCCTTTAGGAAAAGCTTTAAAATAAGGATAACATGAATTTCAATAAAGCCCGCAAAGATCAAAATAAAGTTATGTCTATGGGCGATTTACTACGTTCTGGAAAAATAACTGGGACAATCGATCCAACAAAGCTTGTACATGGCCCCAAAAACTTTGATTGTCTTGAGCGTCCTTGGTGCAGAGGCGACATTTCAATGATATATGCCGGAGCAGGAATCGGCAAAACAAGTACCATCCTTTACATTTACAAACACATTCTCATGAACAATCCGAAAGGCGTTGTCGTTTTCGTTTCATTAGAAATGACAGCGCAAGAAATTGCGGAGAAGTGGTCTTTGGCCACAAAAAACTGCCCCGAACTTTCCGACCGCTTTTACATTGTTGAAAACTACGATGAGCAGGGGATTTCTAAAATGCTCACTGTTGAAGGCATTAAGTACGAGCTTAAGAAAATTAAAGAAACGTTAAACGAAACTATTATTGCATCAACTGTGGATCACTTACACCAAGTTAATACGAATGGCTCACCTGACTTTAATCCAGTTATGGACGCTCTGAAGGTACTAGCAGTTGAAGTAGACACTCACCTCTTTGTCCCATCTCAGACAACGAAAAATAAAGGCGTGGGGGACATTCCAGTTCCCAAAGACGGCTGCTATGGTACATCCAAGGCTGAGTGGTTAGCGACACACATTATCTCAATTTTCCAACCTCTCATGAGAGTACAAAAGGAAATCGATCTCCCTGTACTCGGGTGGCAATATGCAAAAATCCGTTATAAGAACAAGAATGATAAAATTAAAGAGAACATGAATTACCTCCTATATTTTGAGCATGATACTCAGAACCTTAGAGAGTTAACTCGACAAGAAAAAGCTGATTTTTCCATGTTCTATGAAAAAGTTCTAGAGCTTCGTTCTAATGAGGAAAAGTTTAAAGCGTACCAGTTTGATTTGTCTGAAACGATTGTCGGCAAAGATGGGCAAACAGTGAAACTCAATAAGATTGTAGGCGGCGGAAGGCCTCAGCATTTGGATGAGGAGCTATAAGTGGGAAAATTCAAAGTTGGCGATAGAGTTATAGTTATAGATGATCAATTAAGGCCACACCAACGTCACTTTCTTGGCAAAAGAGGAATCATTAAAGAAATAGATGAGACATGCTCAGGAAATTTCGATTGCGGACAATACTTCAGTCTTTTCTCTTTCAAACTAGAACTCGAAGCTGTTTATGAATCTCCTCTTTATCAGGCACTTCTATGAATAAGTTTAAGATTGGAGATAAAGTTATCAAGGTTAGAGGCAAACAAGCTTTTGAGGACATTGAAATTTTGGATACAGGGACTGTAGTTGGTGAATGGAATGGCATAGGGTATAGGATCTTTATAACTAAAGGTAAGTACAAAGGCGAATCTAGCGTTACAGAAACGGAAAACTTAGAGCTTGAGTCAGTTTACAACTCTCCTTTATATCAGGCACTTCTATGAAGCTATCCATTTTCCTCTCAGCAAATGCTCATCCGCAAAATGCTGCCGAGAAGAAGGTCGTAAGCTATCAAGTGTCTAAGCCAAATATTCCCACAACTGTAGAATTCGAAAACGATGACGATCTCATCCGCTTCGTAACCACTTACGCTTGGTCGCCTTTTGTATTCTCAGGACATCGCCACGCTGACAATTTCATCTCTTGCGATTTACTTGTCTACGACATTGATGACGGATTAACTATCGACGAAGCAAAAATTGTAATCGAAAATGAAGGTTTATGCTGTTTAGCTTTGCCAACACCGTCACACACTGAGGAACATCATAAGTTTCGCATAATCATTCCGCTTAGTCGTACCATTTATAATTCTGATGTTTACATTGCCACTTGGGCAAAAGGTGCTGAGCTTTTTGGCGTTGTCGATCCGTCTTGCAAAGATTTAGCCCGCTATTACAACGGCTCAACTATTGACGATGGATTTTGGGAAGAAGGAAGCTTCTTCGAACCTGTAGAAATAAAATTGGAACAGCTCTTAAGTGCTTCTGCTGCAAAAGGAAATGAGCTTATGCTACCAGTTTCTGGCGACATCAAGGACGTTATCAAAAGCATTTACGGCGAAGAGAGGAACGTAGTTCCAGAAGCTGTCGATTTCTTTGTGCGAAATGCTGCAAGCGGAATGCAAGGCCAGTGGATAAATGCGTTAAATCGGTTCTGTTTTTCCCTAGCATTGTCTGGAGTTGGAAAAGATGCTATACTAACGGTGTGCAATGAACTGGCTCCTCAAGAGCTTGATAAGAAAGACTTGTACCAAATTAAAAAGGCAATTTCGGACGCTGAGAAATTGATATAGCTTATGCATAAGTTTAAGAAAGGCGATAGAGTTATACTTCTGCCATCTGCGGTTAAATCATCTAACGTACATATCAGTAACGTTGGCAAAGTAGTTATAGTTACAGAAGTGTCCCTAATAGATATTAGATATAACGCAATTGAACATGGTAACTTTTGGGCAAAAGGCTATGACGTAGAGCTTGAATCAGTTTACAACTCTCCTCTTTATCGGGCGCTACTATGAAAGAACAAGATTTGTCCCAAGTTTTCTTCGACATGCAAACTGTGGCAAACTCCTGCAAATACTTAAACGATTCTGATTTATATGACTTGTGCATTATGGATATTCAAATTTACCAGCGAGTAGATTTAGACGACATGTACGACAAACTTGCGGCTGGAGAAAAGCTAACTGCTGATGAAAGAAAAGAATTGGAACGATTCTATACTTTAGTCAGTGTCGATTTCCTGGTGAAAGAATGAAGCTTAGGAATACTGACAATCCTGTAGATGAGGATACGTTTAATCGTGATTGGAGAGGTGTAGCTAGACGACATGGGCTAAATAGGCACTCTGTAAAATGGAACGAGTTTCACAACCTTATCGGAAGTCCTTTGGACTCAGTTAAACAGATCTCCCAGCATTACCAAGCTTACCTTGCATACTGCAAACTTTGCGAAACACCTTTGATGAAGGATTTAGAATGATTAAGTATAAAGTGGGGGATGTTGTAATTAGACATTCTCCAAAAGACCATGCCCTTGATTCGGGAATTGGCGAAGACTTACTCATTACGGACGTTAAGAGCTTTATTTTCCCCGTTATTAAAAGTTCTAATAACCATTACTACATGTTGGAAAATACTAGAACAGGCTCAGTTTACTCAGCTTGGGAAGATCAGATAGAGCTTGCCGAAGTTGTGCGCTCTCCATTGTATAAGGCACTTGCTTGAAAAACTACACCATCGTAACTTGCGCTGAAACTTTGGCCCAACTTTACGCTCACATAGAAGAATTCGACTACTTTGCGTTCGACACTGAAACAACTGGCTTAAACGTTCGCAAAGATAAAGTTATTGGCTTCTCCATTTGTGGAAAAATTGGAACAGCTTTCTACATGCCGCTTACGACTTGGGATAAAAGCTCCTCACAGCTCGTTCCAATTTGGGGGCAAATGGACTTTGAGAATGTCCTTGAGAAGCTTGGCGAAAAAGAACTCTTGATGTGGAACGGATCTTACGATGTTCGCATTGTAAAAAACAACTTCAATATTGACCTTACGAATTCCCTTTTGGCTGACGTTATGTTGATGAAACATACTGTAGATGAAGAAGGGGAGTTTGGACTTAAGAAAGTTGCAATTCAGCTACAAGAAGAATTAGGCCTCGATATGGAAACTGCTGCAAATGAAGAGCAGCTTCGCCTTAAAGAAAACGTTGCCGCTAACGGCGGATCAACTACAAAAACCAACTATGAAATGTATAAGGCTGATTTAAATGTAATGGGCGAGTACGCCTGTTCTGATGCAGATTTGACTTTGAGAATAGCGGAATACTACAAGCAAAAAGTAGAGCAGGAAGGTCAGGAAGAATTCTTGTATGACATTGAGCCAATGCCGCTCCTGAAAGAAGTAACTATTACAATGGAAGAGAAGGGTATTAGGCTTGATTTGGCAAAAATAGAAGCTACGAAAGTTGCCCTGACACTTGATATGCAAGAGCTTGAAAAAAGCATCCTTAGCCAATTAAACGCTATTCCAGAGGTATCTACCTGGATAAAGCGCAAGTCACTGGAAGAATTTCCCCCCAAGAACAAAGGCAGTTTTGCACAAGCTGTTTGCAAACATTACAACTTTGACTTGCCAAAAACTCCGGCTGGTAAGTTTTCAATTACTGCGAAAACTATTCAAACGCTTAGGCCTTGCCGAGGTAGTGCTTTTCTTTTGGGCAATGAGGATTTACTTCCCGAAATTGCGGAGAAGATTTCTTGGGATTTGTTTGTCAAAAGCGGGCAAAGTGAAATCAACATAAACTCAAAGCAACAATTGGGGCAAATCGTATTCGATTGCTTGGGAATTAAGCCTCTTACAAAAACAGAGAAAGGCGCTCCACAGTTTAATGACGACTTAATTCAGCACTTAGTTGAAGTTAGGCATATTACTTGGGCCAGAGACTTAAGCAACTATAACAAGCTTGTTAAAATTAGTGGAACATACATTGATCGATTTCTTGATGAACAAGAGAGTGGTCGATTTTATCCAAGCTTCAATCAGCACAGGACAATTAGCGGAAGATATGGCTCAAATTTACAGCAGCTTCCTCGGCCTAAAGAAGAAGGCGAGCTTGATGAAATTGTTCTAAAGTACATTAATGTCATTAGAGAATTCTTCATTACTGACGAAGGAAGAGCTTTTGTAGATGTAGACTATGAATCACTAGAACCACATGTTTTTTCGCATGTTTCAAATGATGATGGGCTAAGAGATATTTTTCGCAATGGACATGACTTCTATTCAACTATTGCCATTAAAACCGAAAAGCTAATTGGAGTTTCTGCCGATAAGAAAGCTGAAAACTACTTAGGCAAAATCAACAAGCCAAAGAGGCAATCGGCAAAAGGGTACTCACTCGGCGTACCCTATGGAATGAAAGCGTTTGCGCTTGGTAAGACATTAGGAATATCAACTCAAGAAGCTGAGAAGCTTATCGAAGGGTATTTAAGTGGGTTTCCTGAACTTAGGGCGTGGATGGATCGCTCCGAAGAGCAAGCTCAACAATATGGTTTCGTAAAATCCGAAACTGGACGTGTAAGACATTTGCCTAAAGTAAAAGCTCTTTACAATAAGCATGGCGACGAGCTCTTAGAATTCATGTATCGGAAGAAGCTCACGTCCCAACTTTCTTCAAAGATGGGCTACCTCCAGGCTAAAGAGCAAGTCCAAAATTGGTACATGGACTATAAGAATGGCCTTAATAACGCAAAGAATTTTCAAATTCAATCCCTTGCTGCCAGCATTGTTAACCTTGCTGCAATTGCGATTAATAGGAAGTTCAAAGAACTTAAGATTGATGCTTGGGTTGCTCTTAATATTCACGATCAGCTTGTTGTAGATGTTCCGCAAGATAGGGCTAAGGAATGTGCTGCAATTGTTCAAGACATTATGGAAAACAATTACAAAATATCAATCCCACTAAAAGCTCCAGCAGCTATTGGCTATAATTTAAAGGATGCACATTAATGAGTAAGTTTAAGTCCTATAAATATAGAGCTGATAAAAAAGGGATATTATTTGATATACCAGAGTTAGTTTTTAATCACTTAACTAAGCAAGAGTGTTATTACTGTAAAACAACTGAAGGAGATAGAGGAGTTGATAGGATAAATAACAAATTAGGATACGAAAGCGGTAATTGTGTTTCGTCATGCTGGAATTGCAATAGAGCAAAATCTGATATGGATGCCGGTGATTTTGTAGAGTACTTAAAGAGGTTCAATAAAGAGCTAACTATCAGACACAATCCATCTACCGTACATTGGGACGAAGGCTTTGTAGAAGTAAGAGCGGACATTTGGGACAGAGATGTACCTAGCGATAACATCCTTGCTTTTATGAAAGAAATAACAAAAAAGAAAAATTCTTATTTAGCTTCGAAGGCATTGGTAAAAAAATGAGCAAGTTCATGGAAGGCGATAAAGTTTACTTTAACACTGGAACCTCTTATGGAAGTAAGGTGATAAAAGGCTTAGGCACAATACGGAACGTTAGAACTGTGTCCACTGGGGGCTATTACGTTACAGTTAACTCCTTTATACAAGCACCAAAAAACTTCGGTAATATGGATGAAGTAATAGTATCAGAAAAAGAAGGCGGAGTTATCGAACACGAAGCTATCTACAACTCCCCTCTTTATCAGGCGCTGTTGTGAGTAAGTTTAAAGTAGGCGATAAAGTTATCAGAGTTGGGCCGAGTACTTATTACACGTACTACCCTAACGTTATTAAAGGGATGATCTATATAGTTTACCAAATAGCACCTGAGGCATATAGTATAGTTATCGGTGATGAATCTAATGGCGAGAATTATACCTTCAACGCCTGTTACTTCATTCTCGAAGACGTTTATAACTCCCCCCTCTACCAAGCTCTGCTTTAGCAAGTTTTGCCTCCGCTCTTCCAAAACAGCAGCTTTAGCATTATACTAGCACAAGCGGAGGAAGAATATGTCCCAATTTAAAGTAGGCGATAGAGTTGTTGTCGTTAGATACGATGGCCGAGATGACCATCTTTATAACGGGCTATTAGCCACTGTTACTGAGGTTGGTGAAGATCACAGAAAGTGGTCGGTAAAAGCAATGTCTGAGAACTCTGAGGAATTCGAGTATGAAGCAGAAGAACTGGAACTAGAAGCTGTTTACAATTCGCCCCTTTATCAGGCGCTACTGTGAATAAGTTCAAAGTAGGCGATAGAGTGGTTAGAACAGGCGTATCTAACGGTAGACACTACTTAGGTAATATAGGCGTAGTTTTTGAGGTAATAAAAAATGGCCGCGTATTAGTACAGTGGGAAACCAACACAGTTACTGGCAATTCTTCTGAAAATCTTGAACATGAAGCTATTTACAATTCGCCGCTATACAAAGCGTTAGCATAAGGAAGTATGAGCATAAGAAGAAAACCAGAGTTTGATCGTTTCCATTCAGGCCTATCAAGAAGAGTTACTGGATGGCTTGATGATCCGGATTATACCTCACAAGACCTTACTAATATCGTTAGGTCTGAATTATCTAGAACTTGGAAGTATTTGATGGATAGGATTAACACACAAGAAAAAGAACTAGCCGAGAAAGATGCGAAGGTACTCCAGTTGACTGAGATTATTAAAGACATGAAAGAGTTACCAATCGCTCAAGACAACATTGATCTAGAAAAGAGAATGAAACAGCTTGAGGAAAAACTGAAAGCGGCGGTTGAGAGTATCGAAGACCTGGTTATGGAAAGTGAACACCTTACTGGTTGTAAGTATGATTCTTATGGGCACGAATGGCCATGTAACTGCATGGATAGAAATTACTTTAACCGTGACGATTGCATGGATAGGTTAAAAGAAGTACTCGCCAAAATTCGAGGTGAAAAGTGAGTTTATATACTGACATTCAAGCGTGGTATTGTAAAAAAGGAAAAACATGAAAGAAACATTCGCAAAAATTGGAACATTCCTTGCCGCAATTTCTGGCATTGCATTTATCTTCTATCTCTACCGCATTTTCAAAGACGTACCACTTTCTGATGACACATTCCCTCTTTCTGCCGAAAAAATTGAAGCGGAAAAAGCCGTTTCTGCCGCGAAAGAAGAGCTGAAGGAAGTTGATGCGAAAGTATTTTCGGACAAAGAAATCGAAGACAGGTTCAACAAATGAATGTGCTTTTTCAGATTACTTATGTTGAACGTTTCGGAACAACTAGAATTGGGCCGGTGAGTGTAATTGCAATTTCCTCTGGAAGCTATATTAATAACCCTCAGAACATCGTTCCACATTTTGTATTTATGGCTGGGTTAAATTTCGGAAGCATTCCCTGCTCACTTGCTGAGCTTTACACTCCGCTAACGGAGGCTTTGAAATGAGCCGCTTTAAGATTGGCGATAAAGTTACTGTAACTAATCATAACGTTCATCCAAGAAGCAGAAAGGACACTCTCTCTATTGGCGACAGCTTTGTAATTGGCAGCTTCAATGAATGTACTCCTAGCTTAAAGTATAAGTATGTTTACTTTCCAGAAATGGGCAATGGCTTTTTCGACACTGAGATAGAGCTTGAAGCAGTTTACAGTTCTCCGCTTTATCAGGCGCTGTTGTGACCTTAGAACCGCTATCGTTTGCATCTGGCTTTTGCGTTGGCATTTTTATAACGCTGCTGTTTTTAATTTGGGAGCTTTATGAGTAAGTTTAAGAAGGGCGATAGAGTTGTACTGATTGAGTTATGTGATAATACCCAGGAATGGGATAAAGTTTCATTAGGCTCTGTAGGTGTTGTTATTAAAGTAGATGATAGTCCTAAGTATCGAAACGAAGTAGTTTTTGAAAATGAAAATCAAGATGCACTTTGCGATCACAAGTTAGAATTCGAAAGCGTTTACAATTCCCCGCTTTACCAAGCTCTGCTTTAGCAAACATTTCCGCAGCAGAGACATTATGCTAACACTGTGCTAAAATAAACCCCTGTCCCAGTTTTTACATTCACTACATTACGAAATTGCCAGGAGGGCGCTTGAACAAATCGGTTAAGATTCTATCAGAAATTACGGTCTTTGCAAAGTACGCTAAGTACGACAAAAAGAAACAACGTCGCGAAACATGGGAAGAGATTTGCTATAGAAACATGGCTATGAACTTGAACAAGTACCCTCAGTTGTATCAGGAAATTCTAGACGTTTACCACAACTTCGTCATTCCGAAGAAAGTACTACCGAGTATGCGCTCAATGCAATTCGGCGGAAGACCAATTGAGCTTTCTCCAAACCGCGTATTCAATTGCTGCTTTCTGCCCGTTGATCACTACAAAACATTCTCAGAAACTATGTTCCTACTTCTTGGCGGATCTGGCGTAGGCTATTCAGTTCAGAAAGCACACATCTCGAAATTGCCAGAGATCAATAAGCCTACGAAGAAGCGTCGGTATGTTGTTGGCGATTCTATCGTTGGCTGGAGTGATGCTGTCAAAGCTTTGATGGAGGCTTATTTTCGCGGAAAGTCTCTTCCAGTATTTGATTTCTCCGATGTGCGGGCGAAAGGTGCTGAGCTAATAACAAGCGGAGGGAAAGCTCCAGGTCCGGAGCCATTGAAAACGTGTCTGTTTAAAATTCAGACGATATTGGATAGAAAAGAAAATGGGACAAAGCTATCTACTTTGGAAGTGAATGACATCGTATGCTTCATTGCTGATGCCGTACTCACTGGGGGAATTCGAAGAGCTGCCTTGATTTGTCTTTTTGATTTAGACGATAACGATATGCTCACTTGCAAATTCGGTGAGTGGTACATTGAAAATCCACAGCGCGGAAGAGCTAACAACTCAGCAGTGGTTATGCGCCATAAAGTATCTGAGAATGACTTCATGGAGCTTTGGAAAAAGATTGAAGCTTCTGGTTCGGGCGAACCTGGAATTTACTTTAGTAACAATGCAGATTGGGGCACGAACCCATCATTGAGAGCCGGAACTCGTGTCTATACTACAGACGGTATTTTTCCTATTGAGGAACTACAAGATAAGGAGTTCTTTGTTAAGAATCTTAATGGCGAGGTTTCCCCTGCTAAATGCTGGCTTTCTGGCAAGAGTAAGCAACTTCATAAGATAACTCTGACTGGGGGACATGAATACTATGCAACTCCAGAGCATGAGTGGGCAGTTCAAGATTCTTCTGGAAGCTTTACTAAAGTGAGGACTGATTTATTAAAAGCAGGGCAAAAGTTTCCTATTCTTAGAGAGAGTAAAATGTTCGATGGTACTTTGGGCAATTATAAAGATGGGTTCTTTATTGGATGGCAATTAGGAGATGGAGGAACTCACTTAAGGAAAGATTCTGGATTAATACAACACAATCTTATTGTATCAGAGAAGGATAGCGAGTCGGGAATCAAGGAAACACTCCAGTCTTATATAAACGAACAACTAGGTTTGGATTGTAATTTCAGGGAGAGAAATGGGAATTTTGAAGTGAACACTTGCGCAAAGTCCTGGAACAATCTTCAAGAGTCATTTGGGTACTCCACTAAAGAAATGGGACTTCCTAGATCGGTGTGGGTAGGTGGAACTGAAGAGTTTAGAAAAGGCATTATTGATGGGGTGTTTAGTTCTGATGGGCATATTGAAAAAAATAAAAAAAGAATATCGTTTTGTAGCAAGCACGAGAAGTTCGCAAAAGATGTTTCTGATTTATTAGGGTTTTATGGGATTAAGAATGCCGTATCTAGCTCAACTTCCGAAGAGGGGTTTACTAGATTCAATGTTAGGATTACCGAAAATCGCTCTATCCTCCAGTTTAAAAAATTATTTAAACTTAGTAACAAATACAAACAAGATACTTTAGACTCTTATCAATTCCCTTACGGAGTAAAAGAAGATAACACTGTAGTAATCACTAGTGTAGAGTTGTCTGATATACGAGAGGATGTCTGGGATATTTCAGTTAAGGACGCGACTCACTGTTTTCAAATTGCCCAGTGTATAACTGGGAATTGCTGCGAAATTGCTCTTCGGCCCAATCAATTCTGTAACCTTACTGAGATAAATGCTTCAGACATTATCGACCAAGCTGACTTAGAAGCTAGATCTAGAGCTGCTGCATTCCTCGGAACGCTGCAAGCGGGCTACACTGACTTCCACTACCTCAGAGACATTTGGAAGAAGCAGACGGAAAAAGATGCTCTCATTGGCGTTGGCATGACTGGTATTGCGTCTGGAGCAGTTCTTGCTTTGGACTTAACTAAAGCTGCGGAAGCTGTGAAGGAAGAGAATGAGAGAATTGCTAATATCATCGGCATTAATGTTGCTGCTAGGACAACTTGTGTTAAGCCTTCTGGTACTACTAGCCTTGTTGTCGGAAGTTCTTCTGGTATTCACGCTTGGCATTCGGAATACTATATTCGGAACATTCGTTTTGGCAAAAATGAAGCAATCTATAAGTACCTTACGGAAAATCATCCAGAATTGGTACAAGATGAATACTTCAAACCGGAATCGCAAGCCGTAGTTGGCATTCCTGTCAAAGCTCCAGAAGGTTCCATTTTTCGCACAGAAAGCGCAATAGACTTATTGGAACGAGTTAAGAAGTTCTCAAGCGAATGGATTAAACCAGGGCATAGAAAAGGCGACAACACTCACAACGTTTCAGCGACAGTGACGATTAAGCCTGAAGAGTGGGAAAGCGTCGGTAAATGGATGTGGGAGAACAGAAGCGTCTACAATGGCCTAGCTGTGCTTCCGTTCTCGGACCATAGTTACATCCAAGCTCCCTTTCAAGACTGTACTAAAGCTGAATATGAAGCTCTGTATGCCGTTCTCACAAGCGTTGACCTAACGAAGATACAAGAGCTTTCAGACACTACTGACTTAAAAAACGAAGCGGCTTGTTCTGGGCCAAATGGATGTGAAGTGTGAAAAAGCTAGTTCGAATGTCGGAAGATGCTTCTAGTTATATGGGAGAGGATGAAATTCTCTCAGATATTAAAAATCTAAAAACTAGAGGGGCAAGTAATATTGTCTTGGAGTTTAGCGACCACATAGGAGCTTATGGCGGAATGGAGTGGTGCTTTGACATGATAGAAACTGACGAACAATATAGACGACGACTAGAAGCTGAAGAACATCAGCGAAAGGTACAAGCAGCCTTAACAAAAAATAAGCAGAAATCAATTCTCGCTAAGCGCGAAGAAGATAAAGCTCTATACGAAAAACTCAAGAAGGAGTTTGGAGAGTAGCTTCAGCAAACATTGCCGCAGCCTTGCAAAGCTCTGTGCAATGCACTACACTAGCATAAGCCAAGGAGGGCGTATGTCAAAATCGTTAGCTTTCATTCTTATGCTTCTTATATTAGTGTGCGTAGGCTATTGCATCGGCCTCCTCCCCATCAGCAATTTCATTAAGTTGCCCGCATCATTCATCTTCGGATGGACTTGCGGAGGGCCTATTGAAAGATTCCTCCTAAACTTAAAACTATAGCCCCTTGCGCGGCGGAAGGAGTTCTGTCGCGCTTCTCGTCCCAACTTTATCGGAGTATGTGTCGTAAATGGTAAATAAATACACTCGACAATCGGCAAAGAAAGAAATCGAAAGTGCTATAGATGATTGGGACAGTAAGTGGAAAATTGCCACAGAGCTCGCTAACGATGAGGAAATTCGCATGGCAATTGATTGCTATGAGCAAGAGAAGTTAGATCCTGAAAATTACAAATGCACTTGTGTTGTACCACGTCCCGAAGATTATATGTAAGGAGCTTATGGAATTTAAGAAAGGTGACTTTGTTATTCGCTCGTCTAAGGGCAGATTTTCAGGAGTTGTTTTTGGCGAAACTTATGAAGTAGTTGGTGTCGATGAGGGTTTTATAACTTTAAAAGGATTCGATAGGAGAGTCTCTTTTCAAGGAGGCAATTTCATCCTACATCCTGCAAATGGCTCTCCACTTTTAGAGGCGCTGAAATAAATGGTACATATACTAGATTCTAAATTCAAAGTTGGCGACATTGTTGTTCGGACGAAGCAAGGCTTCTGGGGTGCTGGGACGAAAGCTAAAGTAATTAAAACTCCTACCAACCGCTTACCAGGTGATTATCAAGTGAGAATTGTCGGCGAAGATCTTAAGACAGGCTGGAACGTCAAGAACATGGAACTAGAAAGCGTCTACAACTCTCCACTTTACCAAGCTCTTCTGTAGCTAGAGAAGTGCTTTATAGAGGGGGGAGTTATAAACTTCCAAAAGCACAATCTCCTCTTTGTAAAATCTCGGAGAATAATCAAAATGCAAAGAATCTGTATCTAATATGTATATTTCCTTGTCTTTGTTGAAGGTTGCAAGCCTTATGATTTCCGCTTCTACGCCATTGTATATAGCATATTGACCTTTAGCATTTACAACAATAACCATATCGCCGACATTGTATTTCATTTTAGCCCTAAGTAAAGCTTATGACACGCTAGAAATCCCATTGCGAAAGCTAAGAACATGCTTGTGAGAAAAGTGCCCCAGTTCATGTCTTTCATAACAACGCCTGATAAAGGGGAGAGTTGTAAACGTCTTTGCGCTCAAGTTCACGTTCTTCGAACCAATCAGGAAGTGCTTCTTTATTCAGTCTGTAAGGGAGGTAATCGTCGTTTAAGTCTACTTCCATAATTACAAAGACATCTGAAATCTCAATTACAATTACCTCATCACCAACCTTAAACTTTCTCATTTAAGCTTCCCTCCATGATGACAAAAAAGCCCTCTTCAAGTTGTATGCTGTGTAAGAAAGAGTCGTCATCTAGTGAATTAGATTTCTTAATATTAGCATCAGCCCACATCGGTCTTAGGTTGGTGAAGTGGTTGGCTAGTTTAAATTGAGTGTCGTCTTCTAAATTGAAAAAGGTTAATGGGATGATGTGGTCAAGGTGCCAGCCCTTCACTCCGTAATTATCCCAAGACATATACTCATCAGTTTCTGGATGTTGGTAAAATTCATTTTCTAAGTGTTGAACAAGCTCGTCGTATGTGCATCCCATGTTTTTGGATATGGAAAACATTTTTTTGCCGTTAGTAGACTTAATTACTTCTTGAAGCCTACCTAGAATATTTCTCCTAAGCCTAAACCCTGCATCTTCTTTATATTTCTTTTTAACATAAGAGGCATGAGTTTTAAGTATCGCCTTCTTGTTTCTTAGGTAGTATTCCCTTTTTGCTACCGGATCGTAGCCCTTCCTTGAGTTGAACTCTTTCTTGTGTAATGCGCACATCAAATGCTTTTCTACTTTGACTCCGCACTTGATGCAAAGGCTATGCATCCTTCTAAATTTCTGAGTTTCTTTTTTTGCAATCATTGCTACCTAACTCCGACCATGTTTCATTTAAACGCCAAGTGCTGAAGTGATTTGCACAATGCTGTATGCAATTCCGAATGGAAGTGCTAGTAGAAGGCCTAAGCCTATAATACCGTGAATGAGTGTAGATAATGTTGTCATAAAGCTCCCTTGTTAGAATCGCCTCACTAGGTTAGCACTATATCAACATAAGGAAAAGGCTAAGGCAGTATTTGCTGAGGCACTGGCTTGGGAATAATTGCCGCTGCCTTTAGCTTATACTAATACTGTGCTAAAGTATCCTCAAGGGGAATGCTTTGAATTACAACAAAACTTACGCTGCTTTCTGGATTGGAGTTCTTTTAGCTTCGACTATATTCACTGTAGTTTTGTTCCAGTTTTTTACATCCAAAGACTTTCTTCGCCAAAACAACATCTACTTAGATGGCAAATTCTATGCAATGTGTGCGTCGCCAAGGAAGTGCAAATGAAAACAGAAACATTGGCCCACTTTCAAAAGCATCTGGAAAACAAACGCTTCGAAATTACATTTGCGAAAAGCTCGCTCCAATTTGATCATGACTTTAGCGATGATGAAATTCTTGAGATAGTTTCGGCAGAATATGGAAATTCACTTACGCAATCAGTTTCAGCTTTGTTTGAAGTGATTGTGAAAAAACTAATGAGAACAGGAGTTGAGTATGCGAAAAAATACATTTAGCTTAGTATTAGCATTGCTTTTAACTACATCAGCTTATTCTTGCCCCAACAACGTTCAGAAAGTAAAAAGTGGAACAATTGCCAATTGCGACGGCTGGCTAGTTTCAGAACCAGCTATGCAAGATTTTGCAAAAACTGATGAGAAGCTTGAGAAATCGGCAAAGCTAATTCTTGAGCAAGAGTATTTGCAAAAGCTTACTGAAGCTGAAGTTGATTTCTATAAGAAGCGTTCGACAGAGGTTGAGAAAGCTTTGTCCCAATCTGAAAGGCAGAAGTTTTGGATAGGAATTGGAACGTTTGCTTTAGGTGTTGCGATAACTGGAATTGCTGCGAAAGCTGCTATTGAAAGTGTTAAATGAGCAGCAGCACTTGGTTTTACATTCACTTCTTCTTTGTAACTTTGTCCCACTTTTTAGTTATTATCCTGGCGATTTCTACCGTCGTTAACTTCTGCAAATCAAACGCAGCTCTTCTCGATCGCGGCAGAAGATTCGCAATAGTATTCTTCTTAACAGCTCTTGGCGTAAATCACATAACGTCTTCGAGTTCTAAATGCATTCTCACTACCTTAGAAAATGGGGCGAGAGTTAGAGAAGGGAAAGTAGAAGTTGGAGATTTCTTGCCGCGATATTATGAAGCGTTTAAAAGGGTGGGAAAATGAAAGTGGGGCAAAGGGTTGTGTTGGTTTCAGATCATAAGTCCTACATGGGCGGTATAGACATCGGTGGTTGGTTCATTTTATCGAATTTAAAGGCTTTCCAAGACGGGCGCATCCAAGCCATAAAAGAAGATCCTAAAGCACATAAGATAACTTGGAACATTCACCCCGATGATTTCATCACTGAAGAAATCTACAACTCCCCGCTTTACCAAGCACTGCTGTAAATTGCCCTAGTCTATCGCAAAAGACTTATTTGCACTATACTAACAACTGTGACGTGGCTTTTTTGCCCCACAAACTTGAACAAGGACGTTCAATTTGCCCTGGAATACAAAGTCCATTAAGGATTTAATTAAGCTTCGGGAAAATCAGAAACTAACATGGGAAGAGCTTTCCACAGTGTTTTCTGACTTCACTCCGAATGCTTTAAGAAAAGCTTATTACAGATACGCTGATGAACCTAAAGCTCCAGTTAAACCTGCCGCTAAAGTACTTATCTTCGATATTGAAACTGCGCCAATGCTTGGTTACGTCTGGGGATTGTTCGATCAGAACATTGGCCTCAACCAACTTCATACAGATTGGTACGTCCTCTCTTGGTCCGCCAAGTGGTTAGGTGCTCCAGAATATGAAGTTATGTACGCTGATCAGAGAAACGTTAAAGACATTGAAAACGATTCTGGCATTCTGGCGAAAATTTGGAAGCTGTTAGACGAAGCTGATGTAGTTATCACTCAGAACGGTAAACGCTTCGATGTGAAAAAACTTAATGCAAGATTCATTCAGCATGGATTTAATCCTCCAAGTTCATATAGACACATAGACACGTTAGTAATTGCAAAACGCCACTTCGGTTTCACTAGCAACAAGCTTGCGTACATGACTGACAAACTCTGCACCAAATATAAAAAATTGGACCATGCTAAGTTTAGTGGATTTGAATTATGGAAGCAGTGTTTAGCGGGCAACAAAGCTGCGTGGGCGGAGATGGAAGTGTACAATAAATATGATGTCCTCTCCTTGGAAGAGCTTTATCTGAAGCTTCAACCTTGGGACAAAACTATCAACTTCAACGTTTATAGCGATAACTTAAATCATGTATGCAGTTGCGGAAGTACTGAGTTTGTGAAGAATGGCTTCAGATACTCAAACACTTCAAAGCAGCAGCGATTGATTTGCAAAAGCTGTGGAGCTGAGCATGTTGATTTGGTTAACCTACTTTCAAAAGAGAAGCGCAAGTCGCTAAGGAAGTAATGAAAAAAACAAAAAAGCCATACAAAGCTTCTGTAAAAGGCAAAGATTGGGAATTCCATATGCAATCCAATGCTTCTTACGTTCGCAAACATGGAAATGATTCTGGAGCAATCACATACCTCACCGACCACGATACGTTCATAAACGAGCACTTCATGTTCCCGAGCAAAGTAAGGCATGAGTTAGTTCACGTTTACGTTTCTTGTTCTGGCATAAGCAGTGCCAGTTTAACTGCGGATCAGATGGAAGAACTTTGTGCCGAAATTTATGAAAGTTACGGCCCCGAAATGGATATGCTGGTTGATAAAATTCTCGAACACTTTTTGAGGTAGCTTATGAATTGTCCAAAATGCGGTATCGAAAAAGAATATAACTGGCAAGCATCTTGTAATTCTTGCCACGTCTTAGGCTTAGTTATTATCACTCCAGAAGCAGAGCTTGAAACTTCCGCAAAACCAAAGCGTTATAATAGTAAAGGGACTTTAGAGGTTTGGGATGCAATCGAACAGTTAGGTCTTGATTATAAGCAGGGTAATATTCTGAAGTATATCTACCGCTCAGAAGACAAAAATGGACCAGAAGATTTAGTCAAAGCCATTAACTATATTATCAAAATGATCAGTGTCCAAACTGGCGAAGATTATTATGATCTACATAAATTATCCCCAGAAGATCTATCAAAAAAGATAAAGAAGAAATGATAATCTATAAAATAACTAACACTATAAACAACCGAATCTATATAGGACAGACTGTGAAGACGTTACAAGCTAGATGGAGATCTCATTGTTTTAGCAAGAACACTTACATTGGTAGGGCTATAAGGGCATATGGAAGAGATTCTTTTAAAAAGGAAATTATTGAGACAGTTAATTCGCTAGGAGAGCTGAATGTTAGGGAATGTTATTGGATTGAGTTTCATGATTCAACTAATAAGGAAATTGGATATAACCTAACTTCTGGCGGAGAAAGACCTTGTTATACGGATGAGTCAATAAAGAAGATGTCTGCTTCTGCAAAAAAAAGAGTGATGAAGCCTTTTACCCAAGAGCATAAGGATAATATATCTAAAAGTAATAAAGGGCGAAAATCAAAGCCATGTACCCCCGAAAGGAAGGCTCACTTGTCTCGTATGAATACTGGGAAAATTAAAATTATTCACCCAGATACTGGAGCAAAGATTTCAAAAGCAAAGAAGGGAGTTAGGTTTTCAGAAGCCCATAAGAAAGCTCTCAGCGAAGCGTGGTTGGAGAGGAAAAAGAAAAACCCTAAAGAGTTTAAGCTTAAATATTTGGAAGTTGGCATAAAGGCTTGTGCTAGTTGCAAGGTTGATAAAAGTATAGTCGATTTCTTTAGAAAAAGAAAAAACGAAGAAGCCAGGGAATCATATTGTAAAAGTTGTGTGTATATACAAAAACAAAAGGGTAAAAAATGATCGAGCTAATTCTAATCATCGCATTCGCTTGCAGCGTAACCTTCGTCACCGTCAAAGGCGTTCCACAAGACGCTAAAGAGCCGCGTGAAACTTCAGCGTCTACCAAGTAATGAAACGTCTACAACTTACCGGCGGACTTCAGCTCATCGACGATAGCATTTGCGTAAAATTCAAACGCTTATCGCCAGAAGCAATCGTTCCAACTTTCTCAAGAGTTGGTGATGCTGGGGCAGATCTTGTCGCTACATCAGTCACTGAAACCGACTTATACATTGAATATGGGACGAGCTTAGCTATTGCTTTGCCGGATGGAACTGCGGGGCTTATTTTTCCCCGTTCCAGCTTGTCTAACTATCACTTAGCTTTATCAAATTCTGTCGGCGTGTTGGATCAGAACTATCGCGGTGAGATTAAGTTTCGCTTCAAGAAAACTAATAATGGTCCGAGCGCAAGCTATTACAAAGTTGGCGATAGAATCGGACAGCTTATTGTTTTGCCGATTCCTGCAATTACTTTCGAAGAAGTTGAAGAGCTTGATGAAACTAATCGTGGCGAAAGTGGCTACGGAAGTAGTGGCGTATGATCTGCCCATTATGTGTCAAAAGATGCGGAAACTCTTGGTGTCCTTTTTACAAAGGTAAAAAATGATATTCGTTCCAATTTATTTAATCATACTTATCTCAGCTTGCATTTACAAAAAAGAACGCCGAGTGAATAAGCAATTTCACGGCATATCACGGACGGAAAAATGAAAAAATTCAAATATGGCGGAAGTGTTAATGACTGGGAAGATCAGCTAAACCAAGAAGTTTTGCAACAGTGTAAATCACTTCAAAAAGTAGAAATGATAGTGCTGATGGAAAAAAAAGCCAGAGAGCTTTGCGAATGCTTGAGTTTCGGAACATACACTGAGCGTTTGCTTTTTCTCGATGCTTTCTACAAAGGCTATTTTGCCGCGCACTGCTTTGATGAAGCGGAGGAGCAGCTAATTCTAACGCTATCTCCGCTTGGACAAGCACTCAAATAATGGAACATGCAATTGTTTTAATCATAACTTTCGCAATTTTATCCTTCTTCACGCTTCGGAGATAACATGCACATAGCTTTAATCATTCTTGCAATACTCATTTACGCAATTGTAGAAGCGTATAAGCACTTTCGTAAGCCCATCGGCCCAGATAAATTGGAACAAGCTCACCGATCTATTGGCGAACTTGAAACGCAGCTTAAGCTTTCGAAAGCTTCGAACATTGAAATAGCTGACGTTTGTACAAAAATGCGAGGGGAGTTTGAAAAGCTTCGTCATCAGAAAATATCTGCGGATGTTAAGATGGGGCAAAAATCTGAGAATCTTCTGCCGTTTCTACAGAGCTTTCCATATCGCGATGAAGAAATTCGCGGACTATTTAATCCTTTAGACCTCATTGTTTTCACCGAAACTGAAGTTATCTTCGTGGAAGTAAAAACTGGAGCAGCGCAATTATCGGATAAGCAGAGAAGAATTCGGGACAATATAAAAGCTGGCCGCGTAAGGTTTGAGATACATAGGATGAATGAGAAAGGCGTGAGCGTAAAATGAAGAATGCTCAGGAGTTTGTTTATGAACTTGATCATATCATTAGCCCGCTTTTGCCAGAAAAAGTGTTTTTCCACTGCATGAGAATGACCTCATTTGCTCACTCTCTCAGAATTAGATTCGTAGATTTTGACCACACTACCAGCTATTTTCACAAAGAGTATGATTTCTCAAACAGGGACGCTATGGTTCGAGAGCTGATAAAAGATACTCAAGAGTTTACTGAGATATGGAACAGTCCTCTAATGAAGGCGCTTAGATGAAAGCTGGGGATTTATTCATCTACAATTGCTCTTTCTACGGTACTTGCGAACTTGAGTTCAAATGCGTAAACAAGTACGGAAACTTCGAATTTCATAAAACATGGAACCACGAATTTCCTGTATGGGTTTGGTTAGAATCAGAGCTTCACTTGCTTGTCCCTAAAGACGTTTACAACTCCCCTCTAATGAAGGCGCTTAGATGAAAGTCCCAGTTACCAAAGAAGAGCACCAGTCTATGACTTATTTGCCCGAGTTTAATAAAGCTCACGGGACTAACTTAGATTCATGGGAAGATTACTACAATGTGATTAAGTTCGATTATTCTGAATTTGAAGATGGGCAATATGAAGAGGAATACGAAGCTTATGTAAAATGGTGCGAAATCTTGAACTCTCCCTTATACAAGGCGCTCTTATGAACATCGGCGATGAAGTTGTTGTTATTCGTGCCAGTTTTGGTAATAGTGAGGAGGTTGGCAGAAAGGGTATTATTCATACATTTAATGATGGTTTCAGCATATACTTCACACATTTCCAAGTGGCTCTTTATGGCTTCCCTGGAACTTTCGGCTACAAAAATGGCGATATAGAACTCACTGAACTTTCCAAATCCCCTTTGTGGCAAGCATTGAAATAACTTCCGCAGCATTACTTTTGCGAAAAGCTGTGCTAGTATAATGCTAATACACCTTCATAAAAGTTGGGACAATTGGGTAAGAAGCCGCATAAATCATTCCCTGACGACACTGAAAAAAAGAAAATCAAAGCTCAAAGCCATCAACTTAAGTTTTTGGAGAAGGAAGTTAAACGCTTGAAAGCTGAGCTTGCTACTTTAAACGCAGCATTTCGTAAATCTGCCGACTATATGGCGGATGAATCTGGCCCAATTCCTGTCGAAAAGCTTATTAAGGATGCTAATTCTCATAAGCCGCTAATTGAATCAAAGAAGATTGTGCCGGAGACTAAGGAAGAAACTCGGGCAAAGTGGAAAGCTTGGATTGAGGATCGCGTAAAAGCGCAAGGAGATAAAAATGAAGAGTAAGTTCATGTGCTTTTCGAGATCAATTGATGACAAAGATGGAAAGCCTTATGGGTTTATCTGGCTCACTGCTTGCTTTACTAAGGGCAATTATAGGCTGTTTCCTATCGGATGGTATAACCTACGCAATTAATGCCTTAGCATTGGCACAAGTCTTGCATTGTGTTAGTATTATGCAATGGACGCAAAGACTAAACGTATGATTGTCGGTTACTCTAGAAGACTCAGCTTAAGCTGGGAACCTAGAATGTCCGCTAAGAATAAAGCTAAAGTTGGTCCTGCTCTTCATCGCTGCTCAAAATGCGGCTCTTACAATTACGAGGGCGAATCTAAAAAGACATTCGAAAAGTACGTTAAGCAGTTTCCTGAAGTGCTTGTAAATTTCCACCGCATTGAAATGGACCATATCGTTCCAGTTGTTCAGGTTAGCGGATGGACTTCTTGGGATGCCTTCTTCAAGTCTCTGTTCTGCCCAGAAGATAACTATCGTGCTCTTTGTAATAACTGTCACCTAGCTAAAAGTCACCGAGAGGGCTTCATGAGAAGAGAGTCAAAAAAGGACGATAAAAAATGAACAATATGAAAACATTCACACGTGCCGCTTCGGCAAAAGGTAATGATGAAAACTAACTGCATTCTATTCTTGCTAGGACTTTTCCTATGCACATCTTCTTCTGCGCAAGCTCAAGATATTGTACTTACTAAAGACAATCACATCGTATTTTCAGGCGTTGTTGACGATAGCTCTGTTGCAAAAGCTCAAATACAATTGGGACAATTGTCTAAGAACTTACATTCTTTTCAAACCATCTACCTAGTTTTAGACACTCCTGGAGGATCTATTTCTGCCGGAAATCTGTTCATCGACTATGCTAAGTCTTTGCCTCAGAATATCAAACCCATTTGCATTTTTTGCGCAAGTATGGGCTATCACTTCTTCCAAAGTTTTGGCGAAAGAATCGTTTACGGCTCAAGCACTTTAATGTCCCACAGAGCTTCTCTTGGCGGATTGTCTGGGCAAGTTCCAGGTGAGCTTGAATCTAGACTTGCGAATATTAAAGCAGTTCTTCAGCAAATGGATGAAGTTACTGCGAAGAGAGTGGGGCTTTCTGTAGAAGCTTATAGAAAGCTTATTCATGACGAGTTATGGCTTGATGGGAAATCTGCTGTAAACTTGGGACATGCTGACAGAATTGCAAAAATTCGCTGCTCTCAGGACTTGGTAGATGGAGTGAAGTCGGAATCAGTTAATTCAATGTTTGGCACAGTGGACTTAACCTTCTCAACTTGCCCGCTAATCACAGGCTACCTATCTGCCAGTCTTTCGATTGGAAATACCTTCAGAAGTAAAGCTGAAGCAATTCAATACGTGCGTAAAGTTAAAAGAACGAAAATGTGGGGGTTTTAATGAAACCGTCTATCGACGAGCTACTTGCGAAAGTAGCTGAAGGTAACAAGCCTAAGCGGCGAATTGAGAATCATGCAAGTGTTCTGCGCTTTCTTGATGAAACGAAGCTTGAAATTGGAACTTTGGCCGTACCAACTTTTGTAATCTTCTGGTTTTACCGGAACATTTGGCCAGGTGATCGCCACTACAAGGCAAAGAAAATAGTCTTCTTCCGAACTTTCAACAGGAAGTTCCCGCAATATCGCATCGGTAAACAGCGGTACTACCTTCTGAAAGAGGGCGTTATAGAAGTGAACGATGAAGTTTTAAAACAGGCTAAAATTTATGACAAGCAGTTCTGGGCGAAAAAAACCAAAGTACGACTACTTGAACAAACAGGGAACAGTGAAGAATAGAAGAGATTTCATAGAAGCTGATTATGTTGACGGCGTGTTCAACGAGAAGGGCGAGCAAACTATTCGCGCATTAAATGAAGTGGAACGAGAATTCTTGTCCCAATTTTATGCCGAAGAGGTTCATGGAAACTTCGCCAAAACTAAAGAGATATCTGCGCAAGAAGCTGTTCATAAGCAATTGAATCGCCAAATGAGAGAAACTCGCAAGCTAATCAGCAGCGAGGAAGTTCTTGAGTTGCAGATAGAAATTGATAAAGCTTATAAAAAATTGGTACATCTTAGATCGGAAACGAACACTTTTTACCCCGAAGATGCGGACAGGCATGAGATTTTCAAGAACGGAAATAATAGACGGGAGGATGTTTTTAACAGAGCAAAGTCGGCAAATAAGCTTATTGCGTTCGATGTTCCTGAATATGATGCATTCACTTCGCGGGCAGAGAAGAGCATAAATCCAGAGCATTTAGTTTTGGAGTATCTAACGAAGAAGCCGGTGAAGAGAACAGCATTGAAGAAGCGGAAGAATAGTTCTGAAGATGCGTTTTAGAACATCCTGAAGATTTCGATACCAGCTTTAGCAATTCCTGCAAATATTCCGATAATCCCCAAAAGCTTTAGCACTCCGTTTAATTGCGAAACATGCTTTTCAATGGGCTTAATGCCAGCTTCTAAAGCCGTAATGTGCCTTTCTGCTAAATCGGTGCGGAAAATATGATGTTTTAAATCAGAAGCTTGCGCAGATTGTACCACTTTTATGTCAGTGATGTCCGTACTTACTTTATCTAACTTCTCATCCATCTTTTCCAATAGCTTTTTTAAATCATCCATTCGCATCTACCTTTTACATTTTACGCGCTTTAATGGCAGCTCTGAAAGCTGGCTGTTGATATAATCCAAACAGCACTGCTGTTCGTGTACGTTCGTCAGAATTTGCAGCTTTCTCAAGCGGCCCAGAAAATACTTTCATCTTCTCATCGGCGCTAAAATATTGGGCCAATTCAGCAACTCTTTCAGGGCCTTGCTCTACGAAGTTCTTAAACTCGGTATGCGGCTTTTTCGCAAACATATCAGAAGCTTTAGAATTCTGCTCCATAGCTGAGCGTGAGCTGTTAGATCTATCTGTTCCAATTTCTTCAAATGTATTAGCGGCAGATTTTGCCAAACCTGGAAGAGGGGAAACAAAGCCTTTCGCAAAACCTGACACTGCATTTTTCACAAGCGGGTTTTGTAAAACTAAGTCAGATGCTCCGAGTATGTCCGCAGAAGCGTCTGGAGAGACTGTAAGCTCTTCAGGAGAAAATTGGGACAATGTATCGTCAATAGCTTTAGAACCTTCCTTAGCGCCTTCTACGAAGTCTACGCCAGGTATGGGATTGAAAGCTTCGGCAGTACCTGCGGCTACAGCGGATGGAACTGAAAGTTCATCGTTTGAAGCAGCGTTTGCGGCAGAAGACATACCGGCTAAAGCTCCAGCAATTGGAAGTCCATATTTTCCGCCAGCTTTAATAACATTCCCAGCTTTTGAATCTTTGTATAGTCCGAAAAGCTCTTGCAATCTTGTTCCGCCCATTTTTCCAATGATACCTGGAGCGCGATTAGCTTCGCCTTTAGCGATTGAGTTTACATCAAATGCGTTAAGTTTATTTCCTGAGCGAAGTCTTTCAACTTCCCCTTTAAGCGCAGAAGTTTCGCCAGATCTGAGCATTTCAGGAATGTCAGCGTTTTCGGGCAAATTGCCCTGACGTTTAGCATCTTCAAAAGCTTCTTTTAGAAAAGCATATTCTTCAGAGTTTTGCTCTGGGGATAGAAGTACCTTATTAATTTTTTGGCGACCTGGATTTTCTAATGTAACTCTGTCTAAGTCTTTGTCATACTTTACGCCCATTTTGTCGAAAAGTGCTTCAGTTTTGTAAGACTCAGCAGCTTTGTCCATATTTGGAGCATAGCCATCTGGAGAAAGGTCACGAAGCTTTTCACGAACAGACGACGAAAGTTCCGCATTGAACTTGCCAACAGTGTTAGCTTTTCCTTCAGGAACGTTATCGCGAATTTCTTGCAAAAGTTGGTCCATTCTTGTTGGAGTAACTTCTGCCGAATTTCTAACAGGCTCAATTGCATCATTCAATGACTTTGCATAATCGTCGCCGAGAACTTTATTCTGAAGCTCTGGGGAAATATTTAAAATTTCTTTCGGAGTGTTGCGAACATTGTCGAAGTCAGTTTTTGCTGAAGCTTCTGCTCCACTTACGCTGCTCTTAACTTTCGCCAAAGATTGTGCTTTAGCATCTTCAAGTCTTGCTTTAATACTTTCTAATCGTTCCAATTTCTTTTTCTGATTTAGTGCTTTAGTTTGAATAGCCACTTCGTCTGACTGAAGCTTGTTAAAAACCATCTGTGCTTTCTTATTCTCAGCAACATCTAACTTTTTCGCAGAACTAGCGCCTTCAGCAGTTGCATCAGCACCTTTCTTAACGTCTTCCGCACCGTCAACCACTTGGGATTTTTCTGCCCGCAGAGCTTGATTGTACGTAAAGTCTTCTTTGCGCTTTTGCAAATCTTCTAGCTTTTCTTGAAGATGAGTTGAATCACTAGCTTTTGTAAGCTTTTGCTCAACCTTATCTATTTTTTCGTCAATACGTTGTGCTTGTCTTGTTTCTTTTTTCGCCGTTAAATCAGCAGAAGCTTCTTTAACTTTAGTTTTTGCGTCATCTACTTTAGATTTTGCGGCATAAATTTCATCATAGCGATCTGGAGAAAGCTTTGGAGAAAGCTGTTCCAATTTTTGCTGAAATGATGCATCTTTAGAAGCTTGCTTAATGTTTAAGCGTTCATCGACATAGGGACTTTCAATTCCTGCTTGTACTTTTCCAAGCTCGTTATCAATACCTGAAACTTTAGCTCTCTCGGCTTCGAGTTTTGGAGCAATTGCATCCATCTGAGATGCTAAAAGCTGTTCGCTTTTTCCTGGAGCAAGTTCTGAACTAAGCTTCGGATCAAGAGCCGGTTGAGCTAGAGTGCGGTAGTATTCATCAACTGGAACGGCTGGTAAGCCTTCGAGAGACTTTCTTGCCGCAGCAGCGTTATCAATTCCGCCTTGTC